>Ga0315287_10003618_pt1 | contig 14930 bp, 13 predicted proteins | sample YL17G11_0_MG_FD_205037 | JGI IMG/M metagenome (GOLD analysis project Ga0315287, IMG submission 205037) | Sediment microbial communities from Yellowstone Lake, YNP, Wyoming, USA - YL17G11_0 | ecosystem: Environmental > Aquatic > Freshwater > Lake > Sediment | place: USA: Wyoming | collected... | reverse complement strand
CGCAGGGCCGCGATCTCCACGAGGAGATCGTCCGCGCTGCGGAGAGGACCGTTGGCAACGCCTCTCGATGAGGCCGCGCGCCGCAGCGCACGCTACGATGAGGCTGGCCCTGAGAGGAACGAGGAGGACCCTATGGTCGAGCGGAAGCCAGTGTCTCCTGAGGACGATCGCGTGAAGCGGGCCGCCGCGCCCGGCGAGAAGGCGCCTCGTCTCCACGCGTTCTACCGCGGCAAGATTGAGGCGTCGGTGAAGTGCGCGATCACCAGCTTCGACGACCTCTCCGTCTGGTACACGCCCGGGGTCGCCGCTCCGTGCAAGGAGATCGCGGCCGATCCGTCGAAGCTGCGCGACTACACCAACGTCGCCAACGCCGTGGCTGTCGTGTCGGACGGCTCGCGCGTCCTCGGCCTCGGCAACATCGGAGCCCGCGCCAGCCTCCCCGTCATGGAGGGGAAGGCGCTCCTCTTCAAGTACCTGGGCGGCGTCGGCGCGTTCCCGATCGTGCTCGACACCCAAGACGAGGACGAGATCGTGCAGGCCGTGCGTTGGATCGCCCCCGGCTTTGGCGGGATCAACCTCGAGGACATCGCGACGCCCAAGTGTTTCCCAATTCTCGACCGGTTGCGGGCCGAGCTCGACATCCCCGTCTGGCACGACGACCAGCAGGGCACGGCGGCCGTCACGCTCGCCGGGCTGGTCAACGCGCTCCAGCTCGTCGGCAAGCGGCTCGATCGGGTGACGATCGCCCTTCTCGGGGTGGGCGCGGCCGGCGCGGCCACACTGCGCGTGCTGGTTGCGGCCGGCGTGTCGGCCGGCAACGTCCGCGCCGTCGACGTTGTCGACGGAGCGCCGTCTGTTCTCGGCTCCGGCCACGATCTCGAGCGGCTCTTCCCGCACCGCGGTGCCCTTCTCGCGCGCACGAATGCCGACGGAGTCCGCGGATCCACCGCCGAGGCGCTGGCCGGGGCCGACGTCGTCATCGCCTTCACCAAGCCGGGGCCGGACACGATTCAGAAGGATTGGCTCCGGCGAATGAACCCTCGCGGCATCGGCTTCTTCATGGCCAACCCCGTGCCCGAGATCTGGCCGTGGGAGGCCGCCGACGCGGGGCTCGCCATTGTCGGCACCGGGCGCGGCGACTTCCCGAACCAGATCAACAACTCGCTCGGCTTCCCCGGCATCTTCCGCGGCACGCTCGACGTCTGCGCGGCGACGATCACCGACGAGATGGCGATTGCCGCGGCCTACGCTATCGCCAAGACGGCTGAGGATCGCGGCCTCCGCGAGGACGCCATCCTCCCGACGATGATGGAGACGGAGACATTCGTGAACCAGGCCGTGGCCGTGGGCCTGAAGGCGATCGAGCAGGGCATTGCGCGCCGCATCTTGACCGAGGCCGAGCTGCGTGCCGAAGCGGAGCTTCGCATCTGCCGTGCGCAGAACGAGACGGCGCTCCTCCAGCGCGAGGGCATCATCCCCCCCGCCCCCAACGGCGTAGAGGGGGCGCGGACTCCCCGCTGAGGGAGGCGCTGTCGCCCCCCACGTAGGGCGGCGCCGATGCCCAGCGTAGCTGCTGCGCTGCCGCCTCTAGACGCGTGGGAGTGTCTGAGACGGGGTGCCCTAGTGGGCTGTTTCCGAACTCCTAACCATGTGTGAGCGCGTCCACGCTCCGTGAACGTCTTCTGTTCCTGGGAGTGGCGGACGATCTTAGAAGAACTCTGCCGCCTCGGCCCATGGAGAAGACTGATGGGCTCTCGTTGTTACGAAGTGACCTCCTGTAGACTACTGCGCTCGTACTCGAAGCGTACGGCATCAGTGAATTACGACCGCTGGCGCACATGGGCCCGATCATGACACGCACGCGACCATAGCCCAGCGGTGACGGACTGCTGGATGGCTGGAGCCGGTCTGTCATCTACCGTTGCGAGGCGAGTTCTCGATTCCCTTGCTCTGCCACCAAAGACGCCAGGGTCTCGATGGGTCCGTTTGACCAACAGAAGGGCGGCGAGCTGGGGACTGGACTGAGCCCAGTTGCATTGCGCATGGGCGGGAGTAAAATCGCTGTCGACTTGGGGATGGAGTCCCCCTCACAATCGCTCCGTTTGGGGCTGATGACTCCTACCGATGTGCTGACATCGGATGGGGGTGCTTCCGGGCGCCGGCCGCCGCGGGGCCAGGAGTCCGCAGCTTCTGCGACAGCACATCGTTGAGGAGGGCTCTGTGGGAGAAGCCTACCAGGTCGCTGCAGTCTGGTTTGGTCTGGCTGTTGTTTCTACGGTCCTCGCTTCCCGTCTCAAGGTTTCCCTGGCCTTAGTTGAGATCTGCGTTGGAGTTGCCGCAGGCGCGATAGCCACTCGGTTCCTCAGCCCCGGTTCGATGGGGTCGGACCTTCCCTGGCTGCGCTTCATAGCGAGTGCGGGAGCGATTCTCCTGACCTTCCTCGCAGGCACGGAGCTCGACCCGACCGCGTTGCGCCTGAAGTGGAAGGAAGTCCTGATTGTCGGGTTTGTCGGCTTCCTGGCGCCGTTCCTCGGCTGCGCGGCCTTGGCCCGGTTCGCGCTTGGCTGGAACACCTCCGCCAGCTTGCTCGCGGGAGTGGCGCTCTCCACCACGTCCATGGCCGTCGTCTACGCGGTGATGCTTGAGTACGGCTTCAATAAGACGGAGTTCGGGAAGGGAGTCCTCGGTGCGTGTTTCGTCAACGACCTGGGAACCGTCATTGCGCTTGGGCTCATCTTCGCGCCGTTCACGTATCGGACGTTCGTATTCATTGGCGTGTCGGCGTTCACCCTGTTGCTCCTCCCGTTCCTAACCGCGCGACTCACTGCGCGTTACGGAAATAAGACCGCCGCCGTCAGAACGAAGTGGTTCCTCTTCGTGCTCTTCGGACTAGGCGCTCTGTCCGTCTGGGCCGGCAGCGAGGCCGTCCTTCCCGCCTACATTGCGGGGATGGTTCTCGCTCGGACCGTGAGCAGCGATCCGCTCTTCGTCCGGCGACTGCGGACGCTGACCCTTGGTTTTCTGACTCCCTTCTACTTCATCCGAGCTGGTTCCCTCGTGTCGTTGCCTGCCCTCTTGGCGGTCCCGGCGGTCTTCCTTCTTCTCCTTGCGGGGAAGGTGGTGACCAAGATCGTGGGACTCCACCCGATCATTCGCGCTTTTCGTACGGACCGGAAGGAGCGTTGGTACTACACGCTGCTCATGTCCACCGGCCTTACGTTCGGGACGATCTCGGCGCTGTACGGCCTTTCCCATGGGATCGTCTCCCAGGAGCAGTACTCCTACCTCGTGGCCGTGGTCATCGGGAGCGCACTCATTCCAACCCTAATCGCGAACGCCTTCTTCATGCCCAAGCACCTGCTGGCTGAGACGGTGAAGACACCCGAGGCGAGCTCGGTTGATCAGCCTCAGGGGTCTGGCGATCCACCTAGCGGATAGGTGGGAAGAGGAGGCCCCGGTGCCGCACGGACGGATTTGAGGCGTTGTGGATCTCGCGACATCAATGGGGCAACTGCGTGGCTGCTGGGCTCACGGGTGTCGAGGTGAGAGACGTGCCGAACCTCATGAATAGCCCGTCCCTGCCGAAGGCTAGGTCGTAAGTCCGGCGCCAAAGCCGGCAAACAAGGAGGCAGTGTGAAGACGACGATCTCGGGTGCGTATGCAATGGAGATCCTAGACTCGCGCGGCAATCCCACCGTGCGGGTGTTCTGCAGCCTGGACAACGGGATCAGCGTCTCTGCGTCGGTACCGTCTGGCGCATCGACAGGCGAGAACGAGGCCGTTGAGCTCCGCGACAACGACAAGAGGCGCTACGGAGGCAAAGGCGTACTCAAGGCTGTCAAGAATGTCAACGAAACCATCGCCCCGAAGATCGTCGGCATGGATCCCAGTCGTCAGGCCGAGATTGACCACCTGATGATCGAACTGGACGGCACGGCCAACAAGGCCAAGTTGGGTGCCAACGCGATCCTCGGCGTGTCGATGGCCGTTGCGCGGGCGGCGGCGGTGGCGGCGGACCTGCCGCTCTACGAATACCTTGGCGGCGCGGGAGCAGTCCGCCTGCCGATGCCGATGCTGAACATCCTCAACGGGGGCAAGCACGCCGACAACAGCGTGGACCTCCAGGAATTCATGGCCGTGCCCGTGGGCGCTCCAACCTTCGCCGAGGCGTTGCAGTACGGGGCCGAGACATTCCACGCCCTCAAGAGGATCCTGACCAAGAAAGGTTACGCCACCGGCGTCGGCGACGAGGGCGGCTTCGCCCCGAACCTCAAGAGCAACGAGGAAGCCTGCGAGGTGATCGTCGAGGCCATCGAGGCTGCCGGCTACAACCCCGGCCGGGACGTAGCCATTGCTCTTGACCCGGCCGCCAGCTCCTTCTACGAGAGCGGTGCGTACAACCTTGCCAAGAGCGGCCAGGGCGTGAAGTCCAGCGACGAGATGACCGAGATCTATGCGACCTGGGTCAAGAGGTACCCCATCATGTCCATCGAGGATGGCCTGGCTGAGAGCGACTGGGAAGGCTTCAAGGCACACACGGCCGCTCTGGGCGACAAGATCCAGATTGTTGGCGACGACCTTTACGTCACCAACACGGAGTTCATAACCCGCGGGATCAGAGAGAAGTCCACCAACGCCGTGCTGATCAAGCTCAACCAGATCGGCACGGTCACTGAGACCATCGCCGCCATCAGCCTGTGCCGCTCGGCCGGTTGGGGGTTCGTGATCTCGCACCGCAGCGGCGAGACGGAGGATGCCTTCATGGCCGACTTCGCCGTGGCAATGGGCGGAGGACAGATCAAGAGTGGATCAGCTTGCCGAAGCGAGCGCATCGCCAAGTACAACCGCCTGCTGGAGATCGAGCGAGAGTTGGCAGGGCAGGCACGCTTCGGGCTGGCGAGTTGAGGAGAGATGGCACCCGACAGCGTCCAATCAGGCAGGGCGAGCGAACCTCGACCAGGTGATGGTACGACGCGGCGAGCGGCTGCCGACGTCACACGGTTCCATAGCATCCTGTTCGAGGGGCCGTCGCCACGCGCGCTCGATACAGCAGGTGAAGAGCCTGCGTTCTTCCGTGACCTGAACCTCGATCAGATCGTGGACGCCATTACCGCTGGCTGGCGGGACTACAATCTCGCGCCCTTCTTCCGCGCCCCGCTGCATGAGTTGAGCGCGATCGCCTATCGACAGGAAGTCATGCGGGATCTGGAGAGTCCAGCTAGCGCAGAGGCTGTCAGGTTGTTCACCAGACGCATCCGCGACTCGCAACGCTACCTGAATCTGTCAGGCGACTCCCCCTTCAAGCACCACGGGGAGGGCTGGTTCCTTGCATCCGCCTTGCTCTACTGCGAAGCAGTCGAGCAGGTGACGCAGGATCTGGCTCAACTGCCTCTCACGTCACGCGGTCTGCTGGCTTTCCGCCAGTATCTCTCGGAGTACGTCGCGTCCGTGTCGTTCCGCACGCTGTCCGATGAAGCGAAGGGACTTGGGGTCGAGCTGTCGGCGATTCGGTACACCATTGTCATTAATGGGAGCCGCGTCACCGTTCGTGACTACGACGAAGAAGCTGACTACAGCGCGGCCGTCGAGAAGACCTTTGAGAAGTTCCGTCTGGGTGCGGTGAAAGACTATCGAGTTGAGTTCAAACGGGCCGGCATGAACCACGTCGAGGCCCAGGTACTCGAACGGGTGGCGCGCCTCAATCCAGACACATTCCGTGCCCTGGAGGAGTTCTGCGCCGAACATGCAGGGTATCCCGACGAGGCAATCATCACGTTCTGTCATGAAGTCCAGTTCTACTTTGCGTATCTTGGTTATCTCGAGCCCCTCCGGCGCGCTGGCCTACGTTTCTGCTATCCCCAGCTCTCGGACCGCCGCAAGGAAGTCAGTGTCCAAGACGCCTTCGATCTAGCGTTGGCCGCTAAGCTTGTTCGGGAACAGGGGACTGTCGTCCCAAACAGCTTCTTCCTCCGCGACCCTGAGCGGATCTTCGTTGTCTCCGGCCCCAATCAGGGGGGCAAGACGACGTTCGCACGCATGTTCGGACAGCTGCACTACTTAGCCAGTCTGGGCTGTCTAGTGCCAGGCACGGAGACACGGCTCTTCCTCTTTGACCGCCTCTTCACGCACTTCGAGAGGGAGGAAGACATCACCAACCTCCGCGGCAAGCTGGAGGACGACCTGGTGCGCATACGGCAGATTCTGGAACGGGCAACTTCGAACAGCATCGTTGTGCTGAATGAGATCCTCGCGTCAACCACGCTTCGGGACGCGATCTATCTTGGCAAGCGGCTGATTGGCCGGATATCTCAGCTAGACTTGCTGTGCGTCTGCGTCACGTTTCTCGACGAGCTGGCCTCATTCAACGAGAAGACGGTCAGTCTCGTGGGCACGGTCGACCCAGGCAATCCTGCCGTGCGAACCTACCGATTGGAGCGGCGCCCGGCCGACGGGCTTGCCTATGCTCTCGCCATCGCAGAGAAGCATCGCGTGACCTATGCGCAGCTCAAGGAGCGGATCAAGGCATGAAACCCCTCCTGATGCATCGGGCCCGGGACTACAGCCTGCGGCCGGAATTGCCGTGCAACGGACCCGCGCTGGCGCAGGACATGGAGTTGGACACGTTGCTGTGCGCCATGGCGGACGGCGACAAGTTCCTTTACGACGTGGCGCTGGAGGCTCTCCTTTCGGGCCTAGAGAACGACGTAGAGACCATCCTGTATCGGCAGGCGGCCTTGAGGGATTGCATGAGGAACCCCAAGGTGGTCCGAGCGCTCTACGATCTCGCAGTGGAAGCCATCGAGGCACGACAGCAACAGCGGCTCGGGATCTTCAGCCGGAGTCCCGATGGGATTCTGTACGGCGGCATCAGGCTGATGCGGGTGTACATGGGCTTCCTGGGCAGGCTGAGGGTTCTCGCTCACGAGCACGCCGGAGAGTTCAGCTCCGAAGCGTTCACGCGGTTCTTTGCGGCGCTGGAAGACGAGGTGACCGACGAGTTCCTGGCCGCCGCCCAGAATCATCTCAGGCAGCTGCGGTTCCCCGCCGGCGTCTTGGTGAGCGCCGAGTTGGGCAAGGGCAACGAGAGCAGAGACTACGTTCTGCGTGAGCCCAGAGTCCTAGACTGGAGGCAGCGGCTTCTGAGGAGACGTCCTCCCGCGTTCTCCTTCTCCATCCACCCTCGCGACGACGCTGGCGCAAGGGCTTTGTCGGAGCTGCGAAACCGCGGCATTCACCTCGCTGCCAACGCGCTGGCCCAGTCTGCCGATCACATCCTCAGCGTCTTTGAGACGCTGCGAGCTGAGCTGGCCTTCTATCTGGGCTGCCTGAATCTGCACGATCGGCTAGCCGCCAAGGGAGAACCCACATGCTTCCCCCGGCCGGCGGGCGTAGGCGAACGCAGGCACCGCCTTACCGGACTGTACGACGTCTGCCTGTCCCTGCACATGACCGACCGAGTGGTGGGCAACTCGCTGGATATGGACGGTAAGCGCCTCGTGGTCATCACAGGCGCCAACCAGGGGGGGAAGTCAACCTTCCTGCGCGGCATCGGGCTGGCGCAGTTGATGATGCAATGCGGCATGTTCGTTGGGGCTGAGTCCTTCGAGGCCGAGCTGTGCACGGGCTTGTTCACGCACTACAAGCGGGAAGAGGATGCGACGATGAAGAGCGGGAAGTTGGATGAGGAGCTAGCTCGCATGAGCGACATCGCCGACTCCCTGACACCGAATTCCATGGTGCTCCTCAATGAGTCATTCGCCGCCACAAACGAGCGGGAAGGGTCGGAGATCGCAAGGCAGGTTGTGTCCGCCTTGCTCGAGAGGCATATCAAGACCCTCTTTGTGACCCATCTGTACGAATTCGCGCGGGGTCTGTTCGACAGACCGATGGAGGATACGATCTTCCTGCGCGCCGAAAGACGGGCCGATGGGACGCGAACCTTCCGACTCGTTCCGGACGAACCATTGGAAACCAGTTACGGCGAGGATTTGTATAGGAAGGTATTCATGGTCAGAACGGGTGCTGAGCGCACCGAGCATTCCTCGTGAGTGGGCAAGCGTCGAGACCGAGTCTACGTCCACAAGCTCAACCGAGTGATCTCCGAGGAGCGGTGGAGAGAGATGAGTGGAGCGTGGACGAGCCAGGCCGATCATATCGCGAAGACGATCACGGAGCTCGAGGCGGCACTCCTGACGAGCGGCGCCGACGACGCGCGGGAGGCTTTCGAACTCCTAGAACAAGCATCGGAACTCTACGTGTGCCATCCGTTCAAAGAGCAGGCGCGAGGGCCTCATCCTTCCGCCTCCCCCGTAAGGGAGGCGCTGCCCCACGGCGACGTAGAGGGGGCGCTGTCGCCTACCTAGATGGAATCGGTAGAGTCTATAGTTCTTGGCCCACTATAGATGGCCGTGCTAGAATACGCCTCGACACAGGAGGCTCCGTGTTCCAGCGCAAAGTCCAGAAGACGGGCGGATCGACGTACTTCGTGACGCTCCCCAAGGAGTGGGCCGACGAGGTGGGCATCCGCCCCCAGGCCATAGTGCAACTCATTCCGAGCGACTCCGGCGCGCTTCTCCTCGTGCCCGAGGGGCTGCCGGCGCGCAACCGCTGCACGGTCACCATCGGGGACTGGGACTTTGACCGTCTGCAGCGGGAGATCATCTCGCGCTACATCGTGGGATTCGATGTCATCGAAGTGGAGTCTGACCGCATCCGCACCGAACAGCGCCGGATGGTGCGCGAGATCGCGCAGGCGCTCATCGGCCTCGAGATCTTCGATGAATCGCAGAAGACGCTCACGCTGCACGCGCTCGTCAACGTGCGTGACTTCCCCGTCGAGCGGACTCTCCGACGCATCTTCGATATCACGCTCGCCATGGTGTCCGACGCGGTCAGTGCCTTCTGCAAGCACGACGTGGAGCTCGCCCGTGACGTCATGGAGCGCGACGACGACGTGGATCGCCTCGTTCTCCTCGTCGCGAGGCAGTTCAGCCTCCTGTTGCGTGACCTGGTCTCGGAAGAGGACTACGGTCTATCGCGACTCCAGTTTTCGAACTACAACGCCGTGGTCGACCAGCTCGAACGCGTCGCCGACCATGCCGGCAAGATCTCGGAAGCTACGCTGGCGCTCGAGACCCCCATTCGGCCAGCCGCTGCCAAGGAAATCGTGGCGCGGGCCGAGGATTCGATGAGCATCCTGCGGCGCGCGGTGCAGGCGTTCGTTGACCAGAGCACGGACCTTGCGAACCAGGTGCTCGCCGAGCGAGAGCGCGAGGAGCGGCTGTTCTCTGTCACCCGCCGAACGATCGGCGACAAGCACCCCGAGGAAGCGCCGTCGATCAGCATCGCCCTCGACAGTCTGCTGCGGATCCGCGAGTACGGCTTCAACATCGCTGAGCATGCGTTGGACGTTCCAGCCGCGTCCCACGTTCGCGGACGGCGGGTGGCCTAACCGAACCGCCCGCAGAGATAGTCGCCGACTTGCTCGTTGCGGGGGTGCTCGAACACCGTCTTCGTCGGCCCGAACTCGGCCAGCACGCCTCCCGCGAGCAGCACGGCGACGTGATCGCTCAGGCGGCCCGCCTGCTGCAGGTTGTGGGTGACGATTACGACCGTGAGCTCCTTGGCCAGTTCGCGCGTCGTCGCTTCGATGCGGTCGGTGGCCTTCGGGTCGAGGGCGGAGCACGGCTCGTCCATGAGTAGGACGGAAGGGCGCACGGCGAGAGATCGCGCGATGCACAGGCGTTGCTGCTGCCCGCCGGAGAGCGAGAAGGCGCTCTTCTTCAGGTTGTCCTTCACTTCGTCCCACAGTGCGGCGCGTTGCAGACTCTCTTCGACGATGTCTCGCAGCTCAGCGCGGTTGCGGTTTCCGTGGACCCGTGGGCCGTAGGCGACGTTGTCGAAGATCGACTTCGGGAACGGGTTCGGGCGTTGGAACACCATGCCGATGTGCCGCCGTACGGCGACCGCATCGGCCTTGAGGAGATCCTGGCCGAGGAATCGGACTGTGCCTTCGGAGCGCGTGTTGGGGTAGAGCTCGTTCATTCGGTTGAAAGCGCGAAGGAGCGTGCTCTTCCCGCAACCCGACGGCCCCATGATCGCCGTCACGCCGTCGAGCGGGATCGAGAGGCTCACGTCTCGCAACGCCTGTTCCTTGCCGTAGAAGAAGCTGAACCGCTCCGTTTCGATGACGGCGGTTGAGTGCAGATTGCGTTCCAGCCACTCTCGCGTCGCGTCCAAGCTCCGTGTCGTTGTCCCGGCGTTCTCTACTACCATTGCTTCCTCCTCCGCACGCGGGCTCGCCACGTGACCGCGCCCAAGTTGATCAGCATCACCATGCCTAACAAGACGAAAGCCGCACCAAACTGGAGACTCCGCGTCTTGTAGTAGTTCGGGCTCTCTGTCGCCATCACGAAGATGTGGTACGGGAGGGCCATCACCTTGTCGGACAGTGTCTCCGGCAGTCGGGTCATGTAGAACGCCGCGGCGGTAAACATGATGGGCGCCGTCTCGCCGACTGCGCGGCTGATCCCGAGGATCATGCCGGTCAGGATGCCGGGGATAGCCGAGGGCAGGACGACCGTTCGCACTGCGTACCACTTGGTGGCCCCGAGGGCGAGGGCACCCTCGCGAAAGGACATCGGGACCGCTCCTAAGGCCTCCTCCGCGGCGCGGATCAGGATCGGCAGGATGAGGAGGCCGAGCGTCAACGCGCCGGCAAGGAGAGATATTCCGAGCCCGAGCACCTTCACGAAGAACGCGAGCCCGAGGAGTCCGAACACGATCGACGGGACCCCGGCCAGGCTGTTGACGCCGACGCGCACGACGCGCACCCACACTCCTCCATGCGCGTACTCCGACAGCCAGATGGCCGAAGCTAGCGCAAAAGGAAGCGACACGACGATCGCCCCCACGGTGAGGTAGAAGCTGCCGACGATCGCGGGGTAGATGCCGCCCTCGGTCATCATCTTGCGCGGGAACTGGGATAGGAAGTCCCACGACAAGGCGCTGGCGCCTTCGCGGACCATCACATAGAGGATGACGCCGAGGGCAAGGAATCCGACCAGGGCGGAGAGCCCGAGGAGCGAGAAGGCGACCGTCTGCCAGGCGCGCTTCCCTTTCTGTTCCGTGACGTCGATCTCCCGCATCATCGGCCGTGCTTCCGGGCGAGGCGCCCGCGGAGCCATTCCGCCAACCCGTTCGTGACGAGCGTCGTGAGGAGAAGCAACGCGCCGAGGGCGAAGAGCGCGTGGTAGTGCGTGCCCCCGAACGGCGTCTCCGCCATCTCGAGCGCGATCGTTCCGGTAAGGGTGCGCACAGGTTTGAGGAACGACGCCGTCAGCTGCGGCGCGTTTCCCGCGACCATGAGTACGGCCATCGTTTCGCCGATCGCCCGTCCCATCCCGAGAATGGCGGCGCCGATCAGTCCCGAGAACGCCGCGGGGAACGTCACGCGGCGGATCGTCTGCCAGCGCGTGGCGCCGAGAGCCATCGACGCCTCGCGGTACGAGTTGGGGACGGCGGTCAGTGCGTCTTCGGCCAGACTGGCGACCGTCGGCAGAGCCATGATCCCGAGGAGCACGGCCGCCGTGAGCGCCGTCCGTCCGGTGCTCAGGCCGAAAGCCCGCTGGAAGAAAGGCGCGACCACCATCAGCCCGAAGAACCCGTAGATGACGGAAGGAATGCCGGCGAGGAGTTCCAGCGCCGACTTCGCCACATCCTTCAGCCAACCGGGTGCAACCTCGGCGATGAACACCGCGGCGCCGTAGCCAAGAGGGACCGCAAGTCCAAGGGCCGCGAACGTCACCATCGCCGAGCCGGCGATCATCGGAAGCGCCCCGAAGCTGGCCGGGTCGCCAGTCGGATTCCAGTGTGGCCCCAAGAAGCTCAAGAGGCCGATCTCTCGCAGCACGGGGGCTGCCTCGCGGAAGATGAAGAAGACAAGCAGTCCCAGAGCGACGAGAGAGGCGCTGGCCAGCGCAAGGAACACTGGACGATCCCAACGTTCCTTGATCATCTGGATGAGGCCGCGCAGTCCCGCTTGGACGACCGGTCGAAGGTCGAGGGGTGGGCCGGCGACGGCTCGGGCTTCCGACTCCCGCGGACGTCTAGTTCGCATCCCTCCTCCTATTGATAGAACGGTAGAAGTATATACAACAGTGCCTGCAATGCAAGAACACGCCAAGATGCTGTCCCGGAGAGAGGAAGATCAGTCCCCGGCGGAATGCCAGAGGGCTTTGGAGATGGACAACGGGGCACAACGCACGTGATGGAACGGTCGAGAAGAGGGTGGCCGGCGCTTCGACGTACGCCGGCCAAGACGCATCCTGGGTGGAGTCTGTCTCCGCCACGCTGTCCCTGGCTTAGGGAAGCGCGCGAATGGGGGCGAAACCCGCCTCCAGGACCAAGCGCTGTCCGGCGTCGGAGAGAATCCACAGGATGACGTCGAGCACCTTGCCCGTGGGGAAGCCGTTCGTCACCATGAACAACGGGCGCGCGATCGGGAACGTGCGGTCCAACGCGGTCGCCACGGTGGCGGCAACGCCGTTCACGGTGACAGCCTTGACCGAGGAGTTGAGGAATCCGAGGCCCACGTAGCCGATGGCGTTCGGGTTACTGGCGACTTCGTTCGCCACGTCCGCGTTCGACGAGGTGTACACAGCGCCGGCCATTACGCCCGCGCCCTTGAGGACGAGGTCGTTCCATGAGCCATACGTCCCGGACGAGCTGTCGCGCGAGACGACGAGGATGGACTTATCGTCGCCGCCGACCTGGCTCCAATTCGCGATCGCGCCGGTGTAGATCTGCTGCAGCTGATCCGTCGTCAGGTTGGTGACGGGATTCGAGGGGTTGACGATCGGCGAGATCGCGTCGTTCGCGATGAACCACGTCATCGGATAGACGCCCTTCGCCACGGCGGAAGCGTACTCCTCGCCTTTCAGCGCGCGCGACGTATCGCAGATCATCGTTGTGCCGTCGATGAGATTCGCGATTCCGACGCCGGACCCGCCGCCCGACACCTCAATCTCGTAGATCCCTGCGTACGCCTCGGCGACCGCCTGAGCGATCGGGAGAACCGTCGTCGAGCCGCTCAGCGTCACATCGGCTGCGTTGAGCGCGAAACCGAACGTGAAGAGCCCCATGACCAACGCCGCTACTACCGCGACGTGATGGAACCGACGCCCTGCCATTGAGACCACCTTTCGAGCTATTGATTGCATGGCCGGAGTATATAGATAGTGGCAGCAGTATGCAAGTGGCGGTTGAAGGGTGCATAGGAAACTGCGTGTGCTGGGAGAGGTCGCGGTCATGTCTCGGTGTTAGTACACTCGGCGGGCCATGAGTGTCGTGCGACATCCGGCTGAACAGAAGGTCAGAATTCTCTTCCTCTGTCGCCGGAACTCGGCCCGATCGATCCTCGCCGAGGCCTTGCTTCGTGCCCGGTTTCCCGATCGATATGACGCCGAGAGCGCCGGCATCGAGCCGGCGGGGGTTCATCCGTTGGCTGTGAGCGTTCTCGATGAGATCAACGTTTCTACCGCCGGCCTCCGCTCCAAGCACGTCTCTTCGTTGACTGGTCGGGAGTTCGACGTGGTCGCTACTGTCTGTGGGACCGGTGAGCCGACGTGTCCCTTCTTCCCCGGAGGTCGTCAGATGCATCGCGCGTTCGACGATCCGTCGTCGGCCGTCGGGTCGGACGATGCTCGTCTCGCCTCGTTCCGCCGAGTCCGCGATGAAATCGACGCGTGGATCCGCGAAGCGTTTGCGCCGGACGCGTCTCCCGGTGCTTCGCTGGATTGACCGGCCGGGTCTTCATCGTCTAGTCTCGGCGCGGGACGAAAGGAAGGGGCTATGTCGACATCAATTGCCGCCGTTCAGGAAGAGGTCTGGGGTCTTCTCAAGCCAAGCCAGTGCGTGTATCTCGCCACCGCCGAAGCCGACCAACCGCGCGTGCGGCCGGTCACTCTCCTCAACATCGAGCAGAAGTTCTGGATCGCCACGGGGAGCAGGAGCGCCAAGGCCCGTCAGATCCTGCGCAATCCGAACGTCGAGTTCTGCCTTCCGCTCACCGAGACGTGCGGCACGGGGTACCTGCGCGTCGCCGGCGTGGCGACCGCGGAGAAGGATCCCGAAACGCGGCGAAGGATCGGCGACCAGATCTCGTTCCTGCGCGAGTACTGGTCCGGTCCCGACGATCCGAACGTCATCCTCATCCGGATCACCAGAGTCGAGATCGAGTACCTCAAGCCGGGGGAGATGACGGCCGTCACGTTCCTCGTTCAGTCCTAGGCCGAAGTTCCAGAGCCTGAATTGCGTCAAAGCTGTATGGGGCCTTAGCATTAGGGATATTTGTCCCTCGATATGTAGGCATGTTTGTCACGCAGTATACTCTTGACTCGGCAACCGATACGCGCACAATGGTAGACATGCACATCCACGTCATCCCCAATCGCAACTCCAAGCCCGCCATTCTCCTGCGCGAGTCCTACCGCGAAGATGGCAAGGTCAAGAAACGTACCCTCGCCAATCTGTCGCACTTCCCCCTCGGTCAGGTGGATACCCTCAGCCGAGCACTCAAGGGAGAGAAGCTGGCGCCCGTCGCCTCACTGTTCGAGGTCATCGCCTCCAAACACCACGGTCACGTAGACGCGGTGCGGTTGGCGATGAGGCGATTGGGGTTCGACAAGCTGGTCTCCTCAACCAGTTCACGCGAGCGAGATCTGGTGGTGGCGATGGTGGCTGCACGCATTGTTGAACCCGACAGCAAGCTGGCAACGACTCGATGGTGGAACAACACCACGTTGCCCGAGGACCTCGGAGTCGACGATGCGGACGAGAACGAACTGTACGAAACGATGGATTGGTTGTTGGATCGTCAGGGGGAGATCGAGAAGAAACTGGCGAGACGCCACCTGAGTGAGGATGGGTTG
>Ga0315287_10003617_pt1 | contig 14937 bp, 15 predicted proteins | sample YL17G11_0_MG_FD_205037 | JGI IMG/M metagenome (GOLD analysis project Ga0315287, IMG submission 205037) | Sediment microbial communities from Yellowstone Lake, YNP, Wyoming, USA - YL17G11_0 | ecosystem: Environmental > Aquatic > Freshwater > Lake > Sediment | place: USA: Wyoming | collected... | reverse complement strand
AAAACCCTTTCTTTTGGTATACTCATAGGCGCGATCAAACACTATGTGGAAACTAACCGTTCGTACCCCTGAAGGGGAACCTCACGTCTACCCGATCAAGACCGGTGTCAACACCGTTGGCCGGATGAGCGGTAGTGATATCTATGTAGAAGACATCTCCGCCTCTCGCTTCCATGCCGAAATATTCTTTGACCCTATCGAAGATAAACTGACCATCCGCGATCTCAACAGCGTCAATGGCACTTTCGTCAACCAGCAGCGCATACAAGACAAAATGGTGTTGCGGATAGAAGATACTATCCGGATCGGTCAGTGTATGCTGACCTTATCGCGTTTCCATACCGGAGTAAAGCCGCAGCTGCCCTTCCTTGGCACCCATCGTTTCACCCGCGAGCTGTTGCTTGAGTCACTCGATCATCATGCGGTTCTTCTCTACGAGGTAGCCCGCGAGCTGAACACTATTTTAGATATGGAGACAGCCTTAAGTGAGGTTGCCAGTTTAATGAAGCGTTCGATGGGCGCAGAGCGCTGCGAAGTGATCCTGGCTAACTACTTCACCCAACTGCGTGAGTTGGGTTTCCCTGAATCGATTGCCAAATTAGCGATTGAGCAGCGTTCAGCGGTTGTGATCCCCGATATGGCTGTCCTGGCTGACCAGGAGGTTGGCAAGAGCGCCATGCTGTATCGCATCCGTTCGGCGCTGTGTGTGCCGGTGCTCAGTGGTGAAGAGGTGCTGGCGCTGATTTATATGTACAAGACAGACCCCTCTGCGCCAGCTTTTGACCAGCGCGATATGCAATTGGCTGTCGCCATCAGCCACCAGGCAGCCCTGACCATCCAACGCACCCGGTTGATTGCAGACCTTCAGGATCAATATCACATGCAGCACCTGCTGCGGCGCTTCCTCTCCCCCCAGGAGGCGGACTTCTTGCTGAAAGATTATCTCGAGCATGGTAACCTCCCGGAGCTGAAAGAGCAAACCGTGACTGTCTTGTTCGCAGATATCGAAGAATCGACTTCCCTGGCAGAACGCCTGGGAGCGCAGAAGTTTGGCAAGCTGCTGGCGCGCTTTTACCAGGAGACCTCCAAAATAATCTTCGCTCACGCAGGCTTGATCAAGCTGGTAGGGGATGGAGTCATGGCGGTTTTTGGCGCAACCGAGATCTGGCAGAACGCTGAAGAACGGGCTGTGGTCTCTGGTCTGGAGATTATCGACCTTGTCAAAAACATGAATACGGGAGACCTGGAGAGCGGCTTTGTCGTCGGCGTCGGCATCAATACCGGGCAAGTCATGGCTGGGTATGTGGGCAGCCAGGATCGTGTGGAATATGCAGTCTTGGGCGACACAGTCAATGTCGCTTACCGGCTGCAAGAGCTCGCCAGGCCCAACCGGGTTGTCCTGGGTCCCAATACGGTTGGGGTAATTGCAAACCGCTATCTTACCAGGCCGATTGGCGAGGTGACCGTCCGCGGGCGTGAAAAATCCATTCAGGTTTATGAGGTGCTTCGAGACCTTTTATCTGCCCCAGAAAACGAGACAGGATTGGAAGACCGGGAGGAGTCCTATGGCCAGCCATAAGACCGTGAATAAAATTTATGTGGTCAGTGTATCGGGTGAAACCGTATCTGCCCTCCGGGAACAGCTTGTTCAGAATGGCTTCTATTTCACCCAGATCGAAAGCAGCGGTGGAATTATCCAGAAAGAGAGCATCAGCCTGCTGATTGGGATTGACCAGGCTCGCGCTGAAGAGCTGCTGCGATTGATCCAGACGGTTTGTAAACGCCGGCGGACTTATATACCGGCGCGCACAGAGACGGTCGTCTTGCAGACCCATCCATTGATGATTGAAGCCGAGGTTGGGGGAGCGTTGGTGTATACACTGGATGTCGAACGCTTTGAACAGTTTTAGTAACAAGGGATAAGGATATGAAGCTGATTATTGCAATTGTGCGCGATACCGATGCAGAGGCCACAGTCAACCGCCTGGTTGCTCAGGGCTACCGGGTGACTCGCATCGCCAGCTCGGGGGGCTTTCTACGCAAAGGCAGCGTGACGCTGGTGATCGGCGTTGAGCCGGAAAAGGTGCAGGCGGTGATCGATTTGCTGAAAGAAGCAGGTGGTATCCCCGAACCCGGACAGCACCGCGTCACCCTCTTCGTTGTCAATGCCTTGAGGTTTGAGCAGGTCTGATGAGCCAGTTCCGCTCACCGCGTGCCCTATGGGCGCGCCTGCGCACCGAGGCTGCTCACCTGACCGTCGGTGGGAGTTGGGCGACGCAGCTCCCCGGTCACGATCAGCGCAACCTGCGGGCTTTCTTTTTTGATGGGGTTTTCGCAGCCGCCAGCGATGCCATCTTCTTTACCTACCAGACTCTCTACGTGCTGGCCTTGGGGGCCTCGAACGCCCAGATTGGCCTGATGTCGGCCCTCTCCAACCTTAGCGGCACCCTGCTGCTCATGCCGGGGGCCATGCTGGCAGATCGCACCAGGCGGCGTAAACCCCTGGTCTTGTGGGCGGGTGGGGGGCTGGCCCGGTTGATGATTATTTTGATGGCACTCCTGCCCTTTGTGTTTATGGGGCCAGCCGCCGTCTATGTGGCCATTGTCCTGAACGTCATCATGGCGGGAGCTGGCAACCTGGCCTACTCAGCCTGGGTATCCCTGACCGCCGATGTAGTTCCGCTCTCCCGACGCGGGCGCTATTTTGGCACGCGCAATATCGTCATGGGTCTCGTCACCATCATCATGACCCTCCTGGCGGGGCAGTTGATCACCCGTATGGGGTCGATTTCCGGCTACCAAGCCGCTTTCGGGGTGGCGTTCTTGATCGGCATGGCCTCCACCTACAGCTATGCAAAAATTAAAGAGCCGCAGAAAAGCGTCCAAGCTCAGGAATCGCAGGTGTATTCGCTTTCCTCCCTGCTGGCTTCCCTGCGCACCGACCGGAACTTCCTGGCCTTTTGCCTTTACGGCATGATCTGGAACTTCTCGCTGAATATTGCCGGGCCTTTCTTTAACGTCTACCTGGTCAAATCTCTCAGCGCCACTGCTTTTATGGTCGGCTTTCTCTCCATCGTCTCCAGTGTGGCCGGGCTGCCAGCCCAGCGCCTGTTTGGGCAGCTCAACGACCGTTGGGGGCCGCGTAAGGTCATGCTCGTTACAGGCTCGATCATCCCGGTGGTGCCCTTTGCCTGGTATTTCACCGCTGCAGTCTGGCATGCCATCCCCATCAACATCGTGGCTGGTTTCCTGTGGGCTGGTTATAACCTGGCTTCCTTTAACTTACTGCTTGCCATCTCCCCCGAAGAGCAGCGGGCGCGTTATTCGGCCATGTTCCAGATCGCAGTCACGGTTTCCAGCGCCCTGGGCGCCTCGGCCGGCGGCCTGATCTCTAACCGTTGGGGCATCCCGCTGGTCTTTGTCTGCTCCGCCATTGGCCGCGCCGTGGGTGCTGTGGTCTTTGCCCGCTTTGTCAAGCCGCACGAGGCTCGTCAGGAGCTGGAACAATAGTAAAAAAATCGTAGTAACGACTTCAGTCGTTATCCCATCTCTTCCCAAAATCACCGGGTGGATGAGCCTCCCATTGTTCCCTCAGCCAATCACGGCCCTTCTCATCCAGGTAGATTGCTAAGCTTGACCAAAACCAATCGTAAGGGCTCTTCACATACCCATGCTTAACGGGATTGATATGGATGTAATTAAGAGCCTGGTAGTAGTGTGCTTCGTTTCTGATCATCCGATCCGCGAACCTGTACCAGACGCGCCTTTTTCCAGTCAAGTTATCAGCCAGGTTCCATTCTCTAGATGTGGCACCATGTAATTGCTTCAGGATAATGGATACAATATCCAGTGTTTCAACGCCAACTAAAACGTGATAGTGATTAGACAAAACGACCCAGCCAACAATCCCCGCCTGGGAATCCTGTAATGCTGCTAATAAACGCGTTTCAAAGTCTGTTTTGCGCTGAGGTAATTCCATGATGTGCTTATGCTCAAAATTCGAAGCAGTTACCAGATAGTAACCTGCCATTCGAAAAGGATGCGGCGGTGCGTGCAACGGATACCCCTGCTCTAAACGCTGGCGAATAACTTCAGCTCTTTCCTCAGGAGTCAACGAACGATAAATGTAAGCCATGAGTTTGTTCGCAAGATCGGAGATAGTTTGGATGGAATATCGTAGGTTCGATTTCAACCGTTAGCAGTATACAAGCGAAGCGCCAAACGACTAAAGTCGTTACTACACTAGCTTTCACCGAACGCGTTTAAACCGGTGGGGGAAGTCTCCCCCCACACCCCCCTCCAGGGGATTCAGAGCCCCAGAGCGCCAGAGACATCAGAGACCAGCGGCATATGGGGAGACGACCACCCGGAAACCGATAAAGTCGTTCCAGTGGTCCGGGTTGGGCCTGTAGCGGCAGGCGCAGCGATACGTATACCTCGCGCAGTCGCGGCCGGTCCAGGCCCGCCTTGCGAAAGCCGATCAGCTTCAACCACTGGTGTTCGCCGTCCAGGTGGCGGAAATAGCGCTTGGGGTAACCCAGGCCCAACGCCTCCAGGGAGCGGGGCTTGCAAGTGCAGCTCGGAGAGAAATTTCCAGACGGGCATAATAATTATCCCCCAGGGACCTTAGGATAAGTATAACTCTATTACCGCATCCGTTCAATCCGTTCTAAAAATCCGTTGACAGCTTCTTTAACCGCCGCTCTCCACTGCCTTTTTTTGCCGGTCCACATTGCCCTGCACCAGGGTTGTCATTTCCCTCTGGAGCAGCTCTGCGTTCTGCAGCAGCTCCCAGGCCGGCGCCTGGTCTTCCCAGCGGTTCTCGATGGAAACGCTGCGGACTTTTTCCACCAGCTCCACCCGCTCGCGCAGGCTGGGGTGGCTGTCATAGGTACCGGTGGGCTGGTTCAAGGCCTTATTGATCTGGGTCTCGATTTGTGCCTGCGCCTCGGAGTTTTGCAGCCCAGCCAGGTTGTACAAATTCTGCAAGGGTACATTCTGCTGAAGAGCTCCCTGGACTTCGTTGGTGACCTGGAAGTTGAACAGCACCGTCTGGCGGATCACGTGTTTCAGCCCTTCGATAAAGTTATGTGCCCCATAAGTTAGCGCCGCATAGCGGTCAGCCAGGATCTCTTGCAGGCGTGAGGCCCCCAGCGTGATGCGCAGAAAGATGCGGTGGAAGCCATTGACAAACCACCAGGCCGGGTTGTACCAGCTCGCCAGCCCATGCACCGCCAGGCCAAATCCCATCAAGCGCACAGATACGAGCACCTGCCGGGCAAAGTTGCCTCCGGCCGTATCCCGGTTCGAGAAATGCCCGTACTCGTGGGCCAGGATGGCTCTCAACTGCCCCTGCGACATGCCGTTGAGGCTGCCCAGCCCCAGGATCAGGCAGCGCTGCCCCTGCCCACGCAGCTTTTTTACAAGGCCGCCGCGTTCGGTGACGGCAATTTCTGGACCTGGGGTGATATAGATGGCATCCACAGGGCGGGTTCCTACCCGGCCCGCTACTTCCTCTACCAGCTTCCACAACCCAAGTGCCTCATTCCGCGCCAACAGCCGGCCTGGTTCATCCTCCTTGATGCGGATGAACAGGCTGCGGATAACGATATACAGGGTGTACAGCGCCGTGATGCCAACGATCGCCACCAGCTTGACCGGGACCTGCCCAATGGCAAAGAACAGGTAGATAATCCCTCCCGCCAGGCCGGCGATCAACAGCAGCAGCATCGGGATGGAAAGATAAAAATATGCCGAAGTCCCCAGGATTACCAGGTGGTAGATCGAGCGCACAAGCTTCTCCAGTGGCCCAATTCTCATCTCGGAAGCCTGCTTGGACTGCCGGACGGCGCGCAGGGTCATCCCGCTCAGCAGGCCGCCCAGTGCGAATAAGCCCCCAAACCCCGCCAGCCAGCCTGCCAGTGTGTAGCCTGCCCAGCGCAGGATGCGGAAAAGCCGCGCCTGGCTGTGGATGCCGCTGTCCAGCGCCTCTTGAACGACCTCAAACGGCATGCCCAACTGTTGCGCTAAGAGCAGCTCTTTTTCGGCTTTCTCCCACTTTTTGTCTTGAGCGGCATGAATGCCGGCAAAATAATGTGCGATAGGATTTTCGGGAGCCAAAGCCAGGGCTTTCGCATTGGCCTGGCGTTCCAGCGCTGCATCGTTATTTGCGCCGGCTGCCATGACAAGCACCAGTTGCGTTTCGACGTCCTCAGGCAGGGCCTGTGCGGCTGCTTTGGCGTGTTCCAAGGCCAACTGGTTGCTGGTAGGGTTGTTCATGTTGAGCAAGGCCCTGGCCAGCCCCTCGTGGTTGAAAGGGGAAGGGTCCGCCTCAAAAGCATTCTGTGCGTGCGTCAGGGCCGACTCATAGTTGCCGAGATAAGTCTCTACGTAACTCAGCCGCCTTTCGGCGTCCGGAAAGCCCGGCGCCAGGCGCAGCACTGCCTCATAACCTTCCTTGGCATTCGCTTCATCTCCGGCATCCATGGCTTGCGTGGCTTGCTGGAAAAGCGGAACCGCTTCTGGGTTGATGGCGTTCAGCCGGTCCAGAATCTCTTGCTCTACCTGCGGGTCGCGTCCGGTCTGGCTCACAACAGGCTGCACCCTGCCGAGTAAGAAGAATAAACTGCACAGGAGCATGAGGAAAAAGAATTTCTGGCGCATATTACCCTTCCTATCTGTCACTCGAAAAATCGTTATCTTAGTATACCGCCTTTGCCTTTCCTTGTGCCTGGTATCTGAAACCACCCCTGTCATGCCGAACGAAGTTAGGCATCCCTGTAACCTTCCAACCCGCGTAGATCGAGGTGTTGGTAGGGGTATAATAACTCGACGATTCCCTTTCCCCCAGCTTCTCGATAGGGGTCGAATACTTGACGAGGTGTTTTCATGCACGGTGGTGGTTGGTTCAGTTACTTGAGTTCTACGGGAGAAAAGCCTAAGGTTACCTGGAGCTTGCTCAAGCGTGTCCTGGGGTATTCTGCTCCTTACCGTTGGATGATCGCCGGGATGTTGCTGATGATCCTGGCATCTTCTGGTCTGGCGTTGGTTACGCCGCTCATCATGCGCGACCTGATCGATGTTACGATCCCCTCCGGGGATTTAAACAGGCTGGCCTTGCTAAGCGGGGCGCTGTTACTCGTGCCTGCCCTGAATGGCGGCATTAACGTAATCCAAAGGCGCTTGAACGCCCGCGTCGGTGAGGGGGTGATCTACGATCTGCGCCGGGTCTTGTTCGCCCACCTGCAGCGTATGTCGCTGCGCTTCTTCACCAATACCAAGGTGGGCGAGCTGATGAGCCGCCTGAACAACGATGTCGTCGGCGCCCAGAACGCCATCAGCAACACGCTGGTGGGCATCCTGACCAATATCGTCCAGGCCGCTGTGATCCTGGCAGTCATGCTGACCCTGGAATGGCGCTTGTCCCTGATCAGCGTGGTCATCATGCCGCTCTTTATCCTGTCTGCCCGCCGCCTGGGTGGTCGCCTGCGCGAGATTGCCCGCCAGCAGATGGATGCCAACGCTCAGATGAATGCCTTGATGAATGAGACCCTCAATATCGGTGGTGCTCTGCTGGTCAAGCTGTTTGGCCGCGCCCCTGTGGAGGTAAACCGCTTCCAGCAGCGCGCTTCGGTTGTGCGCGACCTGGGCATCCACCGGGCGGTGGTGGGAACATCCTTTTTCGTGATCATCGGCCTGATCAGTGCGGTCGGCTCAGCCCTGGTGTATGGTATGGGCGGTTTTCTGGTCATCCGCGGCGCGTTCACCATCGGCACCATCGTGGCTTTTGGCGCTTACCTGGCCAGCCTGTATGGTGCTCTGCAAGGCCTGGCCAATGCCCCGGTCGAGTTTGCCACTTCGATCGTCAGCTTTGAGCGCGTCTTTGAGGTCATCGACCTGCCGCTCGACATTGTTGAGCAGCCCGGTGCGATCACTCTGAAGGAGATCACCGGCGAGCTTGTTTTTGAAAACGTAACCTTCCAGTATGATTCGGGTGAGAAAAACCTGCTCAGCCAGGTGCACCGCTTCGGCCAGATGCACGAGGTCACCGCCTCCCTTTCCGGAGGAAAGACACCTTCTGGAAAGGATCACCCGGGTGAAAAGCCTCCGGCTGCCGAGAGAGGCCTCCACGCTGGAGAAGGGGCCGCTGAAGAGGAAGGCTCCGCCCACAGCCAGGCGCGTTTGCACGCCCTGCAGGACCTCTCCTTTCGGGTTACTCCGGGACAGCTCGTCGCTCTGGTCGGACCGAGTGGGGCCGGCAAGACTACCCTGACTTACCTGATCCCTCGTTTATATGATCCAACGCAGGGGCGCATCCTGGTCGATGGTATTGACCTGCGCCAGGTGACGCTTGAATCCTTGAGCGCCCAGATCGGCATGGTCACTCAGGAGACGCACCTCTTCCACGATACCATCCGCACCAACTTGTTGTATGCCAGGTTGGATGCCACGCAGGACGAGCTGGAAGCTGCTGCCCGCGCAGCCAACATCCATGACTTTATTGTCGAGCTGCCCAATGGGTACGACACAGTGGTCGGCGAACGCGGCTACCGTTTGAGCGGCGGGGAGAAACAGCGCATTGCCCTGGCGCGCGTCATCCTGAAGGACCCGCGCATCCTGGTGTTGGATGAAGCCACCAGCTCCCTGGACAGCGAGTCGGAGGCTCTCATCCAGGAAGCTCTCAAGCGGGTGATGGCCGGCCGCACCAGCCTCGTCATCGCCCACCGTTTGTCCACCATCCTGGCTGCCGACCAGATCCTGGTCTTCGACCGCGGTCGGATCGTGGAACAGGGCACGCACCGCGAGCTGCTGGCGCAGGAAGGGTTGTATGCCCACCTGTACCAGACCCAGTTTGCTCGCGAGACGGAGATGGTTTAAAGTTTTATAGGGAACACCGAATCTGGATTGAGAAGATTAGAACCGGCAGGAGCTGCCAGCTCACTGTTCCACACGCCTCCAAAGATCCTCTATCATGTTCGCCCATTCTTTGCAGGGAATGTCAATCGCGGACAGTGCGATGGTCCCGTCCTCATTGCTGACGATTTTGTACTTGGCGGAATAGCCTTCGCATTTTTCAGAGCCAGCACTTGCCTGGAACGTGATCTCTCCTCCTTCCAAGGCATAGCTACCCTTTTGTAATGGCCTTGTGTCGAAGATGCCCTTGCTTGCGGTGAGGGCGAAAGTGCTGTCGTCAGTGAGCCTAAGCCAATAGAAGGGCATTTTCGGGGAACTCTTCCAGAAAAGTTCCCAGTCGCCGACTAAATCGGATGCAGCGATCGGCGCGGATGCCGCTGGGGTGGGGCTTGGATTTGAGCAGCCAGCAAGTATTGCAGCAATCAGAAAGGTGGCAACGAACCATCGATGGATAAATTGGCGATTCATCCTATTTCCTCCGATTAACGTATGTCGAAAAATTCAGGATATTCGATTTATACACGAAACAACCATCTGCCGAGTAAGCTTTAGTAAAACCGATAGATTGTTTGAGATGGGGGAAATACTCGGCGACAACCAGTTTCGTCTGATGAAAGCACCCAGGACAGTCAGTTAACCTCCTGGGTGCTTGTTATTTTGGAACTCTGCTCAGAAACCGCTTACTCCCAGCTTGGTTGGACTCCCGTCGAAGCCAGCCGCCCCTTCTCTGGGTCAAAACGGAACAGCCGCTCCAGCACGAACCGCCCGTTCTCCACGCCGCGCAGCTCGACGACTTCCAACATCTTGCGGCTGCCATCGGGCATGTGGCGCTGGAAGGTGATCAACTGGATTGCCGCGGCGATCAGTACCCGGATTTCATCCAGTCCCAATCCCAGGTTAGCCATCAGGCACATTGCTTCCAGGCGGGCCAGCGCATCCTCCGGGCTGTTGGCGTGCAGGGTGGTCAGGCCGGTGTGACCGCGGCTCATCACTTCCATGGCAGTCATGGCCTCTGCGCCGATCAGCTCGCCGATGATCAGCCAGTCAGGGCGCATAATGGATCCGGTCCGGATCAGGTCACTGACGGAAATATCGGGGGCCGTCACTGCTTCCAGGTAGACTGCCCTGGGGTGCCGGATTTGCAATTCGTGGAAGTTCTCTACGATGACCAATCGATTCTCGGGGGGGATAAGCTCGGCGATCCGGTTGGCGAGGGTGGTTTTACCACTGCCAATCCCGCCAACCACCAAAACATTGACTTGGGCTTGCATGGTTTTTTGCAGGAATTCATAAGCCTCCTGAGAGATGGAATTCCATTCCAGCAGGTTTTCCCAGTTAATCCAGCCTGTATTCATCAGCTTGCGGATCACCAGGTGGGGTCCCTGGATGGCTGTGGGTGGGAAGATAGCTACCGCCCGCCCCTGGCTTTCTGGGAATGGGATATGAACAATCGTTTCCTCGGGTTTGAGCTGCTTGCCGGTCAGTGCCAGCAGCGCCTCCACCACCTCCTTGATCGCCTCGGGTGAGCTAAACTTTACCCCGGCATCGAACAGCCGGCCTTCTTTTTCGAAGAGCGTGCGGTCGCAATTATCCACCATGATCTCGAGCACATCTGGATCGTTGTATAGCGGGGCCAGCGGGCCTAAAGCAGTCTGTAAATTTTTCGCATCCATTTTGAATCTCCTTTCGTCTATGAACGTCTGATTTGTACTCAGTGTACCGGAAACACTGCCGACCCGCCTCGGCTAAATCCACAGGTGAGCACCTGTCAATTACAACAGGTATATTCACCGTTCTTTAGCCTCGATCCACCCATTCTGCAGCGCCAGCGCCACCGCCTCGGTGCGTGACCCTGTCCCGCTCTTGTTGAAGATCGAGTTCATGTGGAATTGGATCGTCCTCTCGCTGATCCCCAGGCGGTAGGCGATCTCTTTGTTCGTCATCCCCCGTGCAGCCAGCCCGAGCACCTGGTGCTCGCGAGGAGAGAAGGGATGCGGTCCAGGGGGTATGGGCTTGAGTGTCTCAGCCAGGTCGCGCCCCTCGTTGAGCGCCTGGCGGGCCAGCTCGCCCAATGCCGACACTGCCGCCCGGGCGGTCGGGTCGCTGCGCGGCAGGATCTTCTCGTAGGCGCGCGCCTGGGCGACCAGCAGCTCGAGCGCCTCCAGCAGACTGGTCAGGAGAGGGGGTGACTCAGGCATACTTTTCAACCTCGGCAGTAATTTCTTGAATGATCTCCTCCAGCCTGGAAAGCATCGCCGACAATCTTGAACACATGCCCGCCGTGGGCCGCGATAGCTTCTTGTAAGATATCAAAGTGACGCCTCACCGCAGCCTTCATCGCTCCGGGCATGCGCTCCCATAGAGGGGTGCTGCCCTGGATGTCTGTAAATAAGTAGGTGACCGTCCCAGCGGGTAAGTTTGTCATCTCTAAAGGGAAAGGGGTGGGGAAAAGGGAAAAATCGAAATTAATAACCTCTGTTAGAATTATAGATCAAGGTTGAACAATTGCAACTGAAAACCGGAGATAAGTTGCAAACTTTCCCACCTCTGAGTACAATCAGGGGGCAGGTTTCCTGTGACCTTGCATCTTCCGAGCGTTTCATCGTACAAATCTGTGTTTATCCGTGAGCTTAACCAGGAGAAGAAATGGAACCTAAATCTGGCGCCCAGATCAGCACCCGAGCCTTTCTCCAATCGGTGATCATCTTATTCGTGCTCATGATGTTCGCCGGTCTCATGACCCGTCTACTGCCTGCCGGCAGTTATACCAGGATCACCATCGCTGACCGGCAGGTCATTGACCCGCAATCCTTCCAGCCTGTCGAAAAGCCCGCCTATCCAGCCTGGCGCTGGTTTACTGCGCCTGTCGAAGTGCTCTGGGGGCCAGACGCCGTTATCATCATCACCATCATCGTGTTCTTGCTCATGGTGGGCGTCTCATTTGCCGTGCTGGATAAGACCGGCATCCTGGCTGCCGCGGTGCAGCGCCTGGTGCAGGCATTTGGCGGGCGCAAATACCTTCTCCTTCTGGTAATCTCGTTCTTCTTCATGTTGCTGGGGGCTTTCTTTGGCATTTTTGAAGAGGTGGTGCCCCTGGTGCCGGTGATGGTGGCGCTCTCCTATTCGCTGGGTTGGGATGCGCTGGTGGGGTTGGGCATGAGCATCCTGGCGACCAACATGGGTTTCTCGGCTGCCATGACCAATCCCTTCACCATCGGTGTGGCGCAAAGGCTGGCTGGTCTGCCGCTCTTTTCTGGGGCGTGGTTCCGGTTGCCCATCTTTGCGATGATGTATATCCTCCTGGCGATATTCCTGGTGCGCTACGCTCGTAAGATCGAGAGAAACCCCGAGGCATCCCTGGTTTACAAAGAGGACCGGCAGGGTCGGGCCCGCCATGAAGCTTCGCTGCCAGATGCTTTGTTGGGCGGTCAGGCCATCCCCCGGCGCGCCATCATCTGGCTGTTTGCCTGCCTGGGATTGATCCTGACAGTGCTGGTGGTGGTTCCGTTCCTGCCGGCGCTTTCTGACTTCTCCCTTCCATTAGTAGGGCTTTTATTCTTCATCGGCGGTTTCGGCGCCGGTTTGCTGTCTGGCAAACCCGTAGGGGTAACCTTCAAGGCTCTGGGTGAAGGTGCATCGGGGATTGCCCCGGCCATCCCCCTCATCTTGATGGCCTCCAGCGTCAAGTACATCGTTGCCGAGGGCAGGATCATGGATACCATCTTGCACAGCGCCTCCGGCCTGTTTACCAGCGCCAGCCCTTTTGTGGCGGTCCTGGGGATTTTCTTCCTGACCCTGGTCATCGAATTTTTCATAGGCTCGGGCTCTGCCAAGGCTTTCTTGCTCATGCCGATTGTCCTCCCTTTGGCCGACCTGGTAGGCGTGACCCGCCAGGTAACCGTGACGGCTTACTGCTTCGGAGATGGCTTCACCAACCTGGCCTATCCCACCAACCCGGTGCTGCTGATCTGCCTGGGCCTGACCATTGTCAGCTATCCAAAATGGATGAAGTGGACGCTGCCTCTGTGGATTGGGGTGCTGCTGGTGGCCTTGTTCTTTATGGGCTTGGGTGTCGCCATCCGCCTGGGGCCGTTCTAAGGATTATGAAAGAAAACCTGCCTCAGGTCAAAGCATATCTTGTCCCTGCCGGGGAGGTGCGCCACGAGATGATTGTGGTCAACTCGCGTTTCGTTGCCACCCTGGGGCCGGTCTTTACGGTTGAGGAAGCCAAAGCCTTTGTTGCGGGCATCCGGTCAGAGTTTCCCGATGCCTCGCACCATGTCCCGGCTTACCTGGTGGGGTACGGCCGCTCGGTCCTCGCCCACTGCAGCGACGCCGGCGAGCCATCTGGCACTGCGGGGAGGCCGGCCCTGGCTGTGCTGCAGGGCAGCGGCTTAGGCGATGTGGCGGTGGTGGTGACGCGCTACTTCGGAGGTACCAAGTTGGGCACCGGGGGCCTCGTCCATGCTTATGGCGACGCCGTCAAAGAGGTTGTGGCGAGGGTGCCGCGGGCCCAAAAAATGCTCACCCATACTGTGATGCTGGGTTTTCACTACCGGCTTTTGGAGCAGATTCGCCTGCTCGTGAGCGCCCGGCATGGGCAGGTTCTGGATGAGGACTTTGCTGCAGAAATTACGCTGACGGCGCGCTTCCCGGTGGAATATTTCCAGGATTTTCAGGCCGCTTTGTTGGAGCTTTCTAGCGGCACGCTGCAAGCCGAGATCATCGAGACAGGGTTGATCCTGGTCCCGTTATAGCCAGCTACCTCCACAACATCCAGGTCAGTTGGGCGACCGCCAGGCCCAATAAAAGACCTCCCAGGGCTTCCAGAGGTGTGTGTCCCAGCACCTCCCGCAGGAGCTCCTGCTTTAGGGGATGCCCGGATGCCAGATCATCGATCATGGCGTTGATCAATGTGGCATGTTTCCCGGCCTGGCGGCGGATTCCGGTGGCGTCATAGATAACAACGATGGCTAGAGTCGCTGCAATTGCAAAAGCTATGCTGTCAAACCCTTCCCGCAGTCCGATGCCGTGAGCCACACCGGTGACCAGGGCTGAGTGCGAGCTGGGCATCCCGCCTGTCCGAAAGAGCAGCACCCAGTTCCATCGTTTTGTGCGCAAATATTCGAGGGGAACCTTGACCGCCTGCGCAATCGTCCAGCCGATCAAAGCACCCACCAGTGCCTGGTTGTTAAAGAGTTCCTTGAAGAACATATCCTTATGCCTGGGGTGTAAAGTCGGCCAGTTCATCTCCTGAAAGCAGGCGCACCTTGAGTTCCGCTTTGTCTAAGAGATCCAAGCACCGGCGCAAAAGAGTTTGCCCGCGCTCAAACAGCAGCATGGCTTCATCGAGGGATAGTTTTTCTGTTTCGAGCGCAGTCACTGCCGCTTCTAACGCGCTAAACACTTGCTCATAGGTCATTTTTTCGATTGGGGTGTTGAGATCACCGCTCGTTTGAGAGGATTCAGTCATTCCTTACTCCCTTAGTTCAATTTGCTTCAGCAGAAAAGTCACCGTCGCTGACCCGGATTGTTAAAAAATCCCCTGGTTTCACCTGGCTGGTGCTGTATACCCTTTGACCGTCTTCCCGCGCGACGATGGCAAAGCCGCGCTGCAGTACCGCCATTGGATTGAGGGATTCCAGGTACTGGCTGAGGCTGTTCAGGCGTGTATGTTCCATTTCCATGCAGTGCGCCAGGGCTGTCTCGCTGCGGTGGATGAATTCATCCAGCCGCTGCCGGTCAGAGCGCAGCCGGGATTGAGGCGAGATCAGGCTCAAGCGGTTCTTGAGGCTGTTCAGTACCCACCGTTGAGCATCCAGCGTCGTGCCGGCTGCTCGCACCAGGCGCAGGATTTGTTCGGTCAGATCGGCGCGCAGGTCAGCCTGGTTAGGCGTTGCCAGCTCAGCCGCCGCGGTGGGTGTGGGTGCGCGCAGGTCTGCCGCAAAATCTGACAGGGTAAAATCGGTTTCGTGCCCGATCCCGGTACTCACCGGAGCCAGCGAGGCAGCAATAGAGCGCACA
>Ga0315287_10003616_pt1 | contig 14939 bp, 15 predicted proteins | sample YL17G11_0_MG_FD_205037 | JGI IMG/M metagenome (GOLD analysis project Ga0315287, IMG submission 205037) | Sediment microbial communities from Yellowstone Lake, YNP, Wyoming, USA - YL17G11_0 | ecosystem: Environmental > Aquatic > Freshwater > Lake > Sediment | place: USA: Wyoming | collected... | reverse complement strand
CACGGAGTGTGCCGACTACATTGCGCGCGAGCACCATCACTCGCCCCGTAGAACGCGATCGGAAGTCCATGGCCGAACTGGCGACCCCCCAGCAGGAAGGGGTTTTGCAACAATCCCCACTAAGGAGTTAGACTACTTCGGTAAAGGCCCGTCGTCGGAACTCACGCCGTCACAAGCACCTACGGAAACCGCCCGTGACGCAACTGGAACCGCGCTATGAAGAGGCGGTGCAAAACCTAGTGTTGCAGTGGCACGAAAAACCAGCCAGGCCGGGGACAACAGATTATGCTAAAGCATAACCTACGGCCGTTGCCCAGCCGCCGGGAGTTCCTGCGCGTCGTCGCCGGCGCGGCGGTGTCGGCGACGGGAGTCGCCTCCTACTACGCCGTGGCGGATGACGCCGCCGGTGCGGATAAGCTTCCGCCACCCGAGCAACGCCGGCTGATCCTCGTCGTCTTCGGCGGCGGCACGCGATCCAGCGAGTCGATAGCCGATCCCGAGCATCGCTACATCCCGCACTTGTGGAAGGAAATGGTCCCGCGAGGAACCCTCTTCACGAACATGCGGGTCGAGCGCCGCGTGGTCCACCCCAACTGCAATGCGTCGATCAAGACGGGCCACTGGCAGTACGACGACCTCGATTGGTCGAAACCGCCGAAGCATCCGACCATCTTCGAGATCGTCCGCAAGCAGCGCAAGGCGCCCGACACGGCGGCTTGGTCGTTTGTCTATGCCTCCATTCTGGCCAACACGGGCCAGAGCAGTGCCGAAGGTTATGGGCCTCAGTTTGCTGCGAACGTGGTCGAGCCGCCGACGATTCCCCGCACCACTGCCGAGGAGATGGAACGCCTCATGGCGGCCGCCCGCGCCACGGGCTCGCCGGAAGCGGAAGAGAAGGCCGCCGCCGAGTGCGCCCGACTGGCGCGCACCGCAAGCCGGATCGCCGCCGACGGGCTGCGTTCCGAAACGGCCCGCCGTTGGCTCGACGAGCAATATCAGATGTGGCGGCAAGCGACCGGCACGACCAGCCACGACGCCTTTCTGGCCGACCGCGCTTGTGCCTGCATGAAGCGATTTTCGCCGCACGTGATGAGCGTCGATTTCGGCGAGATCGACTGCGCCCACTACGGCTCGTGGTCGCGGTACGTCGAGGCGATCCGTCGCACGGATCAATTGACTTGGAAACTTTGGCAGGCGGCGGAAACGCTGCCCGACTACCGCGACAAGACGCTGATGCTCGTCGTGCCGGACCACGGGCGGGAACTCGACCAGCCCGGCCAAAGCGGTTTCATCCATCACGGCGATTTCTACACGAACCAAGGGGCCGACGAGGGCTGCCGCCGCACGTGGATGCTCGCCATCGGGCCAGGCATCAAGCGAGGCCAAAGGATCGACCGCCCCGTGCCGATCACTGCCGCCGCGGCCACCGGCCTTCGATACCTCGGCTTGGAGGCGTCGCAAGACGCCGCCCCGCCGGTTCCGGATGTTTGGTAGACTCAGACTTTTTTGCTGGAAATTGGGCCACGGGGTGTGGTATGCGGACGCCAGCAGTCGATTCTCCGAAAAATGGCCCAGTCCCCAACCAAGGCGTGAACGGCAAAATTCTTGCTTGCACCCCCCACTCCCTACTTTCGAGTTAGCTGTTTCCACTAGTCATCCCTAGTGATTGTCTGCAAAACCCCCATTGCAACCGATTCGACTCTGGACGCAGGCCCAAGGCCGAATTAGGATCAGAGTCGCCTAGCCGGTTAGTCTTCTTATCGGGCAGTTCTTGTGCGCAAGAAAAGGGGCGCTAACATGAGGAATCTCACCGCGATTTTGCTGGCTACCGGGCTGGCTGTGCCCGAGGCGGCAATGGCCGACACGACCCAGGCGGCGGCCTACGAGGTGGCCCAGAACAGCCCGCTACCCGGCCGCGTCCGCTCTCCGGACTACCCCGAGAGAACGCCCGTACCCCGACCTGCCGACACGAGAGCCGATAACCGCGCCGGCCGGAAGTTGCCCGCCGAAGCCGAAACAAACTCCACCGATCAGACCGTACTCGTTGTATTCGGGCTGATGGCCCTGGTTGGGCTGGCCGCATTGACGACGGCATGGATTCAGAGCCGTCGCGGCAAAATGCGGCGCTGCGGTCAAGGCGCGCGTTCGTCGATCGGCGTGTGCAATAACCCAACTCTGCCCCCTAGATAGGGATGGCTGCACTGATGTTTGTATGCAACTCGACTGTCGAGCGGTATAATTGGAGTCCTGAGGGCGCGGTCCACGCAGCCGGCAGGAGTTGGGATACCCGTAGGACGGATTTCCTAATCCGTCCACCAGGCGAGACGGATTGGGAAATCCGTCCTACAGTGGGGCAGGGGCGGTTTGCCGGCATGGGGACAGGATGATGGACTCGCAGAGGAAAGACATCCATTCGACCCGCGTGCGTATCCTGGTCGCCGCTGAACCGCCGCTCTTGCGGCGCGGGCTGGTGGGGCTGCTTTCTCAAGAGCCCGATCTACAGGTGTGCCACGAAGTGGTCGATTCCGGCGACGTGCTCGGCAAGGTCGAACAATGACAGCCCGAGCTGGCCATCATCGGGCTCTCCCCAGACGTCGGACGGCATGTGGGTCTGATCAAACAACTCAAGGCCAGATTTCCCGAACTCAAGATACTCGCTGCAACGCCCAGCAAGGACACGGCGTTCGCCGGCCGTGTGCTCCAAGCCGGCGCGCGCGGCTGCATTCGCTGGGACGAACCTTTGGAGCACATCATCCAGGCGGTGCGCGACGTGTTGCGGGGTGAGATTCACGTCACTTCGCAAGTGGTGGCGAGGATGCTGCGAGACGTGGCCGATGGGAAGTCCTCGGATGGCGACCCCGTCCGACAACTTTCCCCGCGCGAGTTGGACGTGTTCACGATGATTGGGCGAGGGCATCCCACGCAGAAGATCGCACGGGAGTTGAACCTCAGCCCGAGAACCATCGAAACGCACCGCAAGATTCTCAAGATGAAACTCGGGCTGCGGAACGCCGCGCAATTGAGTCACGCCGCCTATCAATGGGTGTGCGACAACTCGTGAGTCCGGCCTCACATTCGCACGTGATGCACCCAGGCGGGCGGGACGTTCAGCAACACGGCGTCGCGGCGGATTTCCCGGCCGTTGAGGACGGCGCGCATCGCCCGGCCGATGCCCCGCAGCCGCCGGCGTTCCGCCTTGCCGGCGGCGATCGCCCGGACACGCCGCACGCCGATGTACTCGAAGAACGAGAGGGTGCCCCTCTCGGCCAGCAGTCCGGTCAATGTTGCCAAGATGTTCTCGACAGCGGCGACCGAGAAGTTGTTCAACGGGAGCCCGGAGACGATCAGATCGTAGTTTTCGCCCTTCGGCAAGTCTTCGATGGGACAGTGCAACACCCGGGCGCGATCGGCCACCGCCTGGAATGGCGGGTCGCTCTGGAAACGATGCTCCAATTGGCGGACGAATGAGTCGTTGAGTTCGACCAGATCCAAACGGTCGCGGGGCGACATGCCGGCGATGATCCGGCGGGTGACGGCGCCGGTGCCCGGCCCGACTTCGAGAATCCTTCGCAGTTGCGACGATGGCTGGTCGACGAACCGGGCCAGTGCGGCGGCGAGAAACCGTCCGCTGGGCAAAACGGCCCCGGTGGTGTGGAAATTTCTCAGAAATTCCCGAAAGAACAGCCCATGTTCCGAAAGTCTGCCGCCCATAGAAACTTACTACCTGATGGACGGATTAGAAATCCGTCCTACGAGTATCCCAACTTCTGCTGGCTGCCTAATCGTGAGAGGACGGCAACGGCATGGGGGCTGCCGGCTGCTCGAAAGCCGCAGTTCGCGTCGCGCTCACCGACTGCTCTGCAATGGGCGGCGTGTCGGCGGCCTTCTGCGGCGGCGACAGCCGGTCCATGCTCCGCTTGAGCCCTTCGTACTCCTGTTTGGTGAGAACCTCCTTGGCGTGGGAGAGGATCGTAAAGCGTTCCACAGGATCGATCTGGCCATCATTCATGGCAATGCAGACATCGTCGCGGAGGTTCTGCCGCGCGGTCAGAGCCGCCAGCCGACTCGGCTTGAAGGTGTTGAATGGTATCCACTGATTCGGGTTCAGAGCGACAGATTGCCCTAGCCAGCCCAGCTCCAGGCCGTTGGCTACGGGCGTCCAGCCGGCCGCCACAACGATCAGCAAGGCGGCCAGCCTAATCGACAATCGGCTTCGCATGATATTTCCCCCTACAGACCCGTCACCATCGACAAATCCAGTAATGTCATCGGAACCGTTTCTGCCGGAACTTAACGCACAGAGCGCCCAGCCGGAAGAGTCCGGATTAGCCGGGGCGGACAACCGCTAAAGACGGAACAGGCTGCCTAGATACCGCACTTTGACGCGCTAGTAGTCGTACCAGAGTCCCACGCCAATTTGTTCTTCAAACTGCTGAAAGAACTGCCCCTGTTCGCTCATGCCGTTGAAGTACTGGGCGCCAAGGCGAAAGAGGTGGCTGGTGCGGCCGCGCCATTGCAGGCCGGTTTGCACGGTGAAATTGCCGGCGAAGTCGTTTTCCTGACGTAAATGGCCGTTGATGGCGAAGAACGGCGCGCCCCAAAGGGTGGTTGTCGGCTCGGGCGGGCTGAAATCGGCGCCGAACTGGAACTCCCAAGGCTTGGCGCCGCCGTCGGTGTGAAATGCCCAACCGGTTTCCGAGTAGAATCGCAGACTGGGATTTAGATACACGGCCAGGCCCGCCGCGAGCGAGTCGCGGACGTAATTGATTCTGGAAAAATCGGGGTTTGCCAGCATGAACAAATCGCCCAGGTGCGAACTGAGGTGCGTGTAGCCGAACTTGAATTCCCACGGGCCTTGCCGCATGGTCAGCGGCACGCCGACGCGAAAGTCGGTAGACGTCATGTTGCGCCCGGCGTCGAGTCGGGGAAAGGCGGCCCCTTCAACGTCCAGTTGCCAACCTTGTGGCCAGAAATCATCTTCCGTGCCGTAGCGCAACAACCCCACGCGCCCGCCCGCTACAGGGTTCCAGAACCAGCCCTGGCCACGGACATAGACCCACTGGCTTGCAAGCCTCGACTCGGTGCCGCTGGCCAAGTCCTGCCTGTAGAGCAGCCCGTTGGGCAGGAACTGCCACGTCCAGACATCGTCGCCGGTCAGCACGCGCTCGACGTAGCCGTTGGTGTCCAAGGGCCGGGAGCCGGCCGGGGCGTCGAGGCTGTTGTAGTCGCTGCGAGATGCGCCCAAGTCGTTGGCCATGTAGCCGCTGCCCGGCTGATTGGCCGCCGGTAGATCCATGCCAGGGACAACACTGCCATAGGGCAGAACAGGCGACGCACCCGCGGTCGGCGGGACGTTTGCCGGGACGCCGTACGGGGCCGGCTGTGCGGCCGGCGCGGTGATGGCCGGCATCGCTTGTATCTGAGCCGACACGGAAGGGCCCAACAGTCCTCCGCAGATCCAACCGACCGATAAGGCCAAAACGAACAATCGACGAGCAGGCATACGGAAATCCTCCGACCCTGGCGCACGAAAAGGGCCGGTAGTGTAGCGATTTCCTCCGTCCGATGGGAGGCCGGTTTTTTTATGATGTAACTGCTTGCCAGGTAAGCAGTTGCTTAGAACAAGGGCGGCTTGCCCAGTTTGCGGCGGATCGGCACGAACTGGCCGGCGTGCATCAGCCAATGGGTGCCCAGCAGCATCAATACCGCACCAACGGTCGGGGCGTACTCGCGCATGGATTCGGGGCCGGGCGCGTCGAGTTTGCTCTCGGGGGTCGCTTCGACGGCGGCCAACGAAGCGGCCTTCATCTGGTCCATCAGCGCGAGATACTGGGCCTTGGTGATGAACTTGGCGGGGTCATCCGAGGCGGCTGTGTCATGTTTGTAGGCAGCCTCGAAGCCGTCGGGCAGGGCCGGCGACTGCGACCCCAGCCCGGAGAGCATTCCCCGCACGCTGCCGATCATATGGCCGAGCTGCCAAGCAATGTGATTCGAGTTCGGCACGGAACGCACGAGCAACTCGGCGTCGCTGAGGTCTTGGACGTAGGCTCGCGTGACGAAATGGCCCATCTCAATCGACTGACGAAGGAGGTTTTTTGCGGTAGACATGATCGATTCTCCATTCTTTTTTTAGGAGGCAACTCCCGTCGCCGATTGGGGTTTTCAGTACAGTTCGTACATCTGCTCGCCACCGTGGGCCGGATTGCCGATCAGGGTGCGGCTTTGCAGGTCAACCACGAAATCGAGATCCTCTCTGTTCTCGAACGTCACTTCGGTCACTACCCGACCCATTGTTTCTGTCTCCATGGGACTCATCCTCCCGTTGGCACTTTCTACAGCGGCTGTTAGCCGCCGGCTATCCGGCTATTGACGTTGCTTACACGGCATACCTATTATACCGCCTCCGGCGTAAAGGCCATAGGAGTCCCCCCAAGCGTGTGCATTGCAGGGTTTGTCCCCGCCTGGTATGCTACAGGATTCTTTGCGGCCAAGATGGCCGGCATGGTTAGCGGGCCGGAATATCCGCAGCAGAAGCAAGCAAAATCCTTCCTTTGATACAGGAGACCACCCGTGGAACAAAGACGCTTCGTGACCGTCGACGGCAATGAAGCGACGGCCAATATCGCTCACCTTTGCAATGAGGTAATGGCGATTTACCCGATCACTCCCTCGTCGGGGCTGGGTGAACTGCCCGACGCCTGGGCCGCCGCCGGCCGCAAAAATATCTTCGGCACCGTGCCGGACGTGGTCGAAATGCAGAGCGAGGCCGGGGCCGCCGGCGCCGTTCACGGCGCGTTGCAGGCCGGAGCGTTGACCACGACGTTTACCGCCTCGCAGGGGCTGTTGCTGATGATCCCCAACATGTTCAAGATTGCCGGGGAATTGACCGCGACGGTGTTTCACGTGACGGCCCGCACGGTGGCCACCCATGCGTTGTCGATTTTCGGCGACCACGGCGACGTGATGGCCTGCCGCTCGACGGGCTGGGCGATGCTCTCGTCGGCCTCGGTGCAGGAGTCGCAGGACATGGCCCTGATCGCCCACAGCGCCACGCTCGAAGCGCGGGTGCCCTTCATCCACTTCTACGATGGTTTCCGCATCTCGCACGAGGTAAACAAGATCGAGCAACTTTCCGAGGACGACGTCAAGGCGATGATCGACATGGAGTTGGTCAACGCCCATCGTGAGCGGGCGCTTTCGCCCGAGCGGCCCAAGCTTCGCGGCACGGCCCAGAACCCGGACGTGTTCTTCCAGGCCCGCGAGGCGTGCAACCCGTTCTACGCCAGGTGCGCCGGCATCGTGCAAAAGCACATGGACAAGTTCGCCAAGCTGACCGGCCGGCAGTATCATTTGTTCGACTACTTCGGCGCGGCCGACGCCGAGCGCGTGATCGTCATCATGGGCTCGGGCATCGGCGTGGTCGAGGAGACGATCGAGAAATTGGCGGCCGAAGGCGAGAAGGTCGGCGTGCTCAAGGTGCGGCTGTTCCGCCCCTGGGACAGCACGTCCTTCGTGTCCGTGCTGCCGAAGACGGTCAAGAAGATCGCCGTATTGGACCGCACCAAAGAGCCCGGCGCCGCCGGCGAGCCGCTGTACCAGGACGTGGTTACGTCGCTGGTTGAATGTTGGGCCGCCTACGCCGGCAATGGCGCGCTGCCGCGGGTGATCGGCGGCCGTTACGGCCTGTCGTCCAAGGAGTTCACGCCCGCGATGGTCGCCGGCGTGTTCCAGGAGCAGAACAAGACGAAGCCGCGGCAACAGTTTACCGTCGGCATCCTCGACGACGTGAGCAGACTGAGCATCGACTACGATCCCCACTTCTCGACCGAGGGGGACGACGTAGTGCGGGCCGTATTCTTCGGCCTCGGCAGCGACGGCACGGTGAGCGCCAACCGCAACTCCGTGAAAATCGTGGGCGAAAACACGCAACTGCACGCCCAGGGCTACTTCGTGTACGACTCGCGCAAGGCCGGCTCGGTCACCACCTCGCACGTCCGCTTCAGCCCGCGGCCCATCAAAGGCTCGTACCTGGTGCATCGGGCGAACTTCGTGGCCTGCCACCAGTTCCACTTCCTGGAACGGATCGACATGCTGTCGATGGCCGATCCGGGCGCGACGTTCCTGCTGACCAGTTCCTATGGACCGAGTGAGGTCTGGGACCATCTGCCGGCGGAAGTGCAGAAACAGATCATCGACAAGAAGTTGAAGTTCTACGTGGTCGACGCCTACCGCGTGGCCCGCGAGGCCGAGATGGGCGTGCGGATCAACACGATCATGCAGACCTGCTTCTTCAAGCTGGCCAATGTGATCCCGGCCGACGAGGCCATCACCCAGATCAAGGACGCCATTAAGAAGACCTACGGCAAGAAGGGCGGCGGCAAGATTGTCGAGCAGAACTACGCGGCGGTCGACGGCGCCCTGGCGTCCTTGCACGAGGTGAAGTATCCCAACCAGATCACGTCGAAGCTGCACATGCTGCCGGCGGTTCCGGCCCACGCGCCGGACTTCGTCAAGAACGTGCTGGGCATGATGATCGCCAACCGCGGCGACGACCTGCCCGTCAGCGCGCTGACCTGCGACGGCACCTTCCCCACCGGCACCACGCAGTACGAGAAGCGGAGCATCGCCCAGGACATCCCCATCTGGGACCCGAAGATCTGCACGCAATGCGGACTGTGTTCGCTGGGCTGCCCGCACGCCACGATCCGTATGAAGGCATTCGACCCCGCCTTGCTGGCCAAGGCCCCGGCGGGCTTCAAGGCGACCGATTACAAGGGCAAGGAGTTCCCCGGCTGGAAGTTCGTCGTCCAGGTAGCCCCGGACGACTGCACGGGCTGCGGGTTGTGCATCGATGTCTGTCCGGCCAAGGACAAGGAGCGGGCCAAGCACAAGGCAATCGACATGGAGCCCAAGATGCCGCACCTGGATACGGAGCGGGCCAACTTCGACTTCTTCCTGACGATCCCGGACGTGGATCGCTCGAAGGTCAAGGCCGACACGATCAAGGGTTCGCAGTTGCTGCTGCCGCTGTTTGAGTTCTCCGGCGCCTGCGCCGGCTGCGGCGAAACACCCTACGTCAAGCTGCTGACGCAATTCTTCGGCGACCGGATGTTGATCGGCAACGCCACGGGCTGCTCGTCGATCTACGGCGGCAATTTGCCCTGCACGCCCTACACGGTCAACCACGAGGGCCGCGGACCGTCGTGGTCGAACTCGCTGTTCGAAGACTGTGCCGAGTTTGGCATGGGCTTCCGCCTGGCCGTCGATCAGCAGGTCAAGTACGCCCACGAACTGCTCAAGCGGCTCTCGTCGCAATTGGGCGACGAACTGGTTGCGGCCTTGATCAGCAACAAGCAGGAGACCGACGAGGAGATCGCCGCGCAGCGGGCTCGCGTGGCCGATCTGAACAAGCGTCTGGCGAGCATCAACGCGGCCGACGCGAAGAGCCTCATCGCCTCGTCCGACTACCTGATCCGCAAGAGCATCTGGAGCTTCGGCGGCGACGGCTGGGCCTACGACATCGGCTTCGGCGGCCTGGACCACGTGCTGGCCTCCGGCCGCGACGTGAACATCCTGGTGCTCGACACGGAGGTGTACTCGAACACGGGCGGGCAGGCGTCGAAGGCCACGCCCCGCGGCGCCGTGGCCAAGTTCGCCGCCGGCGGCAAACCCGGCGGCAAGAAGGACCTCGGCCTGATCGCCATGTCGTACGGCAACGTGTTCGTCGGCTCGATCTCGTTGGGCGCCAATCCGATGCACGCCATCCGCACGATCCGTGCGGCCGAGTCGTTCCGCGGGTCGTCGATCCTCATCGCCTTCTCGCACTGCATCGGCTGGGGCATCGACATGTCGCAGGGCATGAACATCCAGAAGGACGCCGTGGCCTGCGGCTACTGGCCGCTGTACAGCTTCGATCCGCGCGACGAGGCCCATCCTTTCCAATTGGCCAGCAAGAAGCCGGCGGGCGCCTTCAAGGATTTCGCGCTGAAGGAGGCCCGCTTCGCCATGCTGGCCCGGTCGAAGCCCGAGGATTCGGCCCGGCTGCTGGAACTCGGCCAGCAGGACATCAACAAGCGGTATCATTTCTACGAGCAGTTGGCCGGCGTGAGCCGGGCGGCTGAGGTTTCCGCGGCGGCGGCCGAGTCGGCCGGCGACGGCAACGGCGAAAACAAGGCGAAAGACGCAAAGGAGGTGCAAGCATGAGCGTTGATCTGAGCACGAACTATCTGGGCTTGAAACTGAAGAACCCTCTGGTGGTCGCCGCCTGCCCGTTGACGCACCGGACCGATTGGCTCCGCAAACTGGAAGAGCACGGCGCGGCCGCGGCCGTGCTGCCCTCGTTGTTCGAGGAGCAGATCGAGCACGAGGCGATCGAGATGGCCAAGGTCCACGAGTTCGGCGCCGAGAGCTTCGCCGAGGCGTTGACCTACTTCCCCGAGCAGGACGACTACCGTTCCGGCCCGGAGGAATACCTGGATTTCATCGGCCAGGCGAAAAAGGCCGTTTCGATGCCGATCGTCGCCAGCCTGAACGGCACGAGCAAGGGCGGCTGGATCCGCTACGCGAAGATGGTGCAGGATGCCGGGGCCGACGCCCTCGAACTGAACATCTACTTCGTCGCCGCGAACCTGAATATGACCGGCGTGGAGGTCGAATCGCAGTACCTCGAACTGGTTGCGGCCGTGAAGAAGTCGGTGTCGATCCCGCTGGCCGTGAAGATCGGGCCGTACTTCAGCTCGATGGGCAACATGGGCATGCGGCTGGCCGAGGCGGGCGCCGACGGCCTGGTGTTGTTCAACCGCTTCATCCAGCCCGACATCGACCTGGAGAGCATGGAAACTCAGCCGCGGCTCCACTTGAGCTCGCCCTATGAGTTGTTGGTGCCGCTGCGGTGGATCGCCGTCCTCCACGGCCACGTCAAAGCGTCTCTGGCCGCCACCGGCGGAATCCACGATGCCGCCGGACTGTTGAAGGTCCTTCTCGCAGGCGCCGACGTCGGCATGATCGCCTCGGTGCTCTATCAGAAAGGCACTCAGCAGGTCGACAATATCCTGGCCGGCATGAAACAGTGGATGGAGGAGAACGAGTACGATTCGGTCGAACAACTCAAGGGCAGCATGAGCCTCGAGAACTGCCCCGACCCCGCCGCCTTCCAACGCGGCAACTACATGAAGGCGCTGACTTCCTACGTGGGCAAACCCATCTGACACAAGGCCGCGACCGTTGGTCGCGCGGAGTAGTCGGTGGTCGGCGGATAGTGAATAGTCGGCCGGGAGGTGCATCGCTCCCAGCTCGAATTTGAGTTGCGGCCGAGGATAACCGGTTGAACGGGGGGAAGAGTACGGAGTTCGGAGTACGAAGCAAGTACTATCCAGTCTCCGACGACTCAGATCGTTCCCAAGTCGTTTTTCCTCGCCAGCAGCAGCCAGAGGAAGAACGGGCCGCCCAGCAGCGAGGTAAGAATGCCCACCGGCAGTTCGGTCGGCGCCATGACCGTCCGTGCGGCCGTGTCGCACACCACGAGGAACGAACCACCGAAGAGCCACGAGGCCGGATAGAGCCAGCGATGATCCGGACCGATCAGCAACCGGCAGATGTGCGGAACCATCAGCCCCACGAAGCCGATCGGCCCGCACACCGCCACCACGGCGCCCACCATCAGCGACACGGCGAAGAACAACATCGCCTTCGTGCCCGCGACGTTCACTCCCCGGGCGAAAGAGAACTCCTCGCCGGCGGTCAACATGTTCAAGTCGTGGGTGAAATACCACACGATGAGGCAGCCGGAGACGACGAAGGGCAAGAGGTTGAGCACGTCGTCGAAGTCGAATACGCTTTCCAGCCCGCCCATCGTCCAGCGGAGCATGCGATAGGTGCGGGTGAAATCGCTCAGGTATTGGAGGAAGAGGATCATGCTGGCGAAGAAGAAGCTGATGGCCACGCCCGCCAAGAGCATCGTTGCCGTGGACGACCCTCCGCGGGTCCGCGCGGTCAGGGCGTAGACCAGCAGGATCGACGCCACCGCGCCGACGAAGGCCGACAGCGAGATGCTGGGAATGCCGAGGATGCTGAACGTCCAACCCCACTGGATGCACAGGGCGGCGCCCAGCGCGGCCCCGCTCGAAACGCCGAGGGTAAAGGGCGTGGCCAGCGGATTGCGGAACATCGCCTGGAAGGTCATGCCGCTGGTCGCCAGCGCCGTGCCGGCCAGGAAGGCCAGGATCACGCGGGGAATCCGCAGCTTCCAGAGGATCTTGGTGTAGCCCTCCACGTCGCCCCACAGGGCCCGCAAGGGCACCGGCTCCATGCCCAAGAACGGCGCCAGCGCGAGCACCCCCGCCGCCAACATCAGCAGCACGACAATCGTCCCGCGGTGGCTCATCGCGTCTTCTCCCGGGCCTTCTCGCCCCGCTCGGCCAGTTCCTTCACCTGCTCGGGCGTCATGCGGGGTACGATCATCGGCAGCCCGGCGCTCGGATGCTCAACCGTCAGCAGCGACGTGCCGTAGATGCGTTTCAACATGTCGGGTTTCATGATCAGCTCGGGCGTGCCATAGAACGCCACCTCGCCCTCCTTCAACGCCAGGATGCGGTCGCTCTCCAGCACGGCGTGGTTCAGGTCGTGGGTGACGATCACCACCGTCACGTCGAATTCCTTGTTGGCCACGGCGATCAGCGAGAGGATTTCGGCCGCGTGATGGTAGTCGAGGAAGGTGGTGGGCTCGTCGAGCAGCCAGATATGGGCGCCCTGGGCCATCGCCGCGGCAATGTACACCTTCTGCCGCTCGCCGCTGCTGAGGGTGCCCAACGTGCGCTGGGCGAACGCCGCCGTGCCGGTGCCCGCCATCGCCTCGCGGACCACCTGGCGATCGTGCGGGCCGATCGAGGCAAAGGGGCTCATGTACGGATAGCGGCACATCAGCAGGAACTGCTCCACCGTGAACGGCACCATGCGGCTGTCGGCCTGCGGCACGAACGCCGCCAGCTTGGCCAGATCCTTCTGCCGCCAGTCCTCCCGCGGCACGTTGCAAATGAAGAACTCGCCCGTGCCGCCCATGATCAGCCGGTCCATGCACTTCAGCAGCGTCGTCTTGCCGGCCCCGTTCGGGCCGACGATCGACACGTACTCGCCACGGCGAATCTGGAACGACTCGTCGCGCAGATTCTGCTTGTCGCCCACGCCGTACGAGTACTTGCGGGCCTCCAGAACCACGTTGGTCGTCAAAGTGCGCATTCAATGGGCCATTCTCGGTTCGTCGGTGCGGCGCCAATCCACGTCGGGATGGAGGATGCGGGCGAGGTCTCTTACGATGCGGAGGAACCGCGGGCCGGGAACGTCGGCGTAGTCCTGGCCGAACACGAACACCCGATGGTTCTTCACCGCGTTGACCTGCCCCAGTTCGTCCCACTCCGCCTCAAAGGAACTCTTATCTTGCTTCTTCAGTGCCGTCTCCCCCACAAGGTCCACGATGATATCGGGGTTCAACCATATAATACCCTCGGAAGAAACGACTGGATAGCGAACGCGGTTTTCGCGGTAGGCGTTTTCTCCCCCGGCCAGTTCGATCATCCGGTCGAAGTAGCCGTCGTCGCCCGCAACGTACACGTCGGTCAGGTGGCCTTGTTTGGGCGTGCGGTCGATGGCCACCAGCACCCTCGGCCGCGGCAGGCCGGCGGTCTTGCGCTGAATCCACCGCAGTTGGGCCTCGTAGTCGCTTGCCATCCGCCGCCCTTCCGGCCCCCGCCCGCAGGTCCGGCCGAGCGAGCGGAACGAATCGATGATGCCCTCGATCGTCTTGTGCGAAACGACGCGCGTTTCCAGCTTTAACTTCTTGAACGCCGGCAAGGACTGCTCGTGCTCTTCAAGCATGACGACCAGATCGGGGTGCAGGGCGAGAATAGCTTCGAAGTTCGGGTCGAAGTAGCCGCCGATGCGGGGTTTGTCGGCGACATCGGGTGGATACTTGCAGTATCGCGTCACGCCCACCACCCGATCGCCAAGCCCCAGCGCGTACAGGGTTTCGGTCAGGCTGGGGGCCATCGACACGATCCGCTCACACCGCCAACCCGGCGAAATTTCCGGCCGCTCGGGCATATCGAACCGCTGGTGCGCCAGGTAGCTGCACACAAAGGACAGCACGATGCCGGCGGTGAGTGCGATCTTGTAGATCATCGACGGACGGCACACGGCGTGTGCCTGCTACTTTGTGGGCGGTGAACGGTTGCCCTTAACAGATACCCGAGAAATCGTGCTGCTGCTAGCCCCTGATGGTTTTCCTTGATGTTGGCACTGGCAGATCGTGAGAATGCAAGATGCCCCGCGTGTGTCATCAGTGCAACACGGGTGATATCACAACGACTACAGTTGCAGCGAAGAAACGTCCTGCGGATACAGTCGAAATATACCTGTAAAGCAATGCTCAGCAAAGCTTTATGGAATCAGTCCTGACCCCTTGGCACGGCAGATGCGTAATGTGGCTAACAGAGTGAACAAAACCCCCCTTAATCGAAAGGACGAAGCCATGAGACGAGTACTGCTAATCCTGGCCACCATGGGAATCCTGGCCGTTGCCGCGAGCCCCGCCTTGGCCGACCACGGCTATTACCACGGTTATCGCCACGGCGGGTTCTACGCCCCGGCGTATGTCCACCCGCGCGTTTTGGTCGCGCCGCCGGTGGTCGTGCCGTACGGCGGCTATGAAGCGGTGGCGCCGTACGGCGGCTATCCAGCGGTAGTGCCCGCACCAGTGTACCGATACCGGCCCTACTACCCCGGCGTGCAAAGCGGTTTCTACTACCGCGGCCCTGGGGTGTCGATCGGCGTGGGATTCTGAAGTAAAATAGGGTTCATCCGACTAAAGCGTACCGGGTTTGATGGATACCGAGGATTTTCAGCTTGAAGAACTCGTGATCTCGGAAGCCGTAGGCTTGGAGTTTCAT
>Ga0315287_10003615_pt1 | contig 14939 bp, 6 predicted proteins | sample YL17G11_0_MG_FD_205037 | JGI IMG/M metagenome (GOLD analysis project Ga0315287, IMG submission 205037) | Sediment microbial communities from Yellowstone Lake, YNP, Wyoming, USA - YL17G11_0 | ecosystem: Environmental > Aquatic > Freshwater > Lake > Sediment | place: USA: Wyoming | collected... | reverse complement strand
GCTGCATTGGCGAGCGCTCAGGGAGCGGTGGGTATGTTCTCCTTCAAATACCGCGTGAGCGTCTCGAAGAGGTGGCGCTTGGTGTTCTCGCCCTCTCTGATGGCGTGCGTCCGGTTCGGATAGGACATCAGGGAGAACTGTTTGTTGTGTTTGATGAGTTCGTTGATGAGCACTTCGCAGTTCTGGTAGTGGCAATTGTCGTCGCCCGTGCCATAGACGAGCAGGAGGTTGCCCTGCAACTGATGGGCGAAGGTGACAGGCGATCCGTCCTTGAACCCGATCGGGTTGTCGGCGGGCAGCCCCATGTAGCGCTCCTGGTAGATCGTGTCGTAGAACCGCTGGTTGCTGACGAAGGCAATGGCCATCGCACTGCGATAGAGATCGGGATGGCGAAAGATCGCGTTGAGGCTCATGGAACCGCCGCCGCTCCAGCCCCAAATTCCGACGCGCTTGGAGTCGAGGTAGGGCCGCTCCTGCAAGATCTGCCGCGTGGCCTCCGCCTGATCGGCTGAGGCGAGGATGCCGACCTGGCGGTAGATGCTCTTGCGCCAGTCGCGCCCGCGCGGCGCCGCGGTGCCCCGGTTGTCGATGCTCATCACCACATAACCTTGCTGGGCCAGCAGGCAGTGCCACAGATAGGTCTCCCCACCCCAGCCGTCCACGACGGTCGTGCCGGCTGGCTCTCCGTAAACGTGGATGACGAGGGGATACCGTTTGGCCGGATCAAAGTCGGGCGGCTTGATGCACCAGGCGTCAAGTGGCACGCCGTTGCTGAGGCTGACGCGGAAAAACTCGCTCGGGCAGGTCTTCAGTTCCGCCAACTTCGCGCGCAGCGTGGCATTGTCCGCCAGTACCCGCATGACTTTGTGCTCCGGCAAACGCACCAGTTCAATGACTGGCGGCTGGCCAAAGCGCGAATAGGTGTGAAAGGCCCAGCGGCCATCCTTCGACAGTTCGTAGGAGTGGCTCCCCGGCTGATCCTGGGGTGATACGCGCTCGACCTGGCCACGTCCGTCGAGCGGCGCACGGTAGAGGTAGCGCTGTGTGGGATTGTCTGGGGACGCGAGGAAGTAAACGCATCCCAACTTCTCATCGACGCCCGCAATGCTGATGACGTCAAACGCCCCCGGCGTCAGCAGCGTGACTTGGCGGTTCGTGCAGCTCACGGCATAGAGGTGCTGCCAGCCATCGCGTTCGCTCAGCCAGAGGAAGCGGCTCCCATTTTCGATCCAATGCCAGTTCTCGACCACCTCCACCCACGCGTCATCCCGGTCGGTGAGCAGCACCTGGATGGCGCCGCTGCCGGCGTTGCCGAGGATAACCTGGTTCGTATTCTGCAGCCGGTTCAACTGCTGGAAAACCACGTGCCGGGAATCCTTCATCCATTCCATCTGTGGAATGTAGTGATTTCTCGGATCGGCGCTCGGGCGGAACCAGCGCGTCTTTCCGCCGCCGGCCTTGACGACTCCCACGAGACAGGCGGAGTTGGTTTCGCCGACCTTCGGGTAAGCGTAGGAGGTAATCTTCGGGTAGAGCGCGTCGGTGTTGTTGATGAGCTTGAACTCGCGGACCCCCGAAGTGTCGAACTGCCAATAGGCGATGTATTTGCCGTCCGGGCTCCACCGGAAACCGTTCCGCAGGAAGAATTCCTCCTCATAAACCCAGTCGGAGGTGCCGTTGATGATGGTTTCCGACCCATCCTTCGTAAGCTGAGTGACGCGCAAGTTGTCGAGGGATTGAACGAAGAGGTTGTTCTGGCACACATAAGCCACGCGCCGGCCATCCGGCGAGAACGTGGCGAACATGAGCGTCGAGGGCGCGGCCTTGCCTCCGAGCTTCTTTAATTCCCGGCTCTGCAGGTCAAACACCCAGTAATCACCGCGCGTCTCCTTGCGCCAGACGCGTTTCGTATTGGTGAAGAGGAGCAGCTTGGTGCCGTCATCCGACCACGCGTAATCTTCAATTTTAAGCGGCTTCGATTCACCACGCGCCAGCAGGTTCGACGCGAACACCAGCACCTCGCGCAGGCCTGACTCCGGATCGTAGCGCACGATTTCATTGGCATCCTTGAACGTTTCGGAGTTCTCGAGCGTGGCGTAACCCGAGTTGTCCTTGAGCCAGCGCGCCGGGTCCCAATCTTGTGTCTTGAACTCGTCCTTGCCGAAGATCCGCTCAACCGTGAGCAACGAATTCTCGGGCGATTTCTCGGCTGAAAAAAGAGCCGGCGAAGAAGATAGCAGCAGGCAAAGCCCCAATCCGGCAGACCAATGAGAAACGTGACGCATGATTCGTAAGGTATCGTTCAATGGAAAAATTGCGAGCGCTGGGTCAGTTGCCCGTCCATTGGAGACTTTCGCCGGGCGCGAGTTTCGCCTCACAGGTCCTGTCCTTGTAGCGCAGTCGGCACGGCTGGCCCGCCTGCGAACGAATCACGGTTTGCATGAGTCCTGTCCTGCCACTCGATATCCACCTCAAAGCTCCCACGGGCGCGGAGACACTTGACGCTGCCGCCCGGCCAGGCCTTGGGCATCGCCGGCAGGAGAACGATCTCGCCGGCGTGGGACTGGAGCAGCATCACGGCGATGGCGGCGGTGGCGCCGAACGCGCCTTCCACCTGCGGCGCCGAGAAACACATGGAGAAAAGGTTCGGGCAGGTCTGCCGAGCAGCGAGGTTGGCCAGGCAAAGGTTGGCGTGGTCGCCGTCGAGCAGACGCGCCCAGCAGGCAGCCTTCCACGCCATGCCGAAGCCAGTGCCGGTATCACCACGCTGGTTCAGCGAGACTTGGGCGGCCTCGGCCAACGCGGGCGTCGCGGCCGGAGTGATTTGCACGCTGGGATACAGGCCGTACAGGTGCGAGATATGGCGGTGCTTCGGCTCCAGGTCGCCCCAATCCTCCAGCCACTCCTGCAAGTTGCCCTGCTTGCCAACCTGCATCGGGGCGAGCCGCGCCCGCGCCTTGGCCACCTGTCGGCCGAACGCGGCATCGGTCTTCAACACCTTCCCCGCCTCAACGCAGGCAGCGAATAGATCCCGGAGAATCTGCATATCAATCGTGGATCCAGCGCAGATGGTGGTGCCAGGCAGATTGATGCCGGTGTAAGAGTCGTGGTATCCGTGGTTGCCAAACCAGGCCGGGAAATTCTCCGGCGAGGTCGAGGGACAAGTCACCAGCCACTTCTTCTCCGGATGCTCCACCAGCGTATCGAGGAAGAACTGGGCCGCACCTTTGAGCAGGGGATAGACCTCGCGCAGATACTGCTCGTCTTGCGTGAACTGGTAATGCTCCCACAAGTGGGTGCAAAGCCAGGCGCCGCCCACCGAGAACGTGCCCCAGGTCGGCCCGTCCATCGGCGCGGCGGCCCGCCATTGATCGGTGTTCTGGTGGAACACCCAGCCCCGCGCGCCATAGTGGATCCTGGCGACGCGGTGGCCAGTTTCGGAAAGCTCCTTCACCATCTGCAGCAGCGGCTCGGTGCACTCCGGCAAGGCCGTTACTTCCGCCGGCCAGTAGTTCATCTGCAGGTTGATGTTCGCGGTGAACTTGCTTTCCCAAGCCGGATTCATGTCCTCGTTCCAGATGCCTTGGAGGTTCGCGGGCTGACACCCTTGACGACTGCTTCCCAGCAACAGGTAACGCCCATATTGGAACATCAAGGACATCAACTGCGGATCTTTCACCGGATCGTAAGTGCGCAGGCGCTCATCGGTGGGCCGAAGCGATGCCTCGCTGGCGGGCATACTCAAACTGACGCGCTGGAATAACCGCTGATGCGCCTCCACGTGCCGGGTCAGAAGCCGGTCGTAGGTTCGGTTCTCAACCCACGCCATGTATTCCTTCGCCAGCTTCTCCGGATCGCCGCTGATGTCATCGTAGCGCTTGAAGTTGGTGGCGGCGACGATGAGGAGCATGACCGAGTTGGCGCCTTCGACGGAAACGGCGTCTTCGGTGGTCGCCAGTTTTCCGCCCTCGTTCAACACCCGAACCCGCCCCACATAATTGACGCGTCCCTTGATGCCGCAGGATGTCGCGCTGGTTCCGCGCAAGATCAGTTGCCCCTCCTTAAGAACTTCGGTGGCGAACTTCTCATCGCCCGGCGGGTTGGTGTTCAAGACGCCGGACAGTTTCGCATTGAAGGAAATCGCGCCCGGCTTGTCCGCCGTGAGCCGGACGACGATGACCTGGTCCTCCGGGCTGGCGAAGACTTCGCGTTGAAAGGTCACGTCGCCGACCCGATACGACAGGCCGGCGATGGCGGTGTCGAGATCGAGACGCCGGCGGTAATCGCTGACGTTGGTGTGGCCGGGAACTTCGAGGAAGAGATTACCCAGCGGCTGGTACTTCATCTGGTCCGGCTTGCCCATGACCGCTTTGGCGAAAAGCGCCTCCGCTTCGAAGTACTTTCCCGCAAAGACCAGCCGGCGAATCTCCGGCAGCGCCTTGGGTCCCCCGGGGAGTGTCGGATCGTAGGGGCCGCCGGTCCAGACGGTCTGCTCGTTGAGTTGGATGCGCTCGCTGTCGTTTCGCCCGAACACCATCGCGCCCAGGCGCCCATTGCCCACCGGCAGGGCCTCGGCCCATTTCGCCGCCGGCTTGGCGTACCACAGAACCGTCGCGGCTTCCTTTTGGTTGATGGGTTTGAGTTTCGTCCGCACGGCCTCTCTGGAAGACCTGACCGCCTTGCCCGCGACCGGCCCCCAAATCGCCTGCATCAGTTCGTAGATCTCCGGCTCAGCCGTCATCAACTCCGCCCGGTTGAAGGGAAAGAAATCGTTCACTCCGAAATAGGATTCCGTCATCTCGGCGAAAAATTCCTTCTGGTCGGTGAGCCCGTAATGGCGCACGCGGGAGCCGTCATAAAGAAGCGCGCGATCTCCCCGGCCACTGCGTTTGAAGTCTTCGTAGGCTTTGAGAATCCGCGGCTCCTCGAAGTCCAGCACCTGGTCGTGGTAGGCGTGGGCCAGTTCGTGCAGGACGACCCACGGCTGCTCCGTGATGCTGCGGGGCGTGGGCAGATCGGCGGCCTCCGGAATGTGAACGCATTTCGCGAGGTTGGTCGCGTAGCCATTGGCCTTCAGCCAGCCGGCGCTGGGGTGGTATTGCATGGATCGCAATTTGCCGTGGCTGAGGTCGAGCACGATGGTCACAGCTTGCAGCCTGGCCAGCGGCTCCGCAGCGACCACCGCCTTGATGTCGGAGAGCTTGTACTCCAGGAAGCGCAGCGCGCGCGTGCCCAGCGCGTCATTGGGCGGCGCGAGCAGGCGGTCATCCACCCGCACCGTCCAGCCTTCAATGTTGCGGACAGTGTGCGACGTGGGCTTCGGCGGCTCCGGCCTCGCGGCTGCGCGGCCCTCTTGCAGCAATTTCTTCATCCCGTCGCCCAGGGCGTTGCCGACCAGGAAATACGTCTCCGCATTTCCAAACTCGTGATGACCGTGGCCGGGATTCGGAGAGTCCTCGGGCTTGCGGACGAAGTCGTGCGTCGCGACGAAAAGGACATTCCCCTGAAACTCCGGTCGCGCGGCCGCCGCTGCCTGGGCTTTGCGGAGCGTTGCCCACTCGCCCGGCGCCTCGACCCACGGGCCGGTCAACTCTCCGATGACGACGGGCAGCCTCGGCGCGTTCAATTCCTTGCGTACATCCTTAATCAGGTTCACGAGGTTGGTTTCGTATTCCGGCACCGCGGTCTTCGGCTCGCAGCCGTCGTTCCAACCCTGATACCAGACGAAACCGGCGAGTTCGTAGCCGCCGCCGTTGTAGCCAGGGAAATCGGTCTTGAGGTTCGCGAGCGCCCTGCGAATTTCTGCCAGCATCTTCGTGTAGTAGGGTCCGACCGTGCCGCCGGAACTCGGCGGACGAAAATCCTTGTAAAGGCTCTTGCCGCCCCAGGCGGTCTTGATGAGCAGCACCTGGTTGTCGAGGTTGTCACCCAGGACGTGGCCGAACTGAAGCTCGGGGCCGAAATGATGCCGCCCGTCATAGACCGTGAATCCCAGCGCCAGCGGCCCCGCCTTCACCGGCCCAGCCTCCGGTTGGTAGCGCACCCACACATCATCCCGGACAGTCCATTGGCCGGACTCATCGCGGAGATGCTTGTAGCGCCCCGCCTTCGCCGGATCGCGCAGCAGGAACTGCAACGTCCCCTTGCCATCGTTGTAGTCCTTTCCTTCCAGGTCAGCCACCGCCTGGCCTTCCATGTTGGACTGCCCCGCGAGGATGAACACCTTGAGCGGCCCTTTGCCCGCCGGCTTGGCGGCCTGGGCAGGAGCGGGGGCTTGGGCCAAGACCGCGAGCAATGTTGCCAAGATCAAGTGTTTCATGATGGAGTTGTGTTGCCGAGTTCTCACGGTTTGGCAGCCTCGTGAATCCAGACGTTCATCGCGCCCTTCTCACGGTTTTGCCAGGCGTAGTAAGGCACGGCAGTCAGGGGGATCGAGTTTTGTTTTTCGTCAACGCCTTTGCCTTCGATCGCAGTCACGCCGCCGAGCAATCCCTCGCGATGGACCGCGCGCAAGTCCGATTCCCGAGGCAGGACCACGAGAGAGATGTCCACGCCCGGGTTATCAACCGCCTCCAGAGAGTAAACGATTGGGCCGCGCATCAAGGCCACTTTGCCCTGGTCATCCTGGACCCTCTCGTGCGCGTAAACATGATGAACCGGCATCGGCAGGTCCAACTCCACCAAGTCGCCTGCCTGCCATTGGCGTTGCAGATGAATGTAGCCGTCAACGCGCGCCTTGGGGTCAGCCGTCTGACCATTGATCTTCAGTCCGACGGCCGGGATCTTCGTTTCACCGAAACGGTAGAGGTCGCTAGGAAACGGCTGGCCCAGTGCCCAGCCTGGGATGCGCAGGCAAAGGGTGAATTCAGACGTCGCATTCGGCGTGACCGTCAGCCGCACACGGCCGTTCCACGGGTAATCGGTTTGCTGGGTCAACTTCACGGTCACGTCGTCATCCAGCTTGAGCGCAGCCTCCCCGGCGACGTAGAGGTTGACGTAGGCCGTCCGTTGGCCGCGGGCATAGGCCAGTCCACCAACCTGCGGGATGATGCGCGTGAGGTTTGCCGGGCAGCAGGCCAGTCCGATCCACGAGCTGCGCTGGCTGCCCTTGCTGGCCAGGGGATTTTGATAGCAGAACTTGTCGCCGGAGAGCGCGATCCCGGAGAGCACGCCGTTGTAGAGCGCCAGCTCCATCACGTCGGCATACTTGGATTGCCCTTTGAGCAGGTTCATCCGGTGTTGCCAGAGCACTTGAGCGATGGCCGCGCAGGATTCGCAATAGGCCGAGGCGTTGGGCAGCCGGTAGGGATCCCCAAAGCCTTCGTCGTCGTACTGGCCCGTGCCGACGGCCCCGGTGACGTACATCTTGCGGCTCACCACATCGCTCCACAGATCATCGAGGGCGCGCTCGTAACCCGGGGCCTCCATGAAGCGGACGATGTCGGTCATCGCGGCATACATGTATCCGGCCCGCACGGCATGACCGACTGCCTCATGCTGATCCACCACCGGCTTGTGATCCTGCATCCGGCCATTGCGCACGCGCAAGGTCGCGCGGAAATGGGCCTGGCGCTGCTCCGGCGTCAGTTGCCCCTCAGGCCGGACGGGCAGGACCGCTGTCTTGGGATCGAACGGTTTACGTTCCATGCCATGGGCGTAACCTCGTTCATCGAGGAAGAATTTCGCCAGATCCAAATACCGCCGCTCGCCGGTGGCGCGATACAGTTTGATCAGAGCCAACTCGACCTCCTGATGCCCGTCCACGTCGTAGCGTTTGCCCGGGCCGAAGATGCCGCCGATGTGATCGGCGAACCGCCTGGCGGCGTTGAGCACTTTGGGGTCACCGGTCAGTTGGGCGTGGGCCACGGCCAGCTCGAAGAAGTGGCCTGCGTTGTACATCTGATGCTCCAGGCGCAGATCCTCCCATCGCTTGTCCTGCTGCTGCACGATGTAATACGAGATGAGGAATCCGTCCTTCTGCTGGGCGGCCAGGATCCGATCCAGAATGCCATCGACGCGCTGGCGCAATTGAGGGTCAGCAAAGTGTTGCAGGGAATAGACCGCGCCCTCAAGGGCCTTGTGCAGATCCGAGTCGAAGGCATGATGGCCTTTGAGCGGGCCGTTGAACTTGCCCGCCGCCTTGTCGAAGTTGGTGACGTGTCCGTCCTTCTCCAACGAGTTCAGGGCGTGCGGCACCGTCACGTCGTGCTGCGTTTTCAGGCGCAGACCCCAGAACCCACCGCGCAATTCCACCTGCGCGTGGCTCACTTCTTCCAGTCCGCGCACCGGCGGCAAATGGGCTGGTGCAGCGGGGAGTTGGCCAGGGGGCAGCATCGCCACGGCGAACGCGAGACAGGTGAGGTGCGGGAGTGTGGCCGGCCTCTGGTTTCGTGTGATCATTCGTAAGGATGGACTGAGGTGAACCTCTTGCCGTTAGCGAATCGGCATGGAAGGCAGAACCGGCACATTACAGAACGTCAGCGCAGCAAGGCCGTTCGCGCCGTTGAGCAGCGTGTCCTGACTCCACGCGACCTCTTTGAGGTAGGTGATCTTCTGCGCGGTGGACGCTTCCTTCAATTTGAGCGTGAGCACGTTTCCGCTGACGCTGCCCGAGGCGACTTTGCCCTTCTCCCCATCGAGATAGAACTGCCCCGCCAGCGTGTCCGTCCAGACCACCGGCTGATCAAACTCCAGGGCGATCGTGTCTTTGGCGCCATCGGCATAGGAGGCGTTCCGGAGATTGGGCGGGGTGATGGACGCGGCGGGCACTTTGCCGAAGTGGTCCCGCTCGATGAGCGGCTGTATCAGGTGCGCGAGTTCCGCCCAGCCGACCAGCGGAAAATGGCAGCCACCCGGAGGCCGGATGCCGAGTGTGGACATGATGCTCATGTTGGAATAAAGCTGCGGCAGGGTGCGCTGCTTCTCGCGCAGCATGTCGCCCGAGCCGTTTCTTCCGCCCATGCTGCACGAGTTCGGCCAGATCTGGTAAATGTAGTAATGCTGCACGTTCGGGAAGTCCTGTTTCCAGGCGGCGGACATCTCGATGAAGAATTGGTGGTACGTCTCCCAGCCGAAGCCGCCGGTCGGCCCGTCCGCGCCCTGATCGTTTTCCCCCTGGTGCCACAGGATGCCGCGAATGCCGTGGGTCAGCTTCGCCTGCCGCACTCGCCAGAGCATGCGTCCGTAGATGGTGGTGAGGTCGGTCGAGTTGGTGGGGTTGCGCTGGTGTTGGTCGATGCGTGTTCCGCCGACCGCGGCGTTGATGATGAAGATGGGCATCTTCTGGCTCTCGACCAGCCGCTTGGCGAGTTCCATACCCCACCAGCCCAACTCCGCCATCTCGCCTTTCTCGGCCTTCCAGACCGGATTGCACCACAGGTTGCCCGGCGCGTCTTTGCGATTTCCCGGCGGACGTCCATAACTGCGAATCCACTCGTTGGTTTCCGGCGGGGATTTCTCGCCGGTATCCGTCGCCAGCGCGTTGGATTGGCCGTCAATGATGAAGGCGTCACCGCAGACGAGGTTGGTCACCGTATGCCGCACCGTCTCCTGCCCGTCGACTATCGTGCCGAACTCGACTTTGTATTTGATCAGGCCCGGCTGGAGCTTCACTGCGAGGGCGTAGGATTTGTCGGCAGAGGGTTTGGCGCTTTCGGTTTTAATGAGTTTGTCGTCGGCGTAGAGCTTGAGAAAGACGGATGCCAGGCCCTGGTTGGGCTCGGCGGCTTCAGCCAGCGTGCCGTTGTAATGGAGCGTCCCCTCGTTCTGGTCGTCGCGCGCATAGAACTGGCCGTCCTCCGGCTTCTCGTCCTTCGCGGGCGTCCGTCTCACCCACGGATCGCTCTTTGGCTCCGTCACCGCGATGGTGGTTGATTGCGTGACCGGCTTGCCGCCGTTGCTGATCGTCGCGGTCACCGTCATGATCCCGCTGTTCTGCGCCCGCGTGAGGATGAGTCTGTCAGGCGCGACTTCCTTGATGACCGCCATGGGCGAGACGCTCCACTCGGTCTTCAACTCGCCCGCGCCCTTGGCCTGCATCGCCTTCAGGTTGCTGATCTGCGGCACGACTTCGATCGTCTGGCGCCCGTCCCAAGCGCGCGGCGCGTTGAGCGTGAAGACCGGCTCGGCTATGTCCTCCTTGATGGTGACGGGAATGTCCCGGATCTTCACCTCGTTCGCGTAAATCGTCTTGAACCGCAACGTCGCCGAGGTGTCGCTGCTCACGCGTCCCGCGTCGAACTGGAACGAAAACCGGTCCACCGCCACGACCGTCTCGCTGCCGTTGCGCACGAGCAACCAATAGACTTTCTGCGCCCCGCCCGCCTGCGCGGTCAAACTCGCGCTCGTTCCCTCCAGCACGGTGGCACGCGCCGGCGAAACGGAAAATTCATTGCCCGGCTGCACGACCGTCCCGACCAGCGTTTGCTGAGCCTTCTGGTTCTCATGCTGCAGCTTCACCCAGTCGGCGGAACGCACCACTTTGGAAACCCGCACTTCGTCGATGTCGCCGACGAAATCGTAGTTGTGATACCAGCCGCCGATCCATAGCCGTGCCGGAGTCTTGATGGCCAGCGGCGCGTTCGGCGTCTTCGAGGTATTGCTGAGTTCGCCATTCACATAGATTCGGGAGTCGCCCTTCTCGTATGTGTGCATGATGTGAATCCACTCGTTCATCGGCAGGCGTCCTACGCTCGCGACATCTGCGCCGGAGAAGTAACATTCCATTTTCACGTGCGGCGGACTTTGAAAATGCATCACCACCTTGCCCTGCCCGTGTTCGTTGCCCCAGGCGAGCGCCCGGCCATTCGGTTTCTCCGCGCGGAGCCACATCTCCGAACTGTGCGGGCTCGCGCCCACCGGATAGTTCGGAATCTTTTCCCCGCCGAAAATCCCCTGCTGCCCCGCGAGGTGCCGCGCCGGCCCGATCATTCCCGCTGTCGCCGTCGTGCCGACATCCTTCGATTCGAGCGTGCCCACCTCATCCTTCACCGGCCCGTTCATGTGCCAGACGCTAAGGTAGCCGTTGGACGCGTTGAATACAGCACTCCCGCTCGACTCGCTGGCTGCATCCGACTTGCCCCAATGCAGGCGGATCTCCTGCCGCGCATTCCCCTTGATGGTCGGTATCCGCACCCAGACGCTGGCCGTCCCTTTCGCCGCATCCCATTCCTCGATCTGGTAGGGCAACGGCACGCCGCCACTGGTGGAGAAACGCAGGTCATCGCCGCCATCCTTCGCCTGGCTGAAATCAAAGAAGTCCTTGTGCAGCCGCACCAACAACGGAAAGCCCTCTTCCGAAGCCGAGGCCGGCAGATTCGCGCCTTCGGGCGTGGTGTTCACGTAAATGGCACCGGTATGTTGCCAACCATGGTATTGGGCCGAGGCCGTCGGCAGAAGCGCGGCGAGCAGAATCGTGCCGCAAACAATTGGGTTCATTTGATTCATGGTGGTTTCAGTTTTCTTTGAAGTCGATCCGATAGACAAAGGCGTGACGACACGGTTTCTCCCGTGGAACCGAGAGCACGAGCCCGGCATCGGTCTGATCCCAGGTAATCGCTTCCTTTGAGCCGAGCATCCGCACAGCAACGATCGTTTTGCTGGCCGCCCCCTTGCTGCCCAGTGCCCTCACGACAACATCCTTTTCAGGCCAAGCCATGCAGATGGCGTAAAGTGAATTCCCTTTCGCCGTGAATCGGATATGGACGGGGGATCCGGGACTCTTTCCTGGGGCGTTCGGGCCCAATGCCGGTCCATCACGAAAGACTCGCCAAGGCGACGTCCCATAAATGGCTTCCCCGTTCGCTTCCACCCACGCTCCCACCTCCATCAGCCGGTCAATGCTCGGCTGGGGAATGAGCCCCTCGGACGTGGGGCCGACGTTCAGCAGGTAATTGCCGCCTTTGCTGACGATGTCCACGAGGCGGAACACAATTTCCTTGGTATCCACCCAATCGTGATCGTTCTGATTGTAGCCGAAGCTGGTGTTCATCGAGCCGGGATTTTCCCATTCGAATCCCGGGGCCTTGTCCAGGATCTCGTTGTCGCCCGAGGTGATGTAATCGCAATGCGGCGGCGGGATCTGCTTCGGGAAGCGGCAGCCCTGGATCCGGCTGTTCACCACGCACTCCGGCCGCAACTTCCGGATGGCCTGGTAAAGGTCCTCGACCTGGGCGTCGCTCTTCATGTCGATCTCGTCGAACCAGAGCATGTCCGGCCGGTAATTGGTCAGGAGTTCCTCGACCTGTGGCTTCGCGAAGGTGGCAAAGTAGCGGTCGAAATCCGCTTTGCTGGAATCGGGGTAATCCCAGACATTGTTCTGGCGGTAACTGTTTCCGGGGCCTTGAGGCCGATACCAGTCGCGGTCGATGGAATAGTAGCATCCAAACCGGAGGCCGGAGTCACGGCAGGCATCGGACAACTCGCGGGTGATATCCCGTTTGAACGGTGTGGCGTCGGCGACGTTGTAGGGCGTCAATCGGGATTTGAACATGCTGAAGCCATCGTGGTGTTTGGTGGTCAACACCACGTATTTCATGCCTGCCTGCTTGGCGATCGCGGCCCAGGCCCGGGCATCGAACTTCACGGGGTTGAACCTCCCGGCCAGCTTCTCATACTCTTTGGCAGGAATCTTTTCACCGAACATGATCCATTCGGAATAGCCCGTCGCGTGGACCTTGTCCTTCCACACCCCTGCGGGGATGGCATACAGCCCCCAATGGATGAACATGCCGAACCGGGCCTCCCGCCACCATTGGATTCGCTGTTCACGGGTCAGTCCCGGTCCCGCCTCCGGCACAGGGGCGGCGTCCAGCCTAGCCAGCGGGGCCAAAAGCAGAACGGCAAGTGCGAACAGACCCGCTCGTGATTGGATTCTATTTCGAATGGCATTCATGGTTCAGTGGGAGGATGCGTTTCATTGATGGACTGTCTCCGTCATCGTTACTGTGCGGTCTGACGCGTGACGATGGGAACGTAGCCCACCTCCAATCCGGCGGGGGGCGTCACAAGCAGGGCTGGATCGAAGCTCGCCAGCTTGCCGCGGGTGGGAGGCGCCATGTAATCGCGGTCAATCGGCCAGGCCGCGTGGAGCTTCTCCACGAAAGCCTGCAGCTTCGCCTTCTTCTCCTGGCTCCACGAGTACTGCTGGAAGGACGGCTGGTCCACAAAACGGTACCACGAGTAGGTCACCAGGGAACCATCCGTGAGCCTGACCGTGAACGGGCCAAGTTTCGGACCGGGCTGGCTCCAGGCTCCGATGGTTGGCGAAGTGTAGGGCTTTCCCGGCTCCGCGAGTTTGAACTCCTGCCTCAGGAGCCCGGTTTCCGCAGGAACCTCTTTGGCCGCCACTGCGACGCGCTCGTCTCCGACGTGTTTGTAGTACTGCGGGAACAGGCCCTTCGGACTGAGGTCGTTGGTGGCCCACTGCAAGCCCCACACATTGCCCTCGAAAATCCTGGTATCAAAGGAGCGCTCCACGTAGGTCATTTTCTTGCCGCCTTGATCGAAGCGCGTGGTGCGCGTCGTCAGCTTGGGTTTCCAAGTGCCCTTCTCGTCGAATCGTCCCGAGCAGGCGTGGCCGCCGTCGCGCCAGGCCTTGAAGGCGTCCTGTAGGGCGGTCTTCGAGTAATAGGTGACATCCTGCACCAGGAAGGCCCGACCTTCGGCATCCACCGGGAACTGCAACTTGGGGATCTTCGAATAGACCATCCCCTGCGCGTCTTGGCTGTCGAAGCGTGGAACGGTGTTGATCTCCATGGCGCCTCCGCCCATGTTGCCCGGGCGAGCGTCGAGGCCGCGTCCATAAATGAAGGGATAGTTGAACAGCTTGCCGATCTTGCTCCAGGTCTCGGGAATGTAGTAGGCCATCGGTCCCTTGAAGTTGGCCGCGCTGAGAAAACAGGTCCAGCTCTGGTCACCGGTCGGTGGGTCGCCTGTGGTGGGATCGGTGAAGGGCAAGGCCATCCAGGTGTAGCCCAGGAACTGGCCGTTCGGGTTGCCCTGGAACGGGAGCGCATCGGGCGGAATCAGCAGCCGGTTGCTCAGTTGGGCGATGCCCAATCGGTTATCCGGCAGCGCTTCGTTGCTGTAGAAGAACGACCACCCGGGCGAGCCGACCTCGTAGTCGTAACATTGCGGCGTGGCGTTCAGGCTGAACTTCGGTGGGCCGTAGCGAAAGTGATTGCCCGCCCAGTAGCCCAGGCCGCCTTCCAAGGTTTGAAAGACGCTGCTCCAGGTCGGCCCCCGCTCCTTCCACTTCCGGGCCAGCGTTCCTTCCGGAGCCAGCGGCTTGTCTTTGTTGTCCGAGTTGTCCGGAGTGACCCACGAACTGGGCAGACCGATCTGGAAATCCGCCAGCGGCTGATCCACGAGCGGCCAGACGGCGGCGTAGAAGCCCATGCCCGCGCTGTATCCAGATCCAGCCGCTGGCCGGTCGTGGCTGAAGCCGATATACCCGTGCAGACCTTGGGAGTGCGAGGTGACGACGCCGGCCTTGTCCGCCGCAGTTGCGGTCGTGACACCAATTGCTGTTGCAGCAAGCAGGCGGCAGAGTTCTTTGGTTGTTGTGCGTTTCATTGTCGTGTCTTTCGTTGATTGTGCCAGTTTCTAACAACTTGTCAGCGACCGCCCGGCTGAGGTGCCTCGCCACCCAATTCCTGACGGGTCGCGATGGGAACATAGCCCGCTTCCATGCCGCGCGGCGGCGTCAGAATCAGAGCCGGGTCCAGACTCGCGAGCGTGCCGACGTCAGGCGGGGCGAGGTAGTTGCGGTCCTTAGTCCAGGCGCGATGCAGCATTTCCACCCGCTTCTGCACCACTTCGCGCTCCTCGGGCGAGAGGTCGGCGTTGAGCATCGCAGGTTGATCGGCGAACCGATACCAGTAGTAGGTCACCACGCTGCCATCGCCGAGGCGCGCCTGGAACGGGCCGGCGGCGGGACC
>Ga0315287_10003613_pt1 | contig 14940 bp, 16 predicted proteins | sample YL17G11_0_MG_FD_205037 | JGI IMG/M metagenome (GOLD analysis project Ga0315287, IMG submission 205037) | Sediment microbial communities from Yellowstone Lake, YNP, Wyoming, USA - YL17G11_0 | ecosystem: Environmental > Aquatic > Freshwater > Lake > Sediment | place: USA: Wyoming | collected... | reverse complement strand
CCCCGTGGATGACCGGTTGGCGGGTCATCAACCGGCTGCGGGCCATCGCCGAGCACGGCGGGATGATCCAGTCCTCGGATCGCCGCGAGACCACCCACCACGTGCACCAGAGCTGGCTCCCCCGCTTCTGGATCGTGCCCTTCAACACCGGCTGGCACCTCGCCCACCACGTCGACATGGGTGTGCCCTTCCAGCACCTCCCCCGCCTCCACGGCGAGCTGGTGGCCGCGGGCTGGGTCGTCGCCGACCTCGAGTACCCGAACTACCGCACCCTCTGGAGGGCCCTCGCGGCCCGGGAGCGTTCCGGCGGCTGATCCGGGTCGCGGGTGCACCGGGACTGGCCTGAGGTTCCACTGGTCGGGCCGGGCCAACCGATGCAGACAACGGGGCGTCGGGTCGGGCTACTGGTCCTCGGGGGGCCTCGGCGCCCTCGGTTTCCGGCTGCTGACGCGATCGGATGTCGACGGCGCTCAACCGGCCTCGGGAGGGGGTTCGTCGATCGGGCCGCTCGGCTCGGGCACGTCCCGTCGGCGCCAGGCCTCCTCGGCCAGGGAAATGACCTCCCGGACGGGCAGGCCGGCCCGCTGGGCGGCCCGGGAGGCGTCGTCGTGCTCGACCTTCACCCGGCCGGCGCTGACCTTGACCCGGACCGGGTGGCCCGCCACCTCGACCTCGTTCTGCTGCCGGGCCTGGGGCCATCGCTCCAAGGTCGTGCCCCGGACGCCGAGGCTGCCCGTCGATTCGGTCATGGCCTCCATCACCTGGCGGGCCAGGGAGGGGTCGACGAGGGCACTGACCTGGTGGGCCGGACGCCCCTTCTTCATGAGGATGTTGGTGACCCACGCGTCGTGGGCCCCGGCCTCGAGCAGGGCGGTCACGGCGTCGGCCACGACCTCGCCGGTGGCGTCGTCGACGTTGGTCTCGAGCAGGACGACGGGCTGGCCGGACGCCCGGCCCTCGACCGGGTCACCGAGTACGACCTGAGTGACGTTCGGCCGGTCGTCCAGCTCGCGGCTACCCGCCCCGAAGCCACTGGCCCGGACGACCATCGGCGGCAGGTCGCCCCAGCCCACGACGGTGGCGGCCAGAAGTGCAGCCCCGGTGGGCGTGGTGGTCTCGAAGGGGACGTCGATGCCGTGGCTGGGCGCCCCCACGAGCAGCTCGACCACGGCCGGAGCGGGCGAGGGCAACAGGCCGTGCGCGGCTCGGTGCATGCCGGTGCCTGTGGCCACGGAGCTGGCGAAGACCTGCTCGACCCCGAGGACGTGGAGCGCGGCGCAGGTCCCGACGATGTCGATGATGGCGTCGAGGCTGCCCACCTCGTGGAAGTGGACCTGGCTGGGCGGCCGGCGGTGGAGCTTGCCCTCGGCCTCGGCCAGCCCGTCGAAGGTGGCCAGGGCCAGGTCCCGGACCCGGTCGGGCAGCCGGCCCTCCTCGATGAGCCCGGTGATGTGCGCCGCAGTGCGCACCACCGTGGTCTCCTCGGCGTGGACGTGGATCTTGGTGGCCGCGATGCCACAACGCAGGACGGGCTCGGCCTCGACGGTCCAGCCGCCAACCGGCAGGAGCTCGCAGATGTCACGGACCTCATCCAGGTCGGCGCCGGCGTCCACGAGGGCGCCCAAGGCCATGTCCCCGGCGATCCCGGAGAAACAGTGGAACCAGGCGACGGTCACCGGCGGGTCCCGACGCCGAGGAGACGGACCACGGCGCAGGCCGCGCCGTAGCCGTTGTCGATGCCGACCACGGCCACACCGGGGGCGCAGGAGGCCAGCATCGCCAGCAGAGCGGTGACCCCTCCGAGGCCGGCGCCGTAGCCCACGCTGGTGGGGACGGCGATGACCGGGGCCGCGGTGAGCCCGGCCACGACGCTGGGCAGGGCCCCCTCCATGCCGGCCACGACGACCAGGGCGTCGGCGTCGGCCAGGTCGTCCACTGACGCCAGCAGGCGGTGCAGGCCGGAGACGCCGACGTCGCTGACCTCCACCGGATGCAGGCCGTGGGCGGCCAGCACGGCGCCGCACTCACGGGCCACGGGACCGTCCGCCGTGCCCGCCGTGACCACGGCCACCCGCTCGGCGCGGTCCGGGGCGGGGTCCCACACGATCGTGGCGGGCTGGCCGGGGTTTGTGACGCCATCGGGCTGCGCGGCGAGGGCCGCGTCAGCCTGGTCGGGCTCGGCACGGGTCAGCACGATCGGGCCCGCGCCGCCGTCGGCCCGCAGCGCGGTGACGATTGCCGCGCACTCCTCGGGTGTCTTGCCGGGGGCGTACACGGCCTCGGCCATCCCCTGGCGCAACGCCCGGTGGTGGTCGACCCGGGCGAAGCCGAGATCGGTGTACGGGAGGCGGCGCAGACGGCGCAGGGCGTCGTCCGGGGCGACCTCGCCGCTCCGCACGCCGTCCAACAACTCCCTGAGGTCGGCTTCCTGCACGTCACTATCCTGCCCGTGTGACCAGCCCCACACCATCAGGTGACGGCATGGGGCATCCGCGGGTCGGGTTCCTCGGCCCTCGCGGGACCTTCAGCGAGCAGGCCCTGCTCACCCAGGGCGACCTCGTGAACGCCGAGCTGCTGCCTCTCGACGCCATCCCCGACGTGCTGGTGGCGACCACCAGCGGCCGGGTCGATCAGGGCCTCGTCCCCATAGAGAACGCCATCGAGGGCACGGTCAACGTGACCATGGACATGCTCGCCTTCGAGCACGAGCTGCTCATCCAGCGCGAGATCGTCATCCCCGTCCAGATGCAGCTGCTGGTCCTGCCCGGGACGGGGCTGGACGACATCAAGACCGTGCTGTCCATCCCTGTGGCCACGGCCCAGTGCCGTCGCTTCCTGGACGGCAACCTGCCCGGCGTGGCCACCGATGTCGCGTCATCGACGGCCCAGGCCGCCGAGATCGTGGCCGAGACCGGTGACCCCACCATCGCCGCCATCGCCAATGCCCGGGCGGGCGAGCTGCACGACCTCGAGACGCTGGTCCCCGACATCGAGGACCACGACGACAACGAGACCAAGTTCGTCATGGTCGCCCCGGCCGGCATCCCGGCGCCGACGGGTCACGACAAGACCACCGTGGTCATCTTCCAGCACGCCAACCGCCCTGGCTCGCTGCTGGCCATCCTCCAGGAGTTCGCCGCCCGGGCCATCAACCTGACCAAGCTGGAGTCCCGTCCCACGAAGGAGGGGCTGGGCAGCTACTGCTTCATCATCGACCTCGAGGGCCACGTCGACGAGGCCCTGGTGGCCGACTGCCTCCGGGACATCCACTCCAAGCACGGCACCATCAAGTTCCTCGGCTCGTACCCCGCCGCCGGCGAGACCGGCGAGCGCGTCCGCCGCGAGGCCGACGCCAGCTGGGCCGAAGCCGAAGCCTGGATCCAGTCCCTCAGGGACCAGATCCGCCCCTGACCCCCTGAGGCGCCGCAACTCCCTCATCGTGGCAGAAGGGCCACCGGTAGCCTCGCCGATGGAGGGATGGCAGAGCGGACGATTGCGCTGGCCTTGAAAGTCAGTGGGCCTTCGGGTCCCGCGGGTTCGAATCCCGCTCCCTCCGCTCACTCCGAGGTCGGGGCCTCCAGTTCGGATCGGTGGCGCTCGACCCAGAGGGCGGCCTGGACCCGGTCACCGACGCCGAGGGCGCTGAACACGCTGGTCAGGTGAGTCTTGACCGTCTTCTCGGAGATCCCCAGTCGACGGGCGATGTTCTTGTTGGCCAGCCCCTCCCCGACCAGCAGGAGGACCTCCCGCTCCCGGGTCGTGAGGGCCACGTCCGGACGGCGTTCACGCCGGGCCTGCACGAGGGCGCCGGCCACCTTCGGGTCCAGCGGTGACTCGCCCCGGGCGGCGGCCCGGATCCCCGCCTCCAGTTGCTCGGGCCCGCTGTCCTTGAGCAGGTAGCCCACCGCGCCGGCCTCCACGGCGTCGATGACGTGGCGGCGGTCGGCGAACGTCGTCAGGATGAGGACGGCCGGCGCGTCGTCGTCAGCCGCGATCAACCGGGTCGCCTCGACCCCGTCCATGCCGGGCATGGAAAGGTCCATCAACACCACGTCGGGCGCCAACGCCGTGGCCCGGGCCACCGCAACCGCCTCGGCGCCGTCGGAGGCGGTGCCGACACACTCGATGCCCTCGAACCGGCCCACGAGGAGCTCCAAGCCCTCCCTGACCATCGCGTGGTCGTCGACCACCAGGACCCGGATCATCCGGGTACGACCAGTCGCACGGTCGTGCCCTCACCGGGCATCGACTCAACGGCCAGGTCCGCCCCGTGCTCCCGCGCCAGGTCCACCAACAGACGCAGTCCGACGTGGCCCTCCGCCACCGCACCGGGGTCGAAGCCCCGGCCGTCGTCGCTCACGGTCAGAACCGCCTCCGACCCCTGGGGCGCGAGGGTCACCGTCACCTGGTCGGCCTGGGCGTGCTTGGCCACGTTCTGCAGGGCCTCGCGGGCAACCCGGTACACCACCGCCTCGACCTCGTCGTCGAGGCGGACCGTGGGATCGACCCGCACCGTGACGGCCGTGCCGTTGTGGATGGTCGCCGACGCCAGGTCGGACACCGCCGCTTCCAGGCCGGCATCGGCCAGGTTGGGCGGGTAGATCTCCACCAGCAGGGACCGGAGGCTGCGGACGCTCCGCCGCGTCTCGGCCGCCGCCGCCGTCAGACGACGGGCCTGGTCGTCCTCACCGGCGGAGTCCGCCTTGTCGGCGAGGGCCGCCAGCGTGTAGGTGACCCCGGCGAGGTCCTGCACCACACCGTCGTGGAGGTCGGCAGCGATCCGGCGGCGCTCGGCCTCGGAGGAGTCGAGGGCCCGCAGGAGGAGCTGCTCCCGTTCCTGGTTGCTCTGCTCGAGACGACGGGCCATCCACCAAGCCAGCGTCAGTTCGACGGCCATGAGAACGACCAGGGGCACGAGCACGAGGGGGGTGAGCGTGCCCAGCACGTCACGGGCCCGGGAGTCGATGGTGGACTGCCGCTGGTAGATCTCGAAGAGCAGCGGCTCGCCCTCCGGTGTCTTGACTCGCTGGTAGACCTCGAGCAGCTCGCCGTACCGCCGCTGGCTGGCGTTTTCGGGCTTGGACAGATCGCTCAGCTCGGCCTCGGACCCGCCCTCGGCCAGGACCTCGAGCTCGCCGGGACCGAGGTCGTACACCCGGCCGACGAGGTCGGCCTCATCGGCGTAGACGATCGTGCCGTCGGCGGCCCACAGCCGCACGCTGACGACGTCACGGCTGAGCACCCGGTCGTGCACGACCGCATCGAGATAGGCGAGGGCATCGGCGTTGCCCGCCACCAGGTCGTCGGTGATCGCCGGCTCGACCGCACCCCGGGCCAGGAGCCGGGCGTCGCCACGGGCGTCGCTGACGGCCTCGTCGGTCGACACGGTGAGAGCCAGCCAGAGGCTCCCCGCCCCGACCACAAGGAGGGCCACGATGCCGGGCACGGCGAAGCGCAACACCTCGCGGCGCACGGAGCTCACGCGACCATTGTGCGCGCCGGAGGCCCGACTCCCCAGGTGGGCGGGGAGCCGGGCCTCCGGCGGGTGGGGGGAGGTGGCGCTCAGACCGTCAGGGTGCCGCGGCAGGTCTGACCGGTACGGACGTTCCTGGCGGTCCCGACGAAGGTGTCGAGGCCGGCGGTGTTCGGGGCCCGGCGCAAGACCGAGAACGACCCGCTGGGGGCGTGGGTCGTCCGGGAGCCCCGGCTCAGCACGACGCCGTTCTGGCGGAGGGTGTAGGTCCAGACCTGGCCGTTGCGATTGCTGTCGACCTCGTACTCGACCTCGAAGCCGCCATCGCGGGCCCTGGCCTTGATCTTCCAGTCGGCGCTACCGCTGCAGTTGCCGGTGCGGATGGTCGCACCACCACCGCTGGCGTCGGCGGGGGCGGTCACGCCGACCAGCGGGGCGCCGAGCAGCAGGGTTGCGGTGGCGAACAGTAGGGAGAGCTTCTTCATGGTGATCCGTCCTCGGTGGGGGTACGGAGACACCATCGACCTTCACTGGTCCGGGAAGCCATCGGCTCATGGTCCTAGGACCTCCGGGCCGCCCGGACGGCCTACCAGTGGTGCGCGACGTCGACGACCACGTGGTTGCCGACCGTCAGCACCCGGAAGGGAAGCCGGGCCCGCACGCCCAGCCCGAACTGGGTGAGGCCCTCGAAGGTCCCGCCGTAGCGGGTGGAGCGGAAGGTCTGGTACCCCGCCAGGTTCACGCCGGGCAGAGCGTGGCCCACGGTGCCGGGGTAGGTGGCGTGCCCCTGGAGGTTCACCGCCGGCGCCCGGATGATGATCTCGAGTCGGGCCCCGCCGGGCACCGAGATGACCTGGCCGGACGCGATCTGGTGGAGACGCCGGACGTAGTGGACGTTGTAGCCCGAGGCCGGGCCGGCCAGGTCGACCACGAACCGGTCGTAGCAGTCGTGACGACCGGTGCGGACGTTGCGGATCCTCGACGACGGACTTGTCGAGGGCCCAGCGCTCTTGGCCAGGCTGCCCCAGGTCACTGCGCACGATGACTCCGCCGGTGCGTCCGCCGCATGCACGGGAACGGCGGCCGGCCCGATCACCAGTGCGAACACGAGGGCGACAGGGACCAGGAGCCGGTTCACACCGTCCGTCCTACACCCGTTCGCCGCTTTCGTCACCCCCCGAGTAGCGGAATAGCCCGCATCCGCGGTCCGTTCTCGAGGACATGCCCGTGACCCGTCTGAACCACGCCGTGCTCTATGTGCGGGACGCCCAGAAGAGCGCCGCCTTCTACGAGGAGCTGCTCGGCTTCCGCCGGCTGGGCCTGTCGGAGGGCTTCGACGGGGCGGTCTTCATGCAGGCCCCAGGTTCCAACAACGACCACGATCTCGGGCTGTTCACCATCGGCGAGGGGGCGGAGCCGTCCGGGGCCGGACGCCAGACCGTCGGCCTCTACCACCTGGCCTGGGAGGTCGACACCCTGGCCGAGCTGGAGCGCATCGCCGGTCTCCTGTCAGCCCACGGGGCGCTGGTCGGCGCCAGCGACCACGGCACGACCAAGGCCCTGTATGCCCATGACCCCGACGGCCTCGAGTTCGAGGTGTCCTGGCTGGTCCCGGCCGAGCTCATAGACACCAAGGCCCTCGAGGCACGGTCCCGCATCGGCGTCCTCGACATCGAGGCCGAGAAGCGCCGCTACGGGCCCGAGACCCGCGGCGGGGTCGGCGTGTCCGTTCCCGCCTGATCGATCCGGCGGGGACGCCTCAGTCGTGGCTCGCTACCATCCCTCCCTTCAGGAGAGGTGCCGGAGTCTGGTTGATCGGGGCGCCCTGCTAAGGCGTTAGTGGCCGCAAGGTTGCTCGTGGGTTCAAATCCCACCCTCTCCGCTCCGTTCTGGAAAGACGACGTTGTCCCTGGTCAGGGCGCTGAATCGACGCCGCCCGGCCGGCTGGGTGCGTGGGACAGGTTTGAACCGTTGTCTGCAGGCACTCCGGAGGTCCGAGTCACCTCGTGGCGAGGACGTCGTGGACGTGCACGGACGCCTCGTCCAGGTGCGCGATCTTGACCTGGAGTCGAGAACGAACGTTGGCCGCGATCTCGTGGCCAGCAGCAACACTCTGTGAACCCGCAACTTGGATCGTAAGGTCAGCACTCAGGCGGTGCCCCACCCAGCGCACACGAACATCGGTGACCCCTTCGACACCAGCGACGTGGCCCGCTTCGTGCTCGATCCGGCCGACCAGGTCCGGGTCGACGGCATCCATCAGGCGCTCATAGACCTGCTTGGCGGCGCTCTTGAGCACAACGAAGATCGCAACGGAGATCATGAGCCCGACGATCGGGTCAGCCCGCTCGAAGCCGAGCCAGACACCGATGGCCCCGAAGGCCACGGCAAGAGAGGTAAAGCCGTCGGTTCGGGCGTGGTAGCCGTCGGCCACCAAGGCTGCGGAACCGATCGCGTTGCCTTCCCGGATCCGGTAGAGCGCGACGAGCTCGTTGCCGGCGAAGCCGACCAGCCCGGCGGCGAAGAGCACACCCAGGTTGCTGAGCGGCTCAGGATGGATCAGGCGGTTGATCGCCTCCCATCCGGCAATCACCGCTGAGATGGCGATCATGAGGATCACGAAGATCCCCGCCAGGTCCTCGGCTCGCCCGTAGCCGTAGGTGTAGCGCGGGTTGCTGGGGCGACGGCTCAGCTTGAACGCCAGGAAGAGCGGGATGGCGGTCAGTGCATCAGAGAAGTTGTGGATGGTGTCGGCCAGCAGTGCCACCGAGCCGGTGACCACAACGAGAACCAGTTGGGCAATCGAGGTCAGGAACAGAACCAGGAAGGAGATGCGGACGGCGCGAATCCCTCGTTCGCTCGACTCCAATGCCGTGTCGATCGAGTCGGCCGCGTCGTGACTGTGGGGGCGGAAGATCCCCTCGATCACCCCACGGAAGCCAGTCGGATGGTCATGCTCGTGAGGATGGTCGTGGGCGTGTGTTGCGGCGTGATCCTCTGGGTCGCCCGAGGCGAGCGGCTCGTGATCGTGGTGATCGCTCATGACGGTGCCTCAACCGAGTGGTGAAGGGCACCGCCGACGAGGTGGTCTGCTTGGAGTAACGACTCGCGTACCAGCTTGCCGACGTGCTCATTGACCACGGAGTAGAAGATCCGGTTGCCGTCGCGGCGGGTGAGAACAAGGCCACCAAGGCGAAGCTTGGCCAGATGCTGCGAGACCGCCGCAGACGGCGCATCAACAGCCTCTGCCAAGTCTCCGACCGACTGCTCGCCCCGAGCCAGCGTGTCTAGGAGTCGCAGCCTCGTGGCGTCCGCCAGGAGCTTCAGAATTCCGACTGCTGCCACGTATTCAGCGGGGGACGCTTGCTCGCGTATCTGCGTAGTCATGCATACATCGTACCTTTCAGGCGGTGCGACTCGAATCGGCCTGCGTCTGACAGCGCCCCGTTTGGGAGTTCGCTCGCCAGGATCAGCTGCGCCCTAAGACCCGGAGGAGAAGCGAGGCGTCCTCCTCGGGCCAAGCGGCCACCAGCACCTCGGTTGGCACCTGGTGGGCGGCGTAGCGCAAGGCCAGCGCTACAACGATGATGTCATCGAGCGGGCCGATCACCGGCAAGAACTCCGGGATCAGGTCGATCGGCGAGAGCACCCAGAGGGCGGCGAAGCCCAAGGCCAGCTTGGCCCGGCGCGGCACTTCGGGATCATGCCGGAGGGTACGAATGAGTGTCACCCAAGCCGGAAGAAAGGCGATCAAGTCTCGGATTGGCCCCGGCGGCAGGCGCTTCGCCAGGACGATCAGAACGATCCAGGAGACCAGCACGAGTGTCACTGCCAGGGCGGTGGCTTCGATCCAAGTCACGATGGTGCCTCAGCTTGCCGAGCCGTCAGGCCTTCTCGGTACTCAAGGCGCAGGCCACGACGAACCACGACCGAGCGGTTCTCGGGATCGAATGCTTGGGCGTCTGCTGTCTGTGACGTTGCCATGGAGAGTTGCTACTTCTCATTCTAACACCACGCCGAACAGGCGTTCGGTGAGCCCGAACTAGACCGTCAGCTCGTTGAGTACCTGGGTCAGCGCCTGCCACAGATCGCGGTTCGCGCTTTGTCCCACCCTCTCCGCCATTCGTGGTCGTGGTGCGCCGGTGTAGACAGGCAGCATGAGCGACTCCCAGGACGACCAGGCCGGCGCCGAAGCCCTCGACGAGGACACCCTCGGTGCGGACGAGATCGACGACATCGACGAGGACCTGGTGCGGGACACCTTCCCGCCCGATCATCAGCAGGGCATCGAGGGGCTGGAGCTCGAGGAAGAACCCGACCGGCTGCCGCCCGCCGACCGGCCGGTGACCGGCCTGCTCCGGCCCGAGGACGACCCCGACGAGGAGGTGGCCGAGCTCGGTGACGCCGACCGGTTCCCCCCCGCCGAGGAGGGCGCCGTCCACGAGACCGCGCCCCCGCCGGACCACGAACGGGACAGCTACCTCGACGAATAGGGCCCCGGCCGGGCTTGACCCGGCGGGTTTCCCCGGCTCTACTATTGCGATTCGGTTACGAAATGACACGAATCAGCAACAACAACGGGGACCCGGCCGTGAAGGCGACGCAGCGTTGGCTACCGAAGCATGTTCGACGGACGGTGGTGAGTGGGCTGGTGGCCCTGCTGGTGGTGGGGGGCCTGAGCGCCTGCACGCCGAGGGAGATCGAGGCGTACATCCAGGTCACCGAGCACCACTACGACGTGTTGACCGGGGATCAGCTCCACCAGCTTCGGGTGTGTGAGTCCGGTGACGACTACACGGCCATCGGGGGCGGGGGGCGGTACCGGGGCGCCTACCAGTTCACCCGGCGGACCTGGAACGGGCTGGCCCGACGCTGGTACCCCTGGCTGGTGCACCAGGACCCGGCCGAGGCCGACAGCTGGTGGCAGGACGCCCAGGCCCGGGCCCTGTGGGCGGAGCAGGGCAGCAGCCCCTGGCCGAGCTGTGGGCGCGAGGTGCCGACCTGACCGCGGGGCCCGGCCCGACGGTCACGAGGTGAACTTGCCCCCACGGATGCGCTCGGCCTCCATCAGGCTCAGCTCCTGGGCCCCCGAGAGGACCACGGCGGGGTCGGGCACGAAATCCAGGCCGTGGTCACGACCGTCGTAGCCGACGGCGTTCAGCATCACCCGCATGGCGTTGAGACGGGCCCGGTGCTTGTCCTCGGAACGGATGACGGTCCAGGGGGCCTCCGACGTGCTCGTGCGCTTGAGCATCTGGTACTTCATGTCGGTGAAGTCGTCCCAGTGCTCCTGGGCCTGCACGTCGATCTCGCTCAGCTTCCACTCCCGCAGGGGGTCGTCCCGCCGGCGGTCGAACCGGCGCTTCTGCTCCTCCTTGTCGACGGAGAAGTAGAGCTTCACGAGGATGGTGCCCGTGCGGACCAGGTCCTTCTCGAAGCCGACGACGCCCCGCATGAAGTCGCGGTACTCCTGATCGGTGCAGAAGCCGAAGACGGCCTCGACCATCGCCCGGTTGTACCAGGAGCGGTCGAACAGGACCATCTCACCCCCGGTCGGGAACTGGGCCACGTAGCGCTGGTAGTACCACTGGCTGCGCTGCTCCTCGGTCGGCTTGCCCAGGGCGACCACGCGATAGTGCTTCTCGTTCATGTAGCGGGTGACCCGGCGGATGGTCCCGCCCTTGCCCGCTGCGTCCCGACCCTCGAAGAGGACGATCATCCGACGGTCGTGGTTCTCGAGGTGGGCCTGGAGCTTGAGCAGCTCGACCTGGAAGGGCTTGAGGGCGGCCTCCTGGCGGCGCTTGCGGACGGCGGCCCTCTCCTCCCGACGCAGGGCCCGGAGCTCGCCGAGCACGGCGGCGTGCTCCTCAGCGGTGGGGACGGCGGTGGTCACGACCGCCGGGGTCTGGTCAGGGGACATGATCGGGCTCCTCGGCGAGGACGGACAGAAGACCAGCTCGGATGGCCGCACCGGGCCCACCCCAGTCCGCCTCGTAGGCGAAGGCCTCGCGGGCCCCGGTGGCGTGGCGACCATGGTCGACCAGCTCGAAATCGTCGAGATCGACCAGGGCGGGGTGCGGCTGGCCACAGACCCCCGCCAGGCGGGACAACTCCGAGCGCAGGGCGACCACGTAGGCCGCCGCCCGGACGGACTTCAGGTCGGGATCGAGTCCGCCCGTGAGCCATGGCGACTGGGTGGCCACGCCGGTGGGGCACCGCCCCGTGTGGCAGCGCTGGGCCTGGATGCAGCCGATGGCCAGCATCGCCTCGCGACCGACGTTGACCATGTCACAGCCCAGCGCCATGGCCAGCAGGCCGTTGTCGGGCAGGCCGAGCTTGCCGGAGCCGATGAAGCAGATGTCGTCGGTCAGGCCCTGGGTCGCGAAGGCCCGGTAGGCCCGGGGAAAGGCGGCCCGGAAGGGCAGGCCGACGTGGTCGGCGAACACGAGCGGGGCCGCGCCGCTGCCCCCCTCGCCTCCGTCGACGGTCACGAAGTCGGGGCCCTCGCCCCGGGCCGCCATCCGAGCGACGAGATCGTCCCAGAAACGCTGTTCTCCCACCGCGGACTTGAGGCCGACCGGCAGGCCGGTGGCCCCGGCCAGCGTCTCGACGAAGTCGATGAGGCCGTCGACGTCGCCGAAGGCGGAGTGCCGCGGCGGGCTGATGCACGTCTCGCCGGCCGGCACGCCCCGGATGGCCGCTATCTCCGGCGTCACCTTCACCCCGGGCACGACGCCACCGAGGCCGGCCTTGGCCCCCTGCGAGAGCTTGATCTCGATGGCGCGCACCCGCGCCGACGCGGCCTGGTCGACGGCGCGGTCGAGGCTGAACCTGCCGTCGTCGTCCCGACAGCCGAAGTAACCGGTGCCGATCTGCCACACGAGGTCCCCGCCGTGGCGGTGATGCGACGAGATGCCGCCCTCGCCGGTGTTCTGCAGGCAATCGGCCTTGGCCGCCCCCCGGTTCAGCGCCTCCACCGCCGGCCCACTGAGCGAGCCGAAGCTCATGGCCGACAGGTTGACGATCGAGGCGGGCCGGAAGGCCCGGGCCCGGCCGTGGGCCGCTCCGAGGACCTTGGCCGAGGGCACGGGCGCATCCGGCGGCGCCGGCGATCGAGGGAAGGCGGCGTGCTTGATGATCAGGTAGCTCGACGCGAGTTCGAGGTTGTCGTCGCTGCCGAACCCGCTGAGGTTGTTCTCGTTCTTCGAGGACGTGTAGATCCAGCGCCGCTGGTCGCGGTTGAAGGGTCGCTCCTGGTCGTTGTCGGTGACGATGTACTGCCGCAGCTCGGGCCCGATGGCCTCCAGCCAGAACCGAAAGTGCCCGAGCACCGGGAAGTTGCGCAGGATCGCGTGTCGGCGCTGCGTGAGATCGTGGACGGCCAGCGCGGCGACAGACGCGCCCAGGGCGGTCGCCGCCCGAGCGGCCCAGGTCCTCACCTCCACAGCGTCCTTCGGGGCGGGGGGGCGACGACCGGGCCGAAAGGCCCGATTTCTCGGGACCTCGGGACTTGCGTTCGGGCGACGGGTCGACTCGACTCCTTCCCCGTGAGCGACACCACGGTGGCCAAACTGCCAAAGGCCGTCTACGAGCCGGAGCTGGAGCGACTCCAACGCGAGCTGGTGAAGCTGCAGGAATGGGTCCACCACAAGGGCCTCAAGGTCTGCGTGCTCTTCGAGGGGCGGGACGCGGCGGGCAAGGGGGGCACGATCAAGCGCATCGTCGAGCGCTGCAACCCCCGAATCGTGCGGGTCGTGGCCCTGGACAAGCCCACCGAGAAGGAACGGACCGGGTGGTACTTCCAGCGCTACGTCGCCGAACTGCCCTCGGCCGGTGAAATCGTGCTGTTCGACCGGTCCTGGTACAACCGGGCCGGCGTGGAGCGGGTCATGGGCTTCTGCACCGAGGAAGAGCACACCGAGTTCCTTCGGGCCTGCCCGGACTTCGAGCTGATGCTGATCCGGTCGGGACTCGTCCTGGTCAAGTACTGGTTCTCGGTCAGTGACGAGGAGCAGGAGCGGCGTTTCATCGGCCGGATCAACCACCCGGACAAGCGCTGGAAGCTGAGCCCGATGGACCTGCAATCGCGGGCCCGCTGGGCCGACTACTCGAGGGCCAAGGACGACATGTTCCGCTTCACCGACACGAAGCACTCGCCGTGGTGGGTCGTGGACGCCAACGACAAGCGCCGGGCCCGCCTCAACTGCATCGCCCACCTGCTCGACCAGGTGCCCTACGAGGACCTCACCAACGTCCCGTTGGATCTGCCGCCTCGCCAGGACGACGGCTACGTCCGTCCCCCCCTCAGCGAGCAGACCTTCGTCCCCGACCGCTACTGAAGCCGACGGATCGACGCCGGAGCGGGGCGGTCGTAGGGTCGGCCGCCGTGTCCCTCACCGCTCAGGAGATCTGCGCCGCAGTAGCCGACCGGGCCGACGACTGGCGGGCCCAGCGCACCGACCGCCAGCTCCGTCGCCACCTCGACCCGGCCGACTTCGCCGCGCTGCGGGCCTGCGGCCTGCCCCTCATGGCCGTTCCCGTCGCCGCCGGCGGGACATGGGTGGACGTGGCGACGAGCACCCGGGCCATCGCCCAGGCGCTGCGGGCCCTCGCCGGCGGCGACCCGTCGGTGGCGCTGGTGTCGGCCATGCACCCGGCCGTCCTGGCCTACTGGTTGGCGAGCCCGGACCGCCCCGCGTCGGCCTGGGAGGCCCAGCGGGCCGCGGTGTTCGCTTCGGCCGCCGAGGGTCACCAGTGGGGCACGATCACCTCTGAGCCGGGCAGCGGGGGCGACATCGCCAAGACCCGCTCGGTGGCGGTGGTCGCCCCGGACGTGGAGCCGTTCCTCGATGGCGTCACCCATCGGGTCACGGGTGACAAGCACTTCGGGAGTGGATCCGGCATCGCCACCCGGATGATGACCACGGCCGTGGCCGAGGGCGCCGACGGGCCGTCCATCTTCGTCCTCGACATGGACGGCCGGCCCTGGGACGGCACGGCCAACCTGGAGATGATCGGCGAGTGGGACGGCATGGGCATGCGCGCCACACAGAGCCACGCGATGCGTCTGGACGGAACGCCGGCGGTGCGCATGGCCACCGACCGGCCGCTGGAGGAGATCTCGGCCGCGGCGATGCCGCCGGTCGAGGCCTGGTTCGTCGCCGTGGTCCTCGGCGTGCTCGACGAGGCAGTGGCCACCGCCCGGGCCCAGCTCCGGGACCGGGCCGACTCGTTGCGGGCCTACGAACGGGTCGAATGGACCAAGGCCGAACAGGACCATTGGCTGGCCGTCCAGGCTCACGAGGGCCAGCTCCGGGCCATCGAGTCCGGCGACCCCGCCGTCGCCGCCCACGCCGCCCTCCGGTCCAAGCAGTCCGTGGCCGAGTTGGCTGAGGCCACCATGCTTCGCCTCGGCCGGGTCCTCGGTGGCGGTACCTTCTCGCAGCGCTCCCCCTTCAGCCATTGGC
>Ga0315287_10003612_pt1 | contig 14942 bp, 13 predicted proteins | sample YL17G11_0_MG_FD_205037 | JGI IMG/M metagenome (GOLD analysis project Ga0315287, IMG submission 205037) | Sediment microbial communities from Yellowstone Lake, YNP, Wyoming, USA - YL17G11_0 | ecosystem: Environmental > Aquatic > Freshwater > Lake > Sediment | place: USA: Wyoming | collected... | reverse complement strand
TCACCCGCGAGCGCCTTCGCCGCATCGGTCGCCAGCGCCTTCAGTTGCCTGGCGATGTCGTCCTTGCTGGTTTCGGAGAACTTGCGAATGTAGGTGCGCGAGGATTCGTCGCGGACTGCCGTGGTTGCGTCACCCAGCGCGCACAACACGCCGGGGCCCGGCGGAATGATCGACGGCCATGAACCCAGCAGGATCGACAGCGCATTGGCGTGCAGCGGGCCTGCGCCGCCGAATGCGATGAGCGCGTAATCGCGCGGATCGTGACCCTGCTCGACCGAGACGAGTCGCAGCGCACCGACCATGTTCTCGTTGACGATGTCGTAGATGCCGAGCGCGGCATCCTTGGCATTCTTGCCCAGCGCCTTGCCGATCTTTTCCACCGACTGCAGTGCCAGCTTGCGGTCGAGCGCCATGTCGCCACCCAGCTTCTGCATCTCGGGTAGATAGCCGAGCACGACGTTCGCGTCCGTCACCGTGGGTTCGGTGCCGCCCTTGCCGTACGCGGCGGGACCGGGATCGGCGCCCGCTGACTGCGGACCCACGCGCAGCGCGCCGGTGAGTTCGGGGACGTGAGCGATCGAGCCACCGCCCGCACCCACTGTGCGGATGTCCACCGACGAGGCGCGCACCGTGACGTCGCCCACCGTGGTCTCGCGACGCAGCCGCGGCTGCCCGTTCATGATCAGCGCGACGTCGGTCGACGTGCCGCCGACGTCTACGGTGAGAAGATTGGGGAAGCCTGCCTGCACGGCACCCCACAGGGCGCCGGTCACGCCGCCGGCGGGGCCGGACATCAGCAGGTTGACCGGGAAATCCTCGGCCGACTTCGCCGAGGCGAGACCGCCGTCAGAACGCAGGATGTGCAGCTTGACGCTCCTGGTCGTGGCACTGAGCTTGGTCTTCAGGTTGTGCACGTACTTCTGCACGCGGGGACGCACATAGGAATTGGCGACGGTCGTGACCGTGCGCTCGTATTCCTGCATCTCGGGCACCACCTCGGACGACAGCGACACCGGAATGCCGGGCAGCACCTCCTGCGCGATGTCCTTGATGCGGCGCTCGTGCTTGTCGTTGGCGAACGAGTTGATCAGCGAGACGGTGAGCGCTTCGATGTTCTTCGCACCGAGGGCGGTCAGGTCAGCGCGCAGCTTCGACTCGTTGAGGGCCGTGACCACGTCGCCCTTGGAGCCGACGCGCTCGTCCGCTTCGATCGTCAGCGCGAGCGGCGCCATTGGCAGCGACTTGTTGTAGATGACCCAGCCGCCGAGGCCACCCGGCACGAAACTGCGGGCGATCTGCAGTACCTGGCGATAGCCCCTGGTGGTGACGAGACCCACGCGCGCACCGGTGCCCGTGAGCACCGTGTTGGTCGCGACGGTCGTGCCGTGCATGACGTGGTCGATTGCCTCGGGCGAGACACCCGCGAGGCCACAGACGCGCTCGATGCCGCGCAGCACGCCCTCCGACTGGTCGTGCGGCGTGGAGGACACTTTGGCCTTCCATGTCTGCCCCGTCTTTTCGTTCACCAGCAGCAGGTCGGTGAAGGTCCCGCCCACGTCGACGCCAAGTCGGTAAGTCATGCAGTCACCTGTTGTGTTCGTAGTCGTCAGGCCGTCGCTATCGCCGGCCGCGGAAATCCGCCCGCTTTCACCAGCATGCCGGGCACATTGCGCCCGAGTTGCTCCTGCAGCCACTTGCCGGTCTCGATCGCGGCATCGAGCGAAACGCCGGTCCGGTAACCGGCGCGGTGCAGTTGATAAAGCAGGTCTTCGGTCGCGATGTTGCCCGTGGCCGCGGGTGCGAACGGGCAGCCGCCGATGCCGCCGAGGCTGGCATCGAGCGTGCGCACGCCGGCCGCGAGCGCGGCGAACGCGTTGGCAAAGCCGGTGTTGCGGGTGTTGTGAAAGTGGCAGCGCAGCGGGATGCCGGGCACCGCTTCGCGCACTCGCGCAACGATCTCCGCGACCTGCGTGGGAACACCGACACCGATGGTGTCGGCGAGTGCGATTTCGAAGGGTCGGGCCTCGGCCACGCGCCGCGCGACTTCGACGACGCGCTCCACCGCAATCTCGCCTTCGAACGGACAGCCGAATGCCGCCGACACGGTCACCTGGGCGCGGATGCCAGCCTGTTCCGCTGCGCGCGCGATCTCGAGCCATGCAGCAATGGATTCGTCCGTGGAAACGCCCTGGTTGCGACGATTGAACGTGTCGCTGGCGACCACTGCCATGCCGATCTCGTTACAACCCGCCGCCAACGCCCGCTCGAAACCCTTGCGGTTGAGCACGAGCCCGATGAAGTGCACGCCAGACGGTGGCGGGCCGAGTGCCTGCAGCACTTCTTCGGCGTCGGCCATCTGCGGCACCTTCTTCGGATTGACGAAGCTGGCGACTTCGACGCGGCGCAAACCGGCCGCTAGCGCGCGCCGAATGAATTCGATCTTCGCCGCCGTCGGGAACACGCCCGGCTCGCTCTGCAACCCATCGCGGGGACCGACTTCGACGATGTCGACGTGCGTGCTCAAGGGGGGCTTCCGATCGCGGCTAAAACATATCTAATGTATATTAATATAACATTTGACCCGGACATGCACGGCCAAGGTTAAGAACCATGCGCAGCGAATACAAGGTGAATCCATGACGCATCCCGCCCCTGGCCCGCTCGCCGGGCTGCGCGTGATCGAACTCGGCACCCTGCTCGCCGGCCCGTTCTGCGGCCAGCTGCTCGGCGACTTCGGCGCCGAGGTGATCAAGATCGAGCCGCCGGGCCAGGGCGACCCGATGCGGGTCTGGGGCCGCGAAAAGGTAAACGGCAAGTCGCTGTGGTGGCCCGTCGTCGCCCGCAACAAGAAAGCGATCACGCTCGACCTGCGCCAGCCCGAAGGCCAGGAAATCCTCAAGTCGCTGGTGGCCGAATCGGACTTCCTGCTCGAGAACTTCCGCCCCGGCACCATGGAAAAATGGGGACTCGGCTGGTCGGAACTCTCGGCCATCAATCCGAAGCTGATCATGATCCGCGTGTCCGGCTTCGGCCAGACGGGCCCGTATTCGCGGCAGGCCGGTTTCGGCGCCATCGGCGAAGCGATGGGCGGCCTGCGCTACGTGGTCGGCGATCCCACCACCCCCCCTTCGCGCATGGGTATCTCGATTGGCGACTCGCTTGCAGCCACGTTCGCCTGCATCGGCGCGCTCACGGCGCTGCACCATCGGCACATGACCGGACGCGGCCAGGTGGTCGACTCGGCGATCTACGAAGCCGTGCTCAACATGATGGAGTCGCTGGTCACCGAATACGACAAGGCCGGTTTCATCCGCGAGCGCACCGGCGCGATCCTGCCGAACGTCGCGCCCTCCAACGTCTACAAGACGCAGGACGGCCTGGTCCTCATTGCCGCCAACCAGGACACCGTGTTTTCGCGCCTGGCCGCTGCCATGGGACAACCAAGCCTCGCGACCGACCCCCTTTACGCCACGCACGGCTCGCGCGGCGAGAACCAGAAGGAACTCGACGCGCTGGTCGAACGCTGGACCAGGACCCTCACCACCCGTGGCGTACTCGCCCTCATGGACGAGCACGGCGTGCCGGCCGGCCTGATTTACCGGGCTCCGGAAATGCTCGAGGACCCCCACTTCAAGGCGCGCGACGCCATCGTCACGGTGCCGCACCCGGACTTCGGCGACCTGCGCATGCAGAACGTCGCCCCGAAACTGTCGGAGACGCCGGGCAGCGTTCGCTCCCCCAGCCCCGACCTCGGGCAGCATAATGACGAGGTGTTCCTGCAGGTGCTCGGCCTGGCGGCCGAACGCTACGCAGACCTGAAGTCCCGCAAGGTGATCTGACGCCCGATGGCGAGCCTCGAGGAAAACTACGCTGGCGGCGGTTTCGGCCACACGTTGCAGCCTGGCCACCGGCCGGCGCTGATCGTCGTCGATTTCGTCATGGCCTACCTCAAGCCGGGCTCGCCGCTCTATGCGGGCGTCGAGACCGCCCGCGACGCTTGCGCGATACTGCTGCACGCGGCGCGCGCAGCCGGCATCCCGGTACTGCACACCAACGTGCGTTTCCAGGCGGGAGGTCGCGACGGCGGCATCTTTTTCCGCAAGCTCCCGGCCCTCGGCTGTTTTGCCGACGGTGCCGATCCGGAGTTGTCGAGATTCGATCCGGCCCTCGAGCCGGTTGCTGGCGAAACCGTCATCACCAAGCAGTACGCGAGCGCCTTTTTCGGCACCACGCTGTCGTCCACGCTCACCGCCATGGGCGTCGACACCCTGCTGATCGCAGGCGTCAGCACCAGCGGCTGCATCCGGGCCACGGCGCTGGACGCGTGCCAGTACGGCTTCATTCCCCTGGTGGTGCGCGACGCAGTCGGCGACCGGCATCCGGCACCCCATGAAGCCAACCTGTTCGACCTGCAGGCCAAGTACGCCGAGGTCGTGAGTCTGGAGACGGTCAGACGCTACCTGTCCGGCCTGCCGGCGTTACAATGCGCGCCACCAGGACCCACAGCCCCGAGAGGCCGATGATGAAGAAAGCGAACCTAGTGTTGATGGCTGCCCTAGCTGCGGCCGGGCTCGTCGGCGTGGCCGGCGGCTCGCTGCTGCCCATTTCGGTCGCGGTCGCGGCCGAAAAGGAAAAGCCGGCTGCCAAGCAGAAGCTGAGCCCGGCAGTGCAGAAGCCTCTCGTGGCAACGCAGAACGCCATGACCGCGAAGAACTGGGACGAAGCCCTCGTCCAGATCCAGGCGGCGCAGGCGGTCGAGCCCAAGACGCCCTATGACGCATTCATGGTCGACGAGCTCGGGTGGTACATCTACCTGCAGAAAAAGGACTACGTGAAGTCCGCCGAGATGCTCGAGCGCTCGCTGGCGTCGGGCATGGTCCCCGAGGCCGACAAGCAGCAGCGGCTGCGCGCGCTCACGCAGATGAACCTGCAGAACAAGCAGTTCGACAAGGCGATCGCAAGCGGCACCGAGTACCTGAAGCTCAACCCGAACGACGCCGAGATTGCCCTCGCGCTGGCCCAGGCCCGTTACCTGTCCAATGACTTCAAGGGTGCCAAGGCGGCCTCCGAGCAACTCATTGCATCGAGTCCGAAGCCGGCCGAAGCGGCCCTGCTGCTCGCCCTGCGCGCGAACTACGAGCTCAAGGACGAACCCGGCATCATGCGTTCACTCGAAGGCCTCGTGCGTCATTACCCGCAGCCCAAGTACTGGGAAGACCTGCTCAACGCACAGCTTTATCGCACGAAGGACGACCGCGGCCTGCGTTCGCTCTATCGCCTGATGAACGACACCAATACGCTCGACAAGGGCGAGGAATTCGCCGAGATGGGCAGCACGCTCGTCACCGGCGGTTACCCGAACGAAGCCAAGCAGGTTCTCGAGCGCGGCCTGTCGGCTAACCTGCTCCAGGGCGACTCGAAAGCTCGCGCGCAGGCGGACCTCGAGCGTGCCCGCACCGGCGCGACCGCGGACGCCAAGGATCTCGGCACTGCGGCAGCGCAGCTGGCAGCGGCGAAGACCGGCACGCAGATGGTCGCCATCGGCAAGCTGTACTTCAGCGCGGGCGACTATGCCAACGCCGTCGACGCGATCCAGAAGGGCCTGGCGAAGGGCGGCGTGGCCGATGCGGACGACGCCAACATGCTCGCGGGCATTGCGAACTCCCGCCTCGGCAAGCTGACCGAGGCCCGCACCGCGTTCGACGCGGTCAAGGCACCGGGGCTGACCGACATCGCCAGGCTCTGGAAGCTCAAGCTCGATACCGCGGCCCCCGCCGCCGGCTGATCGAACCAGGCGATCGTCACCGGGCCCCGCGGGTATGCAACCTGCGGGGCCTTTTTCTTGGGCAGCACTTCGGGGCAATCCACCGTGGCGACCCTGCAGCAGATCAGTGACTTCATGGCGGAATCGTTTCCGCAGAGCAAGGTGTCGATCGATGCCGTCGACGCGGATTCCGCGACGATACGGCACAGGATCGGGATCGATGAGTTACGTCCGGGTGACACGGTTGCCGGGCCCGTGCTCATGGCCGTCGCGGACGCCGCGCTCTACGTCGCGATCTTCGGCCGGCTCGGCATCGTCCCGCTCGCGGTGACGACGAGCCTGACGGTCAACTTCCTGCGCAAACCCGCGTCGGGCCAGGACATCGTCGGCGTGTGCAAGCTGATGAAGGCCGGCCGCTCGCTCGCGGTCGGCGAGGTATGGCTCTACTCGGCTGGCAGCGACGAGCCGGTCGCGCATGCCGTCGGCACGTACGCGTTGCCACGTTGACCGTCGAGGACGCGGACTGGGCGGTGTAGTCGGTTCGGGTGCCCGGGGAGCAATGGCGGGTGGTTCCGTAGTCTTTCCGGCGAGCGGAAAGGCAGACACGCTCGCCGGAAAGACTACGGAACCACCCGCCTGCGACTCGGCGCCTGAGCGAGCTTTCGCCAGGGCGCGAAAACTCGCACGGCGCACGTGACGGCGACCGCCCCGGAGCATCGCTTCGTGACGCGATCCCTGTGGCAAACTGCAGGCAATGCCGCCGGCAAAGCAGACCGTCGCGTATGCGTAAAGTCGGCCACCAACGGACATTGGGGACGCAGGCTATGAGGCACAGCTCGTTGGTGATTCGGGTTCTTATGCCGCAACTTGCCGCACGATAGTGCGGGCTAATTGTTGTGGGGGCCCAAATCGTTCAATTGCGAATACAACTGCAGTCATAGGTGCCCGATGTCGCTCGAACAACTGTCATATCTTGCACAGATCGTCGGCTCAGTTGGGGTAATCGTATCCCTGCTATTCGTCGGCTCGCAGATCAAACAGAACACGCGGGCGCTCGAGCGCACCGAGCACAATTCCACAATGTCGCAGTGGACTGTAATCCGCCAGGCCATTGCTACGAACCGTGATATTGCCGAACTGATGACCGCCGGTCTGAATGGCGAGCGCAAGCTAGACGCTGCCGACAAGCTTAGATTGGAGCAAATGCTTCAAGAATACTTGTGGGCGTCATTCCACGTCTGGGACCGAACGCAACGTGGTGTTTTCCCCAAGGGAACTTTTGAAGCAACACAGGGTGTGCCCCTGTGCGATCTTCTTCGGACTGCTGGTGGCCGATCGTGGTGGGACACCGCCAAGCACCGCGGCTTTTATGCGCGATTTACTGCGGACGTTGACGCATTGCTGGCAAAGACCACCGGTCCCTGACCATTCGCTCAAGCGGCAGGACTGCTATGGGTCGCTTTTCCCCGTTGAACGTCTGCTTTGTGCGCATGGCACGCACTACATCGAACTTCGCCAACTCGGCAAGGTGACGGCACCATGGAAGTTGCTGGCGGCGACGCGTCTGCAGCGGGTCTTGCAGTGTGGCCTCGTCGACGATTCATGCGCCGTGTGAATTCTCGGGCTTTGACGAGAATTCACACAGGCGCAGTCGATCAGGCGTTCGATCCGGGTCTTCTCCGGGCGAGCGTGTCTGCCTTTCCGCTCGCCCGGAGAAGACCCGGATCGAACGCCCTATCCACGTCAACGCGCATTGGTGAACGCGCCACGAAAAAAGGGCACGAACTTTCGTCCGTGCCCTCTCGTACTCGATCCACTGCAGCGCATTGACGCGCCGGCAAGATCAGCGTGCGGCGATCTTCCAGAGCTTCGCGATCTCCGCGAACTTCGGATCCTGGACCCCTTCGAACGCCTTCTGCGCGCCGGCCTTGTCGCCCTTACGCTTCAGCGCGATACCAAGCAGCATCTCGGCGCTGTCGGAGTCCGACAAGCCGCCCTTGGCGATGGCCTTCTGCAGCGCGGCCGAGGCGTTCGCGTAGTCGCCGGAGCTGAAGTAGAGCTCGCCGACCTTCACCATCTCGTCGCCGGTCTTGGCTGCAGCAAGTGCGCCAGCCGCCTTCGGCAGGGCTGCGCGTTCGGCATCGCCCTTGCGCTTGGCAGCCTCGAGCGTGCGCTTGGCGCGCGTCATCTCTTCGCCCGTGTAAACGTTCGCCGCGATGCCCTGCTGCATGATGCGCTCACCTTCCTGACCAAAGCCCGCGATGATCAGGGCCTGCGTCATGTCGGTGAACTGCCGGTCCGTCTTGAGCGCACCGACGTCTTCAGCCAGGCGATACAGCGCCATCAGCGCGTGATCGTGCTTGGTCGTCTTCAGGTAGCCGTCGAGCACGCGCTCCCACGTGTCGGTCGACGGGTAGTACTTCAGCAACTGGTCCAGCGCCTTCGCGGTGCCGGCGGAATCGCCAAGCTCGTAATTGGAGCGCAGCACGAGCTGCAGCAGGTCCTGGCTCGGCGTGCCGCCGCCCGCCATGACCTTGTTGGCCGCGTTGATCGCGCCCTTGTAGTCCTTCTGCTGGTAGTACGCGTTCGCGACGAGCAGCTGCATGTCCTTGTCGCCCGGAACGGACTTCAGGTACTGCTGCGCCGTCGATGCGGCCTTGCCATAGCTGCCCGCACGGGCATAGAGCTGCGCCAGGGTCTTCGTGCGCGTCACCTTCTCGCTGGCCGGCATCTGGCCGGAAGCGATCTGGCCTTCGAGCACGCGTGCCGCATCTGCGTTGCGGCCCTGCTGCAGGTACACGTACCAGAGCATCTCGTTGATCTTGTACTGGTCGTACGCCGTCTTGCCGGGGGCAGCGTCCGCTTCCTTGATCTTGGCCAGCGCGGCATCCCACTTCTTCTTGGAGATGCTGTCCTGGGCGGCCTTGAGCGGCACGCCGACCTTCTGGCTGACCTTCTGCTGCGCTTGCGCAGTCGCAGGAACCACCAGCATCGTGCCGGCGACACCGATCCAGCCCGCCATCGCAAGCGTACCGGTGAGAACTAAACTCGCCTTGCTCATCGAAATCCTCACTGGGAGTTTTAGTCCCGCTGACAAGTAAAAAGCCGCCGGAGCTATTCGCCCCGGCAGCCCTCTTGATCCGATGTCGTCATCACCGCCAGGCCGATGACGACAACAACCTGGCTACATGAACTGCTCGTTGCCGACGAACCCGATCTTGAGCAACCCGTTCCGCTGAGCAGCCGCCAGCACGCGCGCAACGACGTCGTACGCCGCGCGCTTGTTGGGGCGGATGTGCAGCTCCGGCTGCGGATCAGCGGCCGCTTCACGACGGAAATAGGCGTCGAGCGCATCCACCGTCACCGGGGAACCGTTCCAGAGCACCGTGCCGTCGAAGTCGATCTCGAGGTTGATCACCACCGGATCGGTTTGCTGTGGCGCGTTGTTCGGACGCGGCATGTCGAGCTTCACGGCGTGCGTCATCACGGGAATCGTGATGATGAACATGATGATGAGAACGAGCAGGACGTCGATCAACGGCGTCATGTTCATTTCCATCATCGGCTCGTCTTCGCCGCCGCCACCAATACTCATGCTCATCGTTCAGACTCCTGCAGCAGCTCAGCGGGCGAGGCCGCGATCGGGTTCAGTGATGAAACCGACTTTCTGGATGCCGGCACGCTGGCACAGCACCATCAACCGGCCGATGTGCTCGTACGCCGTGGCACGATCGCCGCGGACATGGATCTCAGGCTGCGGATCCAGCACGGCAACCGTCTTGAGGCGATCGAGCATCGCATCCTGCGTCGGCACCAGCGCCGTATTCCAGTAGACGTTGCCTTCCTTATCAACCGCGATGTTGACGTTTTCCGGCTTCGTCTGCGTGGGAATATTGGCCGCCTTCGGCAGTTCCACCTTCACGGACTGCGTTATCACGGGGACCGTGATGAGGAAGATGATGAGCAAGACCAGCATCACGTCCACGAGGGGCGTGGTGTTGATCTCAGATATCGGCTTCTCGTCGCTATTGTCGCCCGAGGCTACGTTCATGCTCATGGTGGATTCTGTCTCCAGCGGCTCTTGAGGGCTGAGGCCGGGTTACTTCTTCGCCGGACCGCCGGAGATGACCTTGGCACCCGCCCCTTCGACACGCGAACCGCTGACGATCACCTGCTCGAGGTCGCTCGAGAAGAGCTTGACGCGCTCCATGATCTGCTTGTTGCGCCCGAGCAGGAAGTTGTAGCCGAGCACCGCCGGAACGGCAACCGCGAGGCCGATGGCCGTCATGATCAGGGCTTCGCCGACGGGACCGGCCACCTTGTCGATCGAGGCCTGGCCGGCAATGCCGATCCCGATGAGCGCGTGGTAGATGCCCAGCACGGTGCCGAACAGGCCGATGAACGGCGCGGTCGAACCGGTGGTGGCGAGGAACGGCAATTGCGTCGACAGCGCGCTGTTGATGCGGGCGGTGGCGCGGGCCAGCACGTTGTCGATCCACTCGTGCAGCGGGACCTGCTGTGTCAGGCGCTCGTCATGGTGCTCAGCGGCGTCGATCGCCTCCGCGGCCATGACCTTGAAAATGTTGCCCTTGCCGGTCAGCTTGTTCAGGCCGGTCTTGATGTTGTCGGCGGCCCAGAAGTTCTTCTCGGCCTCGTGCGCCTGCGCTAGCAGGCGGCGCTGTTCCCACCACTTGGTGAAGATGACGAACCAGGAATAGGCCGACATCAGGGCGAGCAGGACGAGCACGCCCTTGGAGACGAAATCTCCCTGAGCCCACATTGCCTCAATTCCGTAAGGGTTGGTGACGGTTACGCTTTCGGTGGCCATTGCAATCGGTTCCTGTGTCTATTTTCTTGATACGACGTTGAGTTCAGGGATAGATCAACTTTCGAGGATCAATCGGTCAGCTTGAAGGTCACGGCGAAGGTGTGCCACATGGCCACCGGCTTGCCGTCTTCCTTGCCCGGGACGAACTTCCAGTTGCGCTGGACTTCCTTCACCGCAGCCTCGTCAAGCTTGTCGAAGCCGCTGCTCTTCACGATGGAGACTTCGCTGCAGCGACCGTCTTCCCTCACGAAACAGCGCAGCTGCACCGTGCCCGATTCACCAGCGCGGCGCGAAGCCGGCGGATACTCAGGCAGCGACGTGCGCGAACCCTTGCCGGTTGCGGACGGCGGCGACTTGACGACGGCGCGCTCGACCGGCTTCGCGACCTGCGGCGGCGCTGCTACGGGGCGCTCCGACGTCGCGTTCGAGATAGCGGTAGTGGGACCGGTATCGATCGCGATGTCGACGGACACCTCCGGCGGCGGCACGTAGGGCGGCGGCTGCTCGATGTCGGGCGGCGGCGGCGGCGGCTCCTTGTTGTCGTCAGGGAGCTCTTCAATCATTTTCGTTTCAACCGGACCCATCACCGTCTCGACCATTTTGGCGCCGAGACCGGACGCGAGTGCCCAGAAGAAGACGACATGGATGATGACGGTCAGGATGAAAGCAAGCGTGCGCTTGCTGTTCTTGGCCGGATCGTCGATCGAATAACTGTAAGCCACTTCCCCTCCACTACTGTGGGCGCACGGCTGCCACGGCCTCAGGCCGCGCCCTCTTCGGGACCGCCGACACTACAAGACCGCAACCACCCTCGCAACCCCTGACGCTTACCCGCGAAGACCGACACAGGCCCTTGAGGAGCCATTCATTTCGTGCCTGCGCGAAAACCGTCGTTGTTCTCAAATCATGCTGCGGCGCAACACGAAGCAAGCCCATTCCGGTGCATTTGCAGCCGATCCGTTTATGACGGCGGTCGCGACTTTACCGACGCGACTTCAGCAACACAATACTTGCGTGCTGCCAATTGCAGGTACAAGAGTTCAGGCCTGCGGCTCCGCAACCTTCAAACCACGGTCCGTCACCGCGCCGAGCGATGCGCTGCTAACGAGTTCGGCGTATTTCGCGAGCACCCCGTGCGTCGCATACGGAGCGCGCGGTCGCCAGCCCTTGCGGCGCCTGGCGAGTTCGTCGGCCGCAACGTGCAGCGTCAGTTCACGCTTCGTTGCATCGATGCTGATGGTGTCCCCATCGTGCACCAGCGCCAGCGGCCCGCCGAGCGCCGCTTCCGGTGAGACGTGACCGACGACGAAGCCGTGGCTGCCGCCGGAGAAGCGTCCATCGGTGATCAGCGCCACCTTGTCGCCCAGGCCCTTGCCCATGATCGCCGCGGTGGGACTCAGCATTTCACGCATGCCTGGGCCACCGCGCGGCCCTTCGTAACGCACTACCAGCACGTCGCCCGCGAGCACCGTACCGTCGAGAATGGCCTGGAGCGCCGCCTCTTCGCCTTCGAATACGCGCGCTCGTCCCGTGAATTGCAGTCCTTCCTTGCCGCTGATCTTCGCCACCGCGCCTTCCGGCGCGAGGTTGCCGTAGAGCACGACAAGGTGACTCTCGCGCTTGAGCGGGTTGGTCAGCGGTCGCACGATGTCCTGCCCGCTCGGGTACGGCTGCACCCGCGCAAGGTTCTGGCGCAGGGTCTTGCCGCTGACCGTCAGGCAGTCGCCGTGGAGCATGCCGGCGTCGAGCAGCGACTTCATCAGCGGCTGGATGCCGCCGATACGAATGAGCTCCGACATCGAGTACTTGCCGCTGGGCCGCAGGTCGGCGAGCACCGGCACTTTGGCCCCTATGCGGGTGAAATCGTCGAGCTCGAGCTTGACGCCGGCCGTGTGCGCGATCGCCAGCAAGTGCAGCACGGCATTGGTGGAACCGCCGAGCGCAATCGTCACGACGATGGCGTTTTCGAACGCTTCGCGCGTCAGGATCATCGAAGGCCTGATGCCCAGCTTGATCAGGTTGACGACGGCGCGGCCCGCCTTTTCGGCGTCATTGCGCTTGTGGCGCGAAACGGCTTCCTGCGCCGAGCTGTTCGCGAGACTCATTCCGAGCGCCTCGATCGCCGACGCCATGGTGTTGGCCGTGTACATACCGCCGCAGCTGCCGGCGCCAGGTATCGCCGTGCGCTCGACTTCCTTCAGTTGCTTGTCGTTGATGACGCCGGCCGCGTGCGCGCCGACCGCCTCGAAGACCGAGACCACGTCGCGCTTCTTTGCGCCGGGTCGGATCGTCCCGCCGTATACGAATACAGCGGGACGGTCGAGCCGCGCGATGGCCATCATGCAACCCGGCATGTTCTTGTCGCAGCCGCCGATCGCGACCACGCCGTCGAAGCCCTGCGCGCCGGCGACGGTCTCGATCGAGTCCGCGATCACCTCGCGCGACACGAGCGAATAACGCATGCCGGGCGTGCCCATCGAGATGCCGTCCGACACGGTGATGGTGCCGAAGGTGGTGCTCTTGCCGCCCGCCGCATTGGCGCCCTTCGCCGCCGCATCGGCCAGCTTGTCGATGTGCATGTTGCAGGGAGTGAGGTTGCTCCAGGTCGAGGCGATGCCGACCTGCGGCTTCTTGAAATCGCGGTCCTGGTAGCCGACCGCGCGGAGCATCGCCCGGCTGGGCGTCTGCTTGACGCCGTCGAACACGAGCTTCGAATACGGGCGGGTATCAACTTTGCGTCGGCTCATCGAACGGACTCCGGGCGGAAAAAATTCACGGCGCAATTGTGCGGCTTGCAGGTGCCGCGGTCACGTGGCGTTTGCGGACACCTGCAAGCGATGCATGACATGAAAACGGTAGGCGCCGCCCATGACGAACAGCATGGGCACCAGCAACGCCGCCGGACCCAGTCCAGCATGCACGCTGCCGAGCAGGTGATACAGCGCGATCGTGAGCGGCGGCGCAACCAGCCCGCGCATGCCGGTCAGTGTCACGTGCAGTGCCATGTAGCGCGTCTCCTCGCCCCGCGGCGCGAAGTCGTTGTGGCCCAGCGTCCAGCCGAGACTGCCGGCCGCCGTGCTGATGCCGAGCAGCACGGCTCCCGGCGCGAGCAACAGCGGCACGTGCAGCAGCACCGCCGCGACGAACAACACGACGGCAGCCACCGTGAACTTGCCATGTACCGAACGAAACGCCAGCACACGGTGCAGGTCGAGATACCGTGCCCACGGCTGGACCGCGAACGGCACCACCATGACCGGGATCGCGGTCGTGACGAGCACCTGCCACAACGCCGGCAGCTGCAGCACGTCGCCGAGGCAGATCACCATCAGCGGCGTCAGCGACAGCAGGCCCGCGCCGAACATCGACATCGCATACTGGTAGCGCCGGAACGGTTCGTCGCGCGCCAGCAATGCACGCATGCCGCCGAAGCCGAAGGTGGCGCCCGCGACCAGCCGCGCGCGTTCTGCCGCGAGCAAATCATCTTCGCGCCGGACCTTGAACTGTCGGAATGCGAGCGCTCCCGCCACGCCGCAGGCCGCACCCGCAGCAATCGCGATGCGCCACCACGGGCCTTCGTGCCCGAGCAGCGAGCCGATGCCGAGACCGGTGACGGCGAGCGCGATCGAGGTGTTGATCGTGATGCGCCCGGTGATCCGGGCGCGCAGCCGGGACGGGTAATTCACACTCCACAGCACGGAGCGCACGGTCTCGACGCCGGCCCAGAGCAGCCGCGCCGAGGCATACAGCGCCAGGAACAGCAGCAGCCCTGCCCCGCTCTTCGGCACAAGCGCCAGGGCGCCCACGCACGCCGTCATCGCGAGCAACAATGGAAACAGGAACGAGACCTTGCGCTGCCCCTGTGCGCGCCTCGCATACGCCATGCTCGCGAGGTTGGCCCAGGCCGGTGCCGCACTCACGATGGCGACGACGAGATCCACCGCGAGCGCGGGAGCCTGGTCGCCGAACAGCGAGCGGACCATGACGGCCGCGGTACCGCCCTCGACCAGACCGAGGCAAAGGTAAATCAGCGTCCAGGCGCGTCGCTCGTAGCTCAGGTCGATCACGTTGCAGGTCGCTTCAGCGGCTCGTCCTGCGCTTGGAAAGGCAGACACGCGCTCCGGACGAGCCACTGAACCGACCTGCCTGGTGCAGCCTGCCCTGTTTACGCATAGCGTGCGACGAGCATGGCGTGCAGCGCGCGCACTGCATGCGCCTCCGCACCCACGGGCCGCCCGGGCCGGTCTTTCGGGTTCCAGGCGAAAAGGTCGACATGCACCCAGTCCTGCGCGTTGGTGACGAACCGCTTCAGGTACAGCGCCCCGATGATCGCGCCGGCAAACGCCGAGG
>Ga0315287_10003611_pt1 | contig 14943 bp, 11 predicted proteins | sample YL17G11_0_MG_FD_205037 | JGI IMG/M metagenome (GOLD analysis project Ga0315287, IMG submission 205037) | Sediment microbial communities from Yellowstone Lake, YNP, Wyoming, USA - YL17G11_0 | ecosystem: Environmental > Aquatic > Freshwater > Lake > Sediment | place: USA: Wyoming | collected... | reverse complement strand
GAGGTCACCCGCGTGCGGCTGATTGACGGCGAGCCGGCCGTGCTCGAAAGAATCGTCGTGCCCGCCGCGCTGTTTCCCGGCCTCGAGCAGCACGACCCGCTGCCGAACGCGATTTACGCGCTCTACCAGAGTGAGTACGGGGTGAACATCGTTTCGACCGAGGAGGAACTGCGCGCTGACGCCGCCCGCCGGGAAGACTGCCGCCGCCTGCGTCTCGAGCCCGGCGCACCGCTGCTCAACATCGACAGGGTAGCGATCTCGCTCGAGGGCACCCGCGTCGAATGGCGCACGAGCCGTTGCGACACGACGCGCCTCGTGTACGCCGTCAACCTTTCCTGACCGGACGCCGCGATGCCGACGGTGCTCTGTGTGGGTCATGCGGTTCAGGACTTCGTGTTCACCGTGCCGGTGCTGCCGGACCGCGGCGCGAAGTATCGCGCCACGCGATTCGAGTCCGTGGGCGGCGGACCGGCGGCGACGGCGGCCGTGACGGTCTCGCGGCTCGGCGGGCGTGCGACGCTGGCCGCGCGCGTCGGCGACGATGACGCGGCAGCCATGATCGTGGCCGAGCTGACGGGCTTCGGAGTGGACTGCACGCACGTTCGGCGCTGCCCGGGGTCCGTGTCTTCGGTCTCGGCGGTGATCGTGGATGCCCGCGGCGAACGGATGATCGTCAACCATCTCGACCCCTCGCTGCCCGTCGATTCCACATGGCTGCCTGCGGCCGCCAGCGTCGGCGCACGCGTCGTGCTCGCGGATACGCGCTGGCCGGAAGGCGCGCTCGCGGCCCTCGTTGCCGCCCGCGACGCGGGTCTGCCGGCGGTGCTGGATGCCGACCGTCCCGTCCCGGCCGATGGAGCATTGCTGCGCGCTGCGACGCACGTGGCATTCTCATCGGACGCGCTTGCCGACCTGACCGGCATCGGCGATGCCAGCCTGGCACTCGCCGAAGTTGCGCGCGGCCTGCAGGGCTGGTGCTGTGTGACGGCCGGGGGCGATGGCGTCTACTCGTACGAGCAGGGAAAAATGCGGCACGACGCGGCATTCGACGTGCCGGTCGTCGACACGCTGGGAGCCGGCGACGTGTGGCACGGCGCATTCGCCCTCGCACTCGCCGAGGGACGCCTCGAGACGGAGGCGGTACGATTTGCGTCCGCTGCCGCAGCCCTCAAGGTGCAGCGCAGCGGCGGCCGCCTGGGGGTTCCGTCCCGCGCAGAACTCGATGCCTTCCTCGCGGCGCGGCCCGCCGCGTGATCCCGGGCTTACCGACCTGAAAGGAATCCGAATGACGATTTCCGCTGGCAAGTATTGGGGCATGCGCCGCATGGCCGACGCGGCCGGGCGCTTCAAGATGACGGCCGTGGACCAGCGTCCACCGATCAAGAACCCGATCCGGGCGAAGCGCGGCACGGCGGAGGCGCCATGGGAAGACGTCGCCGCTTTCAAGGAGCTGCTGATCCGCGAGCTGCAGGGCGAGTCGTCCGCGATGCTGCTCGACCCGCACTATGCGTATCCGCGCGGCGTCACGATGCTCGACCCGCGCATCGGCATGATCCTCACGCTGGAGGACTCGATCTTCCGTGAGGTGCCGGGCGGCCGGTTGTCGGGCGAGATCGACGACTGGCCGGTGGAGAAAATAAAGCGCGCGGGCGGCGACGCCGTGAAAGTGCTGACCTGGTATCGCCCCGACGCCGATCCCGCCGTGTGCAGCGCGCAGCAGCATTTCACGCAGAGCGTCGGCGAGGCCTGCGCCAGGTACGACATTCCTTTCGTGTTCGAACTGCTCGTGTACCCGCTCGCCAGCGACGGCGAGCAGACGAGCGAATACGTCGAGATGAAGACCAAGCAGGCGCAGCTGGTGATTGACAGTGTGCGCACGTTCGCCGATTCGCGATTCGGCGTGGACCTGTTCAAGCTCGAGAGCCCGGTGCCCGCTGGCGACGTGCCCGAGCCGGGAGCCGCCGGCTCGGATGCGGTGCAGGCTTTGTTCCACCAACTCGACCGTGCCGCTGGCCGTCCGTGGGTGATGCTGTCGGCGGGGGCCGGGATGGATGAGTTCCGGCGCGTGCTGCACTACGCCTATGCCGCGGGCGCATCGGGATATCTCGCCGGGCGGGCCATCTGGCTCAAGGCTTTCCAGCGCTTCCCGGACTGGGGAGGCATCCGCGACGAACTTCGCGGCGAAGCGGTTCCATACATGCGCGGGCTCAATGCCCTGACAGACGGCGCGGCTCGGCCATGGCACGCTCACCCGTGCTACGGAGCCGGCGGTGCCAGGGTCGAACCCGCAGATGCGAGCTTCCGGCACGCGTACGCCGGATTTGGAGGATGACATGTCGCTGACCTATGGCGTGGCGGTGCTCGCCCGGCCGACTTTCGACGTCCCGTTCGCCGAGGATATGAAGAACCGCGCCTTTGCCGCGCTCGAGGGGGCTGGCATCCGTGCCGTAGGCCCGCGTGAGCTGCTGTTCGACCGGGCCGCCGCCGAGCGCGCGATCGACGAGATCCGTTCGGCGGGCCCCATCGACCTGCTGCTGATCCTGCAGATCACCTTCACGGACGCGACGATGACCGTGAAGCTCGCGAAGGAGGCGACGACGCCGATCGCGATCTGGGCCGTGCCCGAGCCGCGCATCGGTGGCCGCCTGCGACTCAACGCCTACTGCGGCCTCAACCTTGCCGCGCACGCGCTCGGGCGTGCCGGCGTCCCGCACGGCTGGCTGTATGCGGATCCCGGTTCGCCAGGGATTTCCGACAGCCTGCGCTCGCTCGCGACGCCGGCGAAGGCCGTGCCGCTGCGGGCGCGGCCATCGACGGCAGCGGCCGACACAAGGGCCGACGCCGTGCTCGATACGCTGCGCGGCGCGAAGATCACCGTGGTCGGCAAACACCCCGACGGGTTCGATACCTGCGAATACGACGAGAAGCTGCTATTCGACCTCGCCGGCATGAAGGTCGAGACCGTGCAGCTCGGCCAGCTGTTCGACAAGGCGCGCGCGATGGACGCGGGCCGTGTCGGCGCGGCGCGCGCGGGCGCGGCGCGCGAGCTCGAGGGGCTCGACGCCGTCGACCAGGAACAGCTCGACAAGTCGTTCCGCGTTTTCTGCGCACTCGAGGACGTGCAGCAGGAGAGCGACGCGAAGGGGCTCGCAATACGTTGCTGGCCCGAGATGTTCACCGAGTACGGGTGTGCGGCGTGCGGCCCGATGGCGATGATGAACCAGAAGCAGGTGCCGTCGGCCTGCGAGGCCGACGTGCACGGCTCGCTGTCGCAGCTGATGCTGCAGGAACTGGCCGGGGAGCCGGCCTGGATGGCGGACCTCGTCGACATCACGCCCGCCGACGACACCGCGGTGCTGTGGCACTGCGGCCTTGCGCCTATTTCCATGCGCGACCCGCAAGCGAACGCGGAGGCGACGATCCACACCAATCGCCGGATGCCGCTGCTGCACCAGTTTCCGATCAAGCCGGGCCGCGTGACGCTCGCGCGGCTCTCGCGCGCGCGCAACGAGACCAAGCTGATGATCGCCGGCGCCGAGGTGATCCGCGCGCCGATGGCATTCACCGGCTGCTCCGGGACCGTGCGCTTCGACCGGCCGGCTTCCGAGGTCGGGCGCACGATCATGGAGGAGGGACTCGAGCACCACTTCGCGCTCGCCTATGGCGACCACAAGGCAGCACTCAGGGCGATTGCCGCCCGCTGGAAACTGCCCGTGCTGGAGCTCGCCTGACATGGGCGCCTTCGACGTCGAGGCGCCGAACTGGGGCCGCATCCCTGCCGTCAAGGTAACGGGTGCGATGGTCGCCGGCGCCGACGGCAGCGTTATGCTTCCGACCGACGCGGGTCCGCTGCGCGCGTCGCTCCATGAATTCGGTGCACGGTTGCGGCTGGGGCCGGATGCGCGCGACTACGGGATCCTGCTGCAGTCGCCGCGCGCACTTGCTGCCCGCGTGGAGTCCGGGCCTGAGGTCACCCGCATCATCTCCGGCGAGCGCATTCTCGAGATCGGGCACGAGCCGCTGTCCTTCGCGCTGTCGGTCGCCGGTCGTACCGTGCAGTCCTCGCCCAGCGACGGGCACTTCGTGCGGCGATTCCGCCTGCCGCCGTTCGCGCGAGTCGGCGACGCATGGTTCGTGAGCGTCGAACTCGGGCACGAGACGCCCGTCTACGGGCTCGGTGAAAAATGGGGCCGGCTCGACCGGCGCGGGCAGCTCGTGCGCTCGTACAACCACGATGCGCTCGGCGTGAATGCCGAAGTGAGCTACAAGAACGCGCCGTTCGCGTGGAGTCCGGAGGGGTGGGGCGTGTTCGTGCACACGGTGGCGCCGGTCGTGCACGGCGTGGGCTACGCACCCTGGTCGCAGCGTGCCTACGGGTTCAAGGTGGACGACGAGGCGCTCGACCTGTTCTTCTTTGACGGCACGAACGGGGCGCAGATTCTCGGCCAGTACACCGGGCTAACCGGGCGCGCGCCGCCGCCGCCGCTCTGGAGTCTCGGCCTCATCCTGTCGAAAGCCTACTACCGCACCGCCGACGAGATTCTTGCCGTGGCGCGTGAGGTGCGCGCTCGCGGCATGCCGTGCGACACCATCACGTTCGACGGACGCGCCTGGCAGGACACCGACACGCGCTTTGCCTTCGAGTGGGACCCGTCGCGTTACCCGGACCCGGCGGCCGTGATCGCGCAGTTGAAGGCGCTCGATTTCCGCATCTGCGTCTGGGAGTACCCGCTCGTCTCGGTGCGCAACCCCCTGTTCGCCGAACTGGCTGCAAAGGGGTGGTTGCTGAAGGACGACCGCACTGGCGAGGCGTATCGCTATCGGTGGGACACCGAGCCCTTCGGCAAGGTGCTGACTCCGCTGCCTGAGTCCGGCCTGCTCGACTTCACGCACCCGGACGCCTACGCGTACTGGCGCGACCGGCACCGCGAGCTCTTCGAGATCGGCGTGGACATGATCAAGCCGGACTTCGGCGAGCAGGTGGAGCCCCACATGGTCGCCTCGGACGGCGCCAGGGGCGATGCGCTGCACAACGTGTACGCTCTGCTCTACAACCGGTGCGTGCACGAGGCGGCGAGCCTGTACGCAAAGGACGGTGGGTTCCTGTTCAGCCGCGCTGCCTGGGCGGGCTCCCAGCGATATCCGTCACAGTGGGGCGGCGACCCGCAGGCCGACTGGGGCGGTCTCGCAGCGAGCATCCGCGGCGGCCTGTCCTGGGGAATGACCGGCGCGCCGTTCTACGCGACGGACGTCGGCGGCTTCTACGGCGACCAGCGCGACCCTCTGCTTTATGTCCGCTGGGCCCAGGCGAGCGTGTTCTCGGCCCACATGCGCCTGCACGGCATCGGGGCGCGCGAGCCGTGGTCGTACGGCGAGGAGGCGGAGCGGGCCGCGATGGCCGCGCTCGAGCTGCGCTACCGGCTGCTGCCGTACCTGTGGCGAGCGGTGGAGCAGGCGTGTGCGACCGGCCTGCCCGTGCAGCGGGCGATGGCCCTGGCGTGCCCGGACGAGCCCGAATCGTGGGCCTTCGATCACCAGTTTTTCTGCGGCGACGACCTGCTCGTCGCGCCATGCCTCGAGCCGGGCGGTCGAGTGCGCGTCTACCTGCCGCGGGGCGAGTGGCGACGCTTCCCGGGCGGCGAGCCTGTCTCGGGCGGCCAGGTTCGAGAATTCAGGCTGGCGCTCGACGGGATCGCTGCTTTCGCGAGGGCCGGCGCTGTCATTCCGCTTGGTCCGTCCGTGCAGCACACCGGCGCGCTCGGTGCCGCGCCCGCGGCCACTGAGGAATGGGAGGCGGCGTGAGGTCAGCCGTCCCTGTGGCGTGCCCGCAACGCATATCCAATGTCTTATATAAGGGTTGTAAGACATAGAAGTCTCATGCTACCGTCGTTTTCATCAGGAGTCCGTGCCGCAGCTGCGGCCGCGACGCCACACGTCGAAGACTGATCCGGGGGTTTAAAAGCCATGCACGCAAGCCAGACCTGCAAGTCCCGCAATTCCATGAGTCCGGTCGCCGTCGCCGTCCTCGCCGCGCTCGCCACGGCGGGCCCGGCCCGCGCCCAGCAGGCGCCGGACGCCATCGTGGGCCTCGAAGAGATCATCGTCACCGCGCAGAAGCGCGAGCAGAGCCTGCAGGAGGTCCCGATCGCCGTGTCGGTCGTGACCGGCAGCCTGCTGGACGCGGTGGGTGGCGTAAGCACCGAGGCGCTGCGGCGGCTCGTCCCGACCCTCAACATCCGCAAGACCAACACGTCGCTGAACCAGGCGCTGTTCCTGCGCGGCGTGGGTACCATCAACTTCGCGATCGCGGCGCAGCCGAGCGTGGCGTTCGTGCTCGACGGCGTCGTGATGTCGTCCGCCGGCGAGGCCTTCGCCGAACTCTACGACGTGAACCGCATCGAAGTGCTCGCCGGCCCGCAGGGCACGCTGTACGGAAAGAACGCCTCGGCCGGTGTGCTCAACGTCGTCTCCACCAAGCCGGGCGACGACCTCGAGGGCTACGTCGACCTCGGCTATTTCCAGGACGGTGAGACGCGCGTCAAGGCTGCCATCGACGTTCCGATCTCGGACAAGCTGCGCACCCGGACCACGGCGTTCTGGGGCAATTTCGACGGTTACATCAACAACGTCAGCGACACGAAGGCCGGCGGCGATACGAATGGTTACGACCGCTGGGGGGTGCGCAGCATCTGGGTAGCGGACCCGACCGACAACGTGACGCTGACCTTCATCGGCGACTATCGAAAGTTCGACGACAATTGCTGCGCCGAGATTATCGGCCAGGCGCCCACGACCGCCACGGCCGGGGCGAACGCGGCTGCGTTGCAGCAGTTGTGGTCCGGCGTCAATTTCAAGGGTCTCTACACGCGAGACATCAAGCAGAACCTCGAGATGAAGGCCACCGACGAAGCGTGGGGCCTGTCACTCCAGGCGGACGTCGGCATCGGCGAGTACACGCTCACGTCGATCACGGCCTATCGCACCTGGGACGCGACCGAGTGGCGCGAGGGCGACTGGAAGGATGTCCCGGCGGCGTACGTGGGCAACCCGTGGGCGCAGCAGCACGACTACGGCCCGCAGACCCTCGACACCTTCTCCCAGGAACTCAGGATCGCGTCGCCGGGCGGTGAGTTCGTCGACTATGTCGCCGGCCTGTACTACGCGACGACCAGCGCCGATCGGTTCTTCCAGCGCGACGACGTCGTCTGCACCGCGAGCACGCTCGCGATCGACGCGACGGGCCAGCGACCCTGCACGGCGGCGGCCTCGACCATCGTCTATCCGTCGGCCAATGCCAAGTTCGGCGCGGACTTCGACACGTTTGCGGCGTTCGCAGATGGAACGTTCAACCTCACGGACCGCTGGCGCCTGATCGGTGGCATGCGCTGGACACAGGACGACCTGAGCTATTACCACAACTACAACTTCTCGCCGATCGCTGGGCCGGGATTGCGCACGGCGCCGGCGGGGTGGCCCGCGGGAACCCCGGAAAAATTGAAGGGCGACGACTCGTCGAGCCAGTTCTCCGGCCGCGCGGGCGTGCAGTTCGACTTCACCGACAACGTGATGAGCTATTTCACGTATGCCCGCGGCTACAAGGGGCCCGCGTACAACGTGTTCTTCAACATGGGTCCAACGAATACCGAGCCGCTCAAGCCGGAAACCGCGGACTCCTACGAGATCGGCCTCAAGTCCACGCTGCTCGACGACCGACTGATCCTGAACCTCGCTGCATGGGACGCCAAGTACGACGACTTCCAGGCGAACAACTTCACGTTCCTGAACGGCACGCTGATCACCACGCTGACCAACGCGGGTACCGTGACGACGGAAGGCGTCTCGCTCGATCTCATCGCCCGTCCGATGGACGCGCTCGCGCTGAGCGGCGGCATCGCCTACACGGATGCCAAGGTCGACAAGTTCTTCACGCCGCCGGGCCGGCCGCCGACCGTGGCAAACGGCACCCAGTTGCCGCTCGCGCCGACCTGGAAGGCGAACATCACCGCCGAGTACACAATGGAGTTCGGCGACTTCAACGTCGTGCCGACACTGCTGGTCAATTACACGGGTGACCAGTACGGCGACCTGAACGAGCCGGCGGCGCTGCTCATGGAGTCGTACTCGACCATCGACCTTGCGGTGGCGATCTCCGACAAGGCCAACCGTTACCGGCTGTCGCTGTATGCCCGCAATCTCACCGACGAGAGCTATGCGGTGCTGATGACGGCTTCGGGCGCCGCGCCGACGGCGGGCACGGCCCCGCGCCTGCAGATCCCGCGAGAGGCCGAGCAGTACTTCGGCGCCGAGTTCCGCATGTACTTCGGCGGATCGCGCTGACGAAGGCGCCGGTCGCGCCGCACAGTGCGACCGGCAGCCTGATTCGACACAGGCCGTCCCCGCGGGGCGGCCTGTCTTGCCTTCGGGAGTTGTAGCCGGGGCGCGGGGGCGAATCGCATGGAATCGTTGCTGCTGACGCTCGCCGGCCTGCTCGGTCGGCTCAACGCTCCGCTGGCACGCCGCGGTCGCGACGCGGCCGGCGTGCTGCTGGCCGTGATGCTCGCCATGGCGCTCGCGCAGATCGTCTCGCGCGGCCTGCTGCATCACTCGCTCGGCTGGGCCGAGGAACTGGCGAGGGTGGCGCTGGTCTGGTCGGTTCTGCTGGTCGCGCCCTTTGCTTATCGCAGCGGGGCCAATGTCGCGATCGTCTCGTTCGCCGACGCGCTGCCACCGCGACTGCTGCTTGGCATCAGCGTCGTTCTGAACCTGCTCGTGGTCTGGATCCTGCTCGTGCTGCTGAACGAGAGCTTCGCGTTCTGGCGCCGTGGGCTCGACATGACGGCCGCGACGCTTGACCTGAAGATGGCCTGGTTCTACTCGATCGTGCCGGTATCGTTCGCGGCCATGGTCCTCGTCGGCATCGAACTGCTGATCCGCCTGGTGCTGCGTCTGCTTGGCGCAAAGTCCGGCATCGTGATGGAAGGTGCGATGCCCGCCGTCGTCGAGAACTGAGGCGCCGTGTCGATCGCGTTCTTCTGGTTTTTCGTGATGCTGATGGCGCTGGGGACGCCGGTCGTCTTCGCGCTGCTGATCGGGCCGGGGCTGGGCCTCGTGCTGGACGGGCAGCAGCAGTACTTCGCCGCGCTGCTGGCGCGTTTCTACAACGGCGTGGACAGCTTTCCGCTGCTCGCCGTGCCGTTCTTCATCCTCGCCGGCGAACTGATGAACGCGGGCGGCATTACGCGCTCCATCGTCAATTTCAGCCTGTCGCTGGTCGGACACGTGAGGGGCGGCCTTGCCCAGGTGAACATCTTGTCCTCGATGCTCTTCGCCGGCATCTCGGGCTCCGCCGTGGCCGATGCATCGGCCATCGGCAAGATGCTCGTCCCGGCCATGGTGCAGAACGGCTACAAGCGCAGCTTTGCGGCCGGCGTCACGGCCGCGGCCGCCGTGATCGGTCCGATCATCCCGCCGTCCGGCATCATGGTGCTGTACGGCTTCGTCATGAACGTCTCGATCGGTGCGCTGTTTGCCGCGGGCATCGTGCCGGGCGTCATGATCGGCCTGGGACTGATGCTCGTGACGCGCCTGCTCGCGGCGCGCCACGGCCTGCCGGTGGCGGCGAGGCGCGCGACGTGGCCGGAGCGCGGCAAGGCCTTCCGCGAGGCCGCTCTCGCGCTGGTGATGCCGGTGATCCTGCTCGGCGGCATGCTGTCGGGCTTCTTCACGGCGACCGAGGCGGCCGCGGTGGCCGCGGCCTACGCGCTGATCGTCGCGCCGTTCGTGCTGCGCACCGTGGGCTGGTTGGACTTGAAGAAGATCTTCGTCGCGACTGCGATGCAGTCCGGAGTCATCCTGATGCTGGTCGGCGCGGCCGTCACGCTGGCGTGGCTGGTGACCGTGTCGGGAATGGCGCAGGGCATCGCGAACGCGATGCTCGGCCTCACGGACAACGTGTACCTGCTGCTGTTTCTGTTGAACCTGCTGCTGTTCGCGGTCGGCATGTTTCTCGATGCGGGCCCAGCCATCCTGATCCTGGGGCCCGTGCTCGCACCTGTCTTCGTCGGGATGGGAGTGCATCCGGTGCATTTCGCGCTGGTGATGTGCGTCAACCTCACTGTCGGTCTCGCCACACCGCCGATGGGGCTGGTGCTGTTCGTGGCGGCATCGGTCTCCGGCGAGCGCATCGAGAGCATCGTCCGCGCGATGCTGCCGTTTCTCGCCATCGAAGTGGTCGTGATTTTCCTGATCACGTATTTCCCGGCGCTCACGCTCACCGTGCCGCGCCTGCTCGGGCTGATCCAGTGAGGGGCGCGTGGACAACCGGCTGCTGATGCGCGCTCTGTTGCTGGCAATCCTGGCCGTGTGCGCGTTCGGGGCCTACCACGCGCGCGTCGAGCGTCCGGAGCAGACGATCCGCATCGCGTTCCTGGGCTCGAGCGACGACGAGGACTACGTGGGAGCGTTGGCGTTCAAGGAAAGCGTCGAGCGGGCGGCCGATGGTCGCATCGTCGTGCAGGTGTTCCCGTCCGGGCAGTTCTGCGGCAGCGAGCGCGAATGCATGGAGGCGCTGCAGGGCGGCATCCTCGAGATCCACCAGGCAACCATCGGCGGCCTCGCTGCGCTGTTCGGGCCGGCCCAGGCTATCGATCTCCCATACACGTTCGCGGACGACGCGATCGCCGAATGCGTGATGGACGGCCCTTTGCTGCAGGACATCGGCGCCGCCATCCTCGAGCAGGGACTCGGGGTGCGGCTGATGGCGGTCGGCAATACCGGTGGATGGCGCAGCTTCGCCACCACGAACCGGCGCATAGCCTCGCCGGCGGACCTCGAGGGGCTGCGCATCCGCACGCTCCCGTCGGCGCTCGAACAGGAGATGGTGCGCGAGCTCGGCGCGAGCCCGACGTCGCTGCCGTGGTCCGAGGTCTATTACGCGCTTTCCGCCGGGTTGCTCGACGGAACGAAGAACAGCGTCCAGGACGTCGTCGGCATGAAGCTGCACGAGCACATCCGCTTCCTGTTCGTCGATCGCCACAGCTACATGGGCGCCATGTGGTGGTACTCGGAGAAACAATGGCGGGCGCTGCCCGATGACCTGAAGCCGATGGTCGCCGAGGGGTTCCATACGCTTGCGCGGGCGACGCGCGAGGCCGCGGCGAGCCGCGAGGCGCCGGCCCTGCAGGCGTTCGCGGCCGCCGGCGGAGTCGTTGACGTAGCCACGCCGGTTCAGCGCGCCGAGTTTCGGGCGGCCACGAGCGGCTTGCGCGACTGGTACGTGCGCCGGTACGGTCGCGTGTGGCTGGATAGACTGGATGCGGCCGTGGCCGCCTGCGAACGAACGACGGGAGATGCCGGATGAGAATCATCTTTGTTGATGCGGGGAACTACTGCCGATCCCCTGCGGCAGAGGTCGTTTGCCGGACGATGGCCGCCCAGGCCGGCGCGGCGGGGCGAGTGAGCTTCAGTTCGGCCGGGCTCAAGGACAAGCACGTCGGCGATACTGCCGATCCGCGCACCATCGCGGCCTGCTCCGCCCGTGGCTACGATCTCGGCGACTTTCGCTGCCGCGAGATCAGTGCCGCAGACTTCGCTGGCGGCGACCTGATGCTGGCCATGGATCGCGACAACGTGGCGCAGCTCGAGGAACGCCGTCCGCCCGGCGACACGACGCGCATCGAGCTGTTCCTGGGCGATCGCGAGGTGCCGGATCCTTACTTCGGCGCCGAGGACGGCTTCGGCGCGATGATGGACCAGATCGAGCAAGGCGCGCGCCGGCTGCTGACCACGCTCGGCGTCGGGGACGAGAGGGCGACGACCTGAAGCTCTGCCGGTTCGACGACGACAAACTGGGCGTCGTACGGGGCGACCGAGTTCTCGACGTAACGACTGTGCTTGCTGAATTGCCGGAATGTCGCTGGCCGGCCCCGCCGGGTGACGCGCTCGTGGCCTCGCTTGCGGACCTGCGCCCCCGCATCGACGCCGCATGCGCCTCGGCTACCGTTCTGCAACTCGATTCCGTGCTGCTGCTGTCCCCCGTGGCGCGCCCGGCACGGGTTATCGCAGTGCGGACGAATTACCGTGGGGAGGAGCCGCCATCGCGAAGTGGCACGACAGCCGCGGCGCCCGACCTGTTCCTGAAGTCCGCAACCTCGATCAGCGGTCCGTCCGCCGGCGTGGAACTGAGATTGCCGGGCCGCCGCACGGACCACGAGATCGAACTCGCCGTGGTGATCGGACGCAGGAGCGATCGCATCGCGGCCTCGAATGCGCTCGAGTCAGTGGCCGGCTATTGCATAGGTGTCGATTTCACGCTGCGCGGCGAAGAGGATCGTGGCCTGCGCAAGTCGCTGGACGGCTACACGACGCTCGGTCCCTGGCTGATGACACCTGACGAGGCGGGCCCCATCGATGACCTGTGCATTTCGCTCGCCGTGAATGGCACGCAGCGGCAGGGCGGTCGAACCGGCGACATGATGCACGGCGTGGCGGAGATCATCGCGTGCGCGTCGCGCTATTTTCCGCTCCTGCCGGGCGACGTGATCCTGACCGGCACGCCCGCGGGCGCAGGGCCGGTGGCGGCGGGCGACGTTCTGCATTGCGAGATACAGAATCTCGGCGAAATGTCGGTCGCAGTGCGCGACGCGCAAGTCCGCGGACCTTGAGGCCCGACCGGGAGACGACGCACGGCCGATCCAGTCAGTGCCTCAGGCCGCCGCGGCACCCGGCTCGTCGGCGAGCCGCAGGCGCGGCAGCATCAGCTGGATCCATGCGAGTGCCAGCAGGTAGGCGCTCGCGCAGATCGCGAACATCGGCCAATAGCCATGGCCGTTTTCGAGCGACCAGCCGGCGAGCTCGATGATCGCCGTCCCGGAAAGGTTGCCCGCCACGGCACCGAGCGCGATCACCGTCGCGACCACCGACGGCGGCACGACGTCTGCAGCCAGGCCGAACAGGTTGGTCATGAACCCCTGGTGGGCAAAAAGTGCGAGCCCGATGATTAGTGCCGCGGTCCAGGGCGAACCGGCCGTTATGGCGAGCGGGATGGGAAGGATCAGCAGCGCATAGACGAGCATCGGGACCTTGCGGGCGCGATCGACCGCGTATCCCCGGTCCAGCAGTCGCGGGAAAATCATGCCGCTCGACAGCGCGCCGATTGCCGCCATCGAGTACACGATCGCGATCGGCTTGCCGAGATCCGCCTGGCCCATGCCGAACACACGATGGAAGAAATCCGGCGTCCAGAACAGGATGAACCACCAGACCTGGTCCACCAGCAGCTTGGCGCCGACGAAGGCCCACGTCGTGCGCTGCCGGAACAGGCTCGACCAGCGCACCGGCACTCGCAGCGCGGCCGGCTGAGCCGATTCCGACTGGACCGGCTTCAGCCGACGTACGCTCGGCCACCAGAACAGCATCCAGATGAAACCCAGCGCGCCGGTGACGATGAATGCGCTCTTCCAGCCGAACGCCAGCGCGATCGGCGGGATCAGCAGCGGGGTCAGGACTGCGCCGACATTCGGGGCCGTGTTCATGAGCCCGATGCCGAGCGAGCGCTCCTTCAGTGGCAGGTACGTCGCCATGCTCTTCACGGCGGCTGGTGTATGCACCGATTCCGCGACCGCGAGCACTGCGCGTGCGGCGACGAACTGCTGCATGGACGACGCGAAAGCGTGCGCCATGCCGGCCAGGCTCCACACGCCGACGGCGATCATGTAGCCCCAGCGCACCCCGATGCGGTCGACGAACCAGCCAACGAAGGGCAGCGCGATGGCGGCCGCGAGCTGAAACACGGATCCAAGGTGTGCGAAATCCTGGTTGTCCCAGGAGAACTCCGTCTGCAGGATGGGCTTGAGCAGCGCGAGGACCTGTCGGTCCACGTAATTCAGCGCCGCCGCAAAGAAGATCAATGCGACCAGCACGCGCCGGATCCGGCGCGCCGCCGCAGCCCTGTCGTTCGTTTCCATCCCGCCCCCTGGTTGTGCCGACCGACGCGATCCGGCCTGCCTTTGTGTGTTCCAGCGGCCTCGTGTCAGCGATAGATCATCACGCCGTCGCGCTCCACCTGCCAGGCCTTTTCGTCGGCCGCCGCGATGGAGTCGAGGTCGGTGGGCGTCGCCGCCGGGTCATCGACCCAGCGACGCAGCAGTTCGCTGCCGTTGATCAGGTCGATGGCGAGGCGTTCGTGTTCGTACTCGTAAGGAAATTCGCGCCACAGGTCGTAGTCCGGCCTGAGATTGCGCAGAGCCTTGAACGCGAGCGCCTGCACGCGCCAGGGCCTGAAAGCCTGGTGATCGTAGCCGCTGTCCTCGACGTGCAGCTGCAGGCCCGCGCAGAGGCGGCCCGAGTGCTTGTGGAACGCAGGCTCGAACCAGCACGGACGCGGCCGGCAGCCGTGCAGCCATTGCGGGGCCAGCCGCTGCATCTCGGCCAGTATCGCCGGCACGTCCAGGTCCGGCGCGCCGAACAGTTCGAGCGGCCTGGTCGTGCCTCGCCCCTCGGACAAGGTCGTGCCTTCCAGCATCACGGTGCCCGGGTAGCAGCGCGCCATCCAGAGGTTCGGTGCATTCGGGCTCGGGTTGACCCACGTGCGCTCGCCGAGCGGCCAGCCAAAGCCGGGCGCACGGTCGGGTTGCCAGCCCTGCATCTCCACGACGCGGTAGTCCAGGTCGAGCCCGAACCGCTTAACGAACCACCGGCCCATCTCGCCGAGCGTGAGTCCATGGCGCATCGGCATTTCGCCGGCGCCGACGAAACTCTCCCACCCGGCGCGCAGCGTGAGTCCCTCGACCGGGCGGCCGATCGGGTTCGGCCTGTCCAGCACCCACACCGACTTGCCGTGGCGCGCCGCGGCTTCGAGCACGTAGCGCAATGTCGTGATGAACGTGTAGATGCGGCACCCGAGATCCTGCAGGTCCACCAGCAGCACGTCGAAGCTGTCCATCA
>Ga0315287_10003610_pt1 | contig 14946 bp, 15 predicted proteins | sample YL17G11_0_MG_FD_205037 | JGI IMG/M metagenome (GOLD analysis project Ga0315287, IMG submission 205037) | Sediment microbial communities from Yellowstone Lake, YNP, Wyoming, USA - YL17G11_0 | ecosystem: Environmental > Aquatic > Freshwater > Lake > Sediment | place: USA: Wyoming | collected... | reverse complement strand
CTGGGGGGCAAATTAGCCAAGCGCATGTTCGAGCCTCTGGGCTCTTACAACATGATGTTGGTGGTGGCGGGTTTTCTGGGCCTCTGCATCGGCCTGACCTGGGCTATCCATAAACGCGAGGTCCGGTCGGCGGCGGCGGCCAACCCGGTGGACGCGGCGAATTCCTCCCCGGAGAAGCCCCTGAAACGGGGCGGCGGGTTCCAATTGGTGTTCAAAAAACGTTATCTCCTTTACATCGCCCTGCTCATCGGCCTGTACAATTTCGTCAACGCCAACGGCGAATATATGTACAGCTCCGTGCAAACGCGGACAGCCGAGCGGGCCATCGCCGCCGGGACGGCCGGCGGCCTGACGGCGGAACAATATATCGGCATGGCGTTCGCCGACTACCAATCGCTGGCCGCCCTTTTGACCATCCTCATCCAGCTTTTCCTGGTCGCCCGCATTTTCAAATGGGTGGGCGTCGGCGGAGCGCTGCTGTTTCTTCCGATATTCGTCCTGGGCGGTTATGGGTACACGGCTTTCGGAGCGTCTCTCATCGCCCTCAAGTGGTTAAAAGCCATGGAGAACGGCACGGACTATTCGCTGATGAACACGACCAAGGCGGCGTTGTTCCTGAAGACGTCCCGGGAAGAGAAATACAAGGCCAAGGCGGCCATCGATACGTTTTTCGTCCGGGGCGGCGATACGCTTTCGGCCCTGGCCATTTTCCTGGGAACGACCTTCCTGGCCCTCAAAGTCGAAGGATTGGCCGTCGTCAATCTCGCCGCCGTCGTTCTCTGGATCGTTCTCTGTCTATTGACCATGCGCGAGTATAAAAGAATCAAGCCGGCCGCCGGCGGTTGATTTTTGCCGGCCCCTTCGATAGACTGGATTCCAGGGCGGCAAGCTGGAATGATGAGGTTGGGTATGCGTAGAATCGTCCTTTCTTTATGCAGCGGGCTCCTGATCGCTTATTCCGTCGGACTCGGCGCCGCGCAGTTCCTTCCCGCCGACATTTCCCGGCGCGAAGCCATGGAAGTTTTTCTTCAAACGGCCGAAATCATCAAATCGGAGCCGGTCGGCGAGGGCGTGACCGCGCCGTGGAAACTCACCCTCCGCAAAGACGGCCTGGAAATGAAGGGCGTGTGGAAGTCCATCGACACGGAAGTGAATGGATTCCCCGATCATTGGCACGGCGAAATCGCCGCCTACCGGCTGGACAAACTCCTCGGACTGGGCTTGGTGCCGCCCGTGGTTGAGCGTGAATTCCAGGGCCGCCGAGGAGACCTATCGCTCTGGGCCGACAGCCGCTACAACCTGCTTTCGATCATGGAAAACAACATCGCCATCCCCGCCACGGCTGAGGAAAATATCGAAGCGATGAAGTACCTGACGCGGGCCTGGGACTGCCTCATCGCCAACAACGACCGGACCCAGCAAAACGTCCTCTATACCCAGGATTGGCGGACCATCCTCATCGATCATTCGCGGGCTTTCGGCGCCGACCGGGAACACGTCGAAAAGCTCATCTATGGAGCGCGCGGGCTGAAAACCCAGGACGACGGCGCGGGCGGCCGAAGGCCGATCCTCTTCCGCCGTCTCCCCCGCTCCTTCGTCGAGAAGGTCAAGGGGCTGGACTTGAGCGCGCTCAAAGCGGTCCTGGCTCCCTTCCTGACGGACCGGGAAATCGAAGGGATCATGGCCCGGAAAAAGCTGCTCCTGGACGAGATCGACGGGATGATCCGCGAGAACGGCGAAGACAAAGTCCTATATTGATTCGATTTTCGCGAAAAGAGGAGAGGCCGATGAAAAAAATTGCGGTCATCGTTCTGGTCGGCGCGGGTCTTTGCGCTCTCGGCGCGGCCTTCGCCCAGATCAAGCCCGAAGACATCACCGAAGATAAGAAATGGGAGGAATTCCTGACTACCGCCGTTATCGCCGGCTCCGAACAGATTCTCAGCCGGGAGGCGGTGACAAAACCCTATAAGTTGACCTTGGAAAAGGACGGGGTCAAAAGGTTCGCCCTTTGGAAGGATATCGACAAGGTCGAAGTCGGACGTCCCGACCGCTGGCGGTACGAAATCGCCGCCTTCCGGATCGACCGGCTTCTCGGCCTGAACATGGTCGCCCCGACGGTCGAGCGGCGCTTCGAAGAAAGGCGCGGCTCGCTCCAGCTCTGGCTGGATCATAAAATGGCCTACCAGGCGATGAACGAGGATCGCAAGCTCAAGGCCCCGGGCGGCCTGAAGGCGGTTCTCTTCAACCGAGCCATCTATCTCCACCGGGCCTTCGACAACCTCATCGCCAACGAGGACCGCCACGCCAACAACATCCTGATCACCGACGACTGGCGGCTTTATCTCATCGACCACTCCCGCTCGTTCCGGACGAGCAAGAAATTCACCGACAGCTTGATTTACACGGAAAAACACAAGGAAGGGCCGAAGCTCATGCTCGGACTTCCCCGCGCCTTCTTGGAAAAACTCAAGGCGCTGACCGCCGAGACAATCCGGGAGACGGTCGGCGAATACCTGACCGAGGAAGAGATCCAGGCCGTGATGAAGCGGCGCGACCTCGTCCTGGTCGAAATCGACCGTTTGATTAAGAAAAACGGAGAGGCGGAAACGCTGTACTAAGGACGGGGGGGGGCGAGGACCAGCATCTTATTATTGTATATTAGTGATATAGCAAACTGTCATGATTACGGTGTCAAGCTCCTTCAAAGAGCCTTTCCGCCTGAATCCGCCGAGACAATCCGGGAGACGGTCGACGGTCGGCAAATATCTGAATGACCAATAATCCGTTAAGCGGCCGGCCCGAGGATGACGGCGAAAGTCGGGGCTAGGTACCCGATTCGAGGCGGAGATCCTTGAAAAAATTACGGTAGAATCCCCGGTCCCGGGTCAGGAGGACGTCCGCTTGGATAAGGGCATGAGCGCCGATGAGAAAATCGGGGATGATACGTTGGCGTTTGGACACGGTCCCGCCGCAATGGGGGCAAGCCGCCCGGTCGGGATTTTCCGTATAGGCCCGCCAGGCCGACCCGGCGAGATGAAGCGCCTTGCGTTCGGTCGGAAGCAGGAGAATCCGGGAGTTCTCGAGAAAGTCCCGCAAGTCTTGAGAGGATGGAAAACGGCCCGCCAACTCCGCGACGACAAGCTCGCAAACGACAAGGCGCCCTTCCTCATTAAAAGCATCCAGTATCTTTTTCGATGATCGGCAAAAGGAGTCGTCCGGAAGCAATATGTCCAGAAGGATGTTCGTATCGACGGCGGCGATCATCTTCCCCTCATTTCCTCGATGATGTCATCCGTCTTTTCTCCATCTTTCTTCCCGAGGAAGCCGACCCAACGATCGAAAGGGGATCGGGAAGCGGCTTTCCGTAGATGGAAGACCCCGTCTTCCTCGTAGAAGCAGACGTCTTCGCCTTCGGCGATTCCCATACGATCGCGGACTTTTTTCGGCAGGGTGATTTGACCTTTGGAGGTCAGGCGAGCAGAGTAAGATTTTTCCATTAAGGATTCCTTACATCAATAGTAAGGATTATTCCATCAATTGTCAACAAAAAAACAGAACGTCTCCTTCAAATAGCCTTTTCTGCTTGAATCCGCCGGGCGACATTTTCGTTTCCTTGACTTCGCCTCACCGGCGAGAATATCATTCCGGCTTCCAATCTTTCCCGGGAGGAACGGTCCATGAAGAAACGCGCCTTTCTGTTCGTCCTCGCCATCGTCCTGCTGGCCTCTACAGCAATCAGCGTTCAAACGCCGGCCAAGGCGGCGGGCGATCCCATCATCAAGAAGATCATAGAGCTCGGCACGACCGACAACAAGGTCATGCTCTGGAACGACTATGCCAGCAACCGGTTCGGCGGCCGGGAGTCCGGCACGAACGCCTACAACGACGCGGCCGAATGGGCGGTCTGGCAATTCAAACAGTGGGGACTCGAGGCCGAGCTCGACCTGGCCGGCGAAGTGCCGGTCGGCTTCAACCGCGGCCCCTGGTTCGGCAAGATGACGGCCCCCGCCGAAAAAGCGCTCTTCTTCGGGACACCCAGCTTCACCGCGGGAACGAAGGGCGTCCAGAAGGGAACGGTCGTCATCCTGAAAGCGGACCCGTTCTCCATCCCGGGCCGCAACGCCGCCCCGGCCGATGTCGAGAAGAAGCAGGCCGCCGTCGAAGCGGCCATCGCCGAGGTCCTGGCGAACGCGGCTGCGTTCAAGGGCGCCTGGGTTCTCATCGCCGGGGACAACACCGGATTCGCCCGCGACGGCCGGCGCGGCACGCCGGAGTATTCCGACGCCAAGCTGATGCCGTCGCTTACGGCGGCCCTCCTCGATGTCGGCGCCCTCGGCACCATCCAATCGTCCAAGATCGAGCCCTTCCGGATGCTGGACGGCTACGCCGAGTCTTGGGACAAGCTGCCCGTCCTGCCCGACATCAAGCTGGCCGAGAACCAGTACAAGGAGATCAAGGACCTGGTCGAGAAGGGCGAGAAAGTCGAACTCGAGTTCGATATCCGGAACTGGTTCAAGATGGGACCGGTCAAATTCCATAACGTCGTGGCGACGCTTCGCGGATCGGAATTCCCGGCCGAATATATCGTCCTGGGCGGCCATTTCGACTGTTTCAGCTCCGCCACCGGCGGTGTGGACGACGGATCCGGCTTCGCCCCGGCCATGGAAGCCGTCCGGCTCATCGCGGCCGCCGGAGGAAAGCCCAAGCGCTCGATCGTCGTCATCCTTTTTGCGGCCGAGGAAATCGGCCTGGTCGGCTCGCAGGCTTGGCTGAAGAATCACCCCGACGTCCAGGCCCGGATCCGGATGATGATCAACCGGGACGGCAGCCCGAGCGCCATAACCGGCGCCTCCGTCCCCGAGACCTGGCTCCCGGCGTTCCAGAAGATAACGGCGCCCTTGACCGCCCTCAACCCGAAGTGGCCGTTCAAACTCGAGCGGGGCGTCCCCCGGGCCCACGCCACCAGCCCGGGCGGCACGGACTCCTCCTCGTTCGAGATGGCGAGCATCCCGACGCTCTCTTTCCGGACGCAGACAACTTATTCCTACAACCATGCCTGGCACACGCTCTACGATCTCTATAGTGAGCTCGTGCCGTTTACCGAGCATCAACAGCACTCCGCGCTGGTGACCGCGGTTGTCGCCTACGGTGCGGCCAACCTCGACAAGCCGCTGATGCGGGAGGGCGTCTACCTGGCCGACGGGCTCTACGCCGACATCGCCATCGGGCCCGCCGACGCGCCCAGCCACTTTATGACCAGGCTCGATTTCGTGAACGCGCCGCTGCAGACGGCCAACTTCGTCCGTATCGTCGAGGGCAAAACCGCGGTGGCCGGGCCCGGCGGCGGCCAGCGCGGCCTGGGGGCGCCCGGAGGAGCACGGCCCGCCGCCGCGCCGATCGGCACGGTCGAGCTGAAAGGCGGGCTCATCCGCGGCCTCATCGTTTCCGATATCCAAAAGTCGGTGGCGATCCCCCGGTTGCCGATTTCCGCCAACCCCGCGCTCAAGCACGACGCCGCCGGCGTCCTGGGCGTCTCGGGCCCGAACGCGTTCTACCTCACGCTGCAAAAAAGCGCGGGGCTCGACAAGACGGCCACCGCGATCGGTAAAACGATCGCCGGGCTCGATTTGCTGAAAGCGGTCAAGAAGGGCGACGCCATCCGGAGCATCCGGATCATTCGAGTGGGCCAGGCCGCGCGCGATTTCAAGACGGACGACGAGGCATTTAATAACCTGCTCGAAACGAAAAAGTGATATCGGTCTTTGGACGACGGCCGGCCGGCCGGCCTCGGCGGCCGTTTCTTGAAACGCTGCCCTAAGGGCGGGGATTAAGGACCAGGCACTGGGACAGGGTGATGACGTTCTCCCCCTCCTCGCGCCGGTAGTTGAAATCATCGACGAGCGACCGGGCCAGAAAAACGCCCAAACCACCGCGCCGGCCGGACGACACCAGGCCCTCCAGGTCGGGCGCGGGGACTAACCGGGGATCGAAAGCCCGGCCCGAATCGCGGATTTCCAGACACACGCCGGGAACGGTCCACAGGGACAGGGTGATTTCGCCGGGTCCGTCGGGATAAGCGTAGCGGGTGACATTGACGCAGATCTCGACGAGGGCCAGCTCGAGCTTGAAGAACTCTTCTTCGTTCAGGGGGATGTCGGTCAGGGACTGGCGGAGAAAATCGCGCGCCCGATCGATCTCGCCCAACGCGGCCCGGATTGTCAAAGTCCGGCGGCTGGCGTCGAGGAGTCCTTCCCGCTCGGTCATGATCGTCGTTCCCTGCTTGGGGTCCCGGCCGGATGCAACTCGGCAAACGATGGGGCCGGGGGAAATTGTAGCAGAAGGGCGGCGACTAATCCAATCGATAAAAGAAAGCCGCCCCCGCGTTCGCTCCGTCGGCGATCAGAGTGGTGAATGTTTCGTCCATCTCGACCTTGAAGGTCCGCGGGTCCAGGTATTGGGCCAGGATCTTGACCGCCCCCGAGGCGGCGACCGAAACTTTGACGTAATTGAGGACCGTCCCGTAGCGGGGATGACGGATCAGATGGTTCTCCGAGGAGGTCACGTAGCTGTCCGGGTTGCCGACCGCGCCGGCGGCGAAAAACTCCCAGGTTTTCAAGGCCATGCCGCCGACGGCATCGGGGACTTTTTCCTCCACTTTTCCGTCAATGGTCAAGGTCATGCTTTTGTAATGGAAGACCGCCCGGACTTCGGCCCCGGACTCGAAGGCGGACATGAGTTCGGCGAAATTCTTGAGCGGTGTTTCCGCGGAGGAGGCGGCCCGGGCGCCCGCGGCGAACACCAACAACCCGGCCACGATGGCCGGGGCGATCGAAGCGTTTCTTTTTTTCATCGAACAACCTCTCGGAAAAAGTGCGGACGGAAAAAACCGCCGGCCTTTCGAAGGCCGCCGGTATTATAACACCTGAATTTGACTTGAGGGCGGCCGACTTCGAGGGTCAAGGGACAGGCCTGGGCGGAGGAAGCTGACCCCCGGGCCGCCGTCGAAGGTTGTATTTTTATTCAAATGTTATATGTTAAGACCTGACCCCATTCGGGGCCCCATTTATATCAGTCGGGGGTGATGGCCGATTTGGTCACGAAGTGTTTGTATCGGGAAACAATGTCGTGCGCCAGGTCGTCGCGGTTCATTTTGAGGATCTCGGCCGGAGGGGTTTTTTTGAGGAAAGGAAAGGACTTTTCCAGAAATTCGCCGGTCGGAGAGGGGCGGCCTTTAACGGTCATCATCAGAGTCAACTCGACCGCTTTCCGGGGCACCCACAGGACATATTCGAACTGGGTTTCCTTCCGCCCGGGGAAGGCGGCCTGGAAATGAAGTTTATTGTCCCGCGTTCGCCAGTACTTGCAGCGGACTCCGTAGGACTTGAATTCCTCGGCCACACCCGCAAAGGCGGATTCGGTCACGAAGTCGGAGAAATGAGCGAACTGTTCGCCCACTTCGGCCCGGCATTTTTCGAGGATGCGCAGGTCGTCGAAACAGGCTTTGATTTCGTTCCGCCAATCCGAGTTAGTCATAGACTCGTTCTCCGCCGAAAACCCGCCGGACCGGATGATCAATATATAAGCCCGGCTAGTTTAACACAACCCTTCTCCGGACAAGTATAGCCCTTACCCGTCGAGATCAGGAATTCGTCGCACGACGGCCCAGACATCTTCGACGGAGATTCCGGCGACTTCGGGAGCTTGAAGCATCGTCGACCGGCCGAACGGCCGCCAGGCCGGAACGTTCGGCCGGCGAAACAAGGCCGTCACGCGCGCCCCCGCCGCCGCCGCCAGATGGGTGACGCCGGAATCGTTGCCGAGGTAGGCCGCGCATCGCGATAAGAGACCGGCCAGGGCCTCGAGCGGGGGATCATGTATCCGGCGCCAGCCCGGCGGGAGCGCTTTTTCGGCCGGCCAGGCGTCAAGCCGCTCCTCAGCCCGGCCCGTAACCAAAATCCCGGCCAAACCGGACCCGGCCAAGCGCACGGTCATCTCCAGAAATCGATCGAGAGGCCAGCACTTCGACGCCCCGCCGCTTCCGGGGTGGATAACGGCAAACGGCGGGATTTCGCCGGGGGAAGCCGGGCCGACCGCGGAGGACGGAGGACTATCAAAAATAATTTTCTTCCCTGCGGACCGCCAATCTTCCGGAACGGGAAGCCGGGCGCAGTCCGCAAATTCCGCATCGGTTCCAGCGACACCCGCGGCAGCCGCGGTCTGGTCGAAAAAAAATCGGCTTAGGGGGACTCCGGAAGCGGCATCATAAACAAAGGCTCGGAAATCGCCGCCGAAAAACCGCCGGCCGTTGCGTCCGAATTCGGAAGGGGGATCATTCAAAAACCAGGACCACAAAGCGGACGGCGTGACCCTCCCCGGCCAATCCGGGGAGGCGGAAGCCCGGCCATCGGAGTAGAGCCGGGCCCAAGCCGGATCATCGAGGGAATGGACGAAATCGACGAGCCCGGCTTTCTTCAATAACTCCCCGGGCCTCATCCCGGCGATGAGATGCAGGGGAATTCCGGGAAATCGGCGGCGGAACAACGCGATCGCGGGGAGCGTCACCAGAAGATCGCCCAACCCGCCGGGACGATAAAGAAAAACGGGGCCGTTATCACGCATGGCTCGTCCGTTCAAAATCCTCTTAGGGAGGGGAGAGGCCGGCTGTTGTTAACAGCAGAAAAGGGGAAAATGACATTCATAAGGTAGGATGAAGTTCTCTCCAGCCGGCACAAGAAAACTTTTTCCTATTATAACCGAACGACCGGCTTTTTCAAGTTTTTTTCCGGATTTTTTCCGAAGTTTCTCGCGGCGTCTCCGCCCTTGCCTTCAGGGCTTGTCGGTCAAGCAACCGGTTTCGCGCTTTTTATCGACGTGATGCTTGATCGTCTTCCCTTTGACCAGGTAGATGACGTCCTCGCCGATGTTGGTGGCGTGATCGGCCATTCGCTCGATGTTGCGGCTGACCAGGATCAAGGCGACGGCCCGCTTGATGGCCGCCGGGTCCTCCATCATATAGGTCAAAAGTTCGCGAAAGATCTGGTCGTCGAGCGAGTCGACTTCATCGTCGCGTTCGCACACGCTGCGGGCCAGAACTTCGTCGCGGTTGATGAAGGCATTGATCGAATCGCGAACCATGGCCTGGGCCAGCCGGGCCATCCGCGGGATGTCGATCAGCGGTTTCAGCAAGGGAAGGCAGGCCAGGACGATGGCCTGCTCGGCCACGTTGACGGCCAAGTCGCCCATGCGCTCGAGTTCACTGTCGATCTTCATGGCCGAAGTGATGAAGCGCAGGTCGCCGGCCATGGGCTGGCGCAGGGCCATGAGCCTTAAACAGGTCTCGTCGACATCGACGTCGAGGGCATTGATCAGGGCTTCATTCCTGATGACCTCGCGGGCGGGCTCCTCTTTCTGGCCCTTGAGCGCCTCGATGGCCAGCTCGATCGATTCCTCGACCAACCCGGCCATGCGCAGCAGCTTTTCCTTAAGGTTTTTGAGTTCTTCATCAAACAGCCGTTCCATACCGGCCTCCTTGCCATGATCTTGGCAACACATTTAATTTACCACACTTCCCCGGCCCTGTCATGCTTTGGTTGGGCTCGCATTATTCATCGGGACCGCTCGCCGAATCCTTTCCCGCCGATCGGCCGCCGAGGAGAGTTTGGCAGTCTTCCATTAAGAGGGGATGAAAATTGAAACAATTTTCCGTTTATGTTATAATCGGATGTAATTTTCTTCACAACTCCCTTTGGCTGGACTCATGAATCGGAGTTGAGATATAGGAAGAGAGCGATGAAAATGGCTTTCCCCCGGGCGATTGTCTATCTGACGCTCTCCTTCGCCTTTAACACCGTGGACGCTTCAACGGTCCAGAGATCTCGCTCCCTGCAGATCAAGGGCTCCGATACCATGGTCAACCTGGGCCAGGCCTGGGCCGAGGCCTTCAACAAGAAATTTCCCAACGCCAACGTGGCCGTCACCGGCGGAGGGTCGGGGACGGGCATCGCCGCCCTGGTCAACGGGACCTGCGATATCGCCGAATCTTCAAGGGCGGTGGTGGAAAAGGAAGCCAAGCAGGCCGCCGCCCAGGGATTTGTCTTCCACGAAGACATCGTCGCCCTGGATGGAATCGTCGTCGTCGTCCATCCATCAAACCCGATCAGAGCCCTGACCATGGACCAGCTCCGGGAGCTTTTTTTGGGCAACATCACAACCTGGAAAACCTTCGGCGGACCCGATTGGCCCGTCGTCCTCCTCTCCCGGGAGGTCAACTCCGGAACCCATATTTTCTTCAAGGAACATGTCCTGCGTCGTGGAAAAAGCAAAGGCCCCGAGGAGTTCGCCCCGGGCGCCTTGATGATGCCTTCATCCTACGCCATCGCCGAAGAGGTGGCCCTGAACGAAAACGCGGTCGGTTATTACGGTTTGGGATATATCAGCCGGCGTCAAAAAGTGGTTGCCGTGGCCAAGGACGACCGCTCTCCCGCAGTGGAACCCAACCTGACGACGGTCCGTTCCAACGCCTACCCCATTTCCCGGCCGCTCTACCTTTATACCCGGGGAACACCCCAGGGACCGGTCAAGGAATTCATCGACTTCGCCTTTTCTCCCCAGGGCCAGCAAATCGTCCGGGACACCGAATTCGTGCCCATCCGATGAGATTATCGCCCCGCCGGATCAAGGAATTCATCATCGAGAGGCTCATCTTCGCCAGCGGCATCGCCTCCATCCTTTTCGTCGCCCTGATCTTCGTCTTTCTCCTGCGGGAGGGTATCGCCGTCCTCCGCACGACCGGCCTGCTCTCCTTCCTGGGCGGGAAATTCTGGTACCCGATCTCCGATCCGGCCCGGCTCGGCATCCTTCCCCTCATCCTGGGTTCGCTCGTGGTGACCCTGGGGGCGATCCTGATCGCCGTGCCGTTGGGGATCTCGGCGGCCTTCTATATCGCCGAAATCGCCCCCATCCGCCTGCGTAACATCCTCAAATCCTTCGTCGAGATTCTGGCCGCCATCCCTTCGGTCGTCTTGGGATTTCTGGGCATCAAGATCCTGGTGCCGTTCCTGAAGAATTTTCTCGGCCTGCCGACGGGACTGACGGCGCTGGCGGGATCGATCATGCTGGCCTTCATGGCCATGCCGACCATCATCAGCATCTCCGAGGACGCCATTAACGCCGTACCGCGCGAATACAAGGAAGGCGCGCTGGCCCTCGGCGCCACGCACTGGCAGACCTTGCACCGCGTCGTCCTCCACGGCGCCCTGCCCGGGATCATCGCCGCCGTCATGCTGGGCATCGGCCGCGTCTTCGGCGAAACCATGGCCGTCATGATGGTCACCGGGAACGCCGCCGTCATCCCCCACGGACTCCTCCAACCGGTCCGAACCCTGACGGCGACCATCGCCGCCGAAATGGGCGAGGCGGCCAAAGGCAGTCCCCACTACAGCGCCCTGTTCGCCATCGGCATCGTCCTGTTCGTGATCTCTTTCCTCATCAACCTGACGGCCGATCTTTTCCTCAATAAGAGCCGAGGACGGACCCGGTGAAAAACGAAATCGTTAAGCAAAAAATCGGCTTCGGCCTTCTGCTCCTGGCCGTTCTCCTTGTCGTCATCCCCGTCCTGTGCATCGTCGGGCTTCTCCTCTTCCGCGGGGCGGGAGCCCTGTCGTGGCAGTTTCTCTTCACCATGCCGCGGGAAGGAATGCGGGCGGGCGGCATTTTTCCGGCCATCGTCGGCACGTTCTACCTGGTCATCGCCTCTCTCATCTTCGCTCTTCCCATCGGCGTCCTGGCCGCCATTTATCTCAGCGAGTACGCCCGGGACAACGCCTTGACCCGGCTTATCAACCTATCCATCATAAATCTGGCTGGAGTGTCGTCGGTAGTTTACGGTCTGTTCGGGTTGAGCCTCTTCGTCGTCTTTCTCAAGTTCGGCGTGTCTATCATATCCGGCGCCCTGACCCTGGGCATCATGACCCTTCCCGTCATCATCACCACGACGCGCGAAGCCCTGCAGGCCGTGCCCCGGGCCTACCGCGAAGTCAGCTTCTCCCTGGGAGCCTCGCGCTGGCAGACCGTTCGCCATGCCGTCCTGCCCCGCGCCCTGCCCGGCATCCTGACCGGGACGATCCTCAGCGTCGGCCGCGTGGCCGGCGAGACCGCTCCCATTTTGTTCACGGTCGCGGCATTTTATCTGCCCCAGCTCCCCGCCTCCCTATCCGACCAGGTCATGGCCCTGCCCTACCATCTCTATATCATCACCACCCAAATCCCCGGCATCCCCGAAAAGGCCCGCTACGGAACGGCCCTGGTCCTGATCGGACTGGTGCTCATCGTCAACATCTCAGCCTCCATCCTGCGGGCGAAATACAGGAAGGCGAAATGAGCGGGACCGCCCCCAAGGTCGAGGTCCGGGAGCTGTCGGTGACCTATGGCCGGACCACGGCCTTGAAAAGCCTGAGCCTGGACGTCTTTTCCCGGGAGATTTTGAGCATTATCGGCCCGTCCAATTCGGGCAAGACCTCCTTTCTCCGCAGCCTTAACCGGATGAGCGATCTGGACACGCACGCCCGCACTTCCGGGACCGTCCGCCTGGACGGAAAGGATATCCGCCGCGACCTGGAGCCGGAGGACCTGCGGAAACGGGTCGGGATGATTTTCGCCCTTCCCCTGCCCCTGCCTTTGTCGATCTATGAAAATGTGGTCTACGGCCCGCGCATGGCGGGAGTGCGGGACAAGCGCGTGCTCGATGAACTCGTCGAGACGAGCCTCCAAGCTGCCTATCTCTGGGATGAGGTCAAAGACCGCTTGACGACCTCGGCCCAGAAGCTGTCGGGCGGCCAGCAGCAGCGCTTGTGCATCGCCCGGACGCTGGCCCTTCGCCCCGAGGTCATCCTCTTCGACGAGCCCTGCTCCGGCCTCGACCCCATCTCCACGGCCAAAGTCGAGGACTCCATGGTCGAATTGAGCAAAAGCCACGCCATCGTCCTGGTCACGAACAACACCAAGCAGGCCGCCCGGGTCGGGACGCGGACGGCTTTTTTCCTGATGGGCGATCTCGTCGAGATCGGACCGACGGAGAAGATTTTCACCGCCCCCGCGGATCAGCGGACGGAAGACTACATCGTGGGGCGTTTCGGATGAGCGCGCCGAAGATCCGGGTCGAGGGACTGAACCTCTGGTACGGGAACTTTCAAGCCCTTCAGAACGTGTCCATGTCCGTGGGAGAGCGGGCCATCACGGCCCTCATCGGATCCTCCGGGTGCGGAAAATCGACTTTGCTTCGCTGTCTCAACCGAATGAACGACCTGATCGAGGATGTTCGGATCCAGGGGTCCATCCAGGTTGACGGCCGGGAAATTCTCGGCCCCGATGTTCCCCTGACCGATTTGCGGAAGCGGGTGGGGATGGTCTTCCAACGGCCCAATCCCTTCCCCCTCAGCATTTACGAAAACGTCGCCTTCGGTCCGCGGGTCCACCACCAGGCGAAAGACGCCCGGCTCGACGAGATCGTCGAGGAAAGCCTTCGCGCCGTCAGCCTGTGGGACGAGCTCAAGGACGAATTGAACAAACGCGCCCTGGATTTATCGCTGGAGCAGAAACAGCGCCTGTGCATCGCCCGCTTGGTGGCGGTCAAATCCGAAGTCCTGCTCATGGACGAACCCTGCTCCACCCTCGACCCCCTGTCGACGATGAAAGTCGAGGAGTTGATGCACCGGTTGAAGGACCGTTACACCATCGTCATCGTCACCCACAACATGCAGCAGGCGGCCCGCGTATCGGACGAAACGGGGTTCATGCTCCTGGGCGAGCTCTGCGAATTCGGCAAAACCACTGACATTTTCACGCGTCCGCGCGACAAGCGGACGGAGGATTACATCACCGGAAGATTCGGCTGAGCGGCGGTCGCGCCCACGCCGGCGATCAGAAAATCCATTCTCGGGCCGAATGATAACCAGCCGGGCGTCGCCCGTTATTTTCCCGATTCCTCAAACCCCTGGCTTAGGCAGGAATCGCGTTCCCAGCTCGCGGCAGATTTTCTTGGCCACCGCCCGTCCGCCCATCAAGCCGGACGGCAAGCCACCGCCCGGGCTGACCCATTGGCCGGCCATGTGGAAATTCTTCAGGCCGGGCAAGGTCCCCGGCAGGGAACGAATGCCGGACTTCGGCGTAACCAGCCAGCCCTCCATGCTGCCCTTCCAATTCCCGGTATAGCGGATGACGGTCGCGGGTGTGGCCACGTCGACGACTTCCACTTTGCCGCGGGCGGCGGGAAAACGCGTTTCCAAAACACCGATGACGGCGTCGGCCAAGCGTTTTTTCTCGGCGGCGTAGCGATCCGGGTCGGACGAACGGAGGTTCTCCCAGAAGGCGTAATCATACGTGCCGAGGAAAGCCACGACGGCCGTCTTACCCGGCGGAGCGAAGGTGGGATCGAAGTTGAAAATCCGGAAAGACAGATTGTCGGTTTCTATGGAGGGGTCGATCCTGAGCGGTTCGGTTAAGGCCAGGTCGATAAAACCAGGCTCCCCGGCGAAGGGATCAGCGACACCAAGGGAGACTTGGACATAGGAGGGGAAAAGCGCGTAGGTGTCGTAGATGGCCCGGATCTTGGGGTCGACGAACTTCCCGCCCAGCATGCCGAAGATGGTGGCGTAGCCGTCGGCGGCGGAAACGACCACGTCGGCGGAAATCTTTTCACCGCCGTCCAGCACAACGCCCATCGCTCGCCCGTTCTCGACGCTGATCGCTTGGACCGGAGCCTTGAATCGAATCCGGCCGCCCAGCTTTCGATAGCTCTCCTCGATCATCCCAATCAGGGACGGCGAGCCGCCGATTGGATAAGCGGCGTTGTTATTGTTCATCCAGGCCAGCGACATCAGAATGGCCATGGCCGACATGTCTTTCAGCCCGCTGAAGAAGAACCGGCGCAGGAGAGGGTCGCCGAAGCGG
>Ga0315287_10003609_pt1 | contig 14946 bp, 17 predicted proteins | sample YL17G11_0_MG_FD_205037 | JGI IMG/M metagenome (GOLD analysis project Ga0315287, IMG submission 205037) | Sediment microbial communities from Yellowstone Lake, YNP, Wyoming, USA - YL17G11_0 | ecosystem: Environmental > Aquatic > Freshwater > Lake > Sediment | place: USA: Wyoming | collected... | reverse complement strand
GGCGTTTCTGGTTTTGGTTGTTCTAATATCAATGCTTGTGAAACTTTATAGAAGCCGTTTAAATAAATTTCCCCTCGTTCATAATAAATAGCGGCATCATCTGGGGTGAGTGCTATTGCCTTAGAATATTCATCTATAGCTTCATTGAATTGCCCTTTTGTTAAAAGCTTTTTGGCTAAATTGACGTGATTTTCAGCTCTTATTAATTTTTCAGCCTGACTTAATATTCTGTAATTTGATATTTCGATTGCATTTAATGCCGATATTGGTTTTGCCACTTTTGATTTAATGAGATTCTCAATATATTTGACAGGAATTGCAAAATTGAGATTTTGACCGCCCTCGACAAGAAGTGTTGCAATACCGATGACATTGCCATCTATGTTAAAGACCGGACTGCCGCTGCTGCCTGGTGAAATCGGAGCGGTAATCTGCAGAAATTTATCAGATCCGCGAATGCTGCTGATAATTCCAGTTGAAACTGTTGTCTCAAAACCAAAGGGGCTTCCAATAACAATAACATCTTCACCCTGCTTGGGCTCATAATCTGGGGCAATATTCACAGCAGGGATATTTTTATCCATAACTTTTATCAAGGCGATATCTCTATTTTCGTCAAATATGATCAGTTTCTCGGCCTCAATAAATTTACTGTCTTCCATTTTTATTGCAATGGAAGTATTGGGATTCTTCAACAGTGTAGAAATAACGTGATAGTTTGTCACTATGATGCCCGTTGGGTCTATTATAAATCCGCTGCCGAATATAATCTGCTGTTCACCTTCATATACATAAATCGTAACTACAGCTTTTTTCTGGGATAATACAATATCGGGAACTGCGGCATACGTTATTGATGCTGATAAGATGATAAGACAAAAAAGACATATAGATTCTAAGAATACTTTCATAACAAGCCTCCCGTTATACATTGTACTTCATGTCACTATTTCTTTCCGCTTCATTAAAAAAGCAATTTGCTTCTTCCATTAACGCTTCGATAGTTAATTTAGGTTTCATCTGTGTCTCCCGATCGGAATGGTTTTCTGATATCTATTGTATATCGTTGGATATTGCATTGCAATCAAGTTTATACCTCAAGTCTCTCGATATGCCACAAAAGTGAAGCGGTGTCAAAGCTTAGTTCAAACAATGTTTTTCCGTCTGATATAGAGAAGTGATAAATCTTTGCCTGGCCATCTTTCGTCTGCCAGGAGTAGGTTATCTCTTTTACCTCGAAGAGCCTGCCGTTCCATTTGAAACGGACCGGCCGTATTTTATACGGCAGGCCGAATGAGGCGATAACGCTTATGGGTTCTCCGATATGCATGGTCATTATGGTCTAATTTAACGTTAAAATACCCCTCTTTGGAAAAGAGGGGTTAGGGGAGATTTTATAAGAGATTTATTTGTATAAAAATCCCTCCTGACCTCCCTTTGCCAAAGGGAGGAACAAGTGTTGCTCTTAATTACAACTTCCTTATAACCCCTGCCACCTTGCCGATGATAATCACTTCATTTGCATTATGTTCCGTCGGCTGCATGTCTTTGTTCTCCGGTTTGAGGATGATTTTCTTTTTCTCTTTGAAGACACGTTTTACCGTAGCCTCATCCTCTAAAAGCACAACGGCTATCTCTCCGTTCCCGATTGTCTTCTGCGGCCTTACTATCACATAATCTCCATCGAATATTCCCGCGTCGATCATGCTGTCTCCGGTCACTTTTAAACAGAAGGAGTCCTGATGCGGGAACAGGGATTTGTCGACCATGATGTGCGCGTCGATTTCCTCTCTCGCAAGTATCGGCTTGCCGGCCCTGATTGTCCCTGCAACCGGCAGCATTAAACCTTCTGACGGCATTAGTCCCGGTATCTCTATGCCCCTGGATTTTGAAGGGTTTAATTTGATGAAACCTTTTCTGTCAAGAGCCTTAAGATGCCCCCGCGCTGCTGCCCAGAGGAACTGAAAATGCTCCCCGATCTCCCTGACGGTAGGCGGGTAGCCGTGGTTTTTTGTGAATTCCCTTAGGAATTCGAGAATGCGTTGCTGCTTGTCAGTGAGTCCTTTCATATATACAAATGTATATTAATATGCAGCAAATGTCAAGATGGGGGATTGAAGATGGGGGATTGAATGGCGGGGAAACAACCCACTGCCCCTCCCCTGACAGGTAGAGGAAGGGATGGAGGAGAGGGGAATCATATTTGCGTTTTTATCTCATAACACTTGTGCGCCAGTTCCACAAGCTCATCGTATTCCCATGTGCCTCTGTCTGTCAGATATTTTGTTAGATGTGATGGGACTGCATCTAACCCCAGATATGTGCCGCTGATTGCTCCTGCCATAGCCGCCGTTGTGTCCGTATCGCCTCCGCCGGAAATAGCCGTACAGATTGTCTCCAGATAATCATCCGGCGTCCTGAGAAATGAATAAAGGCTCCACAACACACTGCTGATAACAAATCCGGACATGCCTTTCCATTCATCGTCATCAATATAGTCGGGGTCAAACCCCGCCCCGGAGATAACCGTCGCAGCTTCTTCGGGAGGCAGGGATAACCAGTCTGGTAGCCTTCTCAGTTCCGAGGAAAAAGCGGGCGAGATTGTCCCTGTCCATTCTGCAAGGGATGAAATAAAAGATTCAGGATTGATGATATTGTCCCGTAATGCTAAGGCCGTTGCGCCGCTGATCGCCACCGCCCCTGCGGAGCTTCTGGGGTCTTTGTGGGTGATCCTTCCCTGATCGTGCGCCGCTTGGATTAGCATTTCAGGCTTATCGTAAAAAAACAGACCGATAGGCGCTGCGCGCATGGCGCTTCCGTTACCTGCAGCCGGCGGCGGAGTTCCTGATTCTTCCCATGGAATTCCCTGACATAATCTTTTCACCGCTTCTTTTGTGGAATAACCAAAGGCGATTATTCTTTTTTCCACAAAGGTCATCGCTATACTTTTGGCATAATCAGCCGGATCGAATTTCCCGCATTTTGCATAGCTCTGCATCAGTTCACGGGCAAACTGGGAATCATCCGAGTACTGTCCAAAAGGGAACAGGAAATGTCCGAACTCTCCGACTTTATCAGTCCTTACAAAATCTTCAATATAACGTTTGCAGGCTGCCGGGGAATAACCCTCGACGGCAAAACCGATCGCATCCCCCAGACACTGGCCGATCAAGCACCCGCTGAACTTGTCTTTATTTGGCGTCACCTTTCTTGTCCCTTCCTTTATATATGAACTTATGGGTCGCTTGAGTTAAATCGTCAGTATACCTGACGACATGTGACGGCCGGCTGTATAAAAAGTGAGCCTGTTACCTGCAATCTCAAGATGGGTTTTTAATGCGACGTGCGGGTTATTGTTGCTTTCGGAAAGATGCGCCAGACATGCCCATTTCAGTTTGACGCCGGACTGCAGCAATTCGGCGGACTCTCTGTTGGAAAGATGTCCTTGCGGACCCCGGATCCTTTTTTTAAGAAAAGCGGGATATGGTCCGCCGGCAAGCATCTCGGGATCATAATTGCTTTCGATAAAGACCGCATCAAGAGAGGGCATTACATCGAAGAGTTCCCTGAAAACATGACCGAGGTCGGTCAGTATCCCGAGCTTTTTACCACCGGAAGATATTACAAAGGCCGCTCCGTCTACAGCGTCGTGCGGTGTGGGGATTGTCTTAACGGATACCTTTCCGAATTGCAGCTCTTCTCCTGCCAGAAAGTGGTTTACATTGCTTAATTTCCCGAGTTTGTCTTCTCTTGCAGCCTTTTGCAGAGTCATCGGGGTAATATAAATCGGCAGCCCGAATTTTCTCTGATACACACCCGCACAACTTATATGGTCGGCATGATCGTGTGAAATTATCAGGGCGTCTACATTTCGAATATCACGGCCATGCGCTTCGAGCCTGGACGCCGCTCTGCTGCCGCAAATGCCTGCGTCAAACAGCAGTCTAACGCCGTTTGTTTCAACGTAAATACAGTTGCCGTTGCTGCCCGATTGAAGGGAAATTGCAATCACAGTTTATACTCACATATGGAATAAACGGATTACAAGGGAGAAATGCTAAAATCAATCATGCCCGAAGAAAAATCAAGGCTCGTCTATTCCACGGATAAGGTCCTTCTACATAAGGAGAAGACTGCCGGTAAAGCTCCACAGGTAAAAGTTTCTGTTTCGCAACAGAAGGTTTATGTCCGCCTTGACCGGAAAGGACGCGGAGGGAAATCCGTTACTCTGATTGAAGGCATTCAGATGCCTGGAAAGGACAGAGAGGCGCTTCTCAAGCAATTAAAAGCAAGGCTCGGGACCGGCGGCGCCCTCAAGAATGACGTCATCGAAATCCAGGGTGACCAATGTGATGCGATCATCACGATGCTTCAGGGGATGGGATACAAACCCAAACGCGCGGGTGGGTAGTCGCGCCAAACAAAATAATTGCAAATCTGTCCTTATAATTCATATAATTTACCTGAATGTTGCAAAACAAGTTCTCAATTTTTCATGTTATACGACTGATGGGTTTGCGATGGATTTGAAGGGAAATCTTATTGAAATAATAAAAGAGCGCTCTTTTCAATACAGCAGCGAGCCTAAGTTTAAACTCGTATCAGGCGCTGTCAGTAATTTTTATTTCAATATGAAAAAAACGACCCAGTCACCTGACGGCATGTATCTGGCAGGCAGGATTATTTTTGAGAAAATCAAAGAACTCGGCTTACATCCCGACGCCATAGGCGGCCTTACCATGGGAGCGGACCCCATTGCTTATGCCGTTGCCATGCATTCCTATAGCGTTAAAGAACCGATCCAGGCGTTTGTAATAAGAAAAGAACCTAAAGAGCACGGACTGAGACTTCCCATAGAAGGAAATGTAAAAACCGGCGATCATGTGATTATTATTGATGATGTTGTCACTACCGGCGGTTCTACAATAAAGGCGATAAATGTTGCGAAAGAGAACGGCCTTATCATAGATGCGGTAATTGTCCTTGTAGATCGCTGCGAACAAAACGGCAGACAGAATATTGAAGCCTTAGGCTATCCGGTTTATGATATCCTGACCGTAAATGATTTTGTTCCCTCAAAAAATTAGTCTCAAAACTCCGGACCTGATCTTAACCCTTACTCACAAGAGAACAAGTAAGTTATAAAAAATGGTTCTTTCTTGAAAAAGTTGAAGAAGATTGAATTAACTTGCCCGCAATGCCTCTACTATATTCATTCTCGACGCCCTTACTGCCGGTAGCACTCCTCCGATAAATCCCATAAATAAAGCGAACAGCATCGCCTTGTAGATAATTCCGAAGGTCAGTGAAAAGCTGAAGGCAAGTTCGGAAAAGGTTTGGAAGTTGAGTGTCGAAACGGTAAAGAGCTGCAGGAAGGCGGCAAAGAACAATCCGATGAAGCCGCCGAGAAAACCGAGGAGCAGTGATTCAATGATAAAGGACGTTAATATACTGCGTCTGCGGAAGCCGAGGGCCCTCAATATGCCGATTTCGCCGATCCTGTTTGCGACCGCAGCATACATAGTAATCATAGCGCCGATTATAGCGCCGAGGGAAAATATTATGGTAAGGGTCAGCCCGAGAATCCTGAGGAATTTTGCCATCATCTCCGACTGGTCTCTGTAATATTTCGTCTCCCGTTTTGCTTCAAGTGTAAGCCGGGGATTATTTTCAATGCGCCGGCTGACCTGTTCGAACTCCGAGGAATTGCGCAGTCTGAAGATAACTGAAGAATAGGCGGGACGCCGGAAAGACTGCATGAGCTGGTCCACATCCCCCCAGATCTCCGAATTGAAACCGGTATTGCCTGCATCGAATATGCCCGTCACTGTCCAGTCTCTCATGGCAAAGCGCAGTGTTTCCCCTACGCCGCCTCCCTTAAACCTTTTTGCAATGCTCTGTCCCGCAATAATCTCCGATGAGCCCGGCTTCGGAATACGGCCTTCAATCAAATTGACCTGAGGGCGTAAAACCATTGAACTTTCAGAAATGCCCCTGATGACTACATTGGACGATTTATCGGTCCCACGCTTGGGAAGTGTGATCAGGACCACCAGTTCTTTTGCCAATAACGGCTTCCCATCCGCGCCCGTAGCGATCTCCGGTTGAGTATCAACGATAGAGGCCTGCAGCCTGTCAACTCCGCTCTGAACTTCCGTTGCCGAGGCCTTCCTTATAACCACAACATTGTCATAGATTCCGGTTTCTACCAGCGTCTTCTGAAGACCTTCGGCCAGCATCAGTACGGCTGCAAAAACAAAGACTACAAGGGCCATGCCGACTATGGTAAGCGCCGTCGTAAGTCGCCGTGTCCAGAGATTTCGCAGGCTGTATGAAAGAGGGATTTTCATCCGATCCTTCTCAATCCGTCCGCGATACGGATATTTACTGCGCGCCATGTCGGGAAAATACCCGCTACAAATGCCACAACAAAAGACGCTGCTATGTCCATGTATATGGTTTTTGTCTCCACATTGAATATCGGGAAAAAGGCGCTGAGTTCGTGAGCAAATATCTTGGCCACCGGGAATGTAAGCATAATGCCGAATACGGCGCCTATCATTGTTATGATAATTGACTCGCCAAAGATAAGACCGCCTATATGGAATCCCCTGAACCCGAGTGTTTTGAAAACAGCATATTCCCCTATCCGTTCTCTGGCAGTCATAGCCATCGTATTGGCAACGACCGCCATAATAATGAAGATAATCACAAAGGACACGAGCTTTATGGCGACAACAATAGCTTCAGTCATCGAGATAAAGCTGAGCTGAAATGCCTTTTCCGTCTCGGTCAGGGTTTCTGCAAGAGAGTTTTTGAAAGTTTTGTCTATCCTTTGCGAGACGTCGGCAGCTATATGCGGGTCTTTAATCTCTATCAAATACCAGCCAGCCTTGTCAGTCCATGAACGTCCGGCTTTTTTCAGGGTCTCATTGAGATACTCCCACTGGAAGAAGAATGCGGTCTCATCCACGGTGTTGTCCCTGCCCCTGTATATGCCCCGGATGACGAAATCCCAGTTTCCCGGGAAAATCGTCCCCTTTAATGTAACGATATCGCCTATCTTCCAGCCGAACCGTTCGACAAGCTTCCGCCCTGCAACTGCGCCTTTCCGGTCCCTGAGAAATGCCGTCATCTGCTCTGATGGAATGATAATCTCCGGATACATTGCAAGATATGTCTTCGGTTCCATAGCATAGTTTGCAAAGAAATTTTTTTCATCGATATATATACCGCCGAACCATGTGCCATAGGAAACGCCTTTTACCCCTTCGATCTGCCGGATCTTGTCCTTGTAGGATAGGGGGAGCGGGAAGACCAATGACACCGCATTTCTTGCAACGAGGCGGGTGGCAGAGGACGCTTCGACGCCCGCATACCATGCGCTGATGACGGTGCGCAAAAGACCGAATGCAAGGATTGCGATTGTTACTCCGAGGACGGTCAGGAAGGTCCTCAGTTTGTGGCGGAAGGCGTTCCTAAAAATCAGTTTGAAGATGTGCATTCAGAATGCCTTTGTCAAGATGCTTTACTTTATGCGCCTTTTTTGCGGCCCTCGGGTCATGGGTCACCATGATAATCGTTTTCTCCATCTCATGCACCAGACGTTCCATAAGATCCAGTATCTCTTCGGCGGATTTTCTGTCAAGGTCCCCTGTAGGTTCATCCGCCACAAGGATGGTCGGATCGGTCACAACGGCGCGCGCAATCGCGACACGCTGCTGCTGCCCGCCTGAAAGCTGTCCGGGCCGGTGGTCCATACGGTCGGTAAGGTTGACCACACTCAAAGCCGTTTCTACGTGAGACCTCCGCTCCTTCTTCGTAAGCCCGGAAAGGAGCAACGGGAGTTCGATATTTTCATAGGCTGTCAGGACGGGGATGAGATTGTAAAACTGGAAGATAAAACCGACATTGGAAGCGCGCCAAAAAGCCAGTTCGGTTTCAGAGAGAGACGTTATCTCGGTCCCGCTCACTTTAATACTGCCGCTGTCCGCCTTGTCAATCCCTGCTATTAAGTTAAGAAGCGTTGTCTTGCCGGAGCCGGACGGACCCATAAGCGCAAGAAATTCTCCCTTATCAATATCTAATGAAATATCAATCAGCACGGGGAGCGTCTGACTGCCCCGGCGGTATGACTTGGAAAGGTTTCTTATTTCTACGATAGGTGATGCATTGTCCATTACTTTTCTGCGACCTTTATCCGCAGGCCGTTTTTCATTTTGTTGAGAGGTTTGAGCGCCACCCGGTCTCCTGACTTTACGCCGTTAAGGACCTCAACCATATCGCCGAGTTTTTCTCCCACGGTTACCGGCGTCTCAATCACCCTGTTTTCCTTTATGAGAAAGACCGCCTTATTACCGTTGCGGTCTATGAGTGCGGCAGGATTGACGGCAGTCCGGGCTTTCTGTTCATCGCTTGTGACCTCTCTTGAAAGAAAGGCCGCCTTTGCGCTCATTTCAGGCAGGATTCGGTTGTCTTTATCGATAAAACGGATTTTTACCAGCACGGTAGCCTTGCTACGGTCTGCCGTCGGAACAATCATATGAACGACGCCTCGGAAACGCGAATCGGGAAAGGCGTCAAGCAGGATCTCGCAGGGCTGACCTATTTTCACCTGATTAAGGCTGGATTCGGACACATCAACTTCAACCTGGAGGGAATCCATATCAGCTATGGTAACAACGGCAGCCTTTGCATTCGCTGCAGCTCCCAGAGGTGTAACGATATCACCGATATCGGCATTTTTTGTCAGAACAACGGCGTCAAAAGGCGCCCGTATCAACGTATATTCAAGAGACACATCCGCTCCTTTTAAAGCCGCGGCGCTCGCTTTTATAGCGGCTTCGAAAGAGGCTGCCGCTGCAGAGGACCTCTTGAAACGCGCTTCTGCAGCGTCATATTCCGCCTGCGACACATAACCCTGGCCTATCAATCCCTTATACCGGTTAAACGTAATCGTTGCTTCCTGCAAGTCGGCCTTTGCCTGTTCCAGATTATGCCGGGCCGCATTGAGGTTCGCCGCTGCCTGGTCTTTTGCAGCAATGACGTCGTCATTTTCAAGGCGTGCGATGACCTCGCCTTTTTTTACACTGCTTCCCTCTTCCACCATTAACGCTACAAGACGGCCTGTTGCCTTTGAGGCAACGGCAGCCTTTCTCTGGGCGACGACATATCCGCTTGCATTAAGGAGGGTAAAGGTCTGTGAAGGATAGACCCGTGTTACGTTCACGGCCTCAACTTCAACGGCAGGGCTGAAAACTCCTTTTGTATAAAGTATGCCGAGCAATAGAACAAGCAATATCAGGGCTGCCGCATATATTAATTTGCGCCGCTTCTGCGGCCGTAATATTTCGGTTGTCTTATCTATCTTCAGCTTCGAAAGGTCCTCATTCGCCATTTATTCCTTCTCCTTAGGGTTTTATCTCTATCGGTGTTCCATCGGGCACCAGATTCCAGATCTCTTCCATTTCCTCATTGGTAACAGCGATGCAGCCGTCGGTCCAGTCGGTTATTCTGTGAAATTCATCCACGTCTTCATAGCCGCTCGGCAATCCGTGTATCATGATATCTCCGCCCGGCGATACGCCGAGATTCTCCGAAGTTTGGATATCTGTTTCATTCGGATAAGAAACATGAAGGGCCAGGTGATACTTGCTGTCCGCTTTCCTGAAATCGACCACATATTTCCCTTCGGGCGTCCTCTTGTCTCCGGCGCAATATTTTTTTCCCACCGGCTGTTTTCCAAGAGCGATCTTATAGGTTTTTAAGACCCTGCCCTTTCTGAGCAAAGTCATGACCCTTTTGCTTTTTAAAACCAGCACCTTGTCCCCCTGTGTAAGCGCAGCAGAGGATTCATCAGGGGAAAAACAAAAACCCGCAGCACAAATAATTATAGTGCAAATTATTAATCCCCGGCGAAAAAATGATGGGATTGCTACGTCACTCCGCTTCTCGCAATGACGTAGTATCTTTGCGCTTTCGTTTGTCATTGCGAGCGGAGCAAAGCAATCTCTTTTTTTACAACGTCCGGGTCAACAATCATTTCCTGTTCCAGTTACCGCTTGCGTCCTGCATCCACCAACCCTTTTTGGCGGAATCACGCCGCAACGAGGCAAAATATTCGACTGCCTGCGGCATTACCTTCTTAAGAGTTGCCTCGGTTTCCTTTTCCCTGTTGGTCCGCAGCATGGCCTTCGCCATCCCGCTCATAACGGTCTTTCTGTTTTGATTTTCCTGCTCGACAAGTTTTTTGTCCCCGCTGCTTAATGTACCTTCTCTGACGACAAGGAGTCCGTCTTTTCCTTCTCCGACCGTCCCGCCGTCCCTCAGCCTGTCGATATCCGCTATCCTTGCTCCCATCTCTTTATAGGCGTTCACGACGTCGGGCATCTTTTTCATCATCTCCGAAAGCTTATCCGCAAGTCCGGATTCCTGTGCATATGCAGGCGTTATAATTTCAAAGTCCAGAGAACTCTGGGGCTTGCCTTCCGGCTTTTTCTCGTCTTTCTTCGTGTCCGGTCCCATGAGTTCCTTTTCGAGCGTCTTATAAGCCTCTTTGACATCTTTCTCCGGGAAATAGATATTCACAGTAATGACCGCACACGAAACAAGAACAAAAAACAAGCCTGCCAAAACAATCTTCATCCTACTTTTCATGACCATCCTCCGTTTTAGAAATTTATAAAAACGATTCCAAATCTTCCTCAAATTCTTGTCATCTTAACTTAAGCAAAACAAGTTCTCATCTTTCATTTTATAGAACTACCGGGTTCATTTACCTTCTTCTTTTTTTTGCGCTCTCGTTGCAGCTTCCGTTATTGTCCACATGAGATGGTCAATCGATATCCGATTGTTAAACGGCGCAACTTTTACGGAAAGATCCGTAATGCCCAAAAGGTTTTTATTTGAGATTTCCAGTTCATCAAATATAATAAAACCGTCTTTCAGATACAGGCTGATATTGCCTTTGTCAAAACGCCTGTCGCCCAGATAGGTCTTAAGTGCAGGGCCGCCTATCTTCTGAAGGAATTGCTTGCTTATCTTTGTTTTCTCATCGCCTGCGTCGTATGTCCAGAAATCGGCTTTCCCGATAAGGTTTGCAATCCCGGTACCCGAGCCCTTCAGGTTCGCCACGCCATTCACCTTACCGGAAATATACCCTTTGATCGGTTCGATGCCCTCACAGAATTTTGTAAGACTAAACCCTTCCAGAATAACGCCCGCATGGTATTGTATTCCCTTCGATAAATCAACATAAGCCGAGCCGTTAATCCTTCCTCCTGATATGTTACCATTAAACCGTTCCACGTTCAAAACAGCGCCTTCCTGCTTCACCGTGAGGCGGATATTATCAAACAGACGGAAGCCGTAGCTCAACGAATCGATAGTGACTGTGCTATATCCGCTTTCATCCACTTTTCGGGAAAAGTATTGTCTCAGATCATTGAATTGCGCCCGCTCAAAATGCGGGAATTTCTTGTCCATGCCTTCCCGATAAAGCGAAGGGGAAGAATCTGTTCCGGTTGATTGTGTATATGCAAGCGGCAGAGCGCCGTTTACGGGACCAAGGGTGTATTCGCCGTTTTCGCCTTGCAGGACGATATTTTTCAGGGCTATATCACCGCCGACTTTTATATTATCCGCACGATACTCAATTAAAAGCCGGGAGAATACCGAGCCGTCAAGTCCTGCATAAAGTAGTTTGTCCGGGAAGACGTCCCAGAAAGCGTCCCTGATATCGGTCAGTTTCACCTCGGGCAATTTTAGCGAAACATTGATTGATCTATGCTTCTCCATAATATCTTTTGCAATTCCTGCCGCTGCAAGGCTTATCTTTCCTGCATGCAGATCCGTCCTGAAATTCATGTCACTGCCGTTAAATTTTATTTCCGAGTTTATCGAGGCATTGTTCAGGATATTTTTTTTAGCCTCATTTATCAATGAAAATTTTTGCAATATTACGGAGCCGAGAATTATCGGATATTTCTTTTCTGCATTCCCTTCAACGGTTATTTTGTTAGAGGTCAGCAGCCCTTCGGCTTTTAGTTTTCCGGAAAGATCGAAAGCCGAAAGATACAAACCGTTTATCTTTAACTCGGCATTGTATGCGGGTTTTTTCATAATATTTTTCAGCACGGCTTTCGCGTCAGCCGACAGTATGCCTTCCGCATTCAGGGAACACGAATCGATATGAAGAGAATTATCCTGAAGATCAAGGAAGGCGTCCGTTTTTAGCGTCACCGGGTGCGCTCCCTTTACAAAATAAAACCCCAAATCCTTTATATGAAAATTCGTTTTGAGCTTCACTCCTTTGTCGGTATCACCCTCAATCGAAAGGTCGGCCTTAAGACCGGCCTTTTCAGCATATACTTTATAAGGCTCCAATAATTCTCTAAAAGTTGCGAGATAGATTTCACCTGATGAAACGGCAAGACTAAACTTTTTCGGTTCGTCCTTGAGATAAGCCCAGCCATCGATAGCTATTGTGCCGCCTGCATAGTCTGCCGCACCTTTCATAATAGTTTTCACTCCGGGAGCGGAGGACAGGTTTTTGATATGCACGGAGATATTCCCGCTTCCATACCTTTTATCATTATTAAAATCAATACGCCCTGACTCTATATTAAATTCATCTACCTGATAAGTGAGCGACGATTTTTTCTTAAAAAATTCCATGAGCTTATCGGAGATATTGAACCTGCCGTTCCCGTCTTTTAAAAGAGTAAGCTCGGGCGCATAGACCGTAATATTTCTGCTATGGAGCCTCCCGCTGAAAAGTTCGCTATACTTCGTGTCGAGGTATATCCTCTTTATCCTCAGAAGATTGCCGGATGGAAAGCCCTCCGGGTTTCCAACGACGACATTGTGAAGGTTTATTCCCGACGAAGGGCTGAACGAAAGGTCGCCTATCCCAACAGGCTGTCCGATAAATGCGGTTGACTTCCCGGATAACGTTTGGATAAACGACTTCTTAAAGTCGAGCCAGTAAAAGTATCCCAGCAGAGCAAGAATAATAAATATCGAAAAACATATTACAAAAAATATTTTCAGCGCCTTCCTGAAGCTTTTGTTCATGGATATATTATATGCCATTTTGAACGGTCCGGGATCTATTTTCACCCTCACCCTTGCCCTCTCCCCTCAAGGGAGAGGGGTCTTAAGAATCGCCCCTCCCTTGAGGGGAGGGGATAAAGGGGAGGGTGCTTTAATGTGGCTTTACCTATGAACTTCTAAGTAAATCAGTAGCACGGGGCAATGTGCCATAAACAAAAATCAAGGCAGGTTTATCCCGTGTCCACTGGATTTGCTTGTTATGCCCGCTTTCTCATTTATTGACGCCGCGTAATATCCAGTATAGCTTCAGGATGTGCTGCGGCAACCCTCAATAAAACACGAGCTGCTCCTTCAGGCTTCCGCCGTCCCTGCTCCCAGTTGCGTAATGTGGCTACGCTAATTCCCATAAGAGAGGCAAATTTATCCTGTGAAAGGCCATACTGCCCCCGTATCTTCTGAACTTCGGATTCGGGAAACTCCACACTGCGCAAAGATTTCATTTTGCCTTTTATTATGGCGGCGCCTTGCTTAACGCTTAACAGCAATTCTTCGAATAGTTCCTTTTTCATGTATACTCCTTTTCAATTGTTTAAGTTGTTCCGGTGTTAAATCATCCTGCTCACTCTTTGGATAGGCGTAAAGAAGAGTAATAATGTCCTGAGATACGAACCAATAATAAATACTTCTGATGCTGCCTCTTTTTCCATGGCCTCCGGCAGACCAGCGGAGTTTTCTTAGGCCGCCGCTTCCGGGTATTATTTTGCCGACATAAGGTCTATTGACCAAATGGGTTCGCAAAAGCCGATATTCATCATCAGTTACTAATTCCTGAATTCGCTATATGAATATCGGGGTCTCGATAATGAACATTATTCATTATACGTCATTGGCGTATATTAGACAAGTTGATTAATATGTAATTTACGGCAGAACGCCAATCATCAACCGACCCTGCCACGGATGGTGAACGAAAAAGAAAAACGGCTATCCGGGGTCGGCTGGGTGAATTTGTTCGCACCTGAGATTTATTATGCTCAGTTTCTCTATGAGCTTCTTATTTTCAATTTAGCACCGAATTCAAAAAGAAACATTTCGATGTTTTCATGGTTCAATCCATAGTTTATCGCTGCGGTATTCATAGCTTTAAGATATTGAGGATAACGGTCTGGTGTATTATGATAACGAATATTTTTCAACTCAGTGAATTCATGGAAAATGCCTTTTCTAAAAACATCGATCAGCCTTAGATCAAGAATGAGAGCCGGGAGGCTTTCTATGCGTGTTCCAGGAAGTACCAAATCAAGACCGGAAATGATCTGTCTCCTTTATTCCTGTGTTCAACAAAATTTCCATAGTGTTTTAAAAATTACCTTAGTTTTAATCGGCTCAGTATCATACCAAGATATTTATTGATGATATTACTTCTTTTCAAAAAAGGAATAATCGGCGGTTTTCTTGTTCCAAGCTTATTCAACTCATCATCAATCTGTTGGTTCTCTTCATAGCTTAACCCCTGTCTGAAAATATTTATTGCTTCTTTATTATTTTTTTTAAGCAGGTATATTTTCCCGAGGTTTAGATAATGGAATGAATTTTCCGGTTCTTTTTTTATGGCAGCATTACAAAGGGAAATTGCTTTTTGAACATCTCCTCGTTCTTTTGCAATACAAAAGGCGAAGAAAGAACTGATTAACGGGTCCTCTTCTATTGCAAATGCTTTCTCGAAGCATGAAAGAGCGGCAAGTATTTTACCCTCAGACAATGCATCTATGCCTTTGTCAAAAAGTTGTTTTGATTCCGGATTTGCCATATGAACAGTTTAGAATATTTTCTCCTTATTGTCTAAAAACTCAAACTTATCTTATTCACGCGAAACGTCGGGACGTTGTTTCT
>Ga0315287_10003607_pt1 | contig 14949 bp, 16 predicted proteins | sample YL17G11_0_MG_FD_205037 | JGI IMG/M metagenome (GOLD analysis project Ga0315287, IMG submission 205037) | Sediment microbial communities from Yellowstone Lake, YNP, Wyoming, USA - YL17G11_0 | ecosystem: Environmental > Aquatic > Freshwater > Lake > Sediment | place: USA: Wyoming | collected... | reverse complement strand
GCCAGATACTCCAGTCGATGATATTCTGCGACCGCTGTTTCGACAGCAAAGTGGCGGCCCGGGTGCCGGTTGCGCTGTTGGCGGCCAGGCGGACGCACCCGCAGGCGGTTGCGTTAATTGAGCAGGGGAAGCGGTATCACGAGAAAGGATTGTTGTGAGCATTGGAGACGGAGCATGCGGGGGTCGGACGCCGGCCGAATTGCCGGCGCCGTGTCTGGGTAAGACGCTGGTGGAAGTGTTTGCTGGTGAGGGAGTCCTTTCGGGGCCTCCGCTGCTGGCGCGGCATTACATTCGGGTCAGCGAAGTCCGCCGGAAGGCCAGGGAACACGGGCATCGGGCGGGGCGGGAGTTTCTCGATGCTTTGGATCGCCACGTCTTCGACCTCGTGGTCAAGTCGTGCGCGGTGCACAATGGCGGGAAGAAAACGCTGGACGCGCTGGTGTTGAACTACGCTGCCGGCAAACTGAAAGGTTGAGTATGCCAGAAGAAATTACGGCAGAAGAAAAGATGCAACTGCGGGAAGATCAGGTGACGCAGATAGAGCGGATCGCGATTGCGACGGAGCAGATCGAGCGGGTACTGGTGCGGATTGCGGTGGCGATGGAGCGTGCGAATGCGATGCGGCCGTCGCCGATAGTGTCGCCGCCTGTCTTTCCGCCGCCGTCGGAGATCTTTCCTTCGACGTATCCTCCGACTCCGAACTGGCCGCGCACTGGCGGGCCTTGGTGCCAGGTGCCTCCAGGCGCGCACCAGCGGATCAGCGACGACGTTATTGACCGGCCGGAGGAGCACCCGATCAAGTCGAGTGACTTGACCGGACCGGCCTGTTAGGCAATATGAATACGTGACCGTATTCACGTTTTACGAACCGATCCCCGGGTTTGCAGGGGACGCAGAGTTGCTCGAAGTGTGGCGCCAGTCCTGGCAGAAAGCCGGCTGGCGCCCGGTCGTTTTGAACCTGGATGTTGCGCGAGCGCACCCCAGGTTTACGGAGCTGCGCCAGTGGTTTGGATTGCACTTTCACAAAGTCAACGACGCTCGGTATTCCTGGTGTTGTTTTTCCCGGTGGCTGGCGTTGGAGACGATGGGAGGCGGCCTGATGATGGATTACGACGTGGTCAACTACGGATGGCCGCCGCGGGCAATACTGGGGGACCTGGTGCGTTTCAACTGGACGACTTCTTGCATGATTCAAGCCACGCCGGCAGGGGCCGCCCGGATTGTTGAGCACCTTTGCCGCTGGGTCCCTGGACCGGAGGAATGGACTTCGGATATGTGGTCTTTGAACGCTCTTTTTCAGAGTTCGGATTGCCGAATGGAGGAGGGCGTTTTGTCGGAAGCGGGGAACGCGGACTGGGACAAGGCTCCGGTCGTGCACTACTGCACGCGGGGGGCGGATCTCCTGGGGATTCCGCGCGCCGAGAAAGCGGCCAGGATTCCGGGTTTGCGAAAAATATGAAAACGCATTTGTTCATTGTGACGTATGACGGGGACCTTGACTGGTCGCCGACGTGTGTCAAATCGATTGCCAAGTTTTTGAAAGGCGACGTGCGCAAGGTTGCGATTATCCCCCCGGAGCATGAGCGGACGTTGCAAGTTTTTCGGGACTCGGGGATTTTCGAGGTGATTCCGACGCCGCAGTGGAAGCCGGGGTATCTCTATCACATGGCAACCAAGTGCCGGGCCGACGAGTTGATTGGGGCGGCGCCAGAAGATTTGATTATTTTCATGGACACTGACATGAGCTTGGTCCGGGAGGTAGGTGCTGAAGCCTGGATGCGGGATGGGCTGCCTTCGCTGGTGGTTGAGAAGTATTGCGACCCGGTCACGGGGCAGTCCATCGGTTCGCACTGGGAAGAAGCGACTCGCAAGGCGTTGGGACTGAAAAGAAATGATCTGCGGGGATGTTTTGAGTGCATGCGGACGCCCTGGCGCGCCTTTTGGGCCTCTTCGGTGCGGGATTGTCGAGCGCGTATTAGCAAGGTGCACCGCCGGCCTTTCGAGGACTACGTGAAGAGTTGTTGGGAAACGTCCAAAGACTACTTGCTGCCTCACCGCAAGTTCGGATCTCCCGAAGGTTGGCCGACGTTTGCCGACATTACCTCGATCGGTCTGTTCTGCATGATCTACGAACCGGCGCGGTATTCGATTACGGAGTTGACGCCCGGGCACCGGCAGATTGTCGAGGGGCCGAAGTGGTTGCATTGTGGCTGGTCGCACGCGCTCCCCAAGGAGTCTGACCTGGCTTGCTGGCGCGCTGCGGGTTTGTGCTGACGCATGGAAACGCCGAAGTGGGATTTTTGTCCAGTAAGCAGCGACGAGCTGGAGGTGATTTTTGCAGACGTGTTGGACCGGGCGCCGACTGCGCAGGAGCGAGTGTTCTGGACGCCGTGGACAAATCATGCAGCCTTGTTGGACAACGTGGCGTTGTTTTCCCGGCCCTGGCGTCGGGGGTGGCCGCTAGCCGTGTTGTTTGCAGGCTGTCATGGCGTCCATTTCGTGAGCTATTGGCGCACCCGACAGGACATCCCCGACGTAAATATCGCGGTCGTCTTCACCCACAAATTGGAGCAAGCCGGGGCATCTGAGTTTCTTGGAATTCCGTTGTTGCAGGCGATGTTTAAGCAGGCTCGGTATTTTGCGGCGCAGCCGAGCAGCGGCGGTGTTTACACGTCGGATAACGTGGTGAAACTGGTGCCGGGCAGGGTTGGGTATTATCACAATCCAACAGCAGGCTGTTTCTTCCCGGTATGCGAGCACGCGGGGATGAAACCGGTAGCGGACTTATTGCGAGCCGGGTTTACACGCCCTCAGATTTTGGACGCTTTTAATCAGGGCAGCTTCGATCCGCAGTTTGAAACCCGGTATGCCGAGACGATGCAGATACTCCGGGAAAAGGACAAATTCTGTGCCACTCCTTTTGCGGACTTCGTGGCGCGGTATTTACGGAAACGGAAAATGTTTTCGACCTGGACTCACGCGACGCCGGTGGCTTACGTGCGGATCGGCGCAGATTTGTTGTCGTACTTGTTCGGTTTGCGAAAAGTTTCCGATGGAGAAGTTTTGGCTGCTTCGTATCCGGTGCTGGTGGAGTGGGGAGAATGGCCGGAGACGCATTACGAGAGGGAGTATTACAAGGTGGAATATCCCTGCGCGCCGCAGTCTTATGACCCGGAGTATTATCGCTGGTGTATCTTGAATGCGGAAGTGAGGAGCTAATGGACGCTCGTGACACATTGATCGCGGAAGTCGCGCACGAGTTGCGCACGAAGAGTTTTGTCAAGGCGGGCCAGTGCATAGCTGCGTTCTCGAAGCTGGAACGGCTGCCGCGGGTTGCTGAAGAGGCGATGCCGTTGCTTTACTCGCTCTTGCAGTGGTGCCTGGACCACGAGCGGACTGATCAAGCTGCGCGCTTGTTGTGGGATGAGGCGAAGTTTACCACGGACGCCCCGGGCACGAAGTTGCTTTGGCGCACGTTCGACCGGTCGGCGCTGATGCTGATCATGGGCGCGGCTTCCCTGGGGAAGTCGTATTCAATCGGGGGCCGGCTGTTGTTGGAGTGGGTGCGGGACCCGGAGAATACCTCGGTGAAGCTGATCGGTCCCTCCGAGCAGCATCTTGAAGACAACTTGTTTTCTCATCTGGTGGATTTGCATCGGGAATCATCTTTGCCGTTGCCCGGCACGATCCAGCAGCTCTTCATCGGGCTCAACACCAGGCAGCGGTTTTCCTCGATCTCGGGGGTGGTGATTCCGATCGGTAAGACCAAAGCCGCCGGCAGGTTGCAGGGATTCCACAACCGACCGCGGAAGCACAAGCATCCTATTTTTGGGACGCTGTCTCGGCTGTTTATCTTCCTGGATGAACTCGAAGAGGTGCCGTTAGCGGTGTGGAAAGACATCGACAACTCCGTGTCGAACGTGAACGGGGTGGAAAACTTCAAGATCATCGGTGCCTATAACCCGCGCGACATGAACGGCAACACGGGCCAGCGTGCGGAGCCTCAGCAAGGCTGGCAGCTTGGCTTCGACATCGAGAAGTCGGAGCAGTGGCGGAGTAAACGCGGCTGGGACGTGGTTCGGCTCGATGCCTACCGATGCCCGAACGTGGTGCAGAAAAAGGTGATTTACCCCGGCTTGCAGACTGCTGAGGGGCTGCAAAACGTGATCTCGAATGCGGGCGGGATCGGAACGCCGGGCTATTTCACGATGGCTCGGGGGTGTTATCCGCCCGAAGGCGTGAACTTCGCGGTCATTCCGCAGGGGATACTTGATCGGTTCAAGGGGAAGCTGATCTTCTCGGAGCGGCCTTCGGGTTACGCGGGGGTGGATCTGGCGCTGACCGGGGGCGATGCAGCGGTCTATGCGCACGGGCTGTTCGGTATCGCGGTCGGCGTCGAGTTGCCTCCCTCAATTCAGCATCCCAAGGGCACGACGACCATGTTCCAGGATTCTTTGGGTAGATCCAGGCCCCGCTACGGGTTGCAGGTGGAGGCGATTTTCGAGTTGCCGAAGGGTGAGACGGTTGCCATGACCCGGAAGGTTCGGGAATTTTCTTTGCAGCTTGGCGTGCAGCCGGGGCACATCATGCTGGACAAGACGGGGCACGGGGCGGGGGTCGTTGATTTGCTGCGGGAGATTTGGAGCCCAGAGATCATGGCCGTCAACTACTCGGAGGCGGCGACGGAGAAGAAGATTTTCGAGGAGGACGAGCAGACTCCGAAGGAGGTTTACCAGAAGCTTGTCTCGGAGCTTTGGTTTGCGTTGAAAAAGTGGATCGAGTTTGATTTCGTGAAGTTGGCGCCGGCTATTGATACGGCGGAGTTGTATCGGCAGCTTGGCAAGCGGAGATACGCTCCGGGGAAGCTGGCCAAAGTGGAGGAAAAGGACGATTACCGCAGTCGGGAAATGGCCTCCTCCCCCAATGAAGCAGACGCGGTGACGCTGTTGGTTCACGGCATCCGAATGGCGGCGGGGGTGAGTCTGAGCATGAAGGGCGAACTGCTTCCGGCGACGGAATCGGGTCCGGGTTTGGACGACGGAGAGCCGGTCGTGGTATGCGACTGCACGAACCGTTTGGAGCGCGAGGACTGGGGGATTGCTTGACCAAAACGCAGAAAAAGGCAATTGAGTATCGTGACGAAGCACAGTTTACTTGGTTTACAGTTCCAATCCGTTATGAGCACATCCTCTCCGAAGTCTGGTCAAGGCACGATTCACATTTTGCCCAAGCAGCCGCCCAAGCTTCTCTCTCCGGCCAAGCTTCCAGTGTCGTCCGCGCATAAGTCGGGCACGGGCACGTGCACCTCGGGCCGCTTTTAAGTCACTTATGAGCGGCGCGCAGCCAAAAGTTCTCAATCAGCAGCCGGTAAGTCCGGCGTGCATGACTTGATCGACTCCGCCGCTCCTTCTTTTTCATGGCCAGAATCAATCCGAACATCTATCCCTGCAACGGGTATTTCTTCATCGACGCCGAAGGTGTGCGGTTTACGGCCGGGGACTTTGACGGGCTGCTCAACAAGCTGGTTGAGTATCGGGTGCAGCGCCGGCTTGATACTTCTCCCAAGGCACTCACTGCGTTGGAACACCAGTTGACGGATTTCTTATGTGCGAACAATCCGGGGCTTTGTGGACAGGGGATGCCGGCCGAACAGCCGAAGATTTCCGAGAATGCGTCGCTGGATGGAAAGGTGACGGGATGGCTCGCGTTTACGTTCCGAAAGAGTGGCGAAGGCGGATTGAGTTATATTCGCGACGAAGAAGTTCGGGCGCGAGTGGAGGTGTGCGCCAAGTGTCCGCAGCAAGCCGACCTGGGCAAGAGCTGTGCGACGTGCTCTTCGGTGATCGACAATATCTCGGGAATTTTGCAGCGGGGAAAGAAGCTCGGCCAGGAGTCGTTGCGGGCTTGCCGGGCACTGGGCACTGATACGCGGGTTTCGGTGTTGCTTGAACGGCGCCCGATGGGATACCCGTTCTTGCCGGCGAACTGTTGGACTCGATGAAAGTCGCGCCACGCATGTTTTGGTATGCGGCGAAGGCCGGGATGTTGAATTTCCTGTGGTGGATTTTCAACGGGCACACCACGGTTCCGAATGACGTTTCATCGGCTCGAACGGCGCGGTGCGTGCGGTGTTCCGAGTTTTTGTGGGAGACCACCCAATGCCAGGTATGCTTGTGCATGTTGCCGGTGAAGGTTTTGTTTTCGGCGGAGCGGTGTCCTCGCGGTTACTGGGAGCGCGCGAAGTGGACCTGGGCGCGCTTTCGCAAGAAGAAGTGAGATTCTATGGCAACTGATAGCACGTATTCGACAGGTCTGGAGCAGAGCTACATTTCTGAGTATGCGGCCCAGGCGGGCATGATTAGGAGTCCCGCGGTCGATCCCTCGACGATGCAGCCTCGGCAGCGTTCTGTTCCATCGCAAGCGGTAGCGGCGCAGATCATCGTCAAGCTCGTGCAGGATAACCGGCAGCGTAACATCATCGCGGCTCGGATCATGAGCAAGTATGACGCGGAGAAGCCGTGGAAGGATGAACTACTGGAACAGGAGGGCCTCTCGTGGAAGGCGAATTTCTCGACTAAGCCACTGCCGACGCTGATCGACAAGGTGGCGCCGCGGTTCGCTGACGCGCTTGACAAAGTGAAGTTTCTCACCAGTTCGCAGTTGCCCGACTATGTCCAGGGCTCGACGGAGAAAACGCGTCGTTTTCGCGAGGAGATCACGAAGTTGATCCGGGGGCGCAAGGGGTGGAAGAACCTCGTGTCCGAGATTGCGCAGGAGAACGCGTTGTTTGGGTTTGCTGGAGTCGCGTGTCTCGATGAGTATGACTGGTGGCCGAAAGCGTTTCGGCAAGATGAGTTTTTCGTCCCGATCGGGACCAAGCAAAACCCGGAGTATGCGCAGCTTGTGGTGCTGAAAGAGACGATTTTGCCTCATGATTTGTTTGCCCGGATTAGGGACCACGAGTCGGCGAATGACGCAGGCTGGAACATCCCGAACGCCGTGAAGGCGGTCAACGAGGCCTCTCCGCAGACTATCCGTAGCAAGTATGCGGACTGGGCGCGCGTATATGAGGACTTGCAACGGCAACTGTCGCTGTTCGGAAGTTTTATGCAGGGGGCTTCGGTGATCGAGCTTTGGCATGTGCTCGCGGTGGAAGTTACGGGCAAGGTGAGTCACTCGGTTTACGCAACGAATGCGTTCTACCCGGTGTTTGGGCGGGCGGACCGGTTTGAGTCGATGGCGGACGTTGCGGCGTTTTTCAGTTTCCAGCAGGCCAATGGGACCCTGCATGGCAGCAAGGGGATTGGTCGCGAAGTCTATGCGATGGCTAACGTCCTTGACCGTGCGCGCAACGAGATCGTCGATCGGTTGCAGCTTGCGGGCAAGCTTGTGTTGCGCGGCGACGAGAAGCATTTCCGCAAGTTCCGCATGAACGTGTTTGGCAATGCGATTCTTGTGTCGAACAATTTCGAGGTGTCGCAGCAGAGGATTGACGGCGCGGTGGACCCCTACATCGCGATGGACTCGTGGTTGACGGGGTTGCTCGATCAGATTGCTGGCAGCACCACGCCTAAAGTGTTTCAGGGAGAGCGCGTGACGAAGGCTGCTGTGGACTTCTACGCGGCCCGGGATGACGAAAAGGCCGACGCGATCATCGGTCGGTTTCTCACCCAGATGTCGGATCTGGTGAGCATCATGCAGAAACGGATTTGCTCGGAGCAAGTGGATGACGAGCCGGCGAAGCAGATGCAGCAGCGGTTGTTGAAGGTTATGTCGCCGGAGGAGTTGCAAATGTTGGCGAATCAGCCGACGATCAACACGGTGTCCGACTTCACGGAGTTGCAGCGGCAGAAGATTGTGGTGATCGCCCAGGAGGGTCGCTCGAATCCGCTTTACAACCAGAAAGTGCTGGAACGCGAGAAGGTTTCGGCCTTGATCAACGGGGATTTTGCGGACCAGATTTTGCTGCCGGATGAAGATCCGACGGAATTGGCTGAGCAGGCGCGCATGCAGCAGCTCGAAAGTTTTCTGATGGTGCATGGACAGGAGGTGCCGGTTTCACCTCGGGATAATCATCGGGTTCATCTGGATGTGGAGTTGCCGGCGATTACTGCCACGGTGAATTCCGCGATGACTCAGCCGGAAGCCGTGGCGTTGCTGGAAGTGTTGTTGTCGCATGCGGAGCAGCATTTAGGCTTTGCGATGGCTCAGGGCGCGGACAAGTCGTTGTTTGCGGCGGATATTCAGGCCGTGCAACAGGCGAAAGCCGCGGTGCAGCAGATTAAGGCGTTGACGGCCCAAGCGCAGGCGGGCGTGGAGCCTGGTCCAGACGGTGCTGAAGCGTTCGCGCCACTTACACCTCCTTCGCCGATGGACGTTCCTCCTCCTGTGGCGACGGTTCCGGCGGCTCCAGCATGATATGATCGTCTTCAAGAAACTAGGGCTCTGGACTTCCGACAAAGCGATCGCGTTACGCGAGCTGCTTGAGAACTCCGTCCTTCAGGAAGCCCTGTTGCATACGCACGCGATGCGGCCCGACCTCACGCGCCAGGGCTCGATCGCTTCCCGGCTCACCAACGCGGGTGTGGTGGCGGGATACGAGCTTTTCCTGGAGAACCTGGTTTCGCTCACCGTCGAAGAGTCGAAGGCCCCGGAGACCTCGATCCAGTATGCTTCGCTCGACGACGACTCGAAATGGCCTTCTCCTCCTCCAGTGCCGACGTTGCCTCAATCGCCTGATGAAGCCGATGTTGCTGTTACTCACCCGGATAATCCGACCAGTTAATTCTAACCTGTCAAGCTTATGCCTGATCCTGTCAAAACCCCTGATCCGAATACTGCGACTCCGCTGGCCTCCATCAAGAGCGGTCGTGGCGGCGACGCGCTGGATAAGCTGTTTGCCGAAGTTACGCCGGACCCTGCCGGCGGCGCTCCTTCTGTCGAGCCTGTGGAACTCCCCGGGCCGGCCGAACCTCCAGTGCCCGTTGTTCCAGTCTCGCCTCCGGCGCCCCCCGTTCCGCTCGAACCTCCGACGGCGCCCGTTCCTGTCGTTCCCCCTGTCCCACCTACACCGGGTTCGCCTCCTGCATCACCGCCTGACTGGATGGACGAGTATCAATTGCCCCAGCACACCAAGCCCAAGACTGCTGAAAGTTTCGCGGCTCTGAAGAGTGCTGCGCGGACCAAGTTGCAAGAGCGCGAAGCGGCGTTAGCGGAGGCGCAGAAGTCGTTGGAGGACGCGAAGTCGAAGGCTTCCCAGGCCATGACGCCGGAGCAGAAGGCGGAGTTTGACCGGCTGGCGAAGCTGGAGAAAACTATCTTGGTTCAAACCGACGACTATTTCAAGACCAACTTTGACACGAAGGTTGTGGACGCCGAGCAGGCGGTTTACACGAAGTTGGAGCAAGTGGGGATGTCGAAAGAGAACATCGACAAGATCAAGAATCTTGGCGGCCCGGCGAAGGTGGATTGGGACCCGTTACAGGAGCACTTGCCGACGGCAGCCCGACGGTTTATCGACTCGAAGTTGGTCGAGATCGAGAGCGTGGGGATTGCGAAGGCGCGCGCGCTCGAAGAAGCGAAGCAGAACGCCGACGTGTTTCTGAAGCAGCGCAGGGACGTGCAGGAGCAGGAGCGCACGCACTGGGCGACGGACGTGCAGAAGGCGACGGAGGCGCATTTGTCCCAGCTCGAATGGCTCAAGCCGCGTGCGGTAGCGGCAGCGGCAAAGCCGGAGGAGCGCGTTTCTGCGGAGCAGCATAATAAGTTCGTCGTCGAAATGCAGGGAGCGGTCAAGGATTTCTTGACCGACAACACGCCGCAGACGAAGGCGCTGTTGATCCTGGGCACTGTGCAGGCCTTTCGCAGAAAGATGGAGCTGGAGGCCGTTTCGGCGGCTTACAAGGAAGTGGAAGCGCGCGCGACCAAGGCGGAGACGGAGCTGGAGAAGATCAAAAAGTCTTCCTCGGTGGCTCGAACCGGGCACGCTCCGCCGGCAGGACAGACTCCGGCGCCGCGGCAGAGCATCCTGATGCGGGGGGATGCGGCCCTGGACGCACTGCGAGCGTCGCAAACCGGGAGCTAAGTCTATGTCTTACCTCACGGATTGCGTCATTCGCAAGATTGACGGGATGGCGGACGCTGCTGAAGCGGCGGCGTTCTTCGGCGTTTCAGAGCTGCTCTTGCGGCAGTGGAAGAATGGCTCCAAGCCGATTTCGTTGTCTGCGATTGAGCGGGTGGTGAAAGCGCCGCTGATGGCTGAGCTCGTGCAGAACGAGCGGGCTAACTGGGACAGCAAGGATGTCGCCCTGCTGTTGCCTTTTTACAAGGCCACGAATCCGTTGACTTCTTTTTCGATCGCAGCGCTGTTGGACCGGGCCAAGATGTCGGTCATGCTGAATTTCGGCGATGCGTTCATCATCCATTCTCGGAACACGCTGGCCACGCAGTTTCTTGAATCCGGCTTTGATTGGAGCCTTTGGATCGACGACGACATGGTGTTGCCGTGGGGGAATGCTACCTGGTTCAACAGTGTGACGGGTTTCAATTTCCCGGAGCAGTTTGCCGGGTTGCACGCGATCAACCGTTTGAAGAAACACAACAAAACCGTGGTGGGCGGATTGTATTTTGGGCGGCACGTTGGAGGCAAGCCGATGTATTGCGAGGGGATCGCGAACCAGTCGGAGGAGGCCTTTGCGCGGTCGGGACCGCATGACACGGTGAAACCGACTCGCTGGATCGCGACCGGCTGCCTGTTGGTGCACCGGTCGGTTTATGAGGACATCCAGGCGAAGTTTCCAGAGCTTGCGCCGCGAGGGGGCGACGAGGCGTGGAACTTCTTTACGCCGTCAGAGCATGACCTCGTTCAAGCGGCCGCAGCGGCGAAGGGGGTGCTGGAGGACGACAGGAAAGACCCGCTAGTGCGAGTGGCTGAGGCGCTGGCATTGTTGGAGAGAGGGAAGAAGCAGTCGCGGGCCTCGAATTACCTGGGGCAAGGCGAGGATGTGACTTTCTGTATTCGCGCCGCCCAGGCGGGGCACCAGCCGTTTATCGACATGGGCTTGGTGCTCGGGCACCTGGGCACGTATTGTTTTGGGCCGAAGTCGTTATGAGCGCTCCTCGTCTGCTTGTCGCAGTGCAGTTTTGCCCGGACGACCGGGAGCATGCGATGAAGCTGGCCCGGTGCATGGCGGATCTGGAGCCGCTGTTCAACGAGAACACGGAGGTTTTGTTTGCCTCCCGGTTCGATTGTGAGGCAGATCCAGCGACGGTAGCTTACGTGTCGCGGAAGTTTCGGACGGCGAGCGTGCGGGGCTGGCAGCGCGCGGTAGGGTGGCCTGGTGGATGCACGGGGGTTTGGTTGGCGGTATTGCAGTGGACCTACGCGCATATTTATCAGGTGTCAGGCCCCAAGAGGCGCGATTACGCGGCGGTGTTTCCGGCGGAGGCCGATAGCATTCCTTTGGTGCGCGGGTGGACGGATCGTCTGCTGGAAGAGTGGGAGCGCAAGGAGGTTTTCGTGTTGGGGCACTTGCTTGAGAATCCTCGGCACATAAACGGAAGCGCGATGCTGAGTTGTGAGGAGCCCTTTTTGCGCGCAGTCTTGGAGCGGTTGGCGGATCGGTCGAAGTGGCAGTTTGCGGGGTTCGACATTACCCTGGCCCCGTTCTTCGAGGCGTGGGGCTGGGCGAACACGGAGCTGATCCGAAGCTACTGGAGGCACCCGACTTTTGATCGGGATTTGTTGGTGTCTTTGGTTGGCCGGGGTGCGGTGTGGTATCACGGGATCAAGTCGGACGCTGGGTTTCAGACGGTGCGCGCGTTTTACGGACTGGGGGCGGCATGACCCCGCGGCTGTTGTTGGCGTTGCAATTCTTCGAGGGTGACAAACCTTTGTCGATGCAGGTTGCGAAGCTGTGGGCGGACCTGGAGCCGAAGTTGAACAAAAACGTCGATGTCTTGTTTGCGGCTCGGTTTGACTGCAAGCCGGACCCGAAGGTGGTGGCTTACGTGTCGCGCAAGTTCGGCGTGCATGAGTTTATTGGCCGGCGCCGGGCGCAGGGCTGGCCTTTCGGACCGAATGAGCTCTGGTTTGACACCATGAGCTTCATTTACGAGCGTTTGGTGGCCGGATTGTGGCCGAAATACGATGCGGTGCTGACGACGGAGGGAGACTCGATACCGCTCTGTCCCGGTTGGACGGATAAGCTGTTGGAGGAGTGGGACCGGAAGGGAGTTTGCGTGCTGGGCCATTTGACCACGCAGTATGTGGTGCATCACATCAACGGCAACGCGATGTTCTCGTGTTCGGAGCCGTTCATGCGCGAGATCGTGAAGATTGGGGGTTGCGATGCGCGGTGCGGCTGGGACGTGGCGATGGCGAAGACGTTCCAGAAGTGGGGTCAGGCCGACTCGGTGCGCATACGTAGCTTTTGGCGTGGTCCAGTGTTCACTCACGGGTTGCTCGACGTGTTGTTGCAAGGAGGCGCGGTGTTCTATCACGGGAGCAAAACGGGCGCCGGGGTGCGCACGATTCAAGAGCGGTATTTCAAAGTGCCGATACGGCAACTCGACAACGTTGCTTGACCATTTTCTGAAAAACGGCAATGTAGGGGTAGAACGGAACTCAATTTTCGGCCGCGTTTGTTCCTCGCGGCTATCGGCCTAAGCTCCGCTGGCCTGGAGTTGAAGCAACCCTCGGTAGCCAGGTTCGCCTGGCGGAAAGGCAGTTCCATTATGGGTGATTGCATCACTCCAGCACAGGCCAGTGACATCGCGCTGAAGGACACTCAACGTCTCGTCGGCACCGTGGCAAAGGCACTTGCGGTCAACTCTCCTTACATCAACATTCTCCGGGGCGGCACGTTCCCGAGCGGGGTGTCTGATGAAGTTCGGTCTGCGGTCCAGATGCCGGCGGCTCCTGGCGATTCCCTCGCCATTCCGACGTTTGTCAACGACACGCAGATTTGCGGCACGACTGGCTTGCAGGACAAGACAGGCACCGTGGAATTCACCTACCGACTGAAATCCAAGCGTGGTTTCGGTCCTCGGGTGTGCGTCAAGCAAGGCTACGCCGCGTTCAAACAGTCTTACCTGACTGCTGAAGATGCTCTGGCGAAGCTGATCACGCAATACATCAACTCCGATGTGCGCGCCCAGCTCTACCTGAACAGCGCCAGCAAGTTCGTGGCGGCTGCGGGTTACGCGTTCGAGGATCTTTTCACTGGTGGGTATGAGCCCGATGTCGGCATTCTGTTCGCGCCGGTCGCGCCGACGGGTCCGTTGTCGTTCAAGGCTCTGCATACCGTGGCTCGCTTCTTGAAAGAAGCGCTGTTCGCGGAGATGTTCCCTGCCAGCGACAAAGGTCAGCCGCACTTCAAGTTCATCGGCAGTGATGCCGCGATTGAACTGTTCCGTCAGGAGCTCGGTGTCAAGGAAGTCCTCCTGTGGGCCGAAGCGGGTCGTTACGAGGTTGGGGGCGAGGGCCTCCAGGGTTACTCGTTCGAGACTGCCCCGGCTTACCGTGGCATCGCGTTCGGCATCGACCAGCGTTCTTTGCGCGCTTCTGGCTTCCTGCCAGACGGCACACTGAACTTGATCGACCCCGTGATCACCATCGTCAACGCGATGAAAAACACTGCCTACAGCAAACACAATCCTTCGTGGTTGCGCGGTGCGTGGGAAGTGGGCTTCCTCTTCGCCGATGGCAGTTACGAGCGCCAGGTGCCCGAGAAGTATGTGGGCGAAGGCACGTTCAAGTTCGCGCCCCAGTTGCACATGGGCGAGCTCGATTGGCATTATGTGATCGATAACGATTGCAATCCGTTCGGTGACTTCGGCTGGCACAAGTATCAGATCACCCGTGCGTATCGGCCCATCCGGCCGCAGCACGAGATCCCGATCCTGTATCAGCGCTGCACGGCGGATCTCGGCCTCGAACCCTGCACCGTGACTTCCTCGCTCCCGCTGACGGGCCAAGGCGGGCACGTTAGCCAGCTCTAAGCTAACGCGGCGCGCTCCCCTGGTGTTGATTCCTGCGCGCCGCTTCACTGGCCGCCGGCTCTTGCCCCTTCGGGTATAAGCCGGCGGCCTTTCTCAAATGGATGTGTCAGTTCAAAGCGGCGACTCGGACCAGACTATCTTGCGAAAGATAGTGGACCGGCTGTTCGTCGTGATCCCCGGTGCAAACCCGGAGCTGCAATCAATCAACAGTGACGGTAAGAATCGGCTGTTGCGAAAGTGGCTTCAACTTTTTCAAGCGGCGAAATGAGCACGATTTATCAGACAGGCGACGGGGACAATACGATTTTGCGGAAGATCTTGCAGGAGCTCGATGCCGGGGGCTTTGCAGGATTGACTGGTCCGCCGGGTGCTGACGGCACCAACGGCACCAACGGCACCAACGGCACCAACGGCACCAACGGCACCAGCGGCACCAACGGCACCAACGGCACCAACGGCACCAATGGAGCCGCAGGGACGAGCATAATCTGGTTGGGCACGTTTGCTTCGGCGCCAGGTAGCCCGACTCTCAATCAGGCGTATCGAAACTCGGTTGACAAGAAGGCTTACGTTTGGAACGGGGCGTCTTGGGCTGAAATGGTAGAAGACGGTGCGACTGGTGCGACTGGTGCAGGCGGTGCGACTGGTGCTACCGGTGCTGCCGGCGCTGACGCGCCGCTGGCGAGCCCGACATCGCTGGTCATGCCGGCGGCTTGGTTCAAGGCCGATACGCTTGTGTTGAACGACAACGACCCGGTTGCGGCATGGGCTGATTCTTCGACTAACGCGAACAACGCCTCTCAGGGCACCGCGGCGAACCAGCCTGTTTACAAGGCGAACATTTTCGGCACGAAACCGGCAGTTCGATTCGACGGGTCCGCGAGCCCGAATAACGACTTTTTCAGTCTTGGAGCGCCGATTGCTTTGGCGAAGGGGTATTGCGTGATC
>Ga0315287_10003605_pt1 | contig 14953 bp, 15 predicted proteins | sample YL17G11_0_MG_FD_205037 | JGI IMG/M metagenome (GOLD analysis project Ga0315287, IMG submission 205037) | Sediment microbial communities from Yellowstone Lake, YNP, Wyoming, USA - YL17G11_0 | ecosystem: Environmental > Aquatic > Freshwater > Lake > Sediment | place: USA: Wyoming | collected... | reverse complement strand
CTCGGCCTCGATCAGCTTGTTGAGGATCGCCTTCTTGCCTTGCGGCGTGAAGCGCACGTCTTTGTCGGCGCCTTCGATGCGTTCCTGAATCCAGGCCTTTTGCTCGGGATCGGAAATGTGCATGTACTCCGCGCCGATATGATGGGCGTAAGTGCGCCGCAAAATGTCCAGCACTTGGCGGAGCGTGCCGAATTCCAGACCAAGCGCGCCACCGAGATAGATCGCCCGGTCGTAGTCCGACTTCTTGAAGCCGTAAGTCTTGGGCCGGAGCTCGGGATGCTCGCGGCGCGTGACGAGTTCGAGCGGATCGAGCTTGGCGATGAGATGGCCGCGGGTGCGGTAGGCGCGGATCAGAAGCCGGGCGCCGAGCGTATCGCGCGATGCGGCGAGCGCCGTTTCCTGGTTGAAAGCAGGAGGCGCGACGAGCGAGAGCGCCGTGCCGTTCTTCTTGCTCCAAGACGGCCCTCGCGCTTCGGCGAGAACGTCGTCACTCGCATCGCCGAGGCAGGCGAAGAAGCCACGCCATTCTGGATCGACCGAAGCGGGGTCGTTCTGGTAGCTCGCGTAAAGCTCGGTGAGAAAACTCGCGTTGGCGCCATGCAGAAACGACGTCAGCGCAAATTCGTCGTTGCGTTCGTGCCTTGTCATGCGGTCAACCTTGCCGGGGATTCGTTGCACCGGCGTGAAGGGCAAAGACGGCGAGGATCTTGGCCGCCGCCGCTCATACCTATGTAGTGTCTCCATGAGCCGCATTCCACGGGAAGATGAGTACCGTCAAGACGATCCTTGCGGCAGGCGCTGCCCTATTTTTAAGCGGCTGGCCTAGCAGGGTCTTAAGTCTACCAATCTCCGCCGCTGCCTGTTGGTGGCGTCGAAATTGTCGGGCGCCAGCCAGGCCTCGAACGCGGCCTTGATCGCCGGCCACTCGGCGTCGGTGATCGAGAGCCACGCCGTGTCACGGTTGTTGCCCTTGGCAACGAGGGCATTCCTGAAAATGCCCTCGAAGCGGAAGCCGAGCCGCTTGGCGGCGGCCAGCGAGGCTGCGTTCAGACTGTCGCATTTCCACTCATAACGCCGGTAACCGAGCTCGTCGAAGGCGTGACGCATCATGAGATACATCACTTCGGTCGAAGCCGGCTTGCGTTGCAGCAGGCGCGAGAAGCGCAAATTCCCCACCTCGATCGACCCCATCGCCGGGTCGATGCGGAGATAAGCGGCGACCCCGACGGGCTTGCCGGTCGCCTGATCGACGACCGCAAAATAGAGCTCGTTCGCTTGGGTCCGGGTGCCGTCGATCCATTGCGCATAGTCTGTGGCGGACGCAAACGGTCCATAGGAAAGATAGGTCCAGTGCCGGGCGTCGGCGTCGAGCGAAAAGCCGTCATGCAGGTCTGCTGCGTGCCGGCTCGAATCAAGCGGCTCGAGGCGCATGAGACGACCTTGCATCACGCTCGGCGACGGGCGGGGACGGGCAGTCCAGCCGGGGACCGGATCGCCAAGGGGTTGATCGAGATGATTCTGGCGAGGCATGGCCGCACCTATAGCACTCAAGCCGCTTTGAGCAGGTCCAACAGCGTGGTGCCGAGCGCCGCGGGACTCGGCGAGACGCGGATGCCTGCCCCGCGCATCGCCTCGATCTTGTCCTCGGCCTTACCTTTACCGCCGGAGATGACGGCGCCGGCATGACCCATGCGGCGGCCAGGAGGCGCGCTCACCCCGGCGATGAAGCCGACTATCGGTTTCTTGCGGCCGTTTCTGGCCTCGGCTTTGAGAAAGTCGGCCGCCTCCTCTTCCGCGCTGCCGCCGATTTCGCCGATCATGACGATGGCTTCGGTCGCGTCGTCGGCAAGGAACAGGGCGAGCGCATCGACAAAGCTGGTGCCGGGAACCGGGTCGCCGCCAACGCCGACAACGGTGGTTTGGCCGAGCCCCGCGGCCGTGGTCTGGGCCACGGCCTCGTAGCTCAGCGTGCCCGAGCGCGACACGATGCCGATCTTGCCAGGCATATGAATATGGCCCGGCATGATGCCGATCTTGCATTGGCCCGGCGTGATGATGCCGGGGCAGTTCGGGCCGATGAGACGCGTCGAGGTACCGCACAGCGCGCGCTTCACCTTCACCATGTCGAGCACAGGCACGCCCTCGGTGACGCAGACCACGAGCGCGACGCCGGCGTCGATGGCTTCGAGGATGGCGTCGGCGGCAAAGGCCGGCGGCACATAAACGGCGCTCGCGTCCGCCCGGGTCACAGCCAGGGCCTCCTTGACGGTGTCGAAGACGGGAAGTCCGAGATGGGTGGCGCCGCCTTTGCCGGGCGTCACGCCGCCGACCATGCGCGTGCCATAGGCAATGGCCTGCTCGGAATGAAACGTGCCTTGCGCGCCGGTGAAGCCCTGGCAGATGACGCGGGTATTCTTGTCGACGAGGACGGACATTAGTTTCCTTTCACCGCGGCAACGATCTTTTTCGCGGCGTCGTCGAGATCGTCGGCGGGGATGATGGCAAGCCCAGACTCTTTCAGCATCGTCTTGCCAAGCTCGACATTGGTGCCCTCGAGCCGCACGACGAGCGGAACGGTGATATGCATCTCCCGCGCGGCGGCGATAATGCCCTCGGCAATAATGTCGCAACGCATGATGCCGCCAAAGATGTTGACCAGCACGCCGTTCACATGCGGGTCGGAGAGGATGATCTTGAAAGCCTCGGTGACCCGCTCCTTAGTGGCGCCGCCGCCGACATCGAGAAAATTGGCTGGCTCGCCGCCATAGAGCTTGATGATGTCCATGGTCGCCATGGCGAGGCCGGCGCCGTTCACCATGCAGCCAATCGTGCCGTCGAGCTTGACGTATGACAGCTCGTGTTTGGAGGCCTCGACCTCAGCAGGGTCTTCCTCATCGAGATCGCGTAGCTCGGCAATATCGGGATGACGGAACAAAGCGTTGTCGTCGAAGGAAATTTTGGCGTCGAGGCATTGCAAATTGCCTTGCTCGGTCACGATTAGCGGGTTGATCTCGATCAGGCTCGCGTCCTTGTCGATGAAGACGCGGTAAAGCCCGCCCAGAAGCTTGGCGCACTGCTTGGCCTGCTCGCCTTTGAGCCCGAAGGCGGCGACGACGATGCGGGTATGGAAAGGACAGAGACCCGTGGCGGGATCGATGTCGAGCGCAATGATCTTCTCAGGGTGTGTCGCCGCCACTTCCTCGATGTCCATGCCGCCCTCGGTTGAGGCGATGATCGCGACACGGCCGCTGGCGCGGTCGACGAGGAGCGACAGATAAAGCTCGCGCGCGATAGTCGCGGCGCGCTGCACGAAGACGCGGCGGACGATGCGTCCCTTGGGTCCGGTCTGCGGCGTGATGAGCGGTTTGCCGAGCATGCGCTGAGCTTCCCCGCGCAACTCTTCGATGCTCTTGACCAGCTTGACGCCGCCGCCTTTGCCGCGGCCACCGGCATGAATCTGCGCCTTCACCACCCAGAGGTTCTCGCCAAGGTCCTTGGCGTGGGAAGTGGCCTCATCGTGCGAGAACGCGACCTTGCCTTCGGCAATGGGGACGCCATAGGCGTGAAGCAGGGCTTTCGCCTGATATTCGTGAATGTTCATGGCTGGCTATTCGTGGCGGGAAATTCGCCCCTACATAGCATCGCTTTTTTGCGAAGGCATCGTTTTTCGCGCCCGGCGCCAGCCTAGTGTTTGGGCAAACTCGTCGCACAAGGCCGCTGCCGCGTCGCAAGAGCTTGCATACAACCCCTTGGCGAGTGCGAAACCCTCTCGCTGACCGACGCCGATCTCATCTTGCAAGCTTGAGACCCCTAATTCGCCAAGCTCGGCGCGATCTTCTGGCAGAGCTCGACGAGCGATTTCACGCTCTCGACCGAGTTCATGAAGGCGTCGCGCTCACTCGAGGTCAGTTCGAGCTCGATGACGCGCTCGACGCCCTTGGCGCTGATGACGATCGGCACGCCGGCATAGAGCCCCTTCACGCCGTATTCGCCATTGAGATAGGCGGCGCAAGGCAATACGCGCTTTTTGTTCTTGAGATAGGCTTCGGCCATCTCCAAGGCCGCGGTCGCGGGGGCGTAGTAGGCGGAGCCAGTCTTCAAAAGGCCGACGATCTCGGCGCCGCCGTCGCGCGTTCGCTGTACAATCTCGTCCAGGCGGCGCTGCGTGATCCAGCGCATGCGCACTAAGTCGGGGAGGGGAATGCCGGCGACGGTCGAATAGCGGATCAGCGGCACCATGGTGTCGCCGTGGCCGCCGAGCACCATCGCGCTGACATCCTTCACCGAGACATCGAACTCCTCGGCGAGGAAGTAGCGGAAGCGCGCGGCGTCGAGAATGCCGGCCATGCCGACCACCTTGTTGCGCGGCAGGCCGCTGGTCTTCTGTAGCGCCCAGACCATGGCATCGAGCGGGTTGGTGACGCAGATCACAAAAGCGTCCGGCGCATATTTGCGCAGGCCGGCGCCGACCTGCTCCATGACTTTGAGATTGATCTCGAGAAGGTCGTCGCGGCTCATGCCGGGTTTCCGCGGCACGCCGGCGGTAACGATCACGACGTCGGAATCCTTGATCTCGGCATATTCGTTGACGCCCTTGAACTTGGCGTCGAAACCTTCGATTGGCGCGGATTGCCCGAGATCGAGCGACTTGCCTTGCGGAATGCCGTCGACGATGTCGAACAGAATGACCTCGCCAAGCTCCTTGATGCCGGCGAGATGGGCAAGCGTGCCGCCGATTTGGCCGCCGCCAATCAACGCTATACGGTTCCGAGCCATGACATCCCCCTAGACTTATTGGCGATCCGCATTTGGCCATTTCCGGCCGATCCGGCATTTTTGTTACTGGCAATCGGGGCCTGTGGCAAGGCGCTGATGCCTGTTGAAGGCGCTCGGCCAGGAGTTGGCGGTCTGGGGCCGATCGGATAGGTTTGGGTACAGCTTGGGAGAGCACGCCATGGCGATGCGGCAGCCCGCCAAGGGGCCGAAGTTCGATGTCGAAATCAACGGCGTCACGCTCGTGGTCTGGGCGACCCGTCTCAGCCTCTATTTTCTCGTCCAAGGCGGCATCATTCTGCTGTGCTACGCCTATTACGGTTTCGACACCGACCCCTCGAGTTTTGCGCTCGGCTTCCGGCTCGATCCCATCCATGCCGCGGTGCATTTCGTCTGGGGCCTGGCCGGTAGCTTCATCGGCTTCTATCGGCCACGCTACGCCACCTATTTCTTGCTCGCTTTCGCGGTGTTCTACACGATCATGGCCATACTCGGCACCTTTACGACCCACCATTTCGGAATGCATCTCGATGCAGGCGTGAACCTGTTCCACTGGTTCCTGGTGCCCTTTGCCTGGGCGCTCGGGATTTTCGGGCTATGGCAGGAGCGGGGTTCGGGCTGATCGGGCCCGCAACAGTCGCGCTCGGGCGGCTCGTCGCTCGCTATTCCCGCGCCGCGATCGAACCTGACCGCGTTCAAATCATCCTCGAAGCGAAGCTGCCACTTAGCCCAACGCTCTGGATCTGTTGGCATGAAGCCAATCTGCTGGCGCTTGCGCTCCATGCAAGCGTCGCCGCCCGTCCGGGCATGGCGTTCGTTCCCCCTGGCCTCAACGGCGCCGCCATGCGCGGCTGGCTCGAGGGACTAGGCATCACGCCAGTGCCGCTCGCCGCCGATGCCAGGCGCGGGCTCGGCTTGCGGCACATGGAAGCCGCGCTCTCGGAAGGCAAGGACGTTCTCATCGCGGTCGACGGACCAAGGGGCCCTCGCCACAAGATCGCGCCTGGCGCTATGTGGCTCGCGCGCTCAAGTGGGGTGGAGGTCAGGCCGATCGGCGCAAGTTCGAGGCCCGCGTTCAGGCTTCCGCGCTGGGATCGCTTGATCGTGCCTTTGCCGCGAGCGCGGGTCACCGTGATCATTGGAGAGGCCCTGGCTTCCAATACAAAACGCGCCGAGGCGCAAGGCTTGGCGGCGGAAATTCCTGCGACGCTCGATCGGCTGATGGAGCGCGCTCGCCTGGCGACCTATCCCGGCGTAGAATAACGAGAGCGGAGGTAGGGCGATGGGCATGAGGCTTCCCAACTGGGTGCGGCTGGTCATTGTGCTTTCGGCGCTGATGCAGCTCGGCTTCGGCGCGACGCTGCTGTTCGATCCAGACCGGATCGCCGAGCTCTGGCCATGGAAACTGCCGCCGCTCACCGCGCGGCTGCTCGGCGCCAGCACGCTGGTGTCGGTGCCGATGGCGCTGCTCGCCGTTTGGATCAATCGCTTCGCCGTCGCCGCGATCCCCTTGGTGATGATGCTCACCTATCGCGTGTTGCAGCTCCTTGCCGGCATCATCCATCACGACCGCTTTACTCCCGACTCTCCCGTGACGTGGAATTATTTCGGCGGCGGCTTGCTGATGGCGGCGACATTTGCCTATCCGCTCATTGTTGCAAGGCGGGAGGACTTGCCGCCGGCACGAGCTAATCAGCCGCTTGCCGACCCCATGCAATGGATCGTTCCTAGTCTTGCGCGCACAAGCCTTACCGTGCTCGGCGGGATCTATTTTGTACTCGGACTAACTTTCCTCATTCTCGGCGCTGCCGCCAAACCGCTCTGGTTCGATGCGGCGGGCCTTACGCCTTTGACCGCGCGGCTGTTCGCCTCGCCGCTCACAGGACTTGGTCTCGGGCTCATTCTGGTTTCGCGGGCGAAGGATTGGCGCGAAATCATGGTGCCGGCAATTGGCATGGTGACCATCGGCATTTTCGGCACGCTCTCTCTTATTCTCGATCGCGCGAATTTCGCGCCGCAAAGCGTAGCTGCATGGCTCGTTGCCGCGACGCCGCCGATGCTTTGCCTTGTCGGCTTGGCCTTGCTCTGGTCGCGTCCCGCCGATCAGCCGGACAAGCGGACTTCAAGCGCCATGAAGATGCGCAAAGCCGCTTAATGTCTCTGACGCATCATCTTGTCCGAAAAGTCTGCAACTTATCGGGATCATGCCTTAGGCCCCCCTAACCACGGAGATGACGATGACGAGCATGGGACGAATTGCACGGATGGGAGCGCTCGCGCTTTGCGCGGCGGCTGCGCTTGCGACGATGAGTGAAAGCGCGTTCGCATGGCGCGGTGGCTGTTGGGGCTGTGGCCGGGGCGGGGCGTTTGCCGCCGGCGCCATTGCCGGTGCCGCGCTCGCCAACCGAGGTGGTTGATGGACAGCGCTTCACGAGGCATCGGGTCGATTGAGGCGAAACGCAGTCTGTCAGCAGCTTCGACCGACGCAGCGACCACGACTCTGACCGTGGCACCGGCCGGCGTGGTGGACGCGACAGCGGTGGTCGATGTGATCGCCGAAGCCTTCCTCAGCGATCCGACCTGGTCTTGGGCGTTTCCGGATCACGCGGCTCGAAGACATTGGTGGAATTTCTGCATCGATGGCGCGCTTCGCTATCCTTGGACCCTGAAGACCGGCGGCTTCGAGACCGTGTCGGTCTGGATCCCGCCCTCCGAAACCGAGTTCAGCCATGAGAGCGAGGCGAGACTCCCCTTCCTGCTGAAGGAGCTGGTGGGGTCGCGCGCGGAAGATGTCGCAGAGCTGTTGCGGCGTTTCGATGAGGCCCACCCGCACGACGAGCCTCACTATTATCTGAGCCTGTTGGGAACCGCGGACGCGCATCGCGGGCGCGGCCTCGGCATGGCGCTGCTCAAGGAGAACCTCGCGCGGATCGACGCCGAACGCATGCCCGCTTATCTGGAGTCGAGCAATCCCGGCAACAATCACCGTTACGAATCGGTTGGGTTCGTGAAGGTCTCATCGTTTCAGGCGCCGGGCGAAGGCCCTGTGGTCACGGGGATGTGGCGGAAGGGGCGGCAGCTGGTGAGTGCGGCGTAAGTCGGCGCCGATTTCGGCTGGCGCCGACTTGCACTTGCAAATTATTCGCATGTAAGATAGGCTCAATATAGAGAAGCCTTTAAAACAGGGAAAAATTGATGCTGGGCCCAAGACGCGCCGCCGATGAGGTGGGGTCTGCCAGAGCGAAGCTGGAGGAGGACGCCCCCGCCAATAGAGGTTGGCGGCGCGAGCGCCGCGACCCCTCGCTCGCCGAAGTGTTCGGCTCCATCAAGACGCGGCCCACAGGCCCGCTCTGGAAGAAGCTGCTCGCATTTCTAGGCCCCGGCTATCTCGTCGCCGTCGGCTATATGGACCCCGGCAATTGGGCGACCTCGCTCGCCGGCGGCTCGAAATTCGGCTACGCGCTGTTGTTCGTCGCGCTCGTCTCCAACATCATGGCGATCATCCTGCAGGCGCTGTGCGCGCGGCTCGGCATCGCCTCTGGGCGCGACCTGGCGCAAGCCTGCCGCGACGCCTTCCCGCGTTTCGTCGCATGGCCGCTCTGGGCGCTGGCCGAGCTTGCGATTTGCGCGACGGACCTCGCCGAAGTGATCGGCACCGCGATCGGGCTCAATCTGCTGTTCGGAGTGCCGCTCGAGATCGGCGTCATCCTCACCGCGCTCGACGTGTTTCTGATCCTGTGGATGCAGAAGCTCGGCTTCCGCTATATCGAGGCCTTCATCGTCGTCATGCTCGGCGTCATCGCCATTTCGTTCGGCATTCAAATCGCGATGGCCGATCCGGAATGGAACCAGGTGATCCGCGGCTTCGCGCCGACGGTCGAGATCGTGAAGAATCCGGCGATGCTGTATCTGGCGATCGGCATTATCGGCGCCACGGTGATGCCGCATAATCTCTATCTGCACTCCGGCGTGGTGCAGACCCGCGCCTATGGACACTCGATCCCCGAGAGGCGCGAGGCGATCAAACTGGCGACGATGGACTCGACCATCGCGCTGATGTTCGCGCTCACCATCAATGCCTCGATCCTGATCTTGGCGGCGGCGACCTTCAACCGCACCGGACAAGTCGATGTCACCGAACTCGGCCAGGTGCATTCGCTGATCGCGCCGCTGCTCGGGTCGGTGTGGGCGCCGACGTTGTTCGCCATCGCGCTGCTCGCCTGTGGGCTGAACTCAACGGTGACAGCGACGCTGTCGGGACAGATCGTGATGGAGGGTTTTCTCGATATCAGGCTGCCGCCTTATTTGCGGCGGCTGGTGACGCGGGGCATTGCCATCGTGCCCGCGGCCATCGTCACCATTTGGTACGGCGATGCGGGAACGGCCAAACTCCTGATCTTGAGCCAAGTCGTGCTCGGCCTGGCGCTGCCCTTCTCGATCGTGCCGCTGGTGATGTTCACGGCGGACAAGCACAAGATGGGCGCCTTGGTGTCGCCGCGCTGGTTGACCGTGCTTGCGGCCATCACGGCCGCGATCCTCATCGTGCTCAACATCAAGCTGCTCTGGGATTTGGCGGTCGCGCTGTTTTAGCGTATCGGCGCTATCGCTTCGCACCTTGAGCGCGTTTCTTGCGCTATCGCTTCGCTACTTGAGCGAGTCTTTCTTTGCGCTATCGCTTCGCTACTTGAGCGCGCGCATCACCCCACCCGGCTCAGCGCGTTGCGCTTCGCCGGCCTCCCCGTCAAGGGAGGCACGGAGTTTGTGGCGCCGCTTAGGCAGCTTGCTGCTACCTCCCCCTTGCGGGGTGGGGGGCTTTGCAAGGACACAATATGCCGCTAACACGCTGTGGATTGGGCGAAATTGCCCGGTCTCAGGGGTCCAATGCAGGTTTGGCGCATAGGCTTGGGTTTGGCGGCATGCGCGCTTCTAGCGGCTTGCGGCGGGGCCCCTCGCGCGCAGATGACGCGCATTGTCTCCGGCAACCCCGCAGGGCCCTATCTCGGCAAGTCGAAGACCGAAATCATCGCCTGCGCCGGTCTCCCGTTCGGCAGCTATAAGACGAGCACCGGCGAGAACCTCACCTATCATTATAGCGGCGCCGGCCCGGTGCCGGGCGCAGCACCCGAAGAGAAGAAGAAGGGCGTCTTCGGCGGCGGCAAGAAGGAAGACAAAGATTATAAATGCGTGGCCACGCTCAATTTCGAGAATGACCGGCTGGTCAGCGTGAACCACGCGCCGCGCAATGCGGTCAGTCCGTATGCGACGAAGCAGGATAAGATCACCAAGGAGAGAATACCGGTGCCGATGCCGGAGCCTTGCAGCTTCTCGCTGCCGCAATGCAGCCCCTCGCAATAGTGTCTCTTTTTGTCATTCCCGCGAAGGTGGGAATCCAGTAACCCCCGTCCTCGGTTACTGGATCGCCGGGTCAAGCCCGGCGATGACGTGGGGTGAGTGCTGAGTTTTGCCACTTGCGCCTCTACCTCCCCCTTGTGTGGAGGTCCGGCGGCGCGTAGCGGCGTTGGGGTGGGGGAGTTTCGTTTGCGCAACCGCTTCGCTACTTGAGCGCGGAAGAATCTCCCCCCCGGCTCGCTCCGCTCCCCGGCCTCCCCATCAAGGGGAGGCATGGAGCAAGCGGCGAGTCTCGGACAAAATCGTCCCGGAGCTTTGAGCGGGTCTTTAGTTTGCGCTATCGCTTCGCTACTTGAGCGCTTATGCCGCCGCGTGGCAGACAGCTTCGATGTTGTTGCCGTCGGGATCGAGCACGAAGGCGCCATAATAATTGGCGTGGTAATGCGGGCGTAAACCCGGCGCGCCGTTGTCCTTGCCGCCGGCAGCGAGTGCCGCCTGATAAAACGCATCGACCTCGGCGCGGGACTTGACGGCAAAGGCGACATGAATGTGCTGATCGCCGGCGGCGTGGAAGCCTTCGCCGATCCAGAAGAAGGGCTTGCCGCCATAGCCGAAGCCGATCGCCGCACCTTCGCCGGTATGCTCGGCTGAGACTTCCATGACGATGACGATGCCGAGCGGCGCCAGCGCCTTCAGATAGAACTCGGTGGCGCGGGCGAGGTCGGGCACGGAAAAGCCGAGATGGTCGATCACCCGGCGCGCTCCACCATTTTCCGCTTCAAGGATGCAATCGCCTTGGCGGGGTTCAGCCCCTTGGGACAGGCCTTGGTGCAATTGAGAATGGTGTGGCAACGATAGAGCCGGAACGGATCTTCGAGATCGTCGAGCCGTTCGCCGGTCCGCTCGTCGCGACTATCCTCGACCCAGCGTTCGGCTTGCAGCAGCACCGCGGGGCCGAGATAGCGATCGCCGTTCCACCAATAAGACGGGCACGCGGTCGAGCAGCAGGCGCAGAGAATGCACTCATAAAGCCCGTCGAGCTTCGCGCGGTCCTCCGGCGATTGCCGCCATTCCTTTTGCGGCGTGGGTGAGTCCGTCTTGAGCCAAGGTTCGATGGCGCGATGCTGCGCGAAGAAATGCGTCATGTCGGGGACGAGGTCCTTGATCACCGGCAGATGCGGCAGCGGATAGATTGCGATCACCGCCCCGCGCGCCTCCTCGGCATGCATGGTGCAGGCGAGCGTGTTGGTGCCGTCGATATTCATCGAGCAGGAGCCGCACACGCCTTCGCGGCAGGAGCGGCGGAAAGTGAGGGTGGCATCGATGGTGTTTTTGATCCAGAGCAGCGCGTCGAGGATCATCGGCCCGCATTCGTTCATGTCGACCCAATAAGTGTCGAGGCGGGGGTTGTCGGGCAGATCGGGGTCATACCGGTAGACGCGGTACTCGCGCCAGCGGTCCGTCGCGGCACCGGATGCCGGCGGATTCCACTCCTTGCCTTTTTGGACCTTGGAGTTCTTGGGAAGCGTGAATTCAACCATTTCAGTCTATCCGTATGTCATGGCCGGGCTTGTCCCGGCCATCCATGACCACAACGACCGAGCATGCCGCCCTGGATTGCCGGGTCAAGCCCGGCAGTGACGCAGGCAACGCCGGCGATGACAGAGGCATCAATACACCCGCTCTTTCGGCTTGATGTAGGCCACCTCGTTGGAGAGGGTAAAAGTGTGCACCGGGCGATAGTCGAGCGTGACCCTATGCGTGTTGTAATCCGCCCAGGCCACGGTGTGCTTCATCCAATTCTTGTCGTCGCGCTTGGGGAAGTCCTCGCGCGCATGCGCGCCGCGGCTCTCCTGCCGCGCCGCCGCGCCTTCGATGGTGACGGCGGATTGCGAGATGAGATTGTCGAATTCGAGCGTCTCGATCAGGTCGGTGTTCCAGATCAGCGAGCGGTCGGTGGTTTTAATATCCTTGCTCTCGTCCCACACGGCGCGGATAGCCTCAATGCCCTCCTTGAGCACGTCCTTGGTGCGGAACACCGAGCAATCGCGTTGCATGATCTTCTGCATCTTGAGGCGAAGCTCGGCGGTCGGAATGGCGCCGCTGGCGTAGCGGAAGAAGTCAAGCCGGGAAAGTGCGCTCTCGCCGGCGCCTTTCGGCAGTTCGGGGATGGCGCCGTCTTTCTTGATGAGTTCGGCGCAACGGAACGCCGCGGCGCGGCCGAACACGACGAGATCGACGAGCGAGTTCGAGCCCAGACGGTTGGCGCCGTGCACGGAGACGCAAGCCGCCTCGCCAAGCGCCATGAGGCCCGGCACGACCGCGTCGGGGTCGCCGTCTTTCGGTGAGACCACCTCGCCATGAAAATTGGTCGGGATGCCGCCCATGTTGTAATGGCAGGTCGGGATCACAGGGATCGGTTCCTTGGTCACGTCGACGCCGGCGAAGATACGGGCGAGATCGGCGATGCCGGGCAGGCGTTTCTCGATGATCTCATCGGGGAGGTGTTCCAGATGGAGATGCATGTAGTCCTTGTCGGGGCCGTGGCCGCGGCCCTCCCGGATCTCGATGGTGATGGCCCGGGAGACGACGTCGCGCGAGGCGAGGTCCTTGGCGGACGGAGCATAACGCTCCATAAATTTTTCGCCCTCGGCATTGCGCAAGAAGCCGCCTTCGCCACGCGCGCCTTCGGTAATCAACACGCCCGCGCCATAGACGCCGGTCGGGTGGAACTGCACGAACTCCATGTCCTGGAGTGGCAGTCCGGCGCGCAGCACCATGGCGTTGCCGTCGCCGGTGCAGATATGGGCGGAGGTGCAGGAGAAATAGGCGCGGCCATAACCGCCGGTGGCAAGAATGGTCTGATGGGCGCGGAAGCGATGGATCGAGCCGTCCTGCATCGAGAGCGCAATGACGCCGCGGCAGCGGCCTTCGTCGTCCATGATCAAATCGATGGCGAAATATTCGATGAAGAACTCGGCCGATTGTCGCAGTGCCTGACCGTACATGGTGTGCAGCATCGCGTGACCGGTGCGGTCGGCGGCGGCGCAAGTGCGCTTGGCCTGGCCCTTGCCGTATTCGGTGGTCATGCCGCCGAAGGCGCGTTGCAGGATCTTGCCCTCGTCGGTGCGCGAGAACGGCACGCCCCAGTGCTCGAGCTCGTAAACGGCTTGCGGCGCGTTGCGGCAGAGATATTCGATGGCGTCCTGGTCGCCGAGCCAGTCGGCGCCCTTCACCGTGTCGTACATATGCCAGCGCCAATCGTCGGGACCCATATTGCCGAGCGCCGCGGCGATGCCGCCTTGCGCCGCCACGGTGTGCGAGCGGGTGGGGAAGACCTTGGAGATGCAGGCGGTGCGAAGTCCGGCCTCGCTGGCGCCAACCACAGCACGGAGCCCAGCGCCGCCGGCGCCGACCACGACGACGTCATAGGCGTGGTCCTGAATCGGGTAGGCGCGGCCGTTGATCGTGGGCGCGGCGTTCGGTGTCGCGTCTTGAGCCATGGTCAGCGTCAAACTCCAAAGCCGATTTTCAGAATGGCGAAGCCGCAGGTAAGCACGAGCCCAGCAGCGAAGAAGGTCACGAGTATGAGCGCGAGCATCCGGAAACCATCGCGATGGACATAGTCCTCGATGATCTCGCCCAAGCCGATGCGCATATGGATCGCGGCGGAAATGACAAAGGCGAGCATGAGGATGGCGACGAGCGGCCGCGCGAAATAAGCGCGCGTCGCGTCATAGCCGGCGCCGATATGCGTGACGATCGACAGCACCACGAAAATCGTCAGCGGGATATTAGCGATCGCGGTGAGGCGCTGCCGCCAGAAGGTCTCGGTGCCGCGATGGGCGGCGCCAAGGCCGCGAACGTTGCGAAGGGGTGTGGCCATGGCGTCAGAACCCTCCCCGGATCCAATAACCGGCGACCCAAAGAGCCACGGTCAGCGCGGTCGAGCCGATGATGGTGGCCCAGGCGAAGATCTCGATGCTCTTCTTGTCGAGTCCGGCGCCGGTGTCCCAGATCAAATGGCGGATGCCGCCGAGCATGTGATGGATCAGCGCCCAGCTGAAGAGGAAGAGCAACAGGCGGCCGGGGATGCTGGCGAAGAAGCCCTCGACCTGCCAGAATTGCTGCGGGCCCGCGGCGAGCGCGATCAGCCACCAGGCGAGCAGCCCGAAGCCAACGGCAAGCGATGCCCCCGTGATGCGATGCGCGACCGACATCATCATGGTGAGCATCGGCCGGTAAATTTGCAGATGCGGGGAGAGCGGGCGATCCGCCCCCACTTTGCCGTGACTCATTGTGTTTCGTACGCTTGTTGCCCAGACGAGCCCTCTCATAACCCACTCGCCTTAATGGAGCAATCGAGGCTAATTGACGCCCGTTTCCGATCCGAATTCGGGAACTTGGACCTATCGAGTGACCACGCCGCAGGCGAGGCGATCGCCGGCATTGCCCGCAGGATCGGTCTTGTAGTCGTCGGCGGTGGCATGGACGATCAGCGTGGAGCCGTCGTCGTCGAGAAGTGCTGCATCCTCATCGAGGCTGACCAGCGTATTCAGGATTTCCACTTGCAGCTTGCCGCTCTCCGGTACGTGTAAATTGGGCATATCGCCGGAATGAGGCCCCTCGGGGTTCATCACGCCGTGCTTGGTCTGGTCTGGATTGAAATGGGGGCCGGCAGACTTGAAGTCGGGCGCTTCGCATTTGCCGACAGTATGGACATGGAAGGCATGCTCGCCGGGCGCGATTCCGGTGAGAGTGACGTTCATCAGCACGCCATTCGGGGTTCGGGTGAGTGCGGCCTGGCCGACCTCGTTGCCGTCCTTGTCTT
>Ga0315287_10003604_pt1 | contig 14953 bp, 12 predicted proteins | sample YL17G11_0_MG_FD_205037 | JGI IMG/M metagenome (GOLD analysis project Ga0315287, IMG submission 205037) | Sediment microbial communities from Yellowstone Lake, YNP, Wyoming, USA - YL17G11_0 | ecosystem: Environmental > Aquatic > Freshwater > Lake > Sediment | place: USA: Wyoming | collected... | reverse complement strand
TCACACCCCCTCACTCGCCCCCCCCGCCCCCCCCCCCCCCCCCCTCCCTCTCGAAACCGAAATGCACCAGGGTGCTCGTCCCGAGGTCGAGGCGCGTCACCGCGAGCTGGCTCGCCGCCTCCGTCGCCGCGGGGAGGCCGCTGCCCGTCCCGCCGCCGCCCTCCGCCCTCTCGGCGGCGCGCTCCGCCAGCCCCGCCGCCGCGGCGAGCGCCCTCTGCTCGCTCGCGTTCGCGCCCCTGCCGCACGTGCTGCCCCTGCGGGACTTCCTCGGCGGCGGCGGCTGCGGCGGGGGGGACGGAACGACGAAGCAAGTCAAGCTCTGCGCCTCGGGGCTGCCGACGGCGGCGAGGCACGCGGCGGCGCGGCTGGGGGAGGCCCTGGGGGCGCGGTACTCGGACTGTATGCGGGCGTCGACGACGCATTTGCTGGTGCCGACGCGGAGCGGGGAGAAGTTTGAGAGGGCCGCGGAGTTTGGGGTGGTGAGCTCTTCTCCCTCTTTGAGTTTTTGCGGTTTTGCGCTTTTTCGGGTCGGGGGGACTGGCAACAGAGAAGGCCGAGACGAAGAAAAAAAATCACTCACTCTTTTCCACGTTTCCGTTAAAAAAAAACCCAAAAACCGACAACAGAAAGCCGTCACGCCCGCGTGGCTCGCCGCCTGCGCCTCCGAGGGCCGCAGGGTCGAGGAGGCGAGGTTCTTCCCCCCGCTGCCTCCCGCCGCTGCTGCTCCCGCTGCTCCCGCTCCTCCTGCTGCTGCTGCTGCTGCAGGAAAGCCCGAGGCAGCGGCGGAAGTAGCGGCGACCGTCGCCCCCGCGCGGTCCGCCGGAGACGCCGGCCCGACCCCCGGCCCCCCCGCCGCCGCTCCTCCCGCCTACTCCCACTCCCAGGGACAGCAGCAGCAGCAGCAGAAGAGCCAGCGGGTCCCGGGTTCGGAAAGGAGGGCCTCGGCCTCGTTCGTGCCGCCGAGGAGGAGGCTCTCGTCGGAGAAGGCCGCGCTGACCTTCTCGCCGGCGGCCGGCGGCGCTGGCGCTGGAGCCGGCGGTGCTTCTGATGCTGGTGTTGCTGTTGCGGCGGCGACGACGCCGCGCGTCCCTCTGGCGCTCGGCAAGACCCCCGCTGCTGCTGCTGCTGCCGCGGCCGCGGCTGCGACTGGGGCGGACGCAGGCGCAGGCGGCAGCGCACCCTCGGACGCCGCGGCCCTCTCTTCCGGGAGAGCCAAGCGCCCCCGCGCCGCTGCCGCCGCCGCTGCCGCCGCCGCTGCCGCTGCCGCTGCCGCTGCGGCCCCCGTCGCTGCGACAGTCGTCGGGAACGACGGCGCCGGCGTCTCCGCGGCGTTCGACGTCCTCAACGCGGCCCTGGGACGCGCCCACGACAGCCGGGACGGCGGCGGCGGCGGCGGCGGAGGGGGAAACCCGGGGGCCCGCGCCGCGGCGGCGGCCGCGTCGGCCGCGGCAGCGGCAGCCGCTCCCTCCTTCCTCGACGGCTCGGCGCTGCTCTCTCCGCTGCTCCACCGCGGAGGCGACACCGTCTCTGCTCCTTTCCCCGCCCATGCGAACGCTGCGGCGACGGCGGCTCCCCCCTCGGGGACGGCGGAGGCGGGGCGCGGGCCGAGGTCGCGCCTTGGGCCCCAGCAGCAGCTGCAGCAGCAGCAGCAGCAAGACGCCGCCGCGGTGCCCGTTCCTCTCACGTCTCGCCCCGCCGCCGCCGCCGCCGCTCTCTCTCTCCCTCCTTCCACGGGAAAGAGGCGCTCCAGGTCCTCAGCAGGCCTCGCCGCCGCCGCAAACGCGGTCGCGGGGTCCCAAAACTCCGACCCCGCCGCCGCGGCCGAAGGGGGGGATGCCGGCGCCGACAGACGGAGGGGCGACGGCAAGCGGGCGAGGAAGCTCCTCCCCCCGCCGCCGCCGAAGCTGCTGCTCCAGCGAGGGGGAGGAACAGGGAGAGGAGAGACAGGGGACGAGGAGTCGCCCTCCGACTTTGATCTCGCTGCCTTCGCGCCGCCGCAGTCGCAGCTCGTCGGGTACGGCGGCGGCGGGGGCGGCGGAGGAGCTGCTGCCTCGGCCGCAGTCGCTGCGGCGGTCGCCGCCGCCGCGCCTGCCGCCGCGGCGTTGGGCAACGGGAACGGCGACGCCGACGCCGACGAAGACCATCCCGCGGCGGCAGAGGCGAGGCGCAGGCTCGCGAGCGCCGTGGCCTCGCTCGGGAGGCGCGGCAGCGGGGGCGGTGGCAAGAGAGGCGGAGAAGCTGCTGCTGCTGCTGCTGCTGCCGCTGCTGCTTCTGCCGCCGCGGCCGTCGCCGCTGCGGGCGGCGATGGGAAGGGAAGCGGCGTCAGCGCCGGCGGCGGCAAGGCGGCGGCGGCGAAGCAGGAGGGACGAAAGGACGTCCTCACAGAGATGGGCCTCATGTGAACTTGTTTTCTTCTCTTTGTAATGAACGAATGATCCCCACCCGGAGAGCACTGAAACCCTTTAAACAGAAAACGAATCAAAATCCGGGGAGAGCGAAAAAGGAAATATTTTTGTTTTTATTTTGGGAAATAATTTCCCCGCGCCTGCGGCGGGTAAAAAGAGGACACTGTCTCTCTCACATTCACAAAAGATCGGACCCAACGACAAGACAACATAGAAAAGAATCGACGGAAAGCGCGCGCGGAAGGGGGAAAAAATTGTTGATGTTGTTGTGTTTGGTTTCGTTCTCTCTACTCTCTCTCTTTCAAAAGACAAAACAAAAAAGGAATTTCTCTCTGTTTCTTTTCCCTTTCTTTCTCTCCCTCTCTCTCTCTCTCTCACATGTGCTCGTCAATCAGCTTCTCGAGGTCGTCCGGCTTCGCGCCCGTCATCGTCGCCACTTTAACGCCTCCCTTGTACAGCTGGAAGGTCGGCACAGACCGCACCTCGAGCTCTTTCCCCAGGTCTTTGTTCTTCGCGTTGCACTCGAACTTGGCACCGACCATCTTTCCTCCGCGCGCAGCGGAGAATTCCACGAGTTTGGGCATCATGAGCTTGCAAGGGCCGCACCAGGTGGTGTAGAAGTCGACAACGACGAGGGCGGGTCCAGCGTCCTCCTTGATAAACTTCCAAAAGTTCGCCGAGTCGAGCTCGGTGAGGCCCGAGGCTTCCGTCGTGGCCGTGGCGGCGTCGGACGAGGCAGCTGCCGACGCGGCCCGCACGGAGTTCTTGAGGTCCTCCTCGTGCTTGGCGAGGGCGGCGGAGGCGCCGGACTTGAGGGAGCGGAGGGACTTGAGGGCGGCTTCCTTGTCGGCCGACTGGATTTTTGTTTTTTGCGTTGTGCGTTTGTTTTTTTCCCGGTCGGCGTTGAGGTTGAGGAAGGAATAAGGGGGGCAAGGGGAGCACACGGGCTGCTTCTGCTGCTGTCAAGGCCCGCTGCGTCTCGGGCTGAAAGGGCACGGCATTTTAAAGGTCGCGCGCGGAGGGAGCAGCAGCAGCGGCGAGGGCGGGACGGGGCAACCCTGCAGGATGAACCCAGCAACGGGCCTCGAGGAGTCGGAGGTCGAGGAAAAAAAGATGTCGCCTTTTTGTTTTTTGCTTGGTTCGCGACGCTCTGTTTTTTTTCCTTTTGACTTGGTCCCGACGATTCCAAATGTACCGCTCCTGAATAGAAAATCGATGCGGAGCCCGACGCTGAGCATGCTCAGCGTCTGGAGAACACTCCCTCTGTCTGTCCGAGAAGGGAAAAAACCGATCGTACCTGGGCGCGGACGGAGACGACGGGGGCGCGGCGAGGGGCAGCGGTCGCCGATTTCTTCGCCGACGGAGCGAGCCTGCGAAAAGAGGGAAGTCGAATTGATTGATTAGACAAGTAAGCTCTTGCTCCCCGTTTTTTTGCTCCGAGTCGCCAAGCGGATCGAAACGCACGCGGGCGCTGTCGGCGTGAGCGCAGCGGGTTTCGCGAGAAAAGCGAGCGCCTCGGTGGGGAGAGGCGGCGCGAAAGATGACGAAAAAAAGGCGACGAGACAAAGAGGCGAGGACGACGTCGACGACGTCGAAAGACTTGTTTCCTCTGTCACGGCCCTCGTCGGGGTTCTCCAAGCCCTCGTACCGTGTCGCGGGCACGCGGAGCATCATGGAGGACATCGTGGCGGATTCAACAAAGGAAGAAGTCTTGTTCTTTCGACAGAAGGGGAAGAAAGAAAAGAGACGAAGAACGAGAGAAAGGAGAGTGGAATGGAGCAGAAACTAGGAGCCAAGAAATGTTTTCCCCCTCTTCTTCGACCTCCTCCTGGAGCCGAGGAATTCCTCGCTTCTTCTGCTCTCTCTTTCTCTTTTGCGCTCTCTCTCGTACACTCTCTCTTCTCCACTCCAAAGGCACAACGAACTGCCGAGGCTCCTCCGGCTCGCGAGCGACATCACCGACCAGATCCCGCACCGCCCCTCTGGCGTCGTCGAGGGCTACAGTTACACGTTTTCCATCTCGTTTCCCGTCCTCTTCCCTCTCTCCCCCCCCTTCAGAGCAAGTCCAGCTCCGCGCGCTCGACCACGCTCACCAAGACGTCGACGCCCGTCTCGAGCCCCTCCCGCCGCACCCTGGCCCTGGTCTCCTCGCTCGCCCTCCACCAGTACGGGGTCATCCGCAGCAGGTCGAAGGCCGCGGGGCCGTCCAGCGAGAGCCGGTACTGGATCCGAGCCTGGGACGAAAACGGCGGCAGGGCGCCGCCGGCGGGGGGGGGGCCCTCCCCTCCCTCGAGCGGCGGCGGCAGCTCGTCCCTCTTCTCGGCCCTCTCTCGGCCGCCGTAGACCTCTCTCTTCAGGCCCAGGAAATGCTCCGGTCCGGGGCCCACAACGACGACAGCAGCAGGAGCAGCAGCAGCAGCGGATCCGGGCTCGCCGCCGGTTTCATTCTTCAACACTCGCCGCAGCTCGGCGGAGGGCAGAGGCGCGAAGGCCACGAGGGCGCAGGAGACGGAGGCGTCGGGGAGCGGCAGCGCAAACGCCGACGCGACTGCAAAGTGAGCTTTGACTTTCCTCTTCGGGCTCGGACGAGGGGGAGCCTCTTCCTGCTCCCTCTGCGCCCGCGAGGCCGCGGAGCGCACTGCGGCCTTGGCGACGTCGACGCCAAGCAGGTTTATCGACGAGGAGGACGAAGGAGACGACGAGGTCGCGGAAGAGGCGAGGCGGCGGGCGAGGCGGCGGAGGTAGGCGCCCTCGCCGCACCCGGCGTCGAGAACTGTCATCGCCGCCGCCTCCTCGCCTCCTCCTCCTCCTCCTCTCCTCTGGAGGACCCCCAGGACCGCGTCCGCTGCGGCGTCCATCACCCTGTCAAAGTGCCCCGCGGCGAAGAAGCGGCCGCGCGCGGCCAGCGCCTCGGGCGCGTCGCCCGCGGGCGCGGCGCCGGACCTCTTGGCCTTCCGCCCGGCTCGCGCGAGGTTGACGTATCCCTCTTTGGAGACGTCGAAGCAGTGGTTCTGCGGGCAGGTGAGCGTTTTGGCGTCTGCAGAGGGCGAGAGAGGGGAGGAGCACGCGGGGCAGAGCCACGGGGAGGGAGGCGAGGAGGGAGCGGAGGAGGAGGAAGAAGAGGAGGAGGAGGAGGAAGAGGAAGAGGAGGAGGAGGACGAGGAGGAGGAGGAAGACGAGGAGGAGGTCGAGGCGGCGGCAACGACAGCCGTCGCCAAAGGATTGAGTCTCTCCGAGCGTCGTGGTGTCAAGGCAGCAGCTCTCGGTACGCTGCGATATTGCGGGTAGGAGGCCTCATTTCGTGGCTGGCCACCAGCTATCGAAAACCGGCAGCTTGGCGCCAGACTGAGCATTCGAAGGATTCGGAAAGGAAATGAAGAAAATGAATTTTGAAAAAAAGCGACTAGTTTTTGAAGAGAAGGAAAAAACACTTGTTCGATTGCTCTCTCATTCCCTCTTCTAAAACCGGCGCTTCACGCGCCAATAGGTGGACGGAGGCTCCTCTGGCCAGCGCTTTTTGATGCGTGTGGCGTCCCTGATCGCTCCAGAGGCCCGGCAGCACCAGCAGGAGACCGGAGCTCGACGACGATGGCGGCCTCTGCTGCCAGATCGACGCTGCTGTCGTCTGTCGCCGCCACTCCAAGCTTCTTCTTCTTCCTTTCCTCTAACCCGCCGCCGCAGCCACGTCACGCACGCCAAGGGCCTCCGCCTGGGCATTGGTAACACCTCGAGCTCCCCTCACAAGAGGATGTCCGACTACCTTCTCGAAGAAGGGCTCGCCTCGGGGGACCCCACGCTCATCGAGGCGGCCTCGGCGCCGCCGACGCCGTCGGCGCTCCTGCCTTGCCCTCTGCCCCCGGCTCCGCGCAAGGCGTCCGTCGCGGCCGTGCTGCGGTTCCTGGGAAAGCTGGCAATGGAGGACGGCTCGCTGCGGTGGCGGCTAGCGGTAGCGGCGGCGCTGGTCGTGGCCTCCAAGGCCACGGGCATCCTGGCGCCGCTCCAGCTCAAGGACGCCGTCGACGCCCTCGCGGCCGAGGCCGTCGTCGCTTCCTCTTCGAGCTCTCCGAGCGCTGCCGCGACTGCCTCGCTCGCTCTGCTCCCTTCCTCGTTCTCCGGCGCCCTCGCTGCCAGGCCTGCGACCCTGAGGGCCCTGGCCCTGTTCACGGGCTCGCGCCTGCTCTCGGCGCTCACGCGCGAGCTGAAAGGACCGTTGTTCGCGCCCGTCGCGGCGGCGGCCGCGCGCCGCGTCGCCCACGGGACCTACGCCCGCGTCCTGGCGCTGGAATTGGACTACCACGTCAAGAGGAGATCCGGGGCGACAGCGAGGGTGTTAGAGAGGGGGTCGAGGGCCGTGGCGATGGTGTTCCGGGCCGTGGCGGTGAGGCTTTTTTTTTGCTTTTGCTTTCGGGGCCCAGAGAGGCCGTCGGGGCGAGAAACGAGGAAGAGTGTTTTTCACCCACCTTTCTTTTCTCTCTCTCTCTCTCTCTCTCTCTCTCTCTCTCTCTCTCTCTCTCTCTTTCTTTTCCAAACCAATAACTCCATAAACCGGAAAAAAAAAGTGGACCTTCATCCCTACGGCGGTCGAGCTCACGGCCGTCTGCTTCCTCCTCGCCCGCAAGTTCAGCCCCGGACTGGCCGCGCTCGTCGCGGGGACGTTTGCGCTCTACTCGCTCTGGACTGTCCGGATCACCTCCCGCGCCGCGGGCGTGCGCGCCCGCGCCAACGCGCTCGACGCCGCGGCGAGGGGCAGGGCCGTCGACGCCCTGATAAACGTCGAGACGGTCAAGGCCAACGGCTGCGAGGCGTACGAGGCCGCGACGCACGACGCGCTGCTCTCGCGGTTCCAGGCCTCGAGCGTCGAGACGGAGAAGCTCGCTGCGATCCTGAACGCCGGCCAGGCCGCGATCCTGACCGTGGGCCTCGGCGCGGCGCTGGCCTGCGTCGCCGCCCGGCCCGGCGCGACCCCGGGCGACCTCGTGATGGCGCAGGGCCTGCTGCTGCAGGTCGCGGCGCCGCTGTCCTTCCTGGGGTGGTTCTATCGCGAGCTGCGGCAGGCCCTGGTCGACCTGTCGCAGTTCTTTGACGTCCTGGGCACGGAGCCCGCGCTGAAGCCTGGGACTCGAGGGCTGGGGGGAGGCGACGACGGCGGAGGAGGACGAGAGGGTGGCGGAGGAGGAGGACAAAACAAGGCTCTGGGCCTCTCGGTCGAGCTGCGGGACGTCGTCTTCGGCTACGACAAGAGCAGGCCGGTGCTCAAGGGCGTCTCCCTCTTTCTGCCCGCCGGCTCGTCGGCCGCCGTCGTCGGTCCGAGCGGCTCGGGCAAGTCCACGCTGCTCAGGCTGCTGCTGCGGGCCTACGACGTCGACACGGGGAGCATCCTGCTGAACGGCGTCGACGTGCGCGACCTCCGCGCCGAGGCGCTGCGCGGCGCCGTCGCCGCCGTGCCGCAGGACACGGCTCTGATGAGCGACACGCTGGCCGCGAACATTGCCTACGGAAGGATGAGGACGAGAAGCGAAACGGCGGCGGCGGAGAGCTCGAGCGGCGCTTCGTCGAAAGAGATCGAGGCGGCAGCGCGCGCGGCCGGGCTCGGTGCCGTCGTCGCCGCGATGCCGCTTGGGCTCTCCACGCTCGTGGGAGAGCGCGGCCTGCGGCTCAGCGGAGGCGAGAGGCAGCGCGTGGCCGTCGCACGCGCGCTGCTGCGCAGGCCGAGGCTGCTGGTGGCTGACGAGCCGACGAGCGCGCTCGACTCGGAGACCGAGGCGGGAGTGCTGCGGGCGCTGGCGAGCTCCGTCGATGAAACTTTGACGTCTTATTCGACTCCGACGTCTGCCTCCCCTGCCTCGACGTCTGTTTCGCCAAACGACAGCAAGCGAGACAACGTCCGGACCAGTGTCTACGTCGCGCACCGCCTGTCGACGATAGCGGGCGTCGACGCCATCTTCGTGCTCAAGGGAGGGATCGTCGTTGAGAGGGGCACGCACGAGGAGCTCCTCAGAGACGAAAAGGGAGTTTATTCTTCGATGTGGCGGGCGCAGCAGAGGCGGCAGCACAGTAGGAGCTTGCAGAAACACGAAGAGGAGCGAGAAGAGGAGGAGGACGGGCTCGCTGCCGCCGCGGCCCTGGCTGCTGCTGCGGCAGAGGGCTGAGGGCGATTTCCGTTTCGGCAGCACTCGAGAGTTGAAAGAAAAAAAACTCTAAAAACTCTTTCGTTCGCTTTTTTGAGTTGGTTTTCCCGAAAAACTCGTTCGCTTTTTACTTCTCTCTTTCTCCTTTTACTCGGAAATCGGCGGCAGCAGCAGCAGCAGCAGCCTCTGCAGCAGCAGCAGCAGTAGCAGAAGCACAGAGAAGCGGCTTTTTTTTGTCTTTCCAGGCCCCGTTTCACACTGAAATCGACTGGAAAAATTCATGCGTTTTTGTTTTCTTTCCTTTCCTTTTTCACTCGGCAACAACGTCACCTCCATCTCCACCTCCGTCGCCGCCGCCTCCCTCCTGATCCAAGTCCTCCCACTCGATCGTAAAGTACTGCCCGCTGAGCGCGATGTAGCCCAGGACCAGGGCGGTGACGGAGACGACCCAGAGAGCATTTCCTCGGCGGTGGGACAGGTCCCGCTTGGCCGCCGCACCGCCGCCGTCAGAGTCAGTTTTCCTCCCAAACGGCCACCAACCGCTGCCCTCTCCTCCTCCTCCTCTCTTGCCGCCGCCTGCTCGCCGACCACCGGCGGGGATCGCCCCCAGCCTCCCCCCCAGGAAGTCGTTCGGAGAGGCGGCCCTCGCCGCCCTCGCCGCCGCCGCCGCCGACGCCTCCCAGCCAGAGCCGGGGATGTATGGCAGCGGCGGCGCTGCCGCGGCCGCCGCCTGCTCCGGCCCGAGCCCCGCGGCCTCCGCGACCGCGGCCAGGTACCGTGCGATCTCCGGGCGGCAGCGCACGGACTCGCGGAGCTCCGGCGGCGAGACCGGGGCGCGGGCGTGGAAGGAGAGGTGCGCGAACAGCAGCGCATCGACGGACGAGGGCGCCTTCCCGAAGAAGAAGGGCCCCACGGCGGCGGAGCCCCTGGAGGAGGCCGAGGACGACGACGACAGCCTCGCCGCGACGGCCGCGTGCGCCGCAACGGCGTCGGAGAGCACCCGCTCCCGCACGGCAGTCGCCGCGGCGCCGCCCGAGCCCGGCCCGAAGAACCGCGCGGAGACGCCCCGCCGCGTCGAGCGCGGGATCAGCGCCGACAGCGGGAACGGCAGCCCGGCGCCGTACTCCTTCTTCGTGAACTCGTCGTAGGCCGACTGGTCGCACCAGGCCGCGAAGGCCGAGGCCGGCTCGAGCGCCGCCGCGGCCAGCGCGCGCCAGGCGGCCGCCTCGGCCGCGTCGGCCGCGGAGAGCCCGGCGTCGAGGTCGAATGTGGCGGAGGCGTCGGCGCGGCGGGCGTGGGCTATGATCAGGGAGGCCGCCTCTGTCGGGGCGGCGGCGGACCCGGCGGGGGCGTCGACGAGCTCGCCGCGGTGCTCGAGGGCGGGGCAGGTGCCTGGCGGAGGGAGAGAGCGAGAGAGAGAGGGAGAGAGCGAGAGAGAGAGGGAGAGAGCGAGAGAGAGAGGGAGAGAGCGGAGGAGGAGAGGGAGAGGGAGCGGAGGAGGAGAGGGAGAGGGAGCGGAGGAGGAGAGGGGGAGAGGGAGCGGAGGAGGAGAGGGAGAGAGAGGAGGAGGAGAGGGAGAGGGAGCGGAGGAGGAGAGGGAGAGGGAGCGGAGGAGGTGAGCGTTAGGCCATCGATCGGCCAATCGACTGGCCTCACAAATCCGCGTCAGCCCTCTTTCGCCTCTCATTCCCTCACCTGTGGGTCCCGAGCGGGCGCTGTTGCACTCCTGGATGGTCAGGGGCACTCGTGCGAGGCGGAGATAGACCTGGAGAACAGGGTCAAAAAGGAAAGAGAAGAGAAAAAGGGTGAGAAAGAAGAGGAAAAAAAACTCGATCGGCGGTTTTCCGATGCCATTGAAAAATGCAACGCTTCTCTCTCGTTCCTCTTTTCTCAGGCGCACACCTCTGCCTGCGTCGAGGCAGGGTCTATGCTCGGGAGGCCCCAGCCAGCCTGCCACTTGTAGAGCAGAAAGTCTTCGTCCTCGACGACGGACATTGCTTTCTTTTTTTTGAAAAGCGTGAGGGAGAGGAAGAGAGTGTTGGTTTTTCTTCTTCGACCTTGTTCTTTCTCTCTCTCTGCCCGCCGTCTTCGCCTCCTCCGTTTCTCTCGCTCTCTCGCTCTCTCGCTCTCTCGCTCTCTTCCGAGCAGTCATGCTCCCGGCGGCAGAGCCTCCAGTGCCCCTCGCCCCTCTCTCTTGCTTCTTTCTTCTTCTCTTCTTTGCTCTGAACGGTTGAGACCTCGTTTTCAACTCTCTCCTTTCTTCGACCCTGTTCTACCTCTTCCCCCCCCACACCCCGCCTTTCTCGCCTCCGTTTCTCTCTCTTTGCCCTTTGTTTTTCAGTTTTTCTTCTTCTTTTTACAATGGTGCGACCCTAGCACACCCGTATCAAACCACAGAGCAAACCACCGCGGCAAAGAGCGCGACCCCGGCTGCGGCGGCGGCGGCCCCGGCCGGCGTCGCCTGGTAGCGGCCGTCGAGGCTGCCCTCGGCCGCCGAGGGCACCTCTTCCAGCCAGGCGCGGTACCTCCCGTCGAGCCCCGCGGCCCGCGCGCCGCTGCGCATCTTGTCCAGGTACCTCTCGCGCGGGGGCAGCGGGAGGCGGAGGCGGAGCCCGGGGGAAGAGACGAACGCAAAGGCCTCGAGGAGGAGAGCGCGTTGGCCGCCGCAGCCGCCGCCGCCGCCGCCGCCGTCGTCGTCGTCGTCGTCACCGAGAGAAACGACTCTCACCTCGACTCTGCGCAGGCAATAGCCGCCCTCCCTCTCGGCGAGAGCCTCGAGCTCGGACTCGGAGGACAGAGAGTAGAGAACGCCGTGAGCCGGGGAGGAGAAGCAGGAGCCGCCGATGAAAGAGGCGCCGTTTCCGGTGTCGTCGCTCTTGTTCTCTTCCCTCTCCAAGGCGATGGCGCTCGAGCTCGAGCTCGAGGCCGAGCTCGAAGCCGTCGAGGCCAGGGCGGCGGCGGCCGTGGGGCCCTCGCGCGCGCGCGCGCGGGCGCCCCAGCCTCCTCCCCCGTCCTCCCCTCCTCGCTGCGAGCCCGGGACCAGCCGCCACAGCGGCGACGCCGCGGAGGCCCGCGCTTCCCGCAGGTCGACGAGCGTGGCCCACCCGCCGCGGTGGGCGAACGCGACGGCGACGGCGACGGAGGAGGAGGCGGCGGCGGCGGAGGAGGCTTCCACTCGCTCGTCCCTCTGTTGCTGCCGCCGCCGTCCTCGTCCTTTTCTTTCCGCAAACGCGACCGCGACGGCGGCGCGTGAGGAGGAGGAGTGAGAGGAGGAGGAGGAGGAGGAGGAGCGCGCGAGGAGCCCTGAATGTCTCCCCTGGAGCCTGCGCTGCATCGTGGTCGGGTCCATGAGGGCGCCGTAGGCGAAGAAGAGCACGCCCTCGGGGTCGCCGCTGTCCTCCGCGGAGGTCGTGGAGGTCGAGGTTGCCAGAGGCACCGCCGTCGCCGACGCCGACATTGGGGCCTCTGCGTCGTCAGCCTGCCGCGGCGTTCGCGCGCATCTGCGCCCTTGGGGGGACGGTTGAAGCCGCTTCGGGTGTCGACGAGTGATCGAGGCTGCTGCTGATGCAAGGCGCGAGGCAGAGGCGGCAGCGACGGCGGCCATGCGGCGCGCAATAGCTGGAATAGAACGAGGGAGTTGCAAGACTGCAATGAAAAGAAAAATGGAAAGGTCGAGCGAAATTTTGAGAGGTTTTGCAAGAGAAAATCGTCGAAAGAAAACCAAACCCAAACCTTTACTTCCCACGCACCTTTTTCCTTTTCCCCCTAGGCGACGACGGGATTACGCCATTGCGATGCCTCTTCGGCCTCCCCTCCTCCCACCACTCCCCAAGATTGCTCTTCGTGATGTCTTCCGTGAATTTCCAGAAGCGATTCACCAGAATACCAACACCAAAAAGCTCCAGTTGTGCGATCCTCGTCTGCTCTGCTCTCGCGGACTGGGAAGTGTCGACTTCCCGATGCCCGTTCGAACCCGGCTTGACCGTGTTGTACCTCTTCAGGGCTTTCCAGAGAGCGCAGAGCTGATCGCTGTCGACTCCCTCCCCCCTACCGAGGTTGAACTCTGGACTCACCTTTTTCAGGTTTGGCACCCTCCCTTTGCACTCTGTCTCCTCGGGCACCTCCAACCTCGGAGAGGCAAACACGTAGACTCGCTGGTTCTCCTCAGTCATCGGGCAGGGCTGTTCCTTCGATGGCGGTGTGGGCCCCTGCTTGAGGGCCACCGGCATCGCCGTCGTCTTTCCCGAGTCCCTCTCGTCCCTCTTCCGTTTTGCTTCAAGCCTTGCTGCCAGCATCGCAAGTTTTCCTCCTCCTTTTGCCCCCCCCACTGCGACGGCGCGAGCGATCTTTTCAGGATCGTGAGAGGCTTTCAGTTGACCAGAAGCAGCGGCGGCGGCAGCAGCGGCGCCGGCGGCAGCAGCAGCGGCGGTGGCGGCTCCCTGCTGTTCTCTTCCTACCCAATTTACCAGACCTATCTCGACGAGGAAATCGACCACGGCGCGGAACCTGAGTTTGGGTCCCGGTTCGACGCGCAGGTCTCCTCCTTCGTCGCACCGCAAGGCCTCGATCGAGCCCGTGAAGCCGACGCAGTTGGTGAAGACTTTCTCCGGCATCTCCCTCAGGCACGGGTCGAGCTTGAAGGAGAAGCCCCCCAGGGCAGGAGAGGAAGCAGAAGAAGAAGAAGGACCGGCTCCCGTGCTCGTGCCCGCGGAAGGAAAGAAGGGGGCCGGGTCGCAGCCCAAGGCCCCCTTGGCGGCGTGGCGGGAGAGCCACGCGTGCAGTTGGGCCGCGCGGAGGCCAGGGCTTTTGCCGAGGCCGTTTTTTCTCATCGTTTCCTCCTCCTCCTTCTGCTCCTCCTTCCTCCTCTTTGCTTCCACCCTTTTCCGCTGCTTCGCGGCTCTGTCGGCGGCATTTTTCCTCCCGTTCCGGATGGCCCTGCTGAATCCAGATTGCATGGATTCTTTCCCGGACGTTTTCCAGTAAGGCTCGGACTTGGATTCGGCTCCGGTGCCGCCGCCGCCCCTCAGGTTTTCACCGGCCAACAGCTTGCAGCGCCCGCCCTCGACGTGAACCTCCGGATCTGTCCACGCAGACAGCAATCCCTTGCTTGGGTCCTTGACAGCGTCCAGAAACGCGCCCAGCACGAAATAGAAAACGCCGTTGAGGCAGCAGGGATTGGCCTCGAAGTCCTTCTTTAAGGCCTCTTTTTTTTCCTGCTCCTTCTCTTCCTCCTCCTTCGTTTTTTTCCCCGGTTTCTCGAGCTCCTTGATAGCCTTTTCTTTGACAGTGGCTACTGCGAGAGAGAAGGTTCGGGAGAGAACCTGTTTTTGTTTGTTTGGGTGGGGCTGAGGTGGGGGGAGGAGTCAAAAGCAAAGGGAGTGAAAAGTCTGGGTTTCGATGTCGTTGTCGTCTCAACTTTTGCTCCCTCCCTCCTCATTTCTCTCTTCCGTTTAAAAAAAACAAAATGGCTCACCTCGTCGATTTCTGGCCATGCTTGCCCAGCCGCAGGCCCGTTGTCGTAGATGATGGCGTGTAAAAAGTGCTGAAAGGGCAGGTTCACCGCGATCCTGCGCAGGAAGCCGGGCAAAGGCTCCTCTTCGAGCAGGTCCCTGCGGTACTCGAAGTGGACGTCGTCACCGGAAATGTCCCTCGCCAGAGTCAAGGGGTGGTCCTTCTCGAGCACCAAGAGGCCGCTGCTGATGACACTGGCGAAGAAGGCCGCGGCGAGGCGGTTGGCGGCGATTTCCGGAAAGTGCGCGTGGCCGTGGAGATCCTTGTCGAGTTTCTGCTTGACAAAGTCAAAGGCCTGTTTCAGTTCGTTGGTTCGTTTCGGTAGTTTGCAAGCAGGATGTGAGTGCGACCAGGTAAAGGGACGTTCTGATAAAGACGAGAGCAGCAGCGGCATCGAGGTAAACGTGCTCAACGGGAAGGGCGAGAGAGACGAGATCGGCCAAAGAACAAAGCGAAAAACGGAGGGGAAAACCAAAAACAGAGGGGAAAAAGAGAGGAAAGAAAACCCACCTCTTGGAGGTTGGCGCCGGCGCGCACCCGCTCCGTGGTCCACGACGCGATCCGACCGAGAACTGTCTCTTTATCGAAGTCGATGCCGTGGAAGGCGAAACGCGACCGTGAATCATCGCCGAAGGCCATAACGGCACGCGAAAAGTGCAAAGCGTAGGGGCGAAAAAGGGCTCCCCACCGAGTCTCTTCGTTTCCTTTCTCGTTCCGGCAGCCGTTTTCTCGTTTCCGGCCACGAGTGAGAGGGGCTTCCGAACCTCGTAAGAGCGAGCTCACAGATGCGTGTCGCGTGGACTTCTTCCCCGAAAGACGGGAAGAAACCGAGAGCTGCGGCGAAGGGGGGGGGGGGGGGGGGGGGACGAAGGAAAAAAAGAATTGAGAGGAGAGAGCGAGCGAGCGGGT
>Ga0315287_10003603_pt1 | contig 14956 bp, 10 predicted proteins | sample YL17G11_0_MG_FD_205037 | JGI IMG/M metagenome (GOLD analysis project Ga0315287, IMG submission 205037) | Sediment microbial communities from Yellowstone Lake, YNP, Wyoming, USA - YL17G11_0 | ecosystem: Environmental > Aquatic > Freshwater > Lake > Sediment | place: USA: Wyoming | collected... | reverse complement strand
TAAACGCTGCTGGTGACGTCATCGGCGGCGAATGGACTGGCGGCAGTATTAGGTCGCACCCTAATTTCATTTGGTTAGCCTTTGAACCGCTACCGTCCAACGGCAGCGCCCAGCTCGGCAATCCGCATCTAGATCCGGCCAAGGTGCTGAGTCTCTGGGCCGATTCCGTCGATGATCCAAATAATCCGCCACCCGATGTGACGCGCCAGACAGCGTCTAGTAGCTGGGGTCAGTTTGCCGGCTTTAGTGCCGTATTGGACGGATTCACCACTGGCGCAGCCTTCGCCGGTAAGCCGCTGCAGCTGCGCGTCACCCGCAGTCCATCGACGGCGGGACCTGGAGTCGAACTCAACCTTGGCCTCAACGGGACGCCGCTAGCCACCGTCACTAGCACCGGTAATGAAAACTTCTCCTTTCCTATCGCAGCCGGCACCGGACTTAATAGATTTCAGTTTACTTGGAAGAAAAACGGCGCCGTCATATACGACAACTACCTGCGTTTTCGCCTCAGTCGCTAGAGTGCGGTTATCTGTGAATTTTCGCCTCATAGAAGGCCTCTAAGGCGATAGAATCGAGTGCAGGTAGGCCCTTCGACCTCGTATAGGCCAGAAGTCGCCGTAGTTCGGCCAGCGGCGAAGAATAGCCACTAGCAAGGCTAGGCCGGAGATAATCTTCTGGATTTGCTGACGCAAGTAGCTAGAATCAGGTATGCGGGTTGGGCCGACGCGGATTGCTGTAATGGTCCATTGGGCATGAACTGGATGGGTGGGCTGGACCATGAATCGTCTTTTAAATATCTTGATAGCGCTATGTTCCCTGATACCAACCCAACTTTTGGCCCATTCAAATCATAATGCCAATCCCATTTGCTTGGCCAAGGCCTGCGGCGGCGCCTCGCTTAAGTGTGGACTCGATGGGGAATGCCGCCGTTGGCTGCAATGTGTATTGGAGTGTGGTGACGACCAGATTAAGTGTCCATCTCGTTGTGGCTTCTTTTACCAGTCCCAGGCTATCAATCAAACCAGTAGCTGTATTTTTGCCAGTCATTGTGTCGATCTTGGATTTTCGGCCCTAGCACTATATGAGCATGCGGCTCGCCCGGTTGAGAAGCTCGAAGGTATCCAGGGCAGCTACTGGTTTGTAGCATCGCACGGCGGTTCGCATATTTTTGATTACGATTGCCAACGCTTTGATTTTGCCCCAAGTGATATAGAGCAAGGGAGTCTAGCTGTAACATACTCTGTGCCTTTGACGTTAAAAGGCACGCAACGCATCACCCGTGCGCATGGGGTCTTTAAACAGCTGGAGTCCGGCGCCGTCGAAGTCATCTATGACAACTTTTCTGGATATCACGAAAAATGGTACGTGCTTGATAAGACAGAAGACACCATCCTGGCGCAAGTCTGTATCGATGCAGGCAAATTTTGCTACGATTACGGTACGGTGCTCCTGGCGAGAGACCAATTAGCCAACCTTGACCCAGACGTTTTAAGTAGAATCAATGGCATCACTCAAGCGCAGTTCGGGTTTGCCGTAGGTGATTTTCATCAGTCTGGTAAACAGGGATGTGCGAATTGACTGCGCCGTTTTAAATGGTACAGTTCCTGGTGCTAACCATGGTTTTGGTTTCATTGATCGTCTAGGAATGGGCCTAACGCTGGCTGGCCTCTACTCTGTCGTTGATCCAGCTCACTAGCCCGGCCACTTCCTGGTCCACCTCGGCATCGGTCAGAGTGCGCTCAGGCGACTGAAAGGCAAAGCGATAGGCCATGCTTTTTTGCCCCGGTGCCAACTGGTCTCCGGCATAGACGTCAAACAAGTTGAGGTCGACCAGAAAATGCTTGTTCTTAAAACCCTTAACGGCAGCGAGGAAATCGGCATGTGTCTTGCTCGCAACGGTCAAAAACGCGACATCGCGTGTCACCTGGGGGAAGCGCTGTAGCAAAGGCGCGGCGCGCTGGCCCTTGCCCTTGGCATCAAACAATACTTCTAAATCCAACTCAAGCAGAATGGGGCTGCCGCCGTCGCCAAGGTCGAGTGCCGCGGTAGTTCGTGGGTGCAGCTCACCAACGAAGCCAGCAGTTTTGCCGTTAAGTGTGAGCATCGCCCCGGCACCAGGATGCAAGAATGGATAATCTTCGGCTTTGATCGCTGTCCATTGGGCGCTGGCGTCGAGGCCAAAGTCGCGCAGGATGGAGGTGACCGTCGCCTTGCCGTGGTAAAAGCCGGTCGCCACTTGGGGCGTACTCCAGGCCTTACCTTGCCAGGGTTGATCGAGGATTGCTGCGAGCCAGTGGCGTTCCACAGGGCGGCTCGCCTCGCCCTTGGCGCGGCGAGTATAGTGGCGAGAGGGGCGAGTTAGAGCCCGGCGCATAGGTGGTGGTTGGTTTGGTCCTTCGACTTTAGGCACCGGACTGAAGTAGCCGCGGCCGCATTCAAATAAACGGCTGCCGCGCTCGCTGCGCCGGCGATTTTCGCCGAGCACTCGTAGTAGACCTGGCACCAATGAGGTCTGCATGTACTTGTGCGATTCGGTCAATGGATTGGCCAAGGACAGGGAGGGATAATACGGATGCCCCGGCTCTATACCGAGGGCGGCGAGTTCGCTCACAGCCAGGAAGGGAAACGTGATGGTTTCGCGCAGGCCCAGCGTAGCTGCCGCGGTGCGGATGTGCTCCTGAAATTCGATAAAGGGATCTTCTGGAGTCGTGCGCAGATTCATAACCGGTAATTGATATGGAATCTTGTCAAATCCCAGCATGCGGCCGACTTCTTCAATGAGGTCAACTTCGCGCTCGAGATCATGGCGGAAAAACGGAATTTCAAAGACCAGGCGGTCGTCGGTGCTGTCCAAAAGCTCAAGTTCCAAGCGTTCTAGCGATAAGATCACCTCGGCGCGAGCGAGGGCGGTGATGCCTAGGACTTGCTTGGCATGGCTTAGGCGCATGGCGATGACGCGCTTAGAAACGTCGCCTGGGTAGCTGTCGATCACGTCGGCGGCGACGCGTGGCAGCGGCTGCAGTCCGGCCTCGGTGCTACCCTGTACGATCAAGTCAGCGACGCGGCGAGCGACGTTGACTAGATAGTCGATGTCGATGCCGCGTTCATAGCGATGCGAAGCTTCCGTGCGTAGGCCCAGTCTTTTGGCAGTGCGGCGAATACGGCCGGGTGCGAACGCTGCAACTTCGATGATCAAGGTCGTCGTGTCGGCCTTGATTTCGCTATGCTCGCCGCCCATGATGCCAGCCAATCCGATCGGAGCAGCTGCGTCGCAGATCAAGATGTCGCCGGGTATTAGTTCATGCTGGCGGCCGTCCAAGGTCGTCAAAACTTCGCCAACGCGCGCGTCGCGCACTTCAATCGCACCGCCACGCACTGCGCGGGCATCGTAGGCATGGACAGGTTGGCTGAACTCTAGCATGGCGTAGTTGGTGGCATCGACGATCAGGTTTATGGGGCGCACGCCAGCGGCGTTTAAGCGCTTTTGCATCCATATCGGTGCTGGGACCACCACAACCTGGTCGAGCTGCAGCGCGACAAAGCGTGCGCAGCCGTCTTGTTCGCTGATTTTGACTTGAAGAGCCGCCTTGATGCCGCCGGTTTTGGCGGTGCCAATGGTCGGCAGTTTCAGCGGGCGTTGTAGCTTAGCCGCAAGGTCGCGCGCTAGGCCGACGACGCCGCAGCAGTCGGCGCGGTTGGGCGTGACATTAAGCGTTAGGATGGTGTCGCCGAGGCCGAGGGCCCGGGCGACGTCGCTACCGACTGTGAGCTTGGCGTCTAGTTCCATGATTCCAGCGTGCTCGCTGGATAGAGCCAGCTCTTGCTCGCTGCATAGCATGCCGCAGGAGGTTTCGCCGCGGATCTTCGATTTTTTGATCTTAAAGTTACCGGGTAACTCGGAGCCAACCATCGCCACTGCCACGGTCAAGCCGGCCCTGGCGTTGGGTGCGCCGCAGACGATCGCCAGCGGTGCGGCGGCACCGACGTCGACAGAGGTTAGCTGCAATGAGTCGGCATTGGGGTGCGGCTGCGCTGATAGGATGCGGCCGACGACGACTTCACCGCTATAAATAGTCTGTGTTTCGACGGCTTCGACTTCAAGCCCGATGCTCGTAAACGCTGTGCAAACAGCTTCGGTGGTTAGCCCGCTTAAATCAACATAGTCATGCAACCAGGACAAAGAAACCCGCATATTCCGTATGCCTTATATCTTAGGTAAAAATCGGGAAGTGACCGAGGAAGCTGTAGCTGCCTTCAAAAAGCGTGCGCAGATCATCAAGCTTGTATTTCAGCATGGCCATGCGGTCGATGCCGAAGCCAAAGGCGAATCCGGTGTAGGCTTCGCTGTCGTACTCCACGGACTCAAAGACATTAGGGTGGATCATGCCGCAACCACCCACCTCCAACCAGCCCGTCTGTTTGCATAGGCGACAGCCCTTGCCGCTGCAATGGACGCATTGCAAATCAAGCTCGGCACCAGGCTCAACGAACGGAAAGTAACTAGGACGCAAACGGGTCTTCATATTAGCGCCGAACACTGCCTTCATGAAGGCATCGATGGTACCCTTCATATGCGCGAAGGTGATGCCGCGATCGACGACGAAGGCCTCGACTTGGTGGAACATCGGCGTATGGGTAGGGTCAGAGTCGACGCGAAAGACGCGTCCTGGAGCGACGATCCGCAGCGGCGGCTTTTCGTTGAGTAGGCAGTGGATCTGAATGTTTGACGTCTGCGTGCGCAGGAGCAGATGATCTTGCTCTTTGATGTAAAAAGTGTCCTGCATGTCGCGGGCAGGATGATCTGAGGGCATATTTAACGAGCTAAAGTTATAGAAGTCGTAATCGATTTCTGGACCATCATAGACGGTGAAGCCGAGACGGCGAAATTCCCCGAGGATCTCGCGTCGGATCAATGTCACCGGATGCAGCGAGCCTTGTGGCACCCAGGCATCTACCGGTAGGTGGATATCGAGTGGTGTCGCTGCCAACTTCGCGGCGACTTGCCAAGCTCCAGCCTCGGTTTTTAGGAGTTCGATCTCGCGCTCGATGGTTTGCTTTAGCACATTGACCGCTTTACCGGCAGCTGGGCGTTCTTCTTTGCTGCAGTTGCGCAAGTCTTCAAGCAAGGCGGTGATCTTGCCTTTACGCCCTAGGTAGCTGAGCCGCAAGGCTTCGACGCTCTCAGGACTGCGGAGCACACGGGTCGCGGCGACTGCCGTGGTGAAGGCGGCAGCCTCGGCCGCCGCGCGCTCGGCTAAGGTGCCCGGGAGCGGCGCCGAGGATTGCTTGTCGATATGTTCGGTGTGATCCATGTGTAACTAACTACCTTTTGTTTATAGGGCGCTGAGTCCTGCCGCTAGGCGTTGCAAGCCGCCGGTGATCGTCGCCTCATCGCAGGCATAGCTTAGGCGCAGGTAGCCCGGCGCACCAAAGGCATCGCCAGGCACCAGGGCGATATGCTGCTCGAGCAGCAACTTCTCGCTGAGGCCGAGGCTGTCGATCTTGGTCTTTGCCTGTGCTAGCGCTGGCCGCACGTCGATGAAGATATAGAAAGCGCCGTGCGGCTGTGCCACCCGGACGCCGGGCATCTTATTAAGGAGGCCCATGGCGAGGTCGCGTCGCGCTTTCATGATGCCGACCTCACGCTTGAGCAATTGCTGACCTTGGCCAACGGCATAGGTCGCTGCGTCCTCGATAAACGGTGGCAGGCAGGTCGAGGAATGGCTCTGGAGATCTCGTACCATCTTCATCACCGCGGTTGGGCCGGCACAATAGCCGACGCGCCAGCCGGTCATAGCAGCCCCTTTGGACAGGCCATTGACTAGGATGAAGCGCTCCCGCAATTGCGGAAACAGCTTTAACAACGATACATGAGGGTGATCAAAGGCCATGTATTCGTAGATTTCGTCCGAAATAATCCACCAGTTGGTGGTACAGAGGAAAGTGCCGAGCTCTTGTAAAAGCTGCTCGCTGTACATCGTCCCAGCTGGATTGCTGGGTGAGTTGAGGACGATAGCTACGGTCTTGGCGGTGGCCGCTTGCTTCAGCGCCGCGATCGAGAGCGGCTGTGCGGCTAGATCCTCGGGCACCTTCAGAAACACCGGAACACCGCCAGCAGCGACCACTTGATCTGGGTAACTTACCCAGTAGGGTGATGGAATAATCACCTCGTCGCCGTCGTTGATCAAGGCTAGGCCGAGGTGAAAGAGGATTTCTTTGGCGCCGATACCGGCGACGATTTGGCTGGGTGCGAAGTCCAGGCCATTTTCCCTTTTTAGTTTGGCCGAAATTGCCTGGAGGAATTCAGCGCCGCCTCCGGCGGGACCATACTTGGTGCGACCGGCTTGGAGTGCGGCAATGGCGATATCGACGACGGCCTTAGGGGTCGGAAAATCCGGCTCGCCGACCGCGAAGTTGTAGACTTTAACCCCCTCCTTGGCCAAAGCTTTTGCTTTCGCGTTTAGTGCCACGGTGGGGGAGGACTTAACCTGGGATATACGTCGCGACAATGGCAAGAGGGCAGGCTGCACAGGAACACTCCACAAGCGGCTAGGTTAGCGCGCAGGGGAGGGTAACCGACCTGCGGCGTCGCCCATTAAGCCTGGAGTGACAAGCAGATGCAAGAGGAAAGAGGTGGCCGCGGTACCGGCTGAGGCTAGGGGAACCCACCACAGAAAGGTGGGTGCCATCGACTGCCGCATCAGGCTTCCCCCTACGCAAAAGCGGGGGGCTTGCACACAGCGAGAGGATCTGGCTCCCTAGTTGTAAAAATCGGTTCTCCAGCTTATCAACCGAGTACCGCAAGCCGGAGCCAGCATAACACAAGTGTACGAATTTTGGAAAAACAGTAGTAGATATTTTTAACAGCGCCGTGGCGTTGGCGTAAGCGCCTGCCATGGTTGCATTCGATCTGCCCAAAGAAGGATTCTCATGCAGGAAGATAGTGGTCCGGTTGTCTATGTGGTGGCCACGCCGATCGGCAACCTCGAAGATCTCACCCCTCGGGCGCGCCGAACCCTCGGTGGAGTCGATGTCATCGCCGCGGAAGATACCCGGCAGGCAAGAAAATTAATGACCTTTCTAGCGATCCACGGCAAGCGTTTGGTGAGTTATCAGGATCACGGCGAGGCCGAGCGGGCAGCCGGACTGATCCGGCAAATCGTAGCGGAAGGTCTCAGCTTAGCGATCATCACCGATGCTGGAACCCCCTGCATTTCTGACCCCGGCTATCGTCTGGTCGCCGCGGCCCACGCCGCGGGCATCAAGGTCCACCCCATTCCTGGAGCCTCGGCTCCGACCACCCTAGTCAGTGCTTCAGGCTTGCCCAGCGATCGAGTGCTCTTCGTCGGCTTCCTACCTACCCGTGCTGGGGCGTTGCAAGGTGAACTAGCAAGCTGGGCTGGGACCCGTGCTAGTATCGTATTCTTTGAGTCCACTCGGCGCCTAGGTCGCACCCTGACTGCGATTCAAAAGGTCTATCCAGAGGCACGGGTGGCCATTGGTCGCGAACTGACCAAATTGTACGAAGAAATCGTCTCCGTAGATATTGCCGCAGCTATCGCTTGGCTGAACGAACATGCCACGCTCAAAGGCGAGGTTACAGTGATGTTGGCGACCGGTGCCGCGGCAAATCCGGCGCTGGCGGGTGGCGCCGCTGTCTTGACTGAGGCGGCCTTGTTGGCCCAGGCGAAAAGCGGTTTTGCCCGCGGCGAAAGCCTGAAGGATTTACTGGGCCGGTTTAAAGATAGTGGTTTCAAACGTCCAGAACTCTATCAATTGCTGTTGGCGGCTAAGGATAGTCTGTAGGGGGCCGTCAAAAGACATTGCCTTTCTGGACGTCAGCTGGCGTCCAGAAAGGCCATTTTTTGACGGGCCCTCAGCGTGCAATTTAAGCGCAGTTGACAAGTATTGCTTAGTGTATTACCCCTTTGAAGGTCAAATAAACCGCATTACAACTTAGGAGGATTCGTCGTGAGTCTTTGGAGTCGTCTTCGTAATACTACAGTAGTTGCAACCTTGGCCTTGGCCTCGTTGCCAGCACAGGCAATTGATTTCACCGCTGCTGACGCGCTTTTTGCTAACCGTGAGAGCAGCCGTGCAGTCGTCGGCCAGGCTCGCGAGGCCTACTTGCAATTGCTGGGGCAGGCCGCCACCGAAGGCGATAAAGTTCGCGTCGTCGAGCAGCTCGGCCGCCTGGCGCTATATGAAGGTGAGATGCTGTTGCCGAAGTCCGATACGGCCGCTCGCCGGCAGATTTTCGGCGATTGCTGGTGCAAGGAGACTTCGATCCTGCGGGGCGCCTGCGTCAAGCCGGGATTTCTCGACACCATCAGCCCGGCTAACCTGGGACACACGACACCGGCTTATTTCTATTTCCGGGGCCTCTGCTCTGGTTACTGGGGCGAGGCGGCTAACCTGCTCGAGCGCGCGACCTTCTCCGGCGTGCTACGTGAAAATATCAACGACGGTTTGGCTCAATCCAACGACGACTTAAACTTCGAAGGTGGTGGTATTCACCGCGTGGTTGCTAACGTCTGGTCGAATCCAGCAGCTCGCGTCGTCGGCCTTTACAATGTGCACGGCGCCCTAGACCAAGCCAATATTGCCTTGGCTGCACCGGCGACTGGCAGCAGCAGCCCTGGCTCACTCTACTTCGACAACGCCCGCACGAAAGTGGCGGTGCTACAGCAGCTCAACCTAGATGAGCCGAGCGGCGGCTGGAAGAACCAGGCCGTTTCCTACCTCGACGACACCTTGGTCGACATGAATGACCGCGTCGCGGCGAGCCAAGTGCCAAGCGACCGCGCTCCCGAGTTTAAAGTCTTCTTCCAACGTCTGAAGGAAGACTACAAAAGCTTGACGGGCAATGAGTGGCAAGCACCCTAATCGACGCACTAGGGCATAAGCCCGCATCGATTTCTCTGCCCTGTACAGGGCAGAGAGGAGCGCTTCCTGTGCTGCGGTGCATTCGGTTTTAGATCTATTGCTAGGTGGGTACAGCAGGGGTCATCAGTGCGTTGTTAAAAGTACCATTCTGACACCTCAGCGGGTTGCGATTGTTTTTACGGGGCGCCGCGCCCTTGAACGCCCGTCAGGCAATGCAGCAAAGCCTGGAGAGTAGTCAAGGCTAGCACAGCTTGATCACGAACGGTTTGGAGTAAATGGCATGTTAGTATTGCAGTCGTCCATCGCCAGGGTCGTTCTCTGCACCTTAATCGGCAGTACCGCGGCCTTCGCCTTCGAAGATACCAAGGTGCTCCCGAAGGGGGTGCGTAATCTAAGCATCCGCACCGTTGACACCAGCTTTAATCAGACGACCGATCCCGGCGGCATGGTCGAGCCGCTGGCGCATCTGCTGTACAAAGACCTTACTTTTGCTCAAGTGGTACGCGACGATACCAAGCTAAAGGGCGCGCTGCTCAAAGGCTTCATGCTGCAAAATGGCCTCAAGGACGAGGATGCTGTTGGCCAGTTTAGCGCTGACATCACCGCCCACCTGACGGTCATCGCACCGATCATGGCCTATGGTCTGACGCCAAACTTGACCTTGGCACTGGCAACACCATTTTATCAGGCGCAGACCAAGACCAATGTTGGCTTTGTGGCGAATCAGCGTGCGCAGAGCCTAATGGCGTTGTTGGCCAAGCCCGAGAATTCGCAGATTGCTAATGGCCGTGAGGCGGCGATGAAGCTCAGCGATGCGGTGGGTCGCCTCAACAACAAATTGTCGGCTAATAACTTTCAGCGTCTGGACGCTTGGAACTCCTCGGGTCCTGGTGATGCTACCTTGGCCGGCAAGTACCAATACGTGAATAATAGTGTCTTAGCACTCGCGAGTACCACGGGCGTGGTCTTGCCCACCGGTCGTCGCAAGGATCCCGATGTGCTAAACGATATACCGTTTGGCGAAGGGGTTTGGGCGCCGTTTGCGCAAATGGCTGTCGATGAGAAGCTGCCACAGCATTTTACCGTTAATCAGTTTGGCAAATACACAGCGCCGCTGCCTGGATACAAATCAGTGCGGACGATTACCTACGATGAACCGATCGAGGTTGGCTCGGTCAATGCGAACTACAAAGAAGGCGACAAAGTCGATGCTGGCACCTCGCTGCGCTATGATCCGAGCTTCGGCTTGGTTAGCGGCATCGGCTATGCCTATATGCATAAATACGGCGACGTTTACCGTGGTGAGGGCATTTCTAACGATAGTAAAAAGGCGCTGCAGCGCTGGACCGATAAAACCGCGCACAACGCCGAGGTGATGATTGGCTACAGCACCGTGCCGCTTTACCAGCAAGGCCGCGTGCCGGTGCCGTTCTCGTTGCGTGCATCGTATGTAAAGCAGCTCGCCGGACGCAACATGCCGGTCACCAATTTGGCCCAATTTGATTTCGACCTTTATTTTTAACGGAGCCTTCCCAATGCAGTCCAAGATCGCCGTCCTAGCGATGATGTTTGCTGTCCAGGCCGGCTGCGGCAGGGCTAAAGCCCCGACCGTGCAGCCGCGCGGTGCCGTGGTACCACCGGCTTATCCGGTGGATCCTGGCCAGGCTTTTCAATTGACCGACGCCAAGACCAGCTATGAGTTTAATAGCAATGTCTTGCTCTGGGACGAGCCGACTGGCCCTCAGGTGCAGGCGATCCTAGATGTAACCAAGCAGACCCGGATCATCCGTGCCGAGGCGCTGGATCTCATCAAGAAGGAGATCATCCCTGCTAGGCAAAAGTTAGATGAGCTTCTGGCCCTGTCCGTCGGTGCCGAGCAGAAAATCGAAGCTGCACGGGACGGTCGGGATCTGAGCGCCATCCGCAGTTATATGCACTCGGTTGCTAATACCTATGTCGAGTCCACTCTGGACCTTATGGTCTCTGAGCACGCGATCACCTCCGCTGATCAGGCTCATGCAAAGATGATGTGGGCTGGCTACTGCGAAGGCAAACTTCTTGAGTTTGCTGTCAGCCCGCTGCTGACTCGCCTCTACGCCGAACGACCGACACCTACTGCCCTGTGCGATGGCTATTATGCAAGTAGGAATTATTTTGCCGACACCGAGCTTTGTGGCCCTGCTACAACGGCGGCCGGCAAGGACTACTTTAGCTGCGTGTGGAATGCTGGCGTGATTAAATCTCAGCTAATGCCGTCGCCCGAGGTCACCACCGCTCCGGCATGTGCCGGTGCTGCCAGTGTCAGCAGAGTCCAAGCTATAAGCAAGTGGGTCGCCCGCGATGGTTCTGGTCCCTTGCGCGATTTGCTGCGCACTGACGAACTCATCAGCCGCGACGATACGATCATGACCTATGCGCGTACCTTAAGTGCCGCAATCCTTGGCGGTAGTAACTTCAACCGCGCCCTGACGACACGCAGCCCTGAGCTGGGTAAATGCCGCAATGCCTTTAACCGCTTTCCTGGACCCATACCCCCTGGCCGAGATGTTGATAAGGCTGGCGTGCCGTATTGGCGCCAAGACAACCCGACCAGCCTGGTGGCTATAGGCGAGGGCGACCCTACAGCCAGCGCCCAGCTGCGCTACTACCTGCTGCCGCAGTCGAACGATGCTGCAGTAAATCAGGCCAATTTCGCAAAACTTGGTGCTGTTATTATTCCATTTGCTAAACGTGACGTGGTCGCAGGTGCGCTGCAGCCGAGCTATAGTGACGAACAGTTGAATATGGTTAGCTCTCAGCCGGCATTGCGCACCAACCAAAGCTACCGCGACGCCGTCGAGGGTGGCCCATTGCTGCCGCTGCTCGGGACCTTGGATACTCCAGAATTGCGTGAGCTTAAGCTCAGGCTAGCGAGTGCACCAGCCGCTGTGGCCCAAGCCCAAGCTGAGTTCGACGCAAAAAAGGACGCTTTCAATAAGATCACCCTCGAAGGCATCAGAAAGAACATCACCGAGGCAGCGGCCATTGGCGAGGTGGATGGCGCTAGCGTGTTTCTTAACACCTATGTCATGAACATAGATCGCGACGGTGATAAACTCCGGGTGCGCCTGACTTTTGAGCATATGACCGATCAGGTGCAGGTCGGCTGCCTGATTCTGAGTAGCGGTGCGCCTTGCGAAGTGGCACCCGAGGTTTTGGGTGCTAATGGGCATGTCGCCAGCGTTGGTTTCGATCGTTCATCCAGTTTGATCACCCTGACCTTCGGCCTAGGCGAGCATCCCGAAAACCTCGGGTTCCCGGTGCATCCGCGCAATATCGCTGGCGGCGACATCCCGTTCAACGCGATTGCTCCGGCGGCTTTAGTCGGTAAGAGCTTCCAGATTGAGGTGTACGGCAATCAGCTCCGCGACTTGCCTATAGTCACCGGCAATGCATATATTCTCGATACTGACGGTACGAGCAGGCTATATTCGGGGTCGCTGACAGGCGATGCATTTTACCAGATCCGGCGCCAGCTTTCCCAGGCGCATGGACTCGGTATCTAGGCGGCGTATTCAATCTCTTCCTGCGCGCCCCATGAGCCCGCTTGGGCAGCAGCAAAGGCGCGGGCATATGCTGGATGGATGGTCTTTTCGAGTAAAGCCCCAGGCTTTAGGTATGGAAAGATCTCGCCGAAGTGTTGAGTGAGGTGGGCTGTTTGGCGCACCATGATGTGCCAGGGCCTAAGTTCGCGGGTATGGGCGATGCCCATCGCGCCGATGATTTCGGCTACGCTGGCGACGGTTTGCTGGTGATAATTGAAGACCCGTGTGGCTTTGTCAGCCACGACTAGGCCGCGGACTAACTGCGGATCTTGAGTGGCAACGCCGGTTGGACAGGCGTTGGTATTGCAGCGCAATGCTTGAATGCAGCCTAAAGCCATCATCATACCACGTGCGGAATTGCTCATATCGGCGCCCAGGGCGCACCTTTCGACTATGTCGAAGGCAGAAACTATTTTACCGGAAACGATCAGCCGGATGTGCTTGCGTAAATCAAAACCGACCAGGCAGTTGTGCACGAAGACCAGGGCATCGTTCAGCGGCGATCCAATGTAGTTAGTGAACTCCAGTGGGGCAGCGCCGGTGCCGCCTTCGCCGCCATCGATGACAATGAAGTCCGGCATAATTTTACTCACCTGCATGGCCTTGCAGATGGCGATAAATTCGCGGCGCTTGCCGAGGCACAGCTTGAATCCGGCTGGTTTTCCACCGGATAGCTCGCGGATTTTTTGCACAAATTTCATCATTTCCAGCGGTGTTGAAAAGGCCGAATGTCCGGGAGGTGAGATGACGTCTTTGCCAAATTCAACGCCGCGGATTGCAGCGATTTCATGCGTTACTTTCGCCGCCGGTAGGATACCGCCGTGGCCAGGCTTGGCGCCTTGGGATAGCTTAATTTCAACCATTTTAACATGCGGATGCGTGGCTTTTTCTCTAAATTGTACCGGATCGAAGTGACCATCCTTGGTGCGGCAGCTGAAATATCCGGTGCCGATCTCCCAAATGATGTCGCCACCAGGCCCGAGGTGATAGGGTGTGAGCCCGCCTTCGCCGGTATCATGAGCGAAGTGGCCACGCTTGGCGCCGCCATTCAGGGCCGAAATAGCACTATGGCTGAGCGCGCCGAAGCTCATGGCCGAGATGTTGAAGATGCTGGCGGAATAGGGTTTGTCGCATTGCGGTCCACCGACGCTGACGCGAAGCTCGGCACTATCCACGTGGGTCGGCGCTAACGAGTGGTTAGCCCAGCGGTAGCCGGGTGCGTAGACGTCCAGCTTGGTGCCAAAGGGGACGGTGTCACTGACTTGCTTGGCTCTTTGGTAGACGAGCGAGCGGATGACGCGAGAAAATGGCACACCGTCGGTGTCTGATTCGACAAAATACTGGTTGATTTCCGGGCGGATCGCTTCGAATAGGTAACGAAAATGACCGATCACCGGGAAGTTGCGGCGGATCGCTCGTTTGCTTTGCAGCATGTCGTACACACCTAGCATAATGATCGGTAAGACTATGATAAAGCCGAGGCCAGCATAGGGCCAGGCTGCGGTCGCTAGTAACGGGCCTAGAGTGACGATGACCGAAATCAAAATGAATACTCGCCGCATACGAGGCATTCCTAAATGATGAGGAAGGGATTGCGATGCTGGGGTTGGGGATGGTCTTATCTTATCATGAAACGGCCGCCACCCGGCAGCCGACGCTGTGATATGGGTAAAGCCGATCGATAAGTAAACAAGTCTATGATTTCAATGGCTAGGCGACGCTATGACCCTTAATGGGCATGGCGGCTGCCGTGGCTGCGGCCTCGGCAGTGGCGACATCTGCTGGTGCTAGCGCTACTTCGACCGGTGGATCTCCAATTTCGCCGTCGAGAAACAGCTTATTCAAGGCATTGAACGCGGCGATACCGTAGGCCTCAGCCAGGGTCGGATAGTTGAAGATCATGTTGACGAGATCCTGCGCGTGCCCGCCTCTCTGCATATAGGCCAAGCCGATATGCACCAGGTTGCAAGCGTCGTGGCCGACGATATGGATGCCGAGTATCCGGTGCGTCTTGCGACAAACCAGCAGCTTCAGTAGGCCATGGTCATCGCCGCGGATATAACCGCGCGCGACTTCGTGGTAATGGGCGCGACCTACAACAAATTCGACCCCCATTAACTTTAATTCCTGTTCGGTTTTGCCGACACTGGATAACTCAGGGATAGTGTAGACGCCGATCGGATAGAGACGCGGGAATTCTTGGGGTTTGGTGCCGAACATGTGTAGAGCGGCATAGCGTCCTTGTGCTGCCGATGTCGCGGCCAAAGCCGGCGAGCCAATGATGTCGCCGCAAGCGTAGATATTGGGTGTGGTGGTTTGGAAACTCTTGTTGACGAGGACTTCGCCTTTTTCGTTGGTCTTAATTGCGAGCCGGGCGAGGCCGATCTTTTCGGTGTTGGGTGAACGTCCGGCGGCGTAGAACAGCACCTCGGCCTCTAACGTGGCCTGGTTCTCTAAGGTCATGACGACGCTGGCGCCACGAATTT
>Ga0315287_10003602_pt1 | contig 14957 bp, 14 predicted proteins | sample YL17G11_0_MG_FD_205037 | JGI IMG/M metagenome (GOLD analysis project Ga0315287, IMG submission 205037) | Sediment microbial communities from Yellowstone Lake, YNP, Wyoming, USA - YL17G11_0 | ecosystem: Environmental > Aquatic > Freshwater > Lake > Sediment | place: USA: Wyoming | collected... | reverse complement strand
ACCGTCGAGGCCGTCGAGGTGCCACCCGAGGAAGCCGCCGCCGGCTCCGTCGAGCCGCAGCACGGTCGAGCCCAGCGTCACGGTGGCGCCGTCGTCAGCCGAGTGCTCCACGAGGAAGCCGGCCGCCTCCCAGGCCTGCGGGGTGTCACCGAGCTCGATCAGTCGAAGTTGCACGGTCGCAGGCTACGCCCCGGTGCCGGGCCCGCCTACCGGCCGGCCCGGGCCGCCTCGTAGGCGGCCACGGCGCGGTCCCGCGCCGCCGCGTGCTGCACCAGCGGGAGTGGGTAGCCCTCGCCGAGGGTGATGCCGGCGGCGGCGAGCTCGAGGGGGCCGAGCTCCCAGGGGGCGTGGACCGAGGCGCCGGCCAGGCCCGCCAGCTCGGGCACCCAGTGGCGCACGTAGTCGCCCTCGGGGTCGAACCTGCGGCCCTGGGTGACGGGGTTGAACACCCGGAAGTACGGCGACGCGTCGGGCCCGGTGCCCGCCACCCACTGCCAGTTGCCCGCGTTCTGCGACACCTCGAAGTCCACGAGGTGCCGGCGGAAGTGCGCCTCGCCGTGACGCCAGTCGACCAGGAGGTCCTTGGTCAGGAAGCTGGCGGTGACCATGCGCACCCGGTTGTGCATCCAGCCGGTGGCCGCCAGCTCCCGCATCCCCGCGTCGACGATGGGGTAGCCCGTGCGGCCCTCGGCCCAGGCGGCGAGGCCCGCGGGGTCGTGGCGCCAGGCCACCCGGTCCATCTCGGGGCGCATGGCCCGCCGCGACAACGCGGGGTGGCCAGCCAACAGGTGGGCGTACCAGTCACGCCAGGCGAGCTGGCGCACGAAGGCGGCCCGGCCCGGAGTGTGGGTGCCCACGGCATCGATGACGTGGCGGGGCGACAGGGTGCCGAAGCGCAGGTCGGCTGACAGGTGGGAGGTGCCCTCGGGGTCGCCGGGGGTGTTGCGGCGCTCCTCGTAGCCGTCGACGTGGTCGATCCAGGCGGCCAGCCGCCCTGCCGCGGCATCCTCGCCCCCGGGCATCACCGGCTCACCGTCGGCCGCGGGAACGGGCTCGGCGCCTGCCGGGGGAGGGAGCAAGCGGGCCGGGCGGCCGGTGGGCTCGGGCCAGGGCGCCCGGGTGGCGGCCCCCCAGGCCCGGAAGAACGGGGTGAAGACCTGTTGCACCCGGCCGGTGGAGGCGGCGGTCACGGTGCCGGGGGCGTGCACGAGGTTGCCCCAGTGCGAGCGGACCGCGATGCCGCCGAGGGACTCCGCCACGCGGGCGTCGCGACGCTGGGCGTAGGCCGACACGTCCGCGTTGAGGTGCACCTCGCGGGCCCCCACCCACCGCGCCACCTCGGGCACCAGGGCGACGGGATCGCCGGTGGCGACGTGCAGGCCGCCGCCGAGGGCGCGCAGGCGCGCGTCGAGGGCGCCGAGGTGGGCGATCAGGAGGTTGCGCCTGAGGGGACCGGCGGTGCGCCAGGGCACCGGGTCGACCACGAACAGGGCGGCGACGTTCTCCGCGGCGTTGGCCGCCGACCATGCGGGATTGTCGGCCAGCCGCAGGTCGCGGCGGAACCAGACGAGTGCGGTCAGGAGTTGCGGCCCATGTTGGGCTTGCGGCCGTGGTTGGCCTTCTTGCGGCGCGCGTTGGCCTTCTTCTTCTGGGTGCGCTGTGACATAGGGTTGCCAAGGTAGCGCGCCGGGGGACGGCGCGTCGATCCGGGGGGCCAGCCATGGATTCCACAGAATCGTCGACGCCGCCGGAGCACCGGCGGGTGGGGGCCCCCGGGGCCCCCGGTCCCCTCGGGCCCCTCGACGCCGGCACGCTGCGGTTCCTGCTGGCCGGGCTCATGGCCGGCGCCGGGGTCATCCACCTGGTGATGGCGCCCATCCACGCCGGCGAGGGGGCCGCTGATGCGGTCGGGTTCGCCGTGGTGGGCTGGGCCCAGGTGGCCATCGCCGTGCTGGCCCTGCTGGGCGCGGCCCGCCGCCCCACCCTGGTGGCCACGATCCTGGTCAATGTGGGCGTGCTCGGGCTGTGGGTGTGGAGCCGCACCGCCGGCCTGCCCTTCGGTGCCCACTCCGGCATCGCGGAGCCGGTGGCCCTGATCGACGGCCTGTGCGCAGGGCTGCAGGTTGCGGCGATCCTCGTGGCGGGCGCCATGCTGGTCGCCCCCCGTGAGCTCGGTGTCGGGCGCCTCGCCCCGGCACTGGCCGCCGTGGCCGTCCTCGGCCTCACCACGGTCGTGGTGGTGTCGCCCGACACCGCCCGGCACGACCACAACGCCGCCGGCCACACTCACGACGACGCCGCCACCACCGACCACTTCGCCCTGATGGCGGCCATCGACCGGCAGCGCTGCGACCTGGGCCTCAACCCCACCGCCTACTGGAAGGAGGCCCGTGCCCTGGGCGTCGACACCTACGCCGGTGGGGCGATGGCCCCGCACTTCGGCGCCCGGGACCTCGCCGCCCAGAAGGAGTTCGCGTCGATGCCCGGCACCCCCGGGCTCGACGAGCTCGTCTCTGCCACCTCACAGGCGTCCGGCGGTGAGGGTGCCGCGGCCCGGCTGGTGGCCGTGCTCAGCGGGGCCAGCGCCGAGGACTACGGGCTGTGGCGCCGCTACATGCTGTCGCTCACCGGGGCCGGCGCCACCGCCACCACCGCGACCGCCGCCGGCGCAGGCGCCGGCCATGTCCACGGGGCCGCGCCATCGGGGTCGGCCGCCACCGGCCACTCGGCGGCGCCCGACGACAACGGGGGCCACGGCGGCCACGTCGGCCCCGCGCCATGGGTGGCCATGACCGACCGCTCGGACTGTGCCGCCCTTGCCGGCGAGCTCGACCGCGCCCGGGCCACCGCCATGAGGTACCCGACCGTCGCCGACGCCGTGGCCGCCGGCTACCAGCAGACCACCACCTTCGTGCCCGGCATCGCCGCCCACTACATGAAGTTCGACCTCGTCGACGGCACCTTCGACATCGAGCAGCCCGAGATGCTCCTCTACGACGGCAACGCTGCGGGCGCCCACGTGGTCGGCCTCAGCTACTACCTGCTGCACGCCGGCGACGCCGAGCCCACCCAGGGCTTCACCGGCCCCAACGACCACTTCCACCGCCATGTCGGGCTGTGCATGAGGGACAACCTGGTGATCGGCGACAGCACCACCACCGTGGAGTCGTGTGCGGCGATGGGTGGCACCAAGGCCACCGGCGGCAACGGGTGGATGAACCACGTGTGGGTGGTGCCCGGGTGCGAGAGCCCGTGGGGGACCTTCAGTGGGGCCAGCCCCGTCATGGATCCCGGCCTCACCAGGAGCTCGGCCCAGAACGCGGGCGGGTGTGCGGGCAGCGGGGTGCGCGACCGCTACGACCTCTCGCCCGGGTCGCCCGGGTCGGTGCCGGGTGTGGAGGAGCTGGCCGCCGGAGGGTGAACCGTCTGCCCGGCCCGGGGCCGTGGGGCTCGCGCCGTGCCGGCCCCGTGCCGGTCAGTCGGTGGGGTGCGAGCCGGCCCAGGCGAGCAGGTCGTCGGCGGCCCAGGTGTTCACGATCGACTCCTCGGCGATCCCGTGCTGCGTGGCCGTGTCGCAGCCCCAGTTCTGCCACTCCATCTGGCCGGGGGAGTGGGCATCGGTGTCGATCGCAAACTTGCAGCCCCATTCGAGGGCCAGGTCGATCAGCTCTCCGGGAGGGTCGCGGCGCTCGGGCCGGCAGTTGATCTCCACCGCGGTGTCGAAGCGGGCACAGGCGGCGAAGACGATCTCCGCGTCGAAGGTCGAGGGTGGCCTCGGGGTGCCCATGATCTGGCGGCCCGTGCAGTGCCCGAGGACGTCGACGTGCGGGCTGGACACCGCCATCACCATGCGCCGGGTCATCTCCCGCTCGTCCATCCGCAGCTTGGAGTGCACCGAGGCCACGACCACGTCGAGGCGGGCCAGGGCGTCCCCGGGCAGGTCGAGCGACCCGTCGGCCAAGATGTCCACCTCCATCCCGGTGAGGATGCGGAAGGGGGCGAGCTCCATGTTGAGCACGGCCACCTCGGCCAGCTGGCTCTGCAGGCGGCCCACCGAGAGGCCGTGGGCGATGGTGAGGCGGGGGGAGTGGTCGGTGATGGCGAGGTAGTCGTGGCCGAGGGCGATGGCGTTGGTCGCCATGTCACGGATCGAGGCCCCGCCGTCGGACCAGGTGGTGTGCATGTGGAGGTCGCCCCGGATCCGGGCGCGCAGCTCGGCCCCGACGGTGGGCGGGCAGGCCGACTCGGCCTCGAGGCGCTGGAGGTAGGCCGACGGGCGGTGGGCCACGCCGTCCGCGATCACCGATCCGGTCGACGCGCCGATGCCGGCCAGCTCGGTGAGGGTGCCCGCGCCGGTGCGGGCCTCCAGCTCGGCGTCGTCGAGCTCCTCGACCACGGCGCGGGCGTTGCGGAAGGCCCGCACCTTCTGGGCCCCGGAGAGGCCCCGGTCGAGGAAGTACACCGCGGAGTCGAGGGCGGCGAGGGCACGGTCTCGGGCGGCCGGCCGGTGGTCGTCGGGCATCACGCCAGCGTAGGTCGTCGCCGGCCGCGGCGGCCCCGGCCGCCGTCCGCCGCCGGGGCGCGACGGCAGGTGCCGGGCGAGTCACGAGTCGCCGAACACCATGAGCCACAGGCCGCGGGCCAGTCCGGCGGCGAGGGCCTCGTCGCCGTCGGGGTCGCCGACGGCGACGGTCCGGCTGACCGTCCGCTCGATCGACCAGGCGGCCATCCGGGCCAGTGCGTCCACGTCGATCCCGGGGGCCACCAGGCCGGCCACCTGTGCGGCGGCGATGCGCTCGGTGGCCCGGTGGATGAACGCCTCGATCCGGTCGTACCAGTACGACGCCACCGCGGGGTCGTAGCCGGTGGCGGCCTGCACGGCCGCGAGCACATCCGCGTGGGCCCGGTAGTCGGCCACGATGCGCCGGCATGTGGCGACGAGGGAGTCGAGTCCCACGACGGGGCCGGGCGCCGCGGCGGTGCCCGTGCCCGTTCCCGTGCCCGTTCCCGTGGCCCCCGGCCCCGTTCCCGCGACTCCGGCCGCCATCCCGGCGCTGTCCACCCAGCCTTCGGCGGCGGCGAAGATGTCGGCGGTGGTCTCCCGGGCGAGCCGGATGAGCAGCTCGGTCTTGTCGGCGAAGTGCACGTAGAAGGTCGAGCGGGCCACCCCGGCGCGCTCGGCGATCGTGGCCACGCTCAGCTCCACGTAGCTGTGCCCCTCGGCCAGCAGGTACTCGACGGCCTCGAACACCCGTGCCTCCACCGCGTCGCGGCGGTCGGTGCCGGCCGACGGCTTGATCGTGGTGGAGCTCATCGCGTGCTCGTAGGGGTGCAGGTCCCGACCCGGGGGCCGGCTCCGGGGCCGGCCATCCTCACTTGAGGGTGTAGCGGACGGGCAGGTGCTTCACGCCGCCCACGAAGTTGGCCTCGGCCCACTCGGCGTCACCGGCCGGCTCGATCGTGTCGCACACCTCGAGGATCCTCGGCAGCATCGTGCGGATCTCGCGTCGGGCGACCTGGGAGCCCAGGCAGTAGTGGGCGCCGACGCCGAAGGAGATCAGCTTGTCGGCGTCCTTGCGGCGGATGTCGAACTGCTGGGGGTTCTCGAACACGGCCTCGTCACGGTTGGCCGACGGGTACGAGAGCAGCACCCGCTCACCCTTCTTGATGGGCACGCCGCGGACTTCGGTGTCCTCCTGGGCGTAGCGCAGGAACTGGCGCACCGCCGAGGTCCAGCGGATCATCTCCTCGGCCGCGTTGGTGGCGAGGGCCGGGTCGTCGCGCAGGGCCTGCACCTGGTCGGGATGGTGCAGCAGCGCCTCCATGCCGCCCGACAGGCCGTAGCTCGTGGTGTCGTGGCCGGCGGTGGCGACGATGATGTAGTACCAGAGCTCGGCGGTGGAGCCGAGGGGGCAACCGTCGACCTGGCCGTTGGCGATCACCGTGGCCAGGTCCTCGGTGGGGCACTGGCGCCGGTCGGCCGACAGCGCGTCGAAGTACGCCTGGAACTGGTTGATGGTGCCCACGATCGCCTCGAACGGGTCGGCCATGTCGCCGAGGTACTCGGGGTCGGCCGCGCCGAACATCCCCTGGGTGAGCTCGAGCATCGTCTGCTCGTCCTCGCGGGGGATGCCGAAGATGCTCATGATCACGTGCAGGGTGAAGGGCACAGCGATGTCCTGGGCGAAGTCGCACTCGCCGTCGAAGTCGCGGAAGCGCTGCACGAACTCGTCCGCGATCTTCTCGATCGGGGCCTGCAGCGACTTCACCGCCGCGGGCTTGAACCAGTCGTTGGTGACCTGGCGGTGGGCGATGTGCTCGTGGCCGTCCATGTGAACGAGCGTGTGGGGCATGAAGCCCATGCCGTCGAGCAGCTGCTGTTGGATGTCGGGCATCAGCACCGAGGCCCGCGTGTTGTTCCAGATGTCGTGGCGGCGGGACACCTCGAAGACGTCCTCGTGGCGGGTGAGCGCGTAGAGGGGGGAGAACAGGTCTTCCTCGATGCGCAGCACCGGCTCGTTGGCCCGCAGGTCGGCGGCGATCTCGTGCCAGCGCACGGGGTCGGTGCAGGTCGCCGGGTTGAGGAAGATGCTGGCGCGCTCGTCGGAGATCTCGAAGGTGAACATGGCGGACAGTCTGTCGGACACCGTGTCCGGTTTCAAGCCTGCGCCTGCGCCGGCGAATCCCTCGTGGCGCAACGCATGGTTGCGCGTCAGGGGTCAGTTCAGGTGGGGGCGACGGGCGGTCGTATCCTCGGCGGCAATGGAACGATTCGGATTCGTGGGACTGCCCAACGCCGGCAAGTCCTCCCTGTACAACGCCCTCGCCGGGGGCGGCGCCCTCGCCGCGCCCTACGCCTTCGCCACCGTCGACCCCAACGTGGGTGTTGCCAAGGTGCCCGACAAGCGGGTGGAGTTGCTCGGGGAGATGAGCGGCACCAAGACGCTCGTGCACGCCGCGGTGCAGTTCGTCGACATCGCCGGCCTCGTGAAGGGCGCGGCCCAGGGCGAAGGGCTCGGCAACCGGTTCCTCTCGCACATCCGCGAGGTCGACGCCATCGTGTTCGTGCTGCGGGCCTTCGTCGACGACGACGTGCCCGGCAGCCATGACCCGGTGGAGCAGCTCGAGACGCTCGAGATCGAGCTCGTGTACGCGGACCTCGAGTCGCTCGAGAAGCAGGTCGACAAGCGTCGCAAGGCCGCCCGGGCCGACAAGTCGCTGGCCGACGAGGTGGCGGCGATGGGCAAGGCGATCGACGCCCTGCAGGCGGGGACGCCGCTGTACCGCAGCGACCTCTCCGACGAGGAGCTGGGCCTGCTCAGGGGGTACTTCCTGCTCACGGCCAAGGCCGCGCTCGCCCTGGTCAACCTCGACGAGGAGCAGTTGGAGGACCCCGAGCCGGTGCTCGCCCCCGTGCGGGCGGCCTTCGGTGAGCGGGGCGACGATGCCGTCATGGGCCTGTGCATCCAGCTCGAGGCCGAGGCCGCCATGCTCGACGAGGAGTCGCGCTCCGAGATGCTGGAGGCCCTCGGGCTCGGCGAGGGCGCACTCGACGGCTTCCTGCACACCGCCTACCGGATGCTCGGGCTGCGCACCTTCCTCACCACCGGCGAGAAGGAGACCCGGGCGTGGACCTTCCGCGCCGGGGCGAGGGCCCCCCAGGCCGCGGGGGTGATCCACACCGACTTCGAGCGGGGCTTCATCCGTGCCCAGGTGATCCGCTGGGACGAGCTGCTGGAGATCGGCTCGTGGTCCAAGGCCCGCGACGCCGGCAAGGTGCGCATGGAGGGCAAGGACTACGAGGTCGTCGACGGCGACGTGGTCGACTTCCTGTTCAACGTGTGACCAACCGCCCCGCCGCGCCCCACCGCGCCCGCCGCGCCCGCCGCGCCGCGCCCCCGCCTACCGCGCCTTGAGAGTTGGACGAAAGTGACGCATGAGGTCAGATTCGTCCAACTCTCTGCTCGGAGCTCCGGGTTTCTGGGCCGGGTCGTCGGGCGGTGCGGGGGCGGCGTGTCGGCCAGTCGGTAACGTGGCGGCCATGCCGTGGTTGGTGCGTGACGGGGAGGTCCTGGCCAGCCTGGAGCTCGCCGACGGCCGCGCCGCCCGCCGCAAGGGACTCCTCGGCCGCGACGACTTCGACGGGGTGCTGCGGCTCAAGGCCCGCTCGGTGCACACGTTCGGCATGCGGTTCGGCATCGACGTGGCGTTGTGCGATGTCGACGGCACCGTGCGCCGGGTGACCACCCTGGCGCCGTGGCGGCTCACGCTGCCCCACCGCCGCCCCACCATCGTCTACGAGGCCCGTGCCGGCACGTTCCGCGAGTGGGGCCTGCGCCCCGGCGACATCCTGGACGTGCGCTGATGGTCGGCGGCGGCCCCGCGTCCGGCGACGGCGGCCCCGCTGACCCAGCGTCCGCCGGAACGTCCGGCGACGGCGGCCCCGCTGACCCAGCGTCCGCCGGAACGTCCGGCGACGGCGGCCCCGCGTCCGGCGACGGCGACACGGCCAGCGCCGGTGCCGCGGTCGGCACCGGTGCCGGTGCCGGTGAGGCGGTCGGGCGCGGCCGCATCGTGATCGTCGGCACGCCGATCGGCAACCTGGGCGACATGGCGCCCCGGGCGGCGGCGGCGCTGGCCGCGGCCGACATCGTCGCCTGCGAGGACACCCGTCGCACCGGCCGCCTGCTGGCCCACCTGGGAATCGTCGCGCCCCGGCTGGTGCGCATGGACGACCACACCGAGGCCGAGGTGGCCACCCGCCTGGTGGACGCGGCCACCGCCGGCAAGGTCGTGGCCGTGGCCACCGACGCCGGCCTGCCCGGCCTGTCCGACCCCGGCGGCCGACTGGTTGCCGCAGCGATCGAGGCGGGGGTGGGCGTGGAGGTGGTCCCCGGCCCCTTCGCCGGTGCGGTGGCTGCGGTACTCAGCGGCCTGCTCGACCCCTCCGGCCGCTTCGTGTTCGAGGGCTTCCTGCCGCGCAAGGGCCCTGAGCGCCGCCGCCGCCTGGCCGACGTCGTGGCCGAGCGGCGGCCGGTGGTGATCTACGAGTCGCCCCACCGCGTCCACAGCACCCTCGTCGAACTTGCCGGGGCCTGCGGAGGTGACCGTCGGGTGGCGCTGTGCCGCGAGCTCACCAAGCTGCACGAGGAGGCATGGCGCGGCACCCTCGCCGATGCCGTCGCCCACGTGGCGGACTGCGGCACCCGGGGTGAGTACGTGGTGGTGCTGCAGGCCGCGCCCCCGCCGCCCGAGGCGACCGACGCCGACGTGCGCGACGCCCTCGCGGCGGAACTGGCGGCCGGGGCGACGCGGCGCGACGCCGCCGCGGCGGTGGCGGAGCGGCTCGGCGTGGCCCCCAACCGGGTCAAGCGCCTCGCCACCACCTGAACCGGATCGTGGGAGCAGCCACACCGCGGTCACCGGGAACACCGCAAGCTCGTCGTGGTTGCACCGTTCATGAGCAACGACATGAACGAGTGGAACCAGAAGATCATCGAGGAGTTCCGCGCCAACGGCGGGGTGGTCGGCGGGCCGTTCGAGGGCGCGTCGATGATCCTGGTGCACCACACCGGGGCCCGTAGCGGCACCGAGCGCGTGACCCCGCTGGTCTACCGGGCCGAGGGCGACGACTTCGCGGTGTTCGCCTCCAAGGCGGGTGCCCCCGACAACCCGGACTGGTACCACAACCTGATGGCCAACCCGCGGGTGACCGTGGAGGTGGGCACCGACGCCGGAGTGGAGGTGATCGGGGTCGAAGCGGTCGAGGTGAGCGGCGCCGAGCGGGATCGCATCTTCGAGGCCCAGAAGGCCGCCTCCCCCCAGTTCGCCGAGTACGAGAAGAACACCACCCGCACCATCCCGGTGGTGGCCCTGCGCCGCGTCTGAGCCGGCCCGTCCGGGCCCGGGACTCAGCCGATCCGCTCGAGCACCAGCGGCACCGGTGTCACGGGCGACCCGTGGACCACAGCAGCGCCGTCGAGGGCCTCGAGGGCGCCGGGGAGTCGGGCCGCGTCGCCGGTGTGCAGCTCGAACAGCACCTGCGCGGAGGCCACGCGCTCGCCGCGGACTGCGTGCCACACCACGCCGGCGGCCGCGTCGACGGGGTCGTCGCGGCGGGCCCGGCCCGCGCCCAGGCGCCACGCGGCCTCGCCCACCTTGCGGGCGTCGAGGCCCACCAGCCAGCCGTCGGCCCCGGCGGCCACCCTCTCGACGTGCGCCGCCGTCGGTCGCGCCGCGTCGGGGTCGCCGCCCTGGGCGCGCACCATGGCCCGCCACTCGTCCATGGCCCGCCCCCGGGCCAGCACCTCGGCCGGGTCAGCGTCGAGGCCGGCCAGCTCGCACATGACCCGGGCCAGGGTGACGGTGAGCTCCACCACGTCGGCCGGCCCACCCCCGGCCAGCACCTCGACGGCCTCGGCCACCTCGAGCGCGTTGCCGGCGGTCCGCCCGAGCGGGGTGGACATGTCGGTCAGCAGCGCGGCGGTGCGCACCCCGCTGGCCTCACCGAGGCCGACCATCGTGGCCGCCAGGTTCCGCGCCCGGTCGACCTCGGGCAGGAAGGCGCCCGAGCCGACCTTCACGTCGAGCACGAGGGCCCCGGTGCCCTCGGCGATCTTCTTGCTCATGATCGAGCTGGCGATGAGGGGGATCGACTCGACCGTGGCCGTGACATCGCGCAATGCGTACAGCAGGCGGTCGGCAGGCGCGAGGTCGTCGCCCGCCGCGCAGATCACCGCGCCCACCTCGCGCAGCTGCACCAGGAACTCGGCGCGGCGAAGGCGGGCCCGCCAGCCCGGGATCGACTCCATCTTGTCGAGGGTGCCACCGGTGTGGCCCAGGCCCCGGCCCGACAGCTGGGGCACGGCCGCGCCGCAGGCCGCGACCAGGGGGCACAGGGCCAGTGACACCTTGTCGCCCACTCCGCCGGTGGAGTGCTTGTCGACCGTGGGTCGCCCCACCGACGACAGGTCGAGGCGCACGCCGGTGGCCACCATCGCCGCGGTCCACGTGGCCAGCTCGCGGCTCGACAGGCCCCGCCACACGATGGCCATCAGCAGGGCCGAGGCCTGCTCGTGTGCCACCCTCCCCTCGGTGTAGCCGGCGATGAACCACCGGATCTGCTCGTCGGACAGCTCCCCGCCGTCGCGCTTGGTGCGCAGGACGTCGAGGATGGTGACGGTGCTCATGGGGCTGTCCGCGACCCGGGCCGGTGGCCGGCCTCAGCCGGCGCGGCCTTCCACGTCGCCGGGGCCGAAGGCATCGGGGAGGAGCTCGCCCAGCGGCCGCGGGCCTCCCGGCCGGTCGATGACCAGCCCGGGCCCGCCGAACTCGTGGAGTACCTGCCGGCAGCGGCCGCAGGGGGTGATCGGCTCTCCGTCGGCGGCCACCACGGCGATGGCCACGATGCGTCCGCCGCCGGTGGCCACCAGCCGACCGGCGGCGTTCACCTCGGCGCAGATCCCGAGCCCGGAGCTGGCGTTCTCCACGTTGCAGCCGGCCACGACGCGCCCGTCGTCGGCCAGGGCCGCGGCCCCCACCCTCACGTGGGAGTAGGGGGCATAGGAGCGCAGGGTCATCTCGAGGGCGGCCGAGCGCAGCGCGGGCCAGTCGATCGTCGGGTCGGCGTGCATGCGCCCCTCACCCTGCCACATGCCGTCCGCGCCGGCCGCGACGCACCGCCCTGGATCGGGCGTGCCGCCCGGGGCCCCCATTAGGCGTACCGCCGGTGGCTTCCCTACCCTTGCCGCCGTGCGCGCACCAGTTGACCCAACCGCGGCCGACGTCGATGTCGTCGGCATCGGCAACGCCCTCGTCGACGTCCTCAGCCATGAGACCGACGAACTGATCGACCGCCTCGGCATCCCCAAGGGAGGGATGACCCTGATCGACGGCGAGCGGGCCGACGAGATCTACGAGCTGATGGGCCCGGCGGTAGAGATCAGCGGCGGCTCGGCGGCCAACACGATCGTGGGCGTTGCCGTGATGGGGGGCCGCTCGGAGTACCTGGGCAAGGTGCGCGACGACCAGCTCGGCGAGGTGTTCGCCCACGACATCCGGGCCACCGGCGTGCGCTACGAGGTGGCCCTCGCCGAGTCGGGCCCCTCGACGGGCTGTTGCCTGATCCTCGTGACCCCCGACGCCCAGCGCACCATGAACACCTACCTGGGGGCGTCGGTGCACCTCGGGCCGGGTGACGTCGACCCCGAGCGCATCACCCGGGCCTCGGTGCTCTACCTCGAGGGCTATCTCTACGATCCGCCCGAGGCCCAGGAGGCCTTCCGGGTGGCCGCCCGATACGCCCACGACGCCGGCCGGATCGTGTCGGCCACGCTGTCGGACAGCTTCTGCGTGGAGCGCCACCACGGCGCGTTCCTCGACCTGGTCGAGCATCACGTCGACCTGCTGTTCGCGAACGAGCCCGAGATCCTGGCGCTGTACCGCACCGACGACTTCGACGAGGCCGTGGCCGCGGTGCGCGAGCACGTGCCCTACGCGGCCCTCACCCGGTCGGCCAAGGGCTCGGTGGTGGTGACCCCCGACGAGGTCATCGAGGTGCCGGCCGTGCCCATCGACGAGCTCGTCGACACCACCGGGGCCGGCGACCTCTACGCCGCGGGCTTCCTGCACGGCTTCAGCCTGGGCGCCGAGCTCGAGACGTGCGGCCGGCTCGGCTCGATGGCCGCGGCCGAGGTGATCGCCCACATCGGGGCCCGGCCGGTGGACGACCTGGCCGGGCAGGCCCGCGCGCTGTTGGGCGGGTGAGCCCGCGCCCCGCTGGGCGGGTGAGCCCGCGCCCCGCCCGTCGGGCGTGACAGAGTTCCTGCCATGAGCCGGGTGCACGTCATCGACCATCCGCTGGTGCAGCACAAGCTGTCGATCCTGCGCGAGCGGGGCACCTCCCACGGCGAGTTCCGCCGCCTGGCCCGGGAGATCACGATGCTCGCCGCGTACGAGGCCACCGCCGACCTGCCTCTCGAGGCCGTCACGGTCCGCACCCCGCTGGCCGAGACGTCGGCCCGGCGCCTGTGCAGCCCCGAGGTGGCGGTGGTCGGCATCCTGCGGGCCGGCCTCGTCATGGTCGAGGCCGTGCTCGAGCTGATCCCGGACGCGGCGGTCGGCCACCTGGGCATGTTCCGCGACCCTGCGACCCACGAGCCGGTCGACTACTACGCCAAGCTGCCCGACCGGCTGGGCGAGCGGGCCGTGCTGCTGGTCGACCCCATGCTGGCCACCGGCGGCAGCGCCACCCACGCGCTGGCGCAGCTCGAGGCGGCCGGCGCCACCGACATCCGCCTGCTGTGCATCGTGGGCTGTCCCGAGGGGGTGGCCGTCGTGCGCGCCGCGCATCCCGGGGTGCCCATCTTCCTCGCCGCGCTCGACGAGCGGCTCGACGACAACGCCTACATCGTGCCCGGCCTGGGCGACGCGGGGGACCGCATCTTCGGCACCCTGTGACCGGTTGCTGTGACCGGTGACCGGTGAGCGGTGGTCCGGCGTTGGGATCGCGGCGCGTCAGGGCAGGCCGGCGGCCAGCAGGGCGGGCAGGTCCCCGAGGCGGTCGATGCGGGTGACCTCGCCCGGCAGGTCGCCCTCGTCCACGTGCTCGAGGGCCCAGGTCACCTCGTACGGCACGTGGACCGCCCGGCCGCCGAGCTCGAGCACGGGCAGGATGTCGGAGCGCACCGAGTTGCCCACCATCACGAAGTCGGCCGGGGCCACGCCGTGGCGGTCGAGGATCCTCCGGTAGGTGGCGGGGTCCTTCTCGCTCACGATGTGGATCCCCTCGAAGTGGCCCTCGAGGCCGGAGCGGGCCACCTTCGACTCCTGGTGCAGCAGGTCGCCCTTGGTGACCAGCAGCAGCCGGTGCCCGGCGGCGAGCTCCGCGACGGTTGCGGCCACGCCGTCGAGCAGGTCGACGGGGTGGTCCATGAGCTCCTTGGACCAGTCGATGATCTGCTGGACCGCGGATGCCGGCAGCCGGGCGTCGGACACCTCGATGGCGGTCTCGATCATCGACAGGGTGAAGGCCTTCACCCCGTAGCCGAACCGGGCCAGGTTGCGGCGCTCCACCGCGATGAGGTGGTCCTGCGCCGCCTCGGTGTGCACCCACTCGGCCAGCAGCTCCACCATCCGGGCCGTGGTGGTGACGAAGTGGGACTCGCTGTGCCAGAGCGTGTCGTCGCCGTCGAGGCCGATCACCGGCGGGTGCATGACCGTGACGGTACCCGGGTCGGGGGGCCGGGCCGCGTGCGCCGTCCCCGAGGGCCCCGCCTGGGGATGGCCCTCGTGCCCTAGCGTGGCCCGGCCGTCCCATGGCCGACAGGAGCAGACGATGACCGAAGCGCTCACCCGGGCCTCGCTGGCCGCGAGGGTCGACCACACGATCCTGGCCCCGCAGGCCACCCGGGCCGAGGTCGACCGGGTGGTGGCCGAGGCGGTGTCCCACGGGTGCGCCTCGGTGTGCGTGCAGCCCGCCATGGTCGGTGCCGCGGTGGAGATCGCCGGGGGCCGGGTGCCGGTGTGCGCCGTGGTCGGGTTCCCCCACGGGGCCACCCTGTCGGAGGTGAAGGCGGTGGAGGCCGCGGCCGCGGTCGCCCAGGGCGCGGTGGAGATCGACATGGTGGCCGACCTCGGCGCCATCGCGGAGGGCGACGACACCTCTGTCGCCCACGACGTGGCCCGGGTGCGGGCCGCGGTGCCCCATGTCGTGCTGAAGGTGATCCTCGAGTCGGCCCTGTGGGGCGACGCCCAGCTGCGCGGGGCCTGTGAGGCGGCGGTGGCCGGGGGCGCCGACTACGTGAAGACCTCGACCGGCTTCCACCCCGCGGGTGGGGCCACGGCCCGGGCGGTGGCGGTGATGCGCGGGGCCGCCGGGGGGCGGGCCCGGGTGAAGGCCTCCGGGGGCATCCGCACCCTCGCCGAGGCCCGCACGATGCTGGATGCCGGCGCCGACC
>Ga0315287_10003599_pt1 | contig 14962 bp, 25 predicted proteins | sample YL17G11_0_MG_FD_205037 | JGI IMG/M metagenome (GOLD analysis project Ga0315287, IMG submission 205037) | Sediment microbial communities from Yellowstone Lake, YNP, Wyoming, USA - YL17G11_0 | ecosystem: Environmental > Aquatic > Freshwater > Lake > Sediment | place: USA: Wyoming | collected... | reverse complement strand
AAGTGATCATCTGGGTCTGGTGGCATAGAGCCGCATAGTTGAGAGGTTTTGTCCGACTGATAGTCGGTGCTCTCGAGAGAACCAGCAGCTCGAGATTTTATAGGACCTACGATTTAGATAATATCTACCCTTTTTTCAAAAGTAAATTATTTCTTTACAAACGTCCGTGATTGAGGCTGTCAAGCTGAGCAGGCGACATGGTATATTTATTCCGGGTGGAGATGGCGGGAGTCGAACCCGCGTCCGCAGCACATCACAAATCGTTTTCTACGAGCGTAGCTCCTTGTTCGTACGGGATCGAGCAGCACTAGGAGCAAAAGCTGTTTCGACCACGGGCGCCTCCTGCTCTCACCTTCTGGCCCGGCACCGACCAGTCAGCTATCCTGTCTTTGGGACAGAGTCATCGGCCGATGACAGGAGACCAGCCGGACTCTGGATTACGCAGCTAGGGCGTATTCGTATTGTGAGTCGTTTGCGGTTAAGCAAATGCCGTTTAGTTTACGCCCACACGTCAAACGGGCGGCTCGCTTACTCTAAGCTCCTTACCACGTCGAAGCCAGGTACACCCCCAGTTACGACGGAAACATTGTAACACAAAATCGTGTTACGGTGAAACACCTACAGGAACACAGCGTAGAACAGAAGCCCGGCCAAGAAGCAGCCGACGCCGATGGCGATCTTCGGGTTCTCGCCGACCCATGCTTGAACCTTGGCCCAGAAACCTTCGGCCGCAGCCTTGTAGTCCTCTTGATGCATGCTCATATGGTTTCCTCACTTTCTACCATCGATCTCCGTGTGGGTCATTCTCTTCATACCACTTCTTGTTCAACGCTTTGATGATTGTTAGCACGTCTTCTGGCTTGTTACCTATATCACCAAGCGTGATGTCAGTTTTGTAACCTTGAATGATCATCTCATACCTGTCTGGATACACGGCTACAGAACCCGTGTCGCCTTTCTTAGTGTTGAAAATGATATGAGCTTGTTCACCATTGTAAAGACGAGCATCATCATCTATGTAAGTCGACTTGTCATCAAAGCGCTTTGATTTCTTGAAAAGCTCGAGAAGATCATTTGCTCGTTTCAGCTTTGCATATCCCTCATACTTCTCAGCATCAGCTTTACTCTTCTTGATCTTTTCTCTTGTCTTGAAGTCATCGATGCGTTTTTTAAGCAAGCCTTCAGATACGAGCTCTTTAAACTTCATTTGGTTACCTTGTCCTTCATCTTCTGATACAGCGACATCCAGAAGGGAGAGAATGCGGCGCCGATGACGATGCCGATCGCGAGGGTGAGGATGTCCATCAGCTTATCTTTTTAAGGTTGTCAAATCCGTTGCCGAAACCGCACTTATCCCCATCGATCTTGTCTAAGACTGTCTCGAGGGCTTGTTTCGTGAGCTTTAGCGGGCCGGTGACAACAAACTTAGCCGTGATCTGCCCAGCGCCTGGTACGTTGTCATCATAATCATCATCACCGTAGCTATCTGGCTCATCAGTGTCACAGTCACAATCCTCAAATCCGGCTTTCTCGAGGGCGGCACAGATTGCCGTTGCAAAATCATGAACATCAGCGTTTCGCTCTGAAGAATCACAAGTAAAGCTATATCTTGACTCATCCACGGATTCTTTCACCGCTTCAACCTCGGCTTGCAACAGCTTCTTCGCGTGCGCGAATGTAGCGCGATGATCTGAGTCAAGCTTCTTCCCAGCTAAGTCAACGTAAGCATCTAAAGCCGCTATAGCGCCTTCAACATCACCGTGTTCTTTCTTTAACCACCTGGCGATAGTTCCAGGAGATCCTTTAGCGAAGACATTCACAGGATGCTTTTTAGCTTTTGTTTCTTTGTCATGCTTTTCAAAAAGATCTTCAAGTTTCATATGGCTCACCTTAAATCATGGTAAACTATTTATCAGTTTAAACTATCAAACACTTCACAAATAAATCCGGCAGCCAGATGGCTGCCGGACATTGATCTTTAGTCGATGCTTAACTAGAAGCTTCAGAGGCCTCTTGTTAAGACATTAACGCGACGACCACCACGGCTGGACTTACAGCTTTACTTGGTACGGTCACGACAACCGCTTCTCTTCATGCCCAAGTCCTACACTAGCCGCTAGTTAAGCGGCACGTTTAGTTAAGCTGCTTCGCGCAGCTCGTCATTCGTTGTAGGCTTCGCTGCTGCTTTTGCTTCAGCAGCGACTCTCTGTTCGACCGTCAGCTTCGGTTCGATCAACATGATCTCGCTGATCAAGTCAGGAACAACGATCCACTCTTGGCCGGTCGGAGCCCATCCGTTTTTCCCGCCGGTGTCAAGATATTCAGAGACCTTGATCGCTTCCTTCGTGACTGTCTTGATCTGGCCGATCACCCGGCGATATCTCTTAGCTTCCGTGAAACGGACCCAAGCGCCAGTCTTGATTTCTGAAAGCGTTGGCAGATGATCGAATTCTTCATCAATGATGCGTTCAAGAACCTTCTGTTGTTTTTCATCAGCGGCGATAAGATCGAGCGCTCCCTTCACCCCATATTGTTCGACCATTCGACGAACGCTGTGATTTGCCAGCTTTGTTATCACGTAAGGAAGCTGTTCTTGAGTAAGTGTTGATGCAAATGATTTATCAAACATCGGTGTCTCCAGAAAATTAACAAACATCCGCTTTATAAACAGACGTCCACAGCCTTCCATTGATGATCAGAAGGTTCATTGAACACTATATTACTTTTATCTATGAATGTAAACCTAACACCTTCAAGATCAACGAAGTTTGTGTGTCTGATAAGTCTGCTGAGATTGTGACGACGGCTCTCTTGCTAACAACATTCACGGAAGCATATGAGAGCATCACCAGTCCAGGATGATCCTTGTCTAACAATGGGTGATCAACGAGCTTTCGCATCGCTGTCTCATAGTTGTCACCTTCAAACTTAAGCGAAAGATTAAGCTTGTTCATGGCGGTAGAGGTGGGATTCGAACCCACGGACCAAGGTTAACTCGATCTCCAGCTTTCCAGGCTGGCGCGATTGACCGCTCTGCCACTCTACCATGAGAATCAACAAAGATGCGGAACGTCGATGAAACGGTTATTGAACATGATCGTTCGACCGCTAAGCTGGATAGCGAGGCTCTTCAAAGCACCCCTGGCTGTGCGACCGATACCTACCGGAATTCCAGGTTCAGCGTGCACGTCATAACAAAGCTGGGTATCAACCATGACAGCAACTACAACCTCTGGTCCTTTGCTGATGATGTTACCTACGTCATCCAAAGTTACTGTAGGAGGTGCTTTGATTTCAACCTCAAGCCTGTTGAACTCGATGAACTCCCGCACAGTCATGATCGGAAACTTAGTCCACATGATCAGCTCCTTTAATGAAACATGACCCAAAGGTTATGAGACCAAACTAACAAGTTGAAGAGCATAAGCAAAAACAGCTTATCAAGCAAAAGCAGCTTAATTTTCATAGTCTGCTCAAAATTAGATCCATGCTCTAACCCATACATGGACATGACGAACTGCTGGGAAAGTACCTTTCACTAGCTTTGACTTGTTACGCACTGGACGTTCAAAGAGGATGATATCATCATGCTCGATCTCTAAGAAAGCCATTGTGCGCGCGAGAAAATCTACGATCTTCTGACGTGATGTTTCAAAATGCTTGACCCAGAGGATCAGCTGATCAACGCCAGGTGGAAGATGATACGGGTACTTGTTAGGAGCCAACATCAAGTCATCTTCACCTAAGAGCTCGATGATGTCTGTGACTAGCTTTGGGTCTGAGCGGATAGCATTGTAGCTCTCGTGAAGAACATCATCTTTCACAGGAACAAGCTCAAGGTCACGAATCTGATCACGATACATCATCAGAGCATTAAAGCTGCGATAGATGTTCGGGTGAATCACCTTGGGCAGCTCAAACTCTGCGCGCTTCAAGGTGTCTTCAGAAGTAAGCAGCTTGTCGACTACGCTAAGCAGCTCTATGCGGGAGACCGCATAGTTTACCAAGTTGCGTGGTCTAAGGTACATCTGGGTGAGAGGGCCGGGCTTGATTCCGGCTTAGGTGCTTTTCCAACAATTGTCGGCTTTTCATCCTCGCCGTGTCAAAGAGCATGTCTTCGGCGAGATGCTGGTCATGTCTCTTGAAGCCTTGTCCGGTGCTCCGGTTACTGACTCTTATCAGCTTGCACTCATCAACACAATATCCACAGATCGCTCTGTGACCTCTCTAGGCTTGCGTGTCCTTCCACGCCGCCTCTCACTTGGTGCCCCTAAGAGGATTCGAACCTCCATGACCTTGTAAGGCCACTAGCCCCTCAAGCTAGCGCGTCTACCAGTTCCGCCATAAGGGCGATGCTACTTCTCACACCATGCCTGTTCAAGCGCTAGTCGCGCTTGAAGCAGCTTAGCACGTGCTTCTTTGATATGAACGCTCTCAGCTTCGTGCTTGCTAAACCTCTCGTGAAGCATCTGTTGAAGCAAGATGACTTCGTCTCGAAGCTCTTTAGCTGATTCTTGAAAATGATTCATCCGTTACGTCCTGCTTGCTCAATCTTCTTAGCCAGCTTAGGGTTGCCGTGAGCTGGGCAGTCCAACCTGGTTGTCCGATGATCAACCCCTAAAGCGTCTTCGTTGTCCATCTTCGGGCAGAGACAATTCGGCAAGTCAAACCATCGATGAAAATTTCTGTCTTGAGGAAAGTTCCACAACCCTTGTTGAAGAAACTCAAGCTCCTCTAAGAGAGCAGCGAGCTCTTTCAACTTTCTGCTGTCTTTTGTTTTCTTCGCGCGTTCGAAGATGATGTAACGCACTTGATGCGAGACTTTCAAAGCCTCAAGCTGCTCGTCTGTGATCTTTTGTCTGGAGGCCAAGCGCTCATTAAGCCTGGTGATCACTTTACCCTTATATGTTACCGCGTACTTATCAGACATGATATCCTCTATGCCTCTTCTTATGCCGAATCCTGCTTCATGTTAGCAGCCATGCCCATGAGGATCAAAAACGGTGATGTAAACAACGTCAATGTCGTGACGAACGAGTTAATGTGCCATCCTTCCATGATCCAGCTAGCTAAGTTAGCTACGCTTAGCAAACAACAGATGATCCCTAAGCTGATCAACAGCGCTGACAAGTTGGTACCTCTGAAGGGACTCGAACCCCCACGCCTTTCGACACGAGAACCTAAATCTCGCGCGTCTACCAATTTCGCCACAGAGGCATCATCTCTAAACTTATCTCTCCACGCAAACGTGCAATAATCACACATGATCCAAGCTTCATTGTTGACTGAGATCAGATTTTCATTGCCTCTTACTCCTTTGCGACAACACGTGATATACGTATGCCTGTCAGGGATCGAGCACCTGTCAGGTAAGAACGCCCACAACCAACAGATAAACCGTGACAACATCAGAAGAAATTGAGCACCAAATTGAGCACCGCGACCCACAACACGATGCAGATGGGTACCCACAACACTATAGCTCGTGCGCAGTTTAACCCGTCTTTGTCATCTCGGTGTTCCACCCTCTCATTCCACTGAAGCGCTTCCTTATTCAATGTCATGACAACCTCTCAAGTGGTCAAACCGCTCGGGACTTCTGATGCACGCTACGCAGTTAGGACAATGCCACCACCCACCTGCTATGTTGGCAGAGGGTGTGAGATTCGAACTCACGGGCCAGGGGTTCACCCCGGCCTCCGGTTTAGCAAACCGGCGCGATAGGCCACTCCGCCAACCCTCTTTTGTGTTCATAGGTCATATAGTATCATCTAATGCTTTTGATGTAAACATTCGTCCGAACCTCCTTATGTCATTTTTTCTACTGGCGGAGGTGGTAGGATTCGAACCCACGGGACCCTTGCGGGTCCTTCCGCTTTCAAGGCGGACGCGATAGACCACTCTGCCACACCTCCATAGTGTGTTGGTACCCGAGACGGGAGTCGAACCCGTACGCCTTTCAGCGGCGGATTTTAAGTCCGCTGCGTCTACCGATTCCGCCACCCGGGCATTTTGGCGGAAGGAGGAGGTCTCGAACCCCAGACCCTTGCAGGTCCCATCTGCTTTCGAAGCAGCGCCGCACCCTGTGCAGTTCACCTTCCATAAAGTACACTATAGGATACATTAAGCCTACTTAAGGTATCTTATAGTATACTTTGATTGACATTGGTGCCCACGGTGAGACTCGAACTCACACGCCTTGCGGCGGCGACTTTTGAGGCCGCTGCGTCTACCAATTCCGCCACGCGGGCATAGGCGAGCCGGCTGAACATTCTTGCTCATTTAATCTGCCAATACAGAGAACCCATAAGCTCGCTGGTGGGTTGGGTAGGACTTGAACCTACACAGGCTTATTGACATTGCGACGGATTTACAATCCGCGGAGCTCTCCAGCGCTCAGCCAACCCAGTAAAGCTGGTGCTGCTCCTAGGAATCGAACCTAGCCTGCCCGAAGGCGACGGGGTTACAGCCCGCCCCACGTCCATAGTGGTATAGAACAGCATTGGTCCCCAAGGCCGGACTCGAACCGGCACGCCCTCTCGGGCACCAACTTCTGAGGCTGGCGCGTCTACCAATTCCGCCACCTGGGGATATGCTTCCGAATTGTCAAAGAGCAGAAACTACAAGGCCTCCCATTTGGGAGGCCTTGGTATGTCGGGATACAGCTACCTTACACGCCAAAGCCTCCATCGCTTAAGAGCGATGACAGATACAAGGAGCTTAGGGATAAGGTCTTCGTGTTCATGATAGTTAGACTATATATTGCTTTGATTAAAATGTAAAATACTTTTTTCAAGTCAGTGGTTGCTGTCTGATCTCTTTATATGCGGTGATCACCGCTTTCAAGTATGCAGACAGCGCGACATCATCTTCTTCAGTGTTATGCTCAATGCGTAAACGTTCTGGCACTTCATGCGCAGCGTGTCCTGTGATATGTTGACGCAGCTTTGGCAGAGACCAAGCGATGTAACCGCAAACTTTACATGTTCTGTCCATTTGCTAGCTATACCTTTTGACTGTCACCTGGGATGACTCGATAGTTGTCTTCGACAGAGTCAGGGGTGCTAACTTCGATGATAGAACCTTCTTCAAGACAGATCAGCTGATGAGGTTGCAGCGGGCTTATGCGTGCTGACATCCCTTCGACAAGGATTGTGGACTTGATGCTAGCATCTTCGGTGATGATAGCACGAAGCTCAAACTTACCGCTTAGCACGTACCATGACTCGTCCTTCACGGCGTGGAAATGCATGCTGAACTTAGCTCCTTTGTTGAAGTTAAGCAGCTTTCCACAGTAGAGGTCATTAGACGCGAAGATGTTCTCGCTTCCCCAACCTTTCTCTACATTTCCTAAAAACCGTGTCATGTCTCGTCTCCGAAGGTTAAAAGTTGTTGAATCTCTTTTTGCGTTTCAACGTGTAGCATCTCTACAAGCACGTCACCGTGACAAGCTTTGGGCTTGCACCAACATCCGAGAGTCTTGTCTTTAAGCTCATGAAGTCTAGCGAGGAGGTTCGGGTTGTTGATGAGATAAGCGCGATACTTGGCTATCACTTCAGCTCGTGTGCCATGCTTACCGATCTCAAACGGGTTACCCCATGGCCCAGGCCGCCCGATGTACACGTCAAACTGTTCGTGCTCACAATGCACGACTTTTGTCAAGAAAAATCCTCTAGGACATAAGCTTTGTAAAGAAACGTGATGTCGATGATGTCAGGCCCTTTAGGTAAGCTGTTTATCTCTGTTGATTTGATAGGTGGTTTTTTTGGCGTGACAACTTCAAGCTTGACAATTCCTTCTGAAAAAAGCGTGCCTCTGTTAGGTTTTTTACCCGAGTTGTCTGCGATGTCAATCTTAAAATTATACGTTGCGGAGATCTCGAAGTTCTTTATATTATAAACTACTTCGATGAATTTCCCGCTGGTATCTACGATTTCTGCATCATCGGTGATGTTAAGGTCGGTCCTCTCGACCGCCATAGCATTCTCACAGATTAAGATGCGTCCGTCATCGAAGATGTCAAAGAAGTCACAACCTTTGATAAAAATCTTCACGTGATGATCAACAAAAACTTCAGCTAAGACGTCTGGGTCAAAGCCGTCTTCTAGCTTTGTCAGCTCGATTGTTTGCCGTTGTTCATATGACTTGACGATTTCGCTGATCTTCATGATGCAAAGTAAGCCATAGAATCTCTGTAGATAGTCTTACAAAGCTTTGTCAGGTCAATCGAGTCATCATGAAGATGTTCCCATGTCGAGTCATCGTTCCAGTGTATCTTACGAGCTTCTTCGGATGTCGCTGCTGTATTGCTAGCGAGGGTAAGTACAACTTGACCGTCAACGTTAGTTGTTAACAGCTCAGATGTTTCTTCGTCCTCTCCGTGAACATAAGTAAGAGTATAATCGACTTTTCCTTCATATTCCAAATAGAGTTGCTTAGCTTCAAATGAATATGCTATGTAGGACATTCCACCGTAGATGGTTTCAACCTCAGCATCATCCTCAACCTCCTTTTCAATCGCTAGCTCCATGATATTGATTAAGATTTTATCGAGGAGCTTTCCATTGAATGTGACGAGAGCATGTTGATGCTTGACAAGCTCAAGCATGACATCCTCGTCAAATGCTTCGAGCCGTGTAAGCTCGATCATCTTCTTGTTTTCGAGCAGGGCGCTGAGCTTCATACGTGATGAGAAGCCCAGCGGCACGTTAGCACCGCTGGATCTTTTGCTGATTACGCATGACGGCGACGACGTGGACTGTCTTCACGTCGAAACGTCTTGACGACAGGAGCAAACTCCTGAGCAACGTTGTACTCACCGCCGGCTAACCTCGCCGTGAAGTCTTTGTAGACACGGCTCCGGTCCTTGTTCGTGATCTGCTCGAGCAAGAACTTCATCTGGTCAGCCTTGATGGTCCGATGCCGTAGAATCATGCTCTCAGCCTTGCACGGCACATACGGCACATACAGCGGGTCCATCACCTTAGTACCTTGCGGGCTGAACAGCTGGTTCGGCAGCTTTTGGCCTGGCGTCAAGTCACCCTTCAGCGAGTTGCATGGCTTGCACGCGGTGACAACGTTCATCCACGCGTCCTTGCCGCCCTTCGACTGTGGGTGCACGTGGTCACGAGTCAAAGCGTGTGCCGTGTGCTGTCCGCCGCAGTACGCGCAGACATGCCTGTCACGAGCAAACAACGCCGAGTTGGTCAACGTAGGCTCTTTGTACTTCTTGGCTTGTGGAGCTCCGTCAACCACGATGATCGTGCTTGTCTCGATCGTGGACAATAACCCGGTCTGAGAGTTCGTCCCGCCGTGATACATGATGATCGCCTCGCCTAGGTGGTCGAGGACGAGGTTCTTGGACTCGAGCACGATTGCCTCATCGTGTGAGATCCATCTGTGCGGGACCCAGTTCTTGTCTAGCGCTAGTACTGACATGATGCTTACCCCTTTCGTTGTCGAAGGCTACGCTTCGATGAAAGCTTTGTTTTTGTGCTACAAGCTATTTAATGCATCTACAACAAAAAGAAAGCGGCCAAGTTGGCCGCCTTCTCTCGGCCTTCTGTTTGCTTCAGCGATGACGAGCTTTTGCGCACGCCCGGATGAGCGCTGACCGAACCGACTTGGTCGTGATCGCCATCTCACGCACGTGTTCTTTCGGTACTTCTTTCCCGGTAATCGCGCTGACAAACACCTTTCCGTCTTTCTCCATGATCGTGTACTTCTCGGGCCGCAGCGAGCCTTTAGTGTCTTCGACTCGAACCCAAGCTTTCCCGTTCTTCGACAAGTTATAACCTTCAGCCTTGTCTTTGAGGGACTCCTTCAGCGAGTCGATGAACTTCACTTGAGGCGCGACAGCTCCTTTGTTTTCGTCATACACGAACGGTGCGAGGAAAGCCTCATCGTTCTTCGGGTTGCCTGTGCATTCACCGACCACGAAGTACTCGCTTGCGCGGCCTTTAGCGCTATTGTAGTCAGTCGGGATAGCAAACACGTTGCGGGGGTTCACCTTCACGACCAACGTCTTGTCACCGCCGAAAGACGACAAGTACGACCGCGAGCAGAAGTGCAGCCCTGTCGAGCACAAGTTGTGACGATTCGGGTCAACATCACCTGGCTTCATCGCGACTACCTTGCCGACGCTGTTGTCAATCTTTCCGGTGTGGCAATCAGTGTAGTTCTTGTTCACGCGCTTGTATGCCAAGAAGCAACCGTCGTTTGTCAGCGGCATCTTTCCCGAGAGCAAGAACTCATACAGCTCTTCGCGGATGTCCTTCCGCTTGTTCTTCATGACGTTGTCCATGAAGAGCATCAACGGCTTGACAGCTTCACGGGTAGCGCCGGATTTCACGGTGTCGATGATGCGGTCAACCAAAGCGCCTTTCAGGTTTTGCTTCTTCCCGTCAGGACCGGTGTAGACAACAGCACCAGAGACCACAGCGATGCGCTGCTTCTTTCCTTTGAAAGCATCGATAGCCGCATCGTTGATTGTTTCGCCGATCTTCATCAAGCCGCGAGCTTTGGTGAAATCCTTCTTCTGAAGAGCGAGAAGCACTTCGTTGTAGTTCGGGTGCGAATCGCTTACAGAGGCTGACTTCCCGTCTGCATAGACGGTCAGACCACGGACGTGCTTTGTGTAGAACATGTTGCTGTTGCTTGCCATCTTCAGCTCCTAGCTGTAGTAGACAGAGGTATTAGAGATATAGTAACTTAAATTGAATCTGATGTAAACTACTTTAGATCGTTTTTGTCATAAAAGCCTCATCTGCGGCTGTGATGTAGAGCGCGACGTGCTTCACTCGGAGTTGAACATATGCTTCAAGTTCTTTACCGTAGATGTAGCGGCGAGTTGTTCGAAGGCTAGAGAACATCGAGATGAGCGGGTATCGTTTGTTCATCTCATCTTTGTCTGTGCACACGATGACCGGTTCTTTCTCGATGTTAGTAGGACGACATATAGACAAAGCGTAGTCAATGATCAGGTCTTTGTTTGATGTCTTGATCTCAGTTACCAGCTTTTCAGCACGCGTGATCACCTCTTCGAAGAAGGTCTTTTTTCCAGCAAGCTCATTGAGAAGCACTTTCCGAAGTTTGGGTTGCAAAAGCTCCTCATAGTCATTGTCTGCTGAGACAGATTCAGCGAGCTTGACGGCTTTGAAAGCCTCACTAAGCTCAGGGCGCTTAAGATAAGCGGTGACTACATCGCTTAACCGCTCAAGCTTAGCACCTCGTTTGACTAATGCTTCGATGTCTTCGACCTTGCGAGCGATGATTCGTAAAGTACCGTCGGCTTCTTTGAAGTTGTCGAAGCATTTGCTCTTAAAAAGCCACGACATCAGAGAGTTGCTTTTATCTAAGAACATCTTGTCATAACCGTCAAATGAGCCTTTATGCGAGATGACATAAAGCATCTTACAGCTAGCAACTGTGATTCGTTGATAGTCAGCTTTCTCAATGATAGAAGGAGCTTTAAAGCTTTCATTGCAGATGATGACTGACGTGCGGTTATTAAAGTGATCATCGTTAGGTGTCAGTGTAAGCATTCGAACTTCAGCTGTGCCCCTAGCGTGAATGACACGCGGCAAGCCGGTCACAAGATCTTTAGAATCAGCCTTCGGAAGCTCGAAGTCAGGAAGGGTTGAGAGGTACACGATGATCGCGCCCTCGAACAATGTGCTTTTGATGAGATTCTCAATCTCAGCTTTCCCGTGATCAGTGAGCTTAGCATTCGGATCAGCTTCAACGAAAAACGTCTTGTTAGTCGAGAAGTTATGCTTCTTTGCATAGATCCGAAAACCCTTTGCACCCTTCGTGCCCAAATCATTGATGATGAAGCGAACATCGTCTTTCTCGCTTAGGTCATCGAAGTTGAGATGAGCGTAACCGTTGATCTCGACGTTTAGCAAGGTAGAAACTGGTACGTAACCAGAAGCCAACAGCGTGCAGATGGCAAAAGCGTTCTGAGTAGCCGACGGCTTCGTGCTAGGACGGAACCACGGCACGGTTTTAGTAGTGTCAGACGTGACGGTCTTGGTCGGGTCTTTCGGGTCAGGTTTGACAGACGTTAGCTTTAAAGTAACTTGACGTGCTTGCTTCAAAGTCCAACGACCCACGCTCGAAAATCCGTTGCCTATGTACACACCTAAGCTAGAATGACCAAGAACATCTAGCGAGATGCGGTTCTTGCTAAGCTCTTCAGCTGTGAACTTCGTGCCATCAGGCAGCACGAACTCGTCACGCTTCTCGAAAAAATACATGATCTTGCCTGACAAGGTATGCGTGCTTCTCAAGCGATCATTGACCGAAGAATGCATCCCTTTGAAACGACGCAGAAGCTCAAGGGGTGTCTTGACGCCCTTGGTGATCTCACTCGCGATTGACTTCTTCAGCTCAACGAGCATGACCTTCGCGACTTTCTCTAAAGTGTCGATGGTGACTTTTTCATAAGACAACTCTTCGCGCGAGGCTTGAAAAGACAGCGTGCCGAGCGGGAAGGTGATGACAAACGAGTTGGTCGCGATGAAGCGCAAAGCTTGTGACGGTGACGGGATCGCGCTTATGTCGATCGGGTAAGGCACGTTACCCATCACAGCTAAGGCGTTTCGGTTATACGTGTCGCGCTTCTCATAGTACCAGTTCGTGCCTTCAAACACTTTTTCAGGTACAGGCACCTCGATCTCTTCGCCGATAAACTCAGGTTTCTTCTCCCAGTACTTGAAGAAGCTGCGCACACGATCATGAAAAGCGTAGACATCCTCATCACGAGCAGCAAGCTCTACGGTGATGCCGTCTGGCTTGTCGGTCGGGCTGATGGAGATTTCAGAACCGTCAGGAACTCCTGTCTCGTTGATGAAGCAGAAGTAAGTGTGTTCGTTTCCCTTCCAACGGTTCTTGACAACGAAAGAGCTCTTCGTGTAAGCAAACGGGCTCTTAGAGCCTAACCCTAGCGCTCCGATAGTGTCGTTGGAGTTTGTCTTCGATGACTCGCCGTATGTCCAGTAGATCTCAGCGATGCGAGCAGGATCAATCCCAGTGCCTTCATCTTCGACGGCAAAGGTCGGCTCGAGGCGGTTTGGCACGTAGACGCGAAACGGCTTTGTGTTCTTCGTCTCTACGTGCACGTCATGCGCGTTGCATGAGAGCTCGCGGATGACGGCTAAGATCTTGTCTTTGTAGATGCCGTCTGACAGGATGCCAAACAGCTTAGCGTTTGTAGCAATCTTGAAAGGAATCCGGTTAGACGGAACAATCCCTTCGAAGTGTTGATTGTCTACTGTGAGCTTCATCGGTTACTAGCCTTTATGATGTTCAATCAATAAGGCTATAGTAACACAAACTGAATTCGATGTAAACAGAGTTTAGATGAATTTCTTCATGTCTTGAGGTGCTGTCGGAGCATCCTTGCAGAGATGCTTGCGAACATCATGCATCACGGAGCCAAACGGGATAGTAGCGATCGTGTTGATCGAGAGGTCTTTTAAGACTATCACGTCATTTTCATCTAAGACGATGATCGCGATCACATATGCTTCCAGGTCGCTACAGTTGTAGATGGCTTGAGTAAGCTTAAGCTTGACTGACTTTTCAGCTTCTCGAACTATAGGGTCAAAGAGCGTGATCGTGGTAGCCATCCGAATAGGTTGCCCGTTGCTGAGAGTCGAAGCTTTGATAGGTTCAACAACGGTGATGATCACGCCGTCTCCTTTGAAGACAAGTTGTTCACCGTCTTTAGAGTGCTCTACCGTTGAAAACTGCTTAGTGCTTGTTGTCTCACGAGGCTGTTGGCTATAGCCGATCATGAAAGCGCTGATGATGAGCAAAGCGATGATCAAAAGCCATGATAGCCTTTTTCGCATCCACAGCTTCACATCATGATAGAGTAGACATAGCAAGTACATTATGCGCCGGCGCCGAACTTCAGCACAACTGTCTCCAGGATTTCCATCGGGTTCATCACCACATGTTTCTCCTTCTTGACCTTTAGAAGCAGGTTAGTCAGCACATCAGTCATGAGAGGTTTGTTTTCCATGTCATAGATCGTCGCGTTGATCACGTTTCTTCCGTTGTAGTATGACAGGCTATAGTTTGAGATGGTGATGTTCATGATTTCCTATTTAAGGAGTGCTTCGTGTAGCGATTCTATTCGCTGTGTCCAACCTTGCGTAGCTGCTTTTTCTTTAGCCCATTCAGTCTTCCAAGCTATCTTCTTGTAGAAGTCGATGACACCGTCAGCAAACTCTTCTTTGCTGTAAGGTTTTTCAGCCTTGACCTCTAGCTCAGCTTTCAACCCTCTGAACAAGTCGAGCCGTAGCTCGTCATCGAGGTACAACATCATCAAGTCAGCATCACGGATCAGCTTTTCAAGGATGTCAGCTGGCTCGCCTACATAAGGATACTGGGTGATCTTGATCAACCGCTTAGCAATAGCAAGCTCTGTCTCGGTGATAGCTGACATAGTAAACACCAACGTGTGGTGCAAGAAGAAGAGCCCTTTAACAGCTGCATCTATGTTTAAGTCATCAGTCAGCTTGCCAGCTGAATGGTTGAAGTCGTGCATCGCTGCCGCTAGCACGAGAGCTCTTAGCTCAAAACGTCCTAGACCGTGATAGATTCCACCTTCATAGACGAGCGTTACAACAGCTGCTTCGTGCTTAGCATTATGATACGGAGCTTTAGCTGACCGGTTAAAGCAGTCGATGTAGTCCATTACGTCTTCGAGGTTGAGAGCACGCAGCACATCCGCACAAGCTTCAGGTCGAGGACCGAGCCGTAAACGCTTCGCCTCTAAGTTGACCAACATCTCTCTTGAGAGGATCTGCTCGTCTTCTTCATCAGTCAGCAAGTAATCGTCCATGTCAATCCGGGATGGTTGTCGAGGTTGAGTCAATCAAAAGATGTGTTCCGCTCCTAGGGTCTAAGTCTTTGTAGTAGTCATATGAGTCAGCAAGCGCGTAAGCTACAT
>Ga0315287_10003597_pt1 | contig 14966 bp, 12 predicted proteins | sample YL17G11_0_MG_FD_205037 | JGI IMG/M metagenome (GOLD analysis project Ga0315287, IMG submission 205037) | Sediment microbial communities from Yellowstone Lake, YNP, Wyoming, USA - YL17G11_0 | ecosystem: Environmental > Aquatic > Freshwater > Lake > Sediment | place: USA: Wyoming | collected... | reverse complement strand
TGGCGCAAACTTTTAATCCCTTTTTCATTAATTTCTTAAAAAGAAATATTTTCCCTAAATTTGGCTAAAATTGTAAGAAAAATGGTATCTAAAACAGAATTAAAATACTTTGCCTCTCTTCTGCATAAAAAACAGCGCACCGAAGAGAAGAAATTTATTGCCGAAGGGAAGAAACTTGTTGATGAAGCCCTTGATAGCGACTATTCATGCGACGCCCTTTTTGCAACTTATACATTCGAGGAAACGCACCAAAGCTACTGCAATGCACTGCAGAACCGGAGCATACGGTACGAACGCCTTAGCGCCCCCGACTTTAAGAAGCTCTGCGATACCGAAACCCCGCAGGGTATTGCCGGAGTGTTTGTTCAGAAAGAAGCCAAGCCCCTTCTGGCAGTCGGCGATGAAATTATTGTTGCCCTCGAGAATATTTCCGACCCCGGAAACCTGGGCACCATCATTAGAAACTGCGACTGGTTCGGGGTGAAGAATATTCTTTTAAGCAGAGAGTGCGCCGAAGTTTATAATCCCAAAGTACTGCGCGCAAGCATGGGCTCCGCGTTCCATTTAAATATTCTGGACGAGCCCTATTTCTATGAAACTCTATCGTCCCTTAAAAAAGATGGGTTCGATATTCTGTGCGCGGATCTTAAAGGGGAAAATATTTTTGAGTATGATGTAAAAACCAGGTCGGTGCTGGTGTTCTCCAATGAATCGCACGGCCCAACGCATGAGCTTGTTTCAATTTCAAAAACGGTTACAATACCGGCGTACGGCAGTGCGGAATCGCTTAATGTGGCGAATGCCTGCGCGGTTATTTTAGGTTACTACAGGGCTAGTCTAAAAACTCCCACGAAATCCCGAACCTGATGTTTCTTCCTAAGGCAGGGTAGAAAGGCACAATATAATATTTTGTGTTGAACAGATTCTCAAACGTAAAATAAACTATTGCCGATTCCTGAACTTTGCCTGCAAGAAAGAAATCAATTCTGAAAACATCGGCCGTTTTACCCCCGGCGTAGTTGTTGCCTCCCGCTCCAAATAGAAATGACTGCGCGGAAATCGACTTTTCAAAATCGTATACAAAATAATTCTGCTTTGTATAATATTTAAAACTGAACCCCGCTTTAAGATCGAGATTCTTATTGAACAGCGTATCTACCAGGTACACACCGCCGTCGAATGTAAAAGCCGGACTGTTGACCAGTTCCGCATTCATGTTAATTAATGATGTGGCATTTCCGGCAAAGAGAATTTTCCAGTATTTATAACTGAACTTAGCGTTTATTCCATTAACAATGCGTTCTTTTGTTTTGAAGTAAGTCAGCAGATAATCCGGCGCACCGGTTGGCGCTATAATAACAGAAAGAGGATGATTATCGTTTGCGGTCCGGAACCAGCTCAGGCGGAGATCGGCATTTTTGCCTATGTACCTTACCCCTGCTTCCATATTGCTTATTTTCTGAACAGGCACACTGCCTGATGAAAGAAGGGCATTCTCCTCAAGCAGATTATACGGCTTGCCGTATTGGGAGTATCCCGCATAGATAAAAACATTTTTCGAAAGGGAAAAATTAATATCCGCGCCGTATCCGGAATAATTTATTGAATTATACTTAAGCTGTTTCAGAAAAAATGAAGGATGGATGGTGCTATCCATTAAATGTGCGGCTGCAATGCCCGCCAAAGAGAAAAGATTCCTCTGCATCTCTCCTGCCAGCAGCGGAGTATCATATTTGCTCTTCTCATAATTCACGATGAACTTAAGATCGAAATACTTTTCCCTGTACCCCTGATTAAACAGAAATCCGTATGCTGAATACTTATTATCGTTTCTTATAGATGCAATACCCGTCTGAGGATCGGGAGTATAAGTATCAACAGTATCATTCTGCCTGAACTCGTTTAATCCGGTCTGGTAATAGATAGTCAAATCGGTTGGCTGGTTATTAAGCAGATCGGCAGCTGCCTTAACTGAAAGATTATGGTTAAGAACTTTCTGTCCCCTGTTTTCAAAAATTACGGGAGCTCTTTTTTCTTCATACAGGTAAGCCTGCCAGTTATCGGGGTATGCAGCCTTTAGCGCATCAAGGTCAACGCCCCCGTTAAGCTTTGTCTCTGTGTTTACATAATTATAGTTTGCAGATAAATTTATTTTATCCGAGAGAAGATAGTTCAATCTAACCATCGCCCTCCAGCCGCCCGCCTCGCTGTTCTGGTAACGGTCAACAATGCTGCTGTTTGTTATCTCCGATGTAAAATAGAGATTCCTTGCAGCGGGCATGTTAAAGATAAAGTCAACAAATCCCTCTCTGTCGGAAGCCTGATAAAAGCGGAGGCGCGAATATTGTTTCTGCTTTATCCTGTCTTTGGTTATGAAGTTCATTGCGCTGTTGCTGCTCATGGGGCTGAAAATAAAGGCTTTGGGAAGGGAATAGATTTCTATTGAGTCAATTTTCTCGCTCTGGAAATTGTTCAGGTCGTATGAATTGAATAGCCTGTTATTAATAGAGATGCCGTCATCGGCATAGGATACAGCCCCGAAACCATTGCCGTACAGCATAGCTTCATGCTGAAGTCCCCCGCTTCCCAGATACTGCTGGAACCCGAAAGGAATCTGATAGAAGAGGTCGCCAATGCTTCTGTAATCGGTTCTGTATATCTCATCTTTGCTGATAATAAAGCCTTCGGCATTATTTGCAAGGTGCCCCGCAGTGCTGATTTTCTTATATATTACGGCTTTTGCACCTTTTTGAAGTGTTGTGTCCTTTGCCGCAGCAATCTTAAGAGAGTCGGCTTTTGTAAGAGGATCTTTACCCCCCTGCTTCACTTTCTCCTGCGGAAAAATGGAAGCTGTACTAATAAAGAGGAGAGTAGCAGCAGCTGTTATAAAATATTTATTCATAATAATAACATAATAATGCATAGTTAAAATAGCTAATCCTTCGGAAGTAAAAAAATGGTGTGGGCTGTTTTCTTCAATAAAATCAACATTAAAATGAAGAAAATGTTTTCTTTTATCAAAAAAATTTTTATTTTGCATGCAGACATTAAATTCAATCACTAAAACAAGGGTGTGATATGGCTACAAAACAAATGACCAAAGGACAGATTCTTGATCATCTTTCACAGAAACTCGGAACAACAAAAAAAGTTGCCGGAACATTTTTAGATGAATTTGTTGCTCTAGCATACAAAGAAGCAAAAAAGAATTTTGTTATTCCAGGCTTAGGCAAATTAACTTTAGTTAGCAGAAAGAAAAGAATGGGCAGAAACCCGGCTACAGGCGAAACCATTTTAATTCCTGCAAAGAAAGTTGTAAAATTCAGAGTTGCTAAAGCTTGCAAGGACGCAGTTCTTCCGCAGAAATAATTTTACTTTAGCATAAAAAAAACCCCGTCCGTTAGCTAACGGATCGGGGTTTTTTTATTTTAAAAGCTTACCTGCCTTCTTCTGCCTGCTTTAATTTCTTAACCGATTCATCGCGCAGTTCTTTACTCACTTTACCCAGCACATGCCTTAAGAGTATATTCACATTATCTATATTGGGATGAATGGATATCGAGAGGCTGTGTTCTCCGTCGTGTATGTATATTAATCCTTTCGGATTGAATCCGAATACCCCGCCGGAGATTTCATCAATATCGGAATATTTTATTTCAACCACTCTTTTACCGAACATGTAGTTCGATGCGGTCAGTTTCTCTTCATCTGCGCTAATTACAAAAGGCAGGTTCTTATATGTGTTGATATAATATTTATTAAGCGCATAAACTATAAGAAGTATAAGCATTGCGGGTATAGCCAGATACGGCCGGCTGCCTATGCTTATTACCAGAACAACAAAGTAAGTAAGCAGCACAAGAGATAACGCCAGGTTGGCATACCTGAAATAAAATTTTGAACGCGCGTCATAGCTAAATGTTTTCATTAATCAAATCTATTTTATTTATATATAAATCTACATCAAATTTTCTTTTGCATCCATTATAATTCATATAGCGCACTTTACCAAAAACCCTTCTTTCCCCCCATGCGCGGTCATGCACACCGCCTATTGACCATGCAATACCGGCATAGCCGTTCGGATCGCGCCCGTCAAGTTCATATTTATCATTAAGATAGATTGCGGTTTTCATTGCATCTTCCGGCGACCTGCTCCATTCCAGTATTTTCTTTGCCCAGTACATTCTTAAGTATCCGTGCATCTTTCCTGTTTTAACCATTTCAGTTTGTGCCGCGTTCCACAAATTATCGTGTGTTAATGCACGCTCAAATTCCTTTTGGGAATAGATAAACTCTCTTTTATCCTTTCTGTGGGTATTCAAAGTTTCTTTTGCCCAGGAATGAAATCCGCCGAATGAATCATATTGCGGATTATAGAAACAAAAATTATCGGCAAGCTCTCTCCTTACAATTAATTCCTCCAGAAAAGATTTCTGCGCTTCCGGGTAATCGGTAAGCCTTTGTACGGCAAGCGCGGCTCTCTGCGGAGCCATTTGTCCAAAATGAAAATAGGGGGAAAGATCAGACGTGCCCTTAAGGGAAGGATCGTTTCTCTTAACAGGATAACCGGCAAACTTATGATTGATAAAATCCTGCAGAACTTTTACCGCTTCCTTTTCCCCCGGCTTCAGCCAGGCTATTTCCCCAACACTACGGTCATAAGAATTGGCTTTAAAAATGTTTTCCCAATTATTAATTATCTGTTCAGGCATTTTTTTCATCTTATGTAAACGAGGAAATTCGACAAGATATTCCTCAAGCAGGCGGTTTATTTTCGGCCGTAAAGTATAAGCGGCAAACTCGGGTTTATTAGAAACTATGCGGCACGGCACAATATTGTGCGCGTCAACTTCATAAAATGGAATAGCAATTTTTTCTTTTACTTTCTCCTTCCACATCATTACTATTTTCATCGGGTTGAAATCGGTTACAATTATCCCTGCTTCTGTTTCTTTAATAAATCCGGCTATTTCCTTTTCCGGATCGCCGCACAGCAGAACGAACGGAATATTATACTTTAATAATTCCGCTTCAACTTTTTGCAGTCCCTTGAGCATAAATGAATAATGCCTGTACGCAGCATTATTAAACGCCGGAACAAGACAGAATACAACATAGAGAGGAAGATTCATTTTTACTGCAAGTTCCTGCGCATATAACAAAGCCCAGTTATCATTAGCCCTCTGATCCCTCTGCATCCAGTATATTACAACCCCTTTTTTATTCTCTCCTTCTTTTATGGATTGAACACGGGCGGGATTTATTTTTTCTGTTGAGTTCATTTTACAGAAGGCTCATTGAAATTATTTCTTCATATTCCTCTTTTCCAACCGGCATTACAGAAAGCCTGTTCCCCATCTGTACAAGAGGAATTTTGCACAGCGATCTCTTAGACTTGATTTCATTAAGCGTAACCGGTTTGCTGAATTTCTTAACTAGTTTAATATCCGCCATTACCCATGTTGGTTCTTCCTTTTTGCTTTTCGGATCGTAATGAACATCTTTAGGGTCGAATGCTGTAAAATCAGGGTACCCCTCTTTAACAACCTCGCAGACCCCTACAACTGCTGGAACCTCGCAATTACTGTGATAGAACAAAACCGGGTCCCCGATTTTCATTTCGTCTCTCATATAATTACGCGCCTGGTAATTGCGCACGCCGTCCCAGCAGGTAGTCTTATTTTTTGATTTCTCTAAATCGTTGATGGAAAATATTTCAGGTTCACTTTTAACCAGCCAGTATTTCATAGACATTAACCTCCTTAATTAATTTGTGAAGAATAATATCCGGACAATACAAAAATAGTTTTAATATCCCTTAATATGCTTCAGCAGATATTTTCCGGTATAGGATTTTGGATTCTGCATAACCTCTTCGGGAGTGCCGCATGCAACTACCTCGCCCCCTTTTTCTCCTGCCTCGGGACCAAGATCAACTATATAATCTGCACATTTAATTATATCAAGATTGTGTTCAATTATAACCACCGAGTGCCGGTTCTCAATAAGCATATTAAAGCAGTTAAGCAATTTGCTTATATCGTCAAAGTGAAGCCCCGTAGTAGGTTCATCAAAAATGAATAGTGTCTTGTTCTTTTTCCGCTGGGCAGTAAGGTGCAAAGCAAGTTTGGTCCTCTGGGCTTCCCCCCCCGATAAAGTATTGGAAGGCTGCCCTAATTTGATATACCCCAGCCCGACCTCCGACAGTGTCTGAAGGTAGTGTGTAATTTTAGGGTTGCTGCTGAAATATTCTTTGGCTTCATCCACCATCATATTCAGAACATCAACAATGTTTTTTCCTTTATAGGTAATATCGCGCACTTCTTTTTTGTAGCGGGTTCCTTTACAGTCTTCGCACTGCAGATAGAGATCAGCAAGAAACTGCATTTCAATTTTAACATATCCCTCGCCGCCGCATGTTTCGCACCTGCCGCCGGGGACATTAAAAGAGAAATAGCCGGGCTTGTATCCGCGCGCCCTTGCCTGCGGTGTTGCAGCAAATAATTCCCTTATATCTTCAAATCCCTTTACATAACTAATCGGATTGGAGCGGGGGGATTTGCCAATGGGGGACTGGTCGACTATTTCCACTTCATCAACATATCGCAATCCCTCAATCGAATCATACTTGCCAAGTTTTGAAGGATTGCCCCCCATCTGCTTAACAATACCGCCGTAAAGAATATCATGTATTAATGTGCTTTTCCCCGAACCGCTGACACCTGTAATAACAACAAATTTGTTCAGGGGAATTTCGGCTGTGATATTTTTTAAATTATTTTCACGCGCGCCGATAATTCTAATAGTATGCGCTAATTCAATATTCCTTTCTTTCGGAACCGGAATTTCAAGTTTGCCTGATAAATATTTTCCTGTTAATGAATCTTTATTGGCCATTATTTCTTTATAAGTACCGTGAGCAGTTATTTCTCCGCCGTTGGTGCCTGCGCGCGGGCCCAGATCGTATATCAGATCGGCCTCCCGCATCATTTCGGCATCATGCTCAACAACAAGAACGGTATTCCCAATATCGCGGAGTGATTTTAAAATATTAATCAGTCTTGCATTATCGCGCGGATGAAGTCCTATGCTCGGTTCATCGAGGACATATAGGGTGCCGATTAATGCAGAACCTAACGAAGTGGCAAGATTTATTCTTTGTGTCTCGCCGCCGCTTAATGTACTGCTTAATCTGTCTAAAGTTAAATAACCAAGTCCTACTTCATTCAAAAAGGTGAGGCGTTTTATAATTTCCTCATATATTCTCTGCCCAATTGCTTTTTCCTGCGGTGTAAATTTCATCTGCCTGAAAAATTCATAGGCTCTTTCAATAGACATTTCAACAATTTCATTTATCCCTTTAGTCCCCACCTTAACCTGCAGGGCTTCCCTTCTTAAGCGCGATCCTTTACAGGTGGTGCATTTTGTGTAGCCGCGGTATTTACTAAGCAGTATTCTTATATGCATCTTGTAAGTTTTTTCTTCAAGATGTTTAAAGTAGCCGTCGATGCCCGCAAATCCGGTAAAGCCTTCTTTTATTAATGTTAACTGCTCTTTGTTCAACTTATTGAAGGGGACATCAAATGGAATTTTTCCCTGTCCTGCTTTCACCAGATCGCGCAGATATTTGCTGTATTTTGCAGTACGCCAGGGTGCAATCGCCCCTTCCATCAAACTTAAATTGGGATTCGGGACAATCAAATCCATTTCATATCCCATTGTCTTTCCGAATCCCTGGCAGATTGGGCATGCCCCAAAAGGATTATTGAAAGAGAAAAACCTTGGTTCCGGTTCCTCGTACCTTACATTGCAGCATTCATAAAATTTATTGAAAGTCTTAATTTCCTCTTTATCAACATTTATTATAGATATTCTTCCTTCCCCTTCGCGGAATGCCGATTCAATCGAGTCAGCTAAAGTTTCTCTAACTTTTCCTTTCTTAATTTTGAACCGGTCTAATATAACAGTTAATTCCGGTTTCGATTTAGGCAGAGTATATTTCTCGTTTAAATCTATTACAGCATTTTTATAAAATATTCTAAAAAATCCTTTCTTTTTTAACAGTTCCAATTCATCTTTAATGCTTCTTCCTTCATGCGCGTGAATAGGAAAACCCAGATAATATTTATCCTCTTCATTCTGCAGTTCAAGCCAATCAGCAACTGTAGTTACAGTATCTTTTTTAACTACATTTCCGCAGATAACGCAAATAGTTTTGCCAATCCTCGCGTATAGCAGGCGCAGGTAGTCATAAATTTCGGTGCTTGTGCCTACTGTAGAGCGCGGGTTTTTTGAACCGGTTTTCTGTTCTATTGCCACCGCCGGGGAGATACCGTAAATGAAATCAACATCGGGTTTATCCATTCTTTCAAGAAACTGGCGAGCATAGGAGGATAGGCTTTCAACATAGCGGCGCTGCCCTTCGGCATAAATTGTGTCAAAAACCAATGAAGATTTACCGCTTCCGCTAACGCCGGTAAATACAACCAGTTTGTTTCTGGGAATTTCGAGGTCTATATTTTTAAGGTTATGCTGGCGCGCCCCTTTAACTATTATAAGTGAATTATTGCTTGCCATAGTTCTATATTATTTTGAGATATAAATTAACAAAATATTAGATGAAATACGTACTATGTAATTTAGGAGGGTTGTTTATCAGATTGCTTCAGTTTAAAACGTACAATTACTGCTTTTATCGCAAGTATAATAGTCAATCTACTTCCTAATTCGTAAACTCCCCTGATAACTTGCTGAACACCAGTTCTGTAAGAGTATCGTAGCTGTGCCCTTCGGGATAAACAGGTTTATGGAATTTAACATGTATTTTTTTCCATGGGCGGGGGAAGATGCTTCCTTTAGGCATAGCTTTAATTGCCCCTTTTATTGAAACAGGCACAACGGGAATGTTTAACTCGCTGCTAAGAATTGCAAATGCCTTTTTAAATTCGCCAAGCTTACCCGTCTGCGATCTTGTGCCTTCGGGGAAAATGATAATGTTTTTCTTTGTTTTTAAAACAACCGCCAGCTTCTGCAATGATTCTTTAAGATCTTTATTTATATCCATTACAATAACATTATTCCTGTTTGCAATTGCCCTTACAATAGGGTTGCGTACATGTTTTTCTTTTGCATAAAAATATGTGTTCTTGAATATTTTGTTTTTCAGGTAAACAGATACAAATAGTCCGTCGAATAAGCTCTGGTGATTAGGGGCAAGAATAAAAGGCCCGTCGGGAATGTTTTCTATTCCCTCCCCTTTCAGCCGGAAATAAAGTTTGAAGAATACTTTTGACATATTCTTTACAAGGTTCTGTGTAAACCAGCTTGAAGGGAGTTTCAATTCAATTTTCTCCTTCAATATCTCCGCCCATTTTACTGTTTCAACTGTAAGCCTGTTCTTTGTTTCTTTCATGAACTTTGAAAGCTTTTCAACAGTAGCGTGGTTTATCAAAACATCTTCTTTTATTGTAACACCAAATGTAGATTCAAGAAAAACCTGCAGGTTAACTTTATCCAGAGAATCCAGGCCAAGATCAAGTTCAAAATGATCATCGGGATAAATTTCGCTTTTCTTCTGTTCTTTAAGGAAATCACGTATCACCAGATATTCTTCAAATTCAGGTTCATCTGCTTTCTGTTTTTTTGCGGACGATAAATTATCAATCATCTCCATTAATTTATACCGCTGAATTTTACCAAGCCTTGTTTTTGGAAGTTCCTCTTTGCATAAATAAAATTTGGTAATTTTTTTGTATGGCGCGGCAGTCTTATTGTAGGCATCAACTACTTCCCATTTAAATTTTTCTTCAAGATTAAGAACCGATTTTTCATTCAGCTTTCTGAAGTCGGGGAAGATAGCAGCATTTAAGGAATCGTTTTTTCCAAAAACGGCGACCTCCGCAATAAATTCCGATGAATTTTTCAATTTAAGTTCTATTTCTTCGGGACTGATGTTCTTTCCATTAGACAGAACAATCAATTCTTTAGACCTGCCGGTTATATGTATATATCCTTCTTTATCTATATACCCCAAATCGCCGGTATGCAGCCAGCCGTCTTTAAGTGTTTCTGCTGTAGCCTCGGGGCAGTTATAATATCCCTTCATAACGTTTCTGCCGCGGGCAACAATTTCGCCATCCCTGCTTTCAACTTCCATACAAGGCATAATCTCGCCGGCTGAACCGATTTTCCATCTGCCCGGACGTGTAAATGTAATCATAGGAGCAGCTTCGGTCATACCGTAACCCTCAAGCATTTCAAAACCTAAAGCCTTGTAATCCTTTCCGGTTACTTCGTTTAACTTTGCACCACCGCATACCATATATTCAACTTTACCGCCGAATTTTTCATGAACCTTGTGAAAAATTTTCTTGGAAAAACTGCGGGAGTTTATTGTTTTGGCTAATTTAAATAAAACTTTTGCGGCTGTTTGTTTATTTATTTTATCAACAATTCCTTTTCTTATAGCATCATAAAGGCGGGGCACACCGATGATAATTGCAATTTTATTTTTCTGCAATGTATTAATTATATCTTCCGCAATCATCGAAGGGGAAAAAGCAATCGTGGCATCAACCATTAAAGGGGCTACCATTGTGCCTACCAGAGCAAAAATATGATGAAGCGGAAGTAAAACCATTACATTTCTGTAATCGGTATAAATAGGAATGTGAATAGTTACGGCTTCAACATTTGCCAGAATATTATCGTATGAGAGCATAACCCCTTTGGGGCTGGCGGTTGTACCGGATGTATAAATAATAATTGCTGTTCCGTTAATATCCTCTGTAGAAATCTCAACCGCTTCATATTTTTGAGCATCTTGTGTAAGAGATTCAAATATAATAACGGTTATTTTGTAATGAAGCAATTTTTGAACTTTCTCAAAACTATCCCTTGCTTCATCAGAAATAAAGATTATTTCGGGTCTGGAATCATTTAATATATATGCTATTTCGTCTGGCTGTGCCAGAAAATCAATGGGTACAGCAATAGATTTGTTTTTCCACGCGGCAAAAAAGGCAAATGCCCATTCCGGCCTGTTTGCAGAATAAATAGCTACTTTTGTAACTTCCCTGTTTTCCAGGAAACTTGAATAATAGTTAATGTTTTTGAGAAGTTCGTTGTATGAGATGTTTCTATCTTTCCAAACGATTGCTGTTTTGGTGATGTTTTTAATGAATATCATAATCCTCTATTCTTTTATAACAATAATAAAAATAATTTATCAAATAGCGTCATTTAAAATTCAGAATAATGTAGACACCGGGTATTTTTAACGGGACCGGTTAAATTGCGAGGTTAATCTCCAATGAAAACCGGTGATGACTGGTTCAAAGTCAGCCAGTATGCGCTTATTGTCTGAATGTTGTCAATGAATTGCAGAAAATCGATTGGTTTTCTAATATAACTGTTTGCGCCATAAGAATAAGCTCTTATCAAATCACTTTCTTCAATTGAGGATGTAAGAATAACAACCGGTACAATGGATTTTTTTTCGTTCCGTAAATAGTCTAGAACATCGAATCCGCTTTTCTTTGGGAGTTTCAGATCTAAAAAAATTACATCGGGAATTTTAACTTTATTGTTCATCTCTTTAAGATAATCAATTGCTTTCTGGCCATCATCAAGAACAACAACTTCGGCCTTAATGTTGTTTTTCTTAAAAGCACGCATTGTAAGATCTACATCGTCAAGATTATCTTCAATAAGCAAAATCATCTTTGAACTCAAACCAATGCCCCTATAATAAAATAATTGAACAGGGTTTACATGTTAATTTTATGCAGTTTTTTACTGCAATTTGGGTAAGTTAATTGAAAGACTAAAAGTTTATTACATTTGAAAAAGAAAATTGAACTATTGTATAAAGTAATAAAACAGTCAAATATCAATCAGAAAAAATGCTTCAAAAAAAACTGCCGCCCCTATTCTAACTTTAAAATAGCATTAATCTATAAAATCGTCAAGTACATTCAGAAGTTCAAGAATCTGTTCTTCGAATTTGTGCAGAATAATGAGTACGGGTTCAGAATATCGTATGCGAGGCAAACTTTAAAAAAATTAAATTTATTATTTTCTGGATTTAGCTTCTTTTTCCAGTTTTTCAAAATCTTTTATCCGCTTTTCCAAAAGTTCAGTCTGTTCTTTAATGTCTTTCATTTTTTTATCCAGTTCTTTTTCAAATTCGGCTTTATCCCAGTATCCTCTCTGTTCAAAATAACTTTTAAACAGCCAGTTATGTTTTAATGCCTCCATGTTTTCAGAAAACTTTTCGGAAGACTTAACAATATTCAGCGAAGCGGAAGAAAAATTAGTAATTATTGTTTTAACCGAATCATAGGTTTTATTGTCGGTCAGCAGCTGCCCTACAATACCTTTTCCCCCTTTAACATCGGCAATCATTCCTTTAAAATCTTTGCTTGCGCCTTCAACATTTGATGCAATGTTCTGCATATTACCGTAAAGGTCCGAAATCATTTTTGATATTTCATTCATCCTGTCTGTAATAACATTCATACTTTTGTCGGCCGAAAGCACCACCTGATTAACTGACTTATACAGCTGATCATCATTAACAAGTTTGCCTATTGAACCTTCACCTGTATTAATTTTATAAACTATATCGGAAAAGTCTTTTGTAAAACTTTTCACATTTGCCAATATTGCGTTTGTCTCCTGGAATATTTCAGCCAGATTTACCGGAGCCTGCGCCTGTATAACGCTGCCTTCTGAAATTTCTTCCCTGCTCTGGGAGCCAGGAGTAATTGAAACAAGCATCTTGCCAACCAGGCCTTCGGTTTCAATTGATGCTTTACTGTCAAGTCGAATAAATTTAACATACGATTTATCAATACGCATTAATACCTCAACCCGCCCGGTTGTATCATCAGCCAAGTTAATATCGCTTACGCTTCCAATGTCGTATCCGCTCAACCTCACCGGAGCACCCTTTTTAAGTCCCTCTACCCTTGTAAAATATGTTTTTACTTTTATTGTGCTTACGAATAGTGATTCTTTATTACCTAGAAGTAGAATAGAAAGAACCAGGAATACGGTTCCAATAAAAATAAAAATTCCAAGTCTGGCGCCTTCAAATTGCTTTAGCATGTAAAACTCCTACGATTCTTTTATCAAATCGTGACTAAAAAAATTAACTAAAAATTTATCTTTCGAATTTGTTAACGTTTCTATATCCCCTTCATATGCAATTTTAGCATCTTTCAGAAAAATAGCCCTGTCGGCAATAATTTTCGCACACATAAGATCGTGTGTAACGGCAATCGATGTCATTTTCAAATGTTTTTGAAGGTTAATTATAAGTTCACTTATTTCCTTAGCAGTAATAGGATCAAGTCCTGTTGTCGGTTCGTCATATAACATTAATTGCGGTTCTGAAATAATAGACCTTGCAAGCCCGATTCTTTTTTTCATTCCGCCGGAAAGTTCCGAAGGCATTTTATCTATTGCGTCGGTTAATGACACTAATTCAAGCGTACGGTATATTTTACTTTCAATTTCTTTAGGAGAAAAATCGAAATGCCTGATAAGGGGAAATTCAAGATTCTGCCTAACCGACATCGAATCGTACAAAGCCGCCCCCTGAAATAGAAAACCGATGTTTTTTCTAATCTCATTCAGCTGCTTAATTGAGATGTTCAATACATCAATCCCTTGCACATAAATATTGCCGGCTTCCGGTTTCATTAATCCGATAATACATTTAAGAAGAACACTCTTGCCTGTTCCGCTCCTGCCGAATACAACCAGGTTTTCACCTGTGTTTACATGGAGAGTGATATCGTCAAGAACCCGAATGTCCCCGAATCCTTTAGATAGATTTTCTACTTTTACCGCTATGTTGTCGGCCATAACCATAATGTAATTTTTACCAACATCGTATCAAAAATTAAAATTAATAAAGAGGAAAGCACTACTGCAGTCGTAGATGCCCTTCCCACACCTTCGGTTCCCCCCTCTGTTGAATACCCTTTATATGCGCCTACAATGCCAACAATAAAGCCAAACACAAAGGTTTTGGCAATACCCGGTATTAAATCGCCGAATTGCACAGCATTTACCACCGAGCTCTGATAATATGCAAAATTCATGTTTTCAGTAATTATTACTGCAACATAACCCCCCATAATAGCAATTATGATTACGTAAACTGTTAAAATTGGCAAAATTAATGTAGTGGCAATAACACGGGTAACAACAAGATATTTAAAAGGATTAATTGCAGAAACTTCCATTGCGTCAATCTGTTCTGTTACTTTCATTGAACCGAGTTCGGCGCCGATACCAGAGCTAACCCGTCCGGCAAAAATAAGCGCTGTTATTACTGGACCCAGTTCTCTTATAACCGAAATCGAAACCATCGCAGGAAGAAAATCGGTCGCGCCGAATCTCTGAAGAATAGGCTGGCTTTGCATTGTAAGCACGAGACCTATAATTAAGCCGGTTATGCTCACAATGGGGAAGGTTTTTACACCAAGTTCATCCATGTGCTTTTTTATTTCGGCAATTTCGAACGGAGGAATAAACACCTGTTTGAAGAATTCGGCAGTAAAAACAGCAAGTCCTGTAAGTGTGGCAAAGAAATTATATATCTTTTCTGTGGTAGTAAGCCTTCCGGTGAATTTAATGCTGGGTAGATTCATCTTTGTTTCATTTCGCCAAATAATTGGTAATAAAATAAATAATAAATAGGGAAAAATCTGTTTAAAAATCACATATCTATGAAGGCATTTTCTATATGGTTTATTGCGGGAATACCGTGATTATCAAACAGAATTGCCACTACATCAAAGCGGCATTGACCTTCGGTAATGTTGTTTTCATACAGATATGCGCGTGCAATTCTGATGATTTGTTTCTGTTTTGATTTTGTAACTGCATATTCAGGTTCGCCGAATTCCAGATTTTTCCGGGTCTTTACTTCTATAAAAATGAGCAGGCCG
>Ga0315287_10003595_pt1 | contig 14968 bp, 11 predicted proteins | sample YL17G11_0_MG_FD_205037 | JGI IMG/M metagenome (GOLD analysis project Ga0315287, IMG submission 205037) | Sediment microbial communities from Yellowstone Lake, YNP, Wyoming, USA - YL17G11_0 | ecosystem: Environmental > Aquatic > Freshwater > Lake > Sediment | place: USA: Wyoming | collected... | reverse complement strand
CTCGTAGTCGTGCTCCGTCCACAGCGACTTCAGCGGCGGGACGAAGGACATCTGCTGCGCGAAGTTGGGGTGCTGCGCGTAGAAGCCCAGGTTGGCGGCGCGCGCCAGCTCGCCGACGCGCTTGCCGCGCTCCGCAAAGCCGACGCGGTCGATCACCCAGTGGTCCTGCACCTCCGCCAGCCTGTAGCGCCTGCCCGTTGCTGCAAGCTTCACGCCGCGCAGATATGCAGCATTGGCCAGGGTGCGCAGCGGATAGGCATCGACGCCGACGCCGGTACCCACGATGCCGGCGCCTGGCCTGCCGTAGCCCAGGGCGATGCTGAGGGCGCCCGCGGCCTGACCCGGCATTATGTAGACCGGCGCGCGCAGCGTCTGCCCGCCGGCCGTCAGCTCGACCATCTCGCCATGCTTCAGCCCCTCGCGCTTGGCGTCCGCCGTGCTGATCAGCAGGGCGTTGTCCCAGGTCAGCTTGGTCAGCGGATCCGGCAGCTCCTGCAGCCAGCCGTTGTTGCCATAGCGCCCGTCGTATACCGACGCGTCGGGTGTGAGTGCCAGCTCGTAGCCCTCCTCCTGCTGGGCGCTTTGCAGTCCAGCCAGCGCGGCACCCAGCCACTGGTACTGCCCCGCCGGCTGCTCCAGCTTCACGCTGCTGCCTTCCAGCACGCCGTCGTTGAGCACCTTGCGCCACAGCGCTTCAAAGTCGACGGCCTGAGCGCCGACCTGCGACTGCAGCGTGCGCCGCACCAGCGAGTAGCCGTCACTGAGCGGGTCGCCCGTCACCAGCGCCAGCAGCTCCAGCGCGCTGATGCCGTCGTAGAGCGGCGCGATCAGCGGCTGGACGACGCTCAGCGTCCCGTCCCAGGCGCGCGCATCGCCCCAGGACTCGAGGTAGTGCGCCTGCGGCACGTGCCAGGTGCAGAGGTGCGAGGTTTCGTCGTGATACAGCCCCAGCCGGAAGCTGTGCGGGACTTTCGCCAGCGACTCAGCAAACTGCAGGTCCGCCGGCATGTCATAGGCCGGGTTGCCGCCGAGGATGACCAGCGTGTCCACCGACCCGGCCGCCATCCTGCCGGCCAGTTCCTGCAACGCCAACTCCTGCGGCTGTGGCTGGCGTCCGAGTGCTGGCTCGGGCGAGTAGGACACGGTACTGACGGCATTGCCGAGTGCCTCGTTGAGTAGGCAGCACAGCGCGTGCGCCGCCGGAGGCTGCTGCGGCCCGACGCAGATCAGGCCTTCAGCGCGGTGAGCCAGCAGGTCTTGCGCCACCTGGCAAATAAGCGGCGGCGCGGCCAGCTGACCGGCGCAGGCGCGCAGTGCCGGCAGCAGAGCCTGCGCCGACGCCGGCAGCGGCAGGCCCAGCTCATCCGTGAGCTGTACCGCAAGCGCGCACAGGGCTGCGGGCAACTCGCTTGGCCGCAGCGCAATCCGGTGGTCGGCCTGCGCGCCGGTGACGCTGACAGCGCTCTCCACGCAGTACAGCCGGCTCATCTTGCCCTGCACAGGCTGGCGGCCTTGCGCAAAGTCGCGCGTGTAGCGCACGGCGTTGGGATGATGCAGCAGGAAATCCTCGTCGAAGGCGACGATCACCCGCGCCTTGTCCAGCGCATAATGGGTCCGGTAGGCGCCCCCGAGCACCTGGTGCGCAGCTTCGCGGACGTTGTCCAGGCTCAGCGGAGCGTACTCGTAGTACGACGCGCCGGGCAGCTGCTTGAGCAGGCTTCTGACCAGGAATTGCAGCGTTGGCGAACTTGACGGCTCAGCGAGGATGCACAACCCGGCTCCGCCGCTGGCGCGCAGTACGGCGAAATGGCTGCGGGCGAAGGTTGTGAAGTCCTCCCGGTTCTGCCGCAGTACCTGCCCGTTCAGCTGCCGCACGGGCACCTTACTGCGGTCCGGGTCGTAGAGCCCGAGCACGCTGGCCTGGTGCCAGGCGTTCGCCGCGCCGAGGCTGCCGGGGTGCCTGGGATTGCCCTCCACCTTGATCGGGCGGCCGTCGTAGCTCGTGACCAGCAGTCCCACAGCCGCCGCACCCAGCTCCATCGCCGTGGCATAACGCACGACCTTACCCGGCAGCAGGCCTTCGGGCTCGCGCGCATAGGGCGCGATCTCCTCCCGCGGCCAGCGGCAGCCGCTGAATCCCAGCCCTGCCAGCGCCAGCGACGCGCCCATCAGCTTCAGGAAGTCGCGGCGCGAGGAGCGGCTCAGCAGCTCGCTGGCTGCTTCGGGGAATTCCCGCGCCATCGCTTCGAGGAACTGCGGATCCTGCGCCAGCTCGCTTAAGCTGCGCCAAAGCTTGCGCGTATCCAGGCGCTCAAGCGGCATGCTCTCCTCGTTGTGTTCTAGCGGTGGCATGTATAGCAATCCGTCGACGGGTTGATCCCCTGCTCTTCCTTGAGGCGGCGGCCCAGCTCAAGCTGGTCGCCGTCAGCCTTCCAGTCCATGCTGGTGACAGACTCCTGGGGCCGCAGGTAACGCTCCGGCTGGCGGTGGCAGTCCAGACACCACCCCATGCTCAGCGGCGAGTACTGGTAAACCTCCTCCATCTTGTCGATCCGGCCGTGGCAGCTCACGCAGCCGATGCCGCGCGTGACATGTGCGCTGTGATTGAAGTAGACGAAGTCCGGCAGGTCATGCACCCGCACCCACCGCACCGGCATGCCGCTGGCAAAGCTCTCGCGCACCAGCGCCAGCTTCTCGCTGGTCACCTTGATATGTGCATGGCAGTTCATGCAGGTCTCCGTCGGCGGCACGACGGCGAACGCACCGCGCTCCACGGCGAAGTGGCAGTAGCGGCAGTCGATGCCCAGCTGGCCGGCATGCATGGCATGGCTGTATGGTACCGGCTGCCTGGGCTGATAGCCCGCCGAGGTGGTTACCGGCGACGTCGCATAGGCCACCAGCACGACGAAGTAGACCGCCCCGCCGGCCAGCAGCGCCGCGATTATCAGCACCAGCTTATCGATCCAGATCGGGAATAGCGGGGCTCTATGTTGCATCTTGCTTTGCTTGCATCTTAGCCGCTGGATAGCTGCAACGTCAAGGAGACGCGCGATAACTGAGACTCATTCTCGAATGACCGTTACGGCCGCATATCCCCTGGCTGCTCCTCAGCAAGTTTACGCCATGTCAGCCCGTAGCCGCGCGTCAGAACGGCGTGGCGTCGTGCGAGACGTCCGTAACCTGCGCGTTCACCGTGATGATCAGCATGTACTTGCCGAACGTCGGCCGGGGCGGTTTGGTATTGAGCAGCACCTGCGTGCGCTTGTCCAGCGCCAGGTACAGCCGCGCATCCTTCGATGGTTCCAGCCGGCTCGCCGCGCGCATGTAGCGCAGCGGCCGCAGCTTGCCCTCCACGTCGTCGATCACCTGCTGCGGGCGCATCGAGCACTGGAAGACCACCGTGTAGTTCACGGCGGCGATCAGCGAGCCCGGCGGGTTTGGCCGCTTGTACGCCTCGATGATCTTGGAGCGCTCGGGCAGCGTGAGCTCGGGTACCGGCCAGTCCTTGGGCAGCGTTTTCGGCCCAGAGCAGCCGGAGATGAGAGCCAGTCCCCATAAAGCAGCGATACCAGCCACAAAGACAGACTTGCCTGCATGTGTCCCCATGGCGAAAGTATAACGCAGGGTCCAGGGCAGATCAAATGCGCGCAGCGGTACTTCTGCATGTTGCAGTTCCCGCTGCGCGCAAGCCAATACAGCTGCGGGCTACGCCCGCGCTAAGCGGTGGGGCCTAATACTCCGGCGGCAGCTCAGCGAGCTGCGCCGCGTTAAACACTGGGCCGTCCTTGCAGACGTAGACGGAGCCGACGTTGCAGCGGCCGCACTTGCCGATGCCGCATTTCATGCGGTTCTCGAGCGTGGTATAGATGCGCTCATTGGGGAAACCGAGCTTGGTCAGCACCGGCATCGTAAACTTGATCATGATTGGCGGGCCGCAGATCACGGCGAAGCTGTCCGCGGGGCTGGGCGCGGCCTTCTCGACGATGGTCGGCACAAAGCCGATCTCGCCCTTCCACTCCGGCGTCTCACCGCCCGGGTCCACCGTCTGCCAGAGCTTCACGTCGCTGCGCTTGGCCCATTCTTCCAGTTCGCGCTTGTAGACCAGGTCGCCGACACTGCGCGCGCCGTAGATGATCGTCACGTCCTTGAAGCGCTCGCGCTGGTCCAGCACGTTCCAGATCACGCAGCGCACCGGCGCCAGGCCGATGCCGCCGGCGATGAAAACGACGTTGTGGCCGGCCATCTTGTCGAGCGGGAAGGCGTTGCCGTAGGGGCCGCGGAAGCCCATCGTGTCGCCCACGCCAAGCGAGCGCATCATCTTGGTGACCTTGCCGACCGCCTTGAAGCTGCACTCGATGTAGCCCTGGCGCGTGGGCGAAGAGGCGATGCAGAAGGTGCTCTCGCCGGCGCCGAAGACGCTGTACTCGCCGAACTGGCCGGCCTTGAAGTTGAAGCTCTGCGCCACCTCGGGGTCCTTGAACTCCAGGCGTAGCGTGCGCGTGTCGACGGTCTCGTCGGTGATCTCCTTGATCTCGACACGGTGCGGTTGGTACAGGTTCATTGCCCGACTCCCTCGGTTACCGGTTCCGTCTTGGCGGCCTGCGCGGCCGCGTTCACCCGCCGCAGCACCTCCGGCAGTACCATGCCGCCGGGGCAGGCGCGCACGCAGCGTCCGCAGCCCGTGCAGAGCAGCACGCCAAAGCGCTCGGGATAGATCATGAACTTATGGCTCACGCGCTGGCGGCAGCGGTTGCACTGCTCGCCGCGCGGGTTATGGCCCGAGGCGTGCAGGGTGAACTTGCCCGCCTGGCAGGTGTCCCAGTTACGCCGGCGCGTGCCCTGGTTCACGCCCTCGCTCTCGTCGACGATGTCGAAGCAGTGGCAGGTCGGGCAGACCGCGGCGCAGGCGCCGCAGCCATGGCAGCGCCAGGCCAGCTCATGCCACAGGCCGTCCTCGAAGTGCGTCTCCAGCCAGGCGCGTACGTCCTTGGTGTTGATGCCCAGGTTCTTCTCAACCTTGGCCTTGGCTTCCGCGCGGAACGTATCAGCCTCGGCCTGCTTGCCGCCGTCGCTGAAGTACTTCGCGTACTTCGTGACCAGCGCCTCACCCTTCTCGGTGACGGTCTCGACGTGATAGCCTCCGGCCACCGGCACGATGACCATGTCCGCGCCCTGCCTGGTGGCGGGCTCGATGTCCACTGCCGTGCAGAAGCAGAACTCGTCGACCATCGGGCAGGCCAGCGTAACAATCGTCGTCGCCTGGCGGCGGCCGAACCACAGCTCGTCGTGGTAGTCCCAGTCGAACACGCGGTCGAGGATATCCACGGCGGCGGCGTCGCAGGGCTTAGCGCCCAGCACGATGCGCGGGCCGAAGGTTGTCGGCACCGGGGTCAGCTCAACGTCGTTCTTCACTTGCTTGAAGTAGAACAGGCACTCCGTCTGCGGCAGGAAGAATTCCTTCAGCGACTTGCGCGGCAGCGCCTCGCCGAGCGCCAGCTCGGCGGCCTGCTTGACGGCGCGGTAGTCCACCTTGCCTGAGCTGTCCTTGACCGGCGCGATGACTTCCGTGCCGTCCGCCAGCAGCGCCGCGGCCAGATGCGACAGGTTCTCAGTAGTGAGAGTCTTCACTGTCATTTGATGAACTCCTGCGGGTCGTCTTTGTTGAAAGTGCCGATCGGCGCGGCGACGGCGGGATCCTCGCTGGACTTGTAGCCCCAGCTGTCGGCGACCACCTGCGCCACCTTGCGGTTGAGCAGCATCAGCGGAATATCCATCGGGCAGGCACGCTCGCACTCGCCACAGCCGGCGCAGCGTCCCGCCTGGTGCATCGCCCGCGTCAGGTGCCAGGCCAGGTTGCCGCGCGGGTGCGGCGAGCTGTCGATCCACTGCGGCTGCGTCTTGTCCGCCAGGCAGCGCTCACAGAAGCACATCGGGCAGACCTCGCGGCAGGCGTTGCAGCGCACGCACTTGCTGAGCTGTTCGATCCAGAAGTCCCAGCGCTGGTCGGGCGACGACTTCTCCAGCTCGCTCATCAGCTTGGCGGTGCGCTGTTCGCCGGGTGGCGGCGGCGGCAGCTCGCCTACGAGATGGTCTGTGTTGTGCGGCTCGCGCACGTCGCAGCCCGGGCAGCGGTCAGCGACGGTGTTGGCGGTCAGCTCGGCGGGGCCGTAGGGGTCGAGCACGACGCCGCCGCAGCGCACGCCGATGACCACCACGTCCTCGCGCTTGAGCTGCGTCTCGCGCACCAGCCCGGCGACGGCCTTGTTGTCGCAGCCCTTGACCACGACCGCCACCTTGCCCAGCTCCCGGACGTTGCTGCGGCGCGGCGAGAGGTAGGTCGCCAGGTTGTGCACGCAGCGCGGCGTGAAGACGAGCTTGTCGGCGTCCTCGGGGCGGGTGCAGAAGTACGGGCGGATGCCGCGCGGCCCTTCTTCCCAGCCGATGACGACGCCGACGGTCCCATCCGTCAGCAGCTTGCGCGCCAGCTCCTGCAGTTCTTTCATTGCACGCCTCCGGCCATGGCTTCTTCAGCTCCTCCGGCTAAGTTGTGGTACGCGGTGAAGGGGCCCAGAGCGCGCACGCGGTCGGTCGTCTCGTCGACGATCTCCTTCCACTTCGTGCCCTCCGAGGCGGAGACCCAGGAGAAGGTCAGCCGCCGGGCGTCGATGCCGATGAAGTCCATCAGTTCGCGGAACACGGTGAAGCGCCGGCGCGCGTGGTAGTTGCCCGCCGTGTAGTGGCAGTCCGCCGGATGGCAGCCGCTGACGATCACGCCGTCCGCGCCGCGCTCAAACGCCTTGATGATGAACAGCGGATCGATGCGCCCGGTGCAGGGCAGGCGGATGATGCGCACGTTGGACTCCATCTGCAGGCGGCTCGTCCCCGCCAGGTCGGCGCCGGTGTAGGTGCACCAGGTGCAGACGAAGGCGGTGATCCGCGGTTCGAAGGAATTGTCGTGTTGCTTGTTTCCGTTGTCGCTCATCTCTAGCGCCTCGCTTAGCCCATCAGTGCGTTGATCTCGGCGAACACCTGGCTGTCGGTGAAGCCCTGCAATTCAACGCTCTTGCTCGGGCAGGTGGCCACGCAGGTGCCGCAGCCCTGGCAGACGCCAGGATTCACGTCGGCAATGACTTTGATCAGGTTGCCCTTGCGGTCGCGGATTTCCTTGTGCTCCACGGCGCCGTACGGACAGACGCGCTCGCAGTGGAAGCAGCCGGTGCAGATGGTGGCGTCGACTTTGGCGATCGTCGGCTCGCGCTCCAGCTCATCGGCGCTGAACAGGTCCAGCACCTTGGCCGCCGCGGCGCTGGCCATGGCCACCGAATCCGGAATGTCGCGCGGCGCCTGCACCGCGCCGGCAAGGAACACGCCCGCCGTGTTCGTCTCCACCGGACGCAGCTTGGGGTGCGCCTCGTTGAGGAATGCATGCTTGTCGTAGCTGACGGAGAGCTTCTGCGCCAGCGCCTCGATATTGGGCTGCGCCCGCATCGCCGTTGCCAGCACCACCATGTCGGCGTCGATGACCACCGGCTCGCTGGACAGCGTGTCGAAGCCGTGGACCTTGATCACCTCGCCGTCGCGGTAGAGCTTGCTCACGCGGCCGCGCAGGTACTTCGCGCCATCCTCTTCGATGGCCCGCCGCACGAACTCGTCGTAACCCTTGCCGTTGGCGCGGATGTCCATGTAGAACACGTAGGCCTGGCCGCCGTGCACCTTGTGCCGGTAGAGCATCGCGTGCTTGGCGGTGTACATGCAGCAGATCTTGCTGCAGTACTCGATGCCCTTGGCGCAGTCGCGCGAGCCGATGCACTGCAGGAAGACGATCTTCTTGGGTTCCTTGCCGTCGCTGGGACGCAGGATCTTGCCCGCCGTCGGGCCGCTGGCGGAGGCCAGGCGCTCGAACTGCAGGCCGTCAATCACGTCGGGCACCGTGCCGTAGCCGTACTCGCCGTAACCGGAGATGCCCGGGCGCGGCTGCTCCTTGGTGATCTTGTAGAGCTGGAAACCCGTAGCGACGACGATGGCGCCGACCTTGAACTCCTCGATGCGGTCCTGCTGGTTGTAGTTGATCGCGCCGCGCTGGCAGGCCTTCTGGCAGCGCATGCAGGCGTCCTTGCCGGTCTTGGCGCGCGACTTGAACAGCGTGCAGTTCTCGCGGTCGAGCGTCGGCGTATTGGGCACGGCCTGGGGGAACGGCACATAGATTGCCGTGCGCTTGCCCAGCCCGCATTCGAACTCGCTGGGGATCTTCTTCACCGGGCAGCTGGCGATGCAGTCGCCGCAGCCATTGCACAGGTCCTCGTCCACGCTGCGCGCCTTGCGGCGTATCTGCACGGTGAAGTTGCCGATGTAGCCCTCGACGTTCTCCACCTCGCTGAAGGTCAGCAGCTTGATGCGCGGGTGCTGGTAAACCTCCACCATGCGCGGCGTGAGGATGCACTGCGAGCAGTCCAGCGTGGGGAAGGTCTCCGAGAGCTGGCTCATGTGGCCGCCGATCGACGGCTCCTTCTCCACCAGCACGACTTCGGCGCCGCCGTCGGCCAGGTCGAGCGCCGCCTGGATGCCGGCGATGCCGCCGCCGATCACCAGCGCGCGCTTCTCCACCGGAATGCGGATGGCCTGCATCGGCGCGTTGTACTTGACTTTCTCGACCATCATCCGCGTCAGCTCGATGGCCTTCTGCGTCGCTTCCTCGCGGTCCTCGTGGATCCAGCTGCAGTGCTCGCGGATGTTGGCCATCTCGCACAGATACGGGTTCAGGCCGGCGCTGGAGGCCGCGCGGCGGAAGGTCTTTTCATGCATGCGCGGCGAGCAGGCGGCGACGACGACACCGTCCAGCTTGTGCTCGACGATGGCCTGCTTGACGAGCGTCTGGCCCGGGTCGGAGCACATGTACTTGTAGTCCGTGCTGTAAGCCACGCCGGGATGCTCGGCCAGCGCCTCGGCGACGCGCTTGACGTCAACCGTGCGGGCGATGTTCTCGCCACAGTGGCAGATAAATACACCGATGCGTGGCATTTACTTCACCTCGCCCTTTGCCGCGCCCGCGGCCACCAGCTCCAGCACGGGCTGCGTGCTGACGAAGTGGCGCTTCAGACCCAGCGTCTGCGGGCTTAAGCCCAGCGCCAGGCCGACGAGCTGCGGTAGATACAGGATTGGCATTTCGGTTGCGCCCTCGCGCTGGCCCATCGCCTGCTGGCGGAAGTCCAGGTTGCTGTGGCACATCGGGCAGGCGACGACGATGGCGTTGGCGCCCGCCGCCCGCGCGTCGTTGATCACGGCGCGGCCCAGGCGCACTACGGAGCCCGTGCGCGACAGCGAGAACGAGCCGCCGCAGCACTCGGTGCGCATGCGCCACTCGACGGGCGTCGCGCCGGTGGCGCGCGTCACGTCCTCCATCGACGAGGGATCCTCGGCGTCATCGAAGCCGGTGATCTCCGCCGGGCGCAGCAGCAGGCAGCCGTAATAGCAGGCGACCTTCAGCTCGCTCAACGGCTGCACCGCTTGCTCCTTGATCTGCGGGATCAGCCCGCGCAGCACCTCGACGATATTCATCACGCCGACGGAGTTGCTGAACGGGCGCTTAAGAATCTCTTTCACTTTCGCATCGAGCTTGGCGTCTTCCTGCATCTCGTGGCGCGCCGTCGCCAGGCGGCTGTAGCACGCGGCACAAGGCGCGAAGACGTCCTTGAAGCCCTGCTGCTCGGCCAGCGCCAGGTTGCGCGCCGGCAGCGCCACGCCCAGCAGGCGGTTCGTGGCGTGGGCCGAAGTGGCGCCGCAGCATGACCAGTCGTCCAACTCGGTCAGCTCCAGGCCCAGCGGCTTGGCGATCGCCTGCAGGCTTTCGTCGAACTCGCGCGCCGTGCCGTGCATCGAGCATCCGGGGTAGTAGCCGAGTTTCATTGCTGCTCCTTCGCTGCAGCTTCGCAGGCTGCGAAGATCCGGCGCACGTCCTTGACGCCCTTGATGCGCCTGGGCTTGAGCGCCAGCTTGCCCCGCATGAACATGCCGGGAGCGGTCATCACGTCCGCCAGCAGCGCCCCGCCGGTGAACTTGTAGTTGGCGATCAGGCCGACTTCAAACAGCCTGCCGCCGGATTTGATCTGGTTGAGAAATGCCTGATGGAACGCACTGATCGCCTTCGGCGCGGCGGTCGAGCCGCTGGCCAGCGACATCTCGCGCAGCGTGTCGATCACCCGCGCCGGGTCGCAGCTGTTGGGGCAGCGTGCCGCGCAGGTCTCGCAGGTCAGGCAGAGCCAGATGGAGTCGTTCTCCATCAGTTTCTCGCGCTGATCCATGTTGATCAGGCGCAAGATGTCGTGCGGCCGCAGGCTGGTCTCGACAGCCATCGGACAACCAGCCGAGCACTTGCCGCACTGATAGCAGCGGGCCGGGTTGGCACCCGTCAGCGCGGCCACCTCATCCTTGAGCTCGGCAGGCGCGTGTTGATCCAGCCCGTGTCCCGTTTCTTGCTGTTCAGGCGAAGCCATCGATACTCCTACGCCATGATGGTTACTGCGCAAAGCCCCGGTGGTGGGGGCAATTCTTAAAGCCACTGGTGGAAATCCTAGCAGCCCGACACGTATTACCTATGCGCAGCGGGGCGTATTCTACGCCAGGGCGCCTTTAATGGCAACTCACCCATGGTCAGCTTTTCACGTAATCATTCATCTGTTGACGCCGCTACTATTCATCGGCTAATTCGAGCTGCGCCAGCTCCCACTCTGCCATCATGGCCTCTTTCTAATCCACCATTTGTTGAGCTGATCCGGCACACTGCTGCAGTATCCCGTGATTGAATTCACGAATTAATGTGCGGCCGCATCAGCACCCCCACCCCGCCCGAGGAAGAACACCAGCGGCAGCGAGATCAGGAACAGCACGCCAACCAGCACATATACATCTTCAAAGGACAGGACCAGCGCCTGCAGGTGCGTCATGCGCGACAGCACCGCATACGACGCCTGCTGCGCCGAGGTGGCGTCATAGCCCTTGCTGGTGAACATGGTCTGCAGGCCGCTCAAGTACTGCTGGGTCTGCGCGTTGAACAGGCTGACGTTCTCGGCCAGCCGGTCGTAGTGGAAGACATGGCGCTTCTCCACCATGGTGGCCAGCAGCGCGATGCCGATGCTGCCGCCAAGCTGGCGGTTGAGGTTGAAGAACGCCGCGGCGGAAGCGATCTCTTTGCGCGGGATCGTTCCCAGCGTTGCCACGCTCAGCGGGATGAACATGGCTCCCATGCCGACCCCGCGTACCAGCAGCGGCCAGAAGAAGCTGAGCGCGCTGGAGGTGATATTCATGCGGGCGAGGAAAAACATCGCCACGCCAACGACTGTGCTGCCGACGGCAATGAAGAACCGCGCATCGTATTTCCCGACGAGGCGGCCGATCCAGGGCATGATCAGGCCTGAAGCCAGCGCGCCGGGAATAATCAGCATGCCGGTCTGCACGGCCGTGAAGTGCAGGATGTTTTGCGTAAAAATCGGGATGACAAAGATCGTGCCGTACAGGCTGATCCCTAGCACAATTGCATACAGACTGCCCGCGGCGAGCGAGCGGTGGCGCAGTACGCGCAGGTCGACCGCCGGATAGCGGGAAGCCATCTCGCGCCAGACAAACAGCCCAAAGCCTACCGCAGTAATGATCGCTAATCGTGTAATGAAGGGCGATTCGAACCAGCCGTCGCCTTCGCCCTGTTCCAGGAAAGTCTGGAACGCGCCAATCCAGACCGCCAGCAGGATGATCCCCCACCAGTCCACGCGCCGGCGGTTAGTCGTCGCCGCTGAGGGCGGAAGGAAGGCAATCGACATCGCCAGCGCGATCAGGCCGAGCGGGACATTGATGAAGAACACCCAGCGCCAGCCCAGCGTGTCAGTCAGGTAGCCGCCAAGCGTCGGCCCGAAGGTCGGGCCAACGATCACGCTGACACCGAACACCGCCTGCGCCAGCCCAACCTGCGAAGGCGGGAAGGTCTCGAACAGAATCGCCTGCGCTCGCGGCAGCAGCCCGCCGCCAAACAGGCCCTGCATCACGCGCCAGAAGATCAGCATTTCCAGCGAGTGGGCAAAGCCGCACATCACGGAGGCTGCGATGAAGCCAACCAGCGAGACCATGTAGTACGCTTTCGTGCCAAAGTACTCGCCCAGCCACGCCGTCAGCGGAATGATGATGACGTTGGAGATGGCGTAGCCTGAGATCACCCAGCCGATCTCGCTGAGATTGGCGCCGAGGTTGCCCTGCATCTGCGGCAGCGAGACGTTGACGATGCTGACGTCGATGACCTGCATCAGCGCTGCCAGCGAAACGGTGAAAGCGATGACCCACTTCAGCCAGGACGGCTGCTCCTCGTGCAGCCGCGCCACACTCTGCATGCCGTTGCTGAAGCGGCTCATCGCCCTACCCTGCCTTGCCGAGCCGGGCGAACGCTGGCCAGCGCGCGGGACATCAGCGCACCTTCACTTTGACAATCACCGACATGCCGGGCACGAGCTGATTTTCGTAGCCCGCCAGCGCGGCCGGCTCGAAGACGATCTTCACCGGGATGCGCTGCACCACCTTGGTGAAGTTACCGCTGGCGTTCTCCGGCGGCAGCAGCGCGAACATCGCGCCCGAGGCCGGCGAGAGTGAGTCGACATGGGCCGCAAACACCTTGCCCGGCAGCGTGTCGATGCGCACCTGTACCGTGCGCCCCGGCACCACGCCGTTCATTTGCGTTTCTTTGAAGTTGGCGATCACCCAGATGGCATCAGGCACCAGCGCCAGCAATGGCTGGGACGGCGCCACGCGCGAGCCCACCTGAATGGCACGGTCACCGATGCGCCCCGCCACGGGCGCGGTGATCGTCGTATAGGCAAGCTGCTGCTGCGCCGCCTGCAGGCCGGCTTCGGCCACGCCGACCTGCGCCAGCGATGTCTCGTACTGCTTGCGCTGCACCGCGGTCTGCTGCGCGCTGGCCTGCGCGCTCTGGGCCACGCCCTGCGACTGCTTGTACTGCGCCTCGGCGGAAGTCACGCCCAGCTTGGCCTGCTCCAGCTTGGCCTGCTGGACAGCCAGGTCCTGCTTCTGCGATTCGACCCCCGCCTGCGTTACTTTGTACGCCGTCTCGGCCTGGTCAAGCCGCTGGCGCGGGATCACGCCTTCCCTGGCCAGCGTCTGCATCCGCACCAGATCCTTGGCGGCCTGCTCGAACTGCGCCTGCACCTGCGCCAGCTTGGCCCGTGAGGCGGCTACATTGTCCTCTGCCGTTGAGACGCCGGCCTGCGCGATGGAGATGCCGGCGCTGGCCAGCGATGTGGTGCCCTGCGCCTGCGTGCTGGCCGCGCCGGCCTGCGCCGCGCTCAAGCCCACGCTGGTCTGCGCCGCCAGGGACTGGCGCTGCGCCAGCTCCAGCGCCGCCTGAGCCTGCGCCACGGTGATCTGGTAGTCGGTGGGGTCGAGCCGCAGCAGCACCTGCCCGGCCTCAACGCGCTGGTTGTCCACCACGTCGAGGGTGGAAACCGTGCCGGGCACTCTGCTGGAGATGGCGATCACGTCGCCCTGCAGCGTCGCGTCGTCGGTATTCTCGGTGGTGACGAAGTCCTGATACCAGCGCCAGGCGTGCGGCGCCGCCAGGGCCAATCCCACCAGCAGCAGCACCACGGCGACCCAGCGCTTGCGCAGGCGTGGCCTTGGCGCGGCGACAGCGTTGCCGCTGCTGTCGGGCTGCTTGGCCTCTTCGTCGTTTTTACTCATCTACTTCCTTGTGTATCTAGCGGACGCTGATACCTTGCACTCAGGCATCCAGCATCAGCGCGGGTGTAATCCAGACTTGAATCCCCCGCTGTTTGCTGACTAGTAATCCAGACTGAGATACTAGCAGAAACTGCCGTGGCCCGCATCTGCATTCCGCCCGGCCTGGATCGTCGGGCGTATCCAGCAGCAGCATCAATCGGCGTTCGTCTGTCGCGCCAGCAGCTCGGCAAAGTTCAGCCCGCCGCTGGTGATGGCGACCATGCCGCGCTGCGGCTTCACCCAGAGGCGCTGCAGCCATTGCGCACCCGCCGCTCCTGCCAGGCTGGCCGGTATGCCAGCCCGCGTGCGCAGCTTGAGGAACGCATCAGCTGGCGGCGCGGTATCCTGGCCGCTGGAATAGGCCAGCGCGTAAGCACTGGCCAACGGTCCTTCTCCGCTGCCAGCACCTGAAACTGCAAGCTGATATCCCGCGAAGTCGCGCGAATTGTTGACCACCTCCCGGCCAATCCGCGACGCCGCGCCGAGTCCCAGGCCGATGTAATCGCCGCCGCGCCAGTAGCGCAGGTTGTGGCGGCACTCCGCGCCGGGCCGCGCGTAGTTGCTGACCTCGTAGCGGTACAGCCCGTAGCCCGCCAGCGTGCGCTCGACAACGTGCTGCTGGCGCACCGCCGTCTCCACCGTCGCCGCCTGGCGCGGAAACTGCCGCGCCCAGGCGCCCAGCTTTGTGTCAGGCTCGACCGTCAGCTCGTAGGCCGACAGGTGCTCCGCGCCTAGCGTCAGCAGGCGCTCCACGGACTCTCGCAGCTCGGCGTCGGTCAGGCGCGGCACGGCGTAGATCAGGTCGAAGCTGAAGCGGCGGATCGGCCCGCGCGCCACTGCCTGCAGCACCGGCTCGATGCCCCGCCAGCGGTGCGTGCGCCCGAGGAACGCCAGGCAGTGCGGCTGCGTGGCCTGCACGCCGATGGACAGCCGGTTCACGCCGGCGGCGTGCAGCGCCTCCAGGTACTGCGGCGTCAGTGTGTCGGGATTGGCCTCGACGGTCACTTCGACGCCGCCGTCCGCCAGCGGGAACTGCGCGAGCACACCGCGGATCACGCCGCACAGGGCATCGGGCGCCAGGCAGGTCGGCGTGCCCCCGCCGAAGAACACGCTGTCCACGCGGCGGCCTGCCGGGGCGTAGAGCCGCTGCGCCAGCGCAGCGCGCGCGGCGATCTCGGCGTGCAGCGTCTCAGCGTAG
>Ga0315287_10003594_pt1 | contig 14970 bp, 4 predicted proteins | sample YL17G11_0_MG_FD_205037 | JGI IMG/M metagenome (GOLD analysis project Ga0315287, IMG submission 205037) | Sediment microbial communities from Yellowstone Lake, YNP, Wyoming, USA - YL17G11_0 | ecosystem: Environmental > Aquatic > Freshwater > Lake > Sediment | place: USA: Wyoming | collected... | reverse complement strand
ATCAAGATTTCAGCTACGCGCAGCTTGCCAAGGCAGACAAGATGTTGGAGGAGATGGCTGCAGTTTCGTTGAGCGATCGACGGTTTGGGGCGATGTCGACCGGCGAGCAGCGGCGCTGTCTCCTCGGCCGCGCGCTAGTGCATGAGCCCGCGGCGCTCGTGCTCGACGAACCGACGAGTGGGCTCGATCTGACGGCGACGTTTCATTATCTGGATCTCGTTCGCGCCCATATGCGGAAAGGGAAAACGCTGTTACTGGTGACGCACCACATACACGAGATTCCGCCTGAAGTGGAGCGCGTGATTTTCTTGAAGCAAGGAAAGATTCTTCAGGATGGGGAGAAACGATCTATCCTCACAGAAGCCAACCTCAGTCGGTTGTTCGACTGCCCGGTGGTGTTGGCTCAAGCCAATGGGTGGTATCAAGCGCTGCCAGGATGATCCTCCATCACAAATGGAACCATTTTTATTTAATAAACAACCACGCCAAGATCATCTGTAGATAGCAAGTTAACTTGTCCGGTTTATGTAGCACATGATCTGTCCGGTTCTTCTCTTCGAGTTTTTCAGCCGCGCGCCGAAATTATGTCGCGCACCGTTGCCCTAGGATCGACGATCGGCGGAACGCTTGACCGATGGGTCGGGCCTGGGTGGGCTCGGCCGGTCTCGATCAGTCGGCCATCCGCATGGTAGCGCGCCAAGCACCGGGGCCCGTGGAACACGGCCAAGGTCCCCTCGGGATATTCATGGACCCGCACCGTGACCTTCACGTAATGAAACCGGTGCGGGTCCTGCGGGATCTGCAGGGTCGTGCCCTGATACCGCACCGTATTGTCCTTGGCCACGATCCGTTCGTCTTGCACACACAGAATATCGGCGAGAGGCGTGCCGACCCACGGGATGAAGGCCGTGCCCGTCTCCGTCGCCCGCACCATAAACCGCGCGTTATGCTGGGGAATGAACTGTTCGGTCAGATACCGGTTGGCCGCCGCCATCTCCGTGATCCCGGCTAGGGCCAGTTCCTTGGGCAATCGGTCCTGCAGGGTGCGGAAGGCGCGCTCTGACCGGCCCCGCGCCTCCGGCGAATAGGCGGCAATGAGCGTGATGCCCAGTTGCTGCAAGGCGCGATGCACCTGCGTCAGCCGAAGCTTGTCGACTTTCCCGCCGGCCTCCTCCGTGTACCAGTAGTGCGAGCCCCGGTCGGCATAGAGGGAACTGAAGAGCCCCTTCGTCCCGATGACCTCCCGCAGGCCCCGAAAACTACTCAGCGTCCCTTCTTCCTCGACGAAGAAGGCGGAGTAGATCTCCGTCGTCGCATCATCCAACGTCACAATCAGATCCCACTGACAGTCGGGCACCCATTCATGGGTCGAGCCATCTTGGTGCAGCATCATGCCCGGCAAGGGTTTGCGCGGTCGCTTCTTCCGGTGCGCCCCGCGGCGGGAAGCCCGGACCACATGCCCTGCGGCCTGCAGGGTCTTCTTCGTCCAGCTATAGGAGCGGGTGCCGCCGTGCTCGGTCTGCCAACGCTCATGGAAATGCTTGACGGTCCAGCCCGTGTAGCGGGTCTCGTACAGTGTCACCATCCGCAGCACCTCATCGACCGGCACCGCACGAGCCGAGAGCCGGCCGATCCGCCGATCCTGCAACCCCTCGGCCCCCTCCGCGTGATACCGACCACTCCAGCGGCGAAACGTCCGCTCCGTCACGCCCAGCATCTCGCCCGCCTCCGCCATCGTGAGGCTCCGTTGCTGCCGCCGCTCGTAGAGTTCTTCAAACCGCATCTGTCTCACCTCCTGTAGTACCCGTGCTCGTGTCATCGTGGCCCTCCTTGAGGGGCCACCGTAAACCGGACAGATCACGTGCTACAAAAACCGGACAGATGATGTGCTCTCTACACCACGCCAAGATCATCTTTACAACATAGCGCCTTCGTGCTAGCATCCGCTCCCCCGCTGATTACCATGACAGGAGTCGGCATGTGAGCACGAAGTCCGGTGTTGCTCAACAGGTCATCAGTCTCCCCAAAGGGGGCGGTGCCATCAAAGGCATCGGCGAAACTTTCCAGCCAAATCTCTTCAGCGGAACAGGTAATCACTCAATCCCAATTGCCATCTCCCCAGGCCGTAGCGGTTTTGGGCCAACCCTCTCTCTTCAATACAGCTCCGGAAATGGAAATGGTCCTTTCGGATTGGGCTGGCAGCTTTCGATTCCCCGCATCACCCGCAAAACAGAGAAGGGCCTTCCTCAATACGACGACACCGATGTCTATGTGATGTCGGGTGCCGAAGACTTGGTCCCTTGCCTGAAAAAAATCGTTGATCCAATCAGCGGTCAGAGTACGTGGATCTCTGAAGATCCCATCAATCATCCATTTCATACTGCGTCCCGATACCGCCCACGCACCGAAGGCCTCTTTGCTCGGATTGAACGGTGGCAGCACAACACGACCAACGAGGTGCACTGGCGCGCGACCACCAAGGACAATATCACCAGCATTTACGGGGCCACATCCGCCTCACGTATAGCCGACCTCGAAAACGAACGTCGTGTCTATGAGTGGCTGTTGCAAGAAACCTTCGATGCGACAGGCAACCACATCCTTTACGAATATGCGAGAGACAATCCGCAACTTTACACCAACGAAGATCCAGCTCTAGGCCTGGATGCGATCTATGAACAGAATCGCCAGGCGACCCAACTGTATATTCGTCGCATCTACTATGGGAACTTTCCCGAGCCACTCCTCGATGAACAGGGGCAGGCAGTCGCATATCCAGACGGAACGGCAATCGGCCATCCGCGCGAAGGACGCCGCTATGCATTCGAGGTGGTTTTTGATTACGGCGATTGGGACATCCCCACGAAGAATCCCCATCCGGGTCCCTTGCCCGTAGGACAACAAGAACTGTTCGGCCTAGATCCTTCGATCTCGGCCACACACAATCCTGTCCCAATCCGCGAAGATCGCTTTTCGACCTTCAGTGCTCGATTTGAAATTCGGACACTCCGGCGCTGCCGCCGGGTCTTGATGTTCCACCACTTCGCGGAACTGGGCGGCCCGACCCTGGTGCGCTCGACTGATTTCGACTACCGCAACGACCCGGACACGCTTCTCTCGTTCCTCACCGCCGTCGCCGTCACCGGCTATCGAAAGGATGCGGCGGGTAGCTACCAATCAGCCGGCATGCCGCCGGTGACCTTCACGTATTCGGAGTTCAGGCCGCACGAGCAACGCTACCAGTCGATCGCAGCCCAGGGCAACGACATGCCGCCGCTGGCCCTCAACGATCCGAATGTGGCATTGGTCGACTTATTCGGCGATGGGTTACCGGATATACTCCATAGCAGTCCCGCCGGATTTCGTTACTGGAGGAACCTCGGTGGAGGCCTGTTGGATCGGCCTCGATCCATGCCCCAGATTCCCGCCGGCATCGCCCTCGCGCAACCCGGTGTAGGATTTGGCGACATGGGCGGCGATGGCCAAGCTGATCTGCTGGTGCATTCCGGCCCACTGCCAGGGTTCTTCGAAACCACGCCGGATGGAACGTGGCAGACCTTCAAGCCGTATGACGTATTTCCCAGCTTCAACCTGGGCGATCCAAATGTGCGTCTGGTCGACCTCACCGGTGACGGTTTGTCGGATGCGCTGATGACGCAAGACGATCACTTCCTCTGGTTCGAGTGTCTGGGAGAAAAGGGGTTTGCACCCCCCAAGCATGTCCCGCGCAAGCACGACCTGGATCAATTTCCGGATGTCTTTTTCAACGACCCCGCGGGACGAGTCCGTCTCGCCAACATCAGCGGCGGTGGCTTGAATGACATTGTCCTCATCCATAACGGTCGAATCGATTACTGGCCCAACCTGGGTTACGGGAACTTCGGCAAGCGCATTACGATGGAAAATGCGCCCCATCTCGAAGTCGACTTTGATCCCAAACGTCTCTTTCTCGCCGACCTGAATGGGAGCGGTTGTGCCGACCTCGTGTATGTGGACTTTGATCGGGTCCACTTCTGGTTCAACCAATCCGGCAATAGATGGAGTAGCCGAGAAACGATTCTCGGCACACCGATCATCACCGACGCAGACTCCATTCAATTTGCCGATGTGTTCGGCACCGGTACCTCGACGCTGCTCTGGAGCTACGACTTCTCAGCTCAGCCCGAAGGCAATTACAAAGCCCTCGATTTTTGCGGCGGCATCAAGCCCTACGTACTCACCGAAATGAGCAACAACATGGGGGCAACGACGCGGGTACAGTATGCGCCCTCGACAAAATACTTTCTTGAGGATCAAGGCAACGGCACCCCCTGGGTCACCAAATTGCCGTTCCCGGTGCAGGTCGTCGACAAAGTGGAGGTGATCGACCACATCAGCAAGACGAAGCTAGTCACCACCTACAAGTATCACCATGGCTATTTTGACGGACGAGAACGAGAATTCCGCGGTTTCGGCCGAGTCGATCAGTTCGACACGGAAACCTTTGAGGACTTCACGGGCTCAAGCCTGCATGGCGATGACGCATCGTTCACCAACAATTCGTCAGCCTATCATGTCCTTCCGGTCGAGACCTGTTCGTGGTTTCACACCGGCATCTATTTTGACGAGGATTCGTCGGCAGACTTTGCCAAGGTATTCGACTATCGCGAACTGACCAACAGGTTGCGCACCGAGTTCTACCAAGGCGACAACGAGGCCATTCCGCTCGACGACAACGACGTCGAGACGGGAGAGACTCCGCATGAAGCCTACCGGGCATTACGGGGGGCTGTGTTACGGACTGAAGTTTACGCACATGACGGGAGCAACAAAGCCGAACATCCCTATCAGGTGACCGAAAGCCGCTATCGCATCACACAAGTGCAGCCGAAAGACGGCAATCATCATGGGGTGTATTTCAGCCACCCACTAGAAAGCCTCACCTACCACTACGAGCGTAATCCAACCGATCCACGGATCAGCCATGCACTGACGTTGGAGGTGGATGCCTTCGGGAATCCGCTCAAATCGTTGGCCATCGGCTATGGCCGTCGGCAGCCTGATCCTGCCCTGCCCACGCAAGCGGACCGAGACAAGCAGACCCAGACATTCATCACCTACACAGAGAACAGATACACCAACGGAATTGATGATGTGCTCCTTGATCCAGACAACTATCGAACGGCGCTGCCAAGTGAAACACGCACCTATGAGTTGACTGGCTTCACGCCCGCAAATCATTCAACAAGGTTCAGCTTCGACGAATGGGTGGAGAATGGGTTCGCACGGCTTAACCAAGCAGCGCTCATCAACTACGAACAAACCGCCGACCTCAACCAGACACAGAAGCGCCTCATCGAGCATGTTCGCACGCGCTATCGCAAAAACGATCTGACCGATCTGCTCCCGTCAGGCACCGTCGAATCCCTGGCGCTTCCGGGCGAGAGCTACAAGCTCGCCTTCACCCCTGGGCTCCTCACCCAGGTCTATGGCATCCGCGTTGCGGATGCGATGTTGGCCACGGACGGTGGTTACGTCCACAGTGAGGGAGATGCCAACTGGTGGATTCCATCGGGGCGGGCCTTCTACTCGCCGCATGTGGCCGATGGGCCGGCTCAGGAGCGTGCCTTTGCGCAGCGACACTTCTTTGCTCCGCACCGCTCCCTCGACCCCTTCGGGAACATCACCTTTGTGACTTACGACTCGTACGACTTGATTCTCAAACAGACAACCGACCCGCTCGGCAATCGGACGACCGCCGAACATGACTATCGCCTTCTGCAACCGTTCCGGATGACCGACCCCAATGGCAATCGCGCTGAGGTAGCCTTTGACACACTTGGCTTGGTAGCAGGCACCGCCGTGATGGGAAAGGTGACAGAGACGAAAGGCGACTCCTTATTAGGTTTCGTGCCGGATCTGACCCAGCAACAGCGTCAAGAGTTCCTGGCTGATCCCTTAGGCCACGCCGCTCTTCTCTTGGGACAGGCCACCACGCGCATCGTGTACGACCTGGATCGCTATCTCACCACACAGCACCCGGTCTTCGCAGCCGCACTCGCCCGCGAAACACATAGGAGCGATCCGCTCCCGCCTGGTGGGCTCAAGGTGCAGGTTGGCCTGAGCTACTCCGATGGCTTCGGACGCGAGATTCAGAAGAAAATCCAGGCCGAGCCGGGGCCAGTGCCCAAGCGGGATACCAACGGCAAGATCATCGTGGGCGCAGATGGCCAACCCGTGATGACGCCGAACAACGTCAGCCCGCGGTGGGTCGGCAGTGGCTGGACGATCTTTAACAATAAAGGCAAGCCGGTGCGCCAATTCGAACCCTTCTTTACCGATACACACCGCTCCGAGTTCGATGTGCGCATTGGCGTCAGCCCCATCCTATTCTACGACCCAATCGAGCGAGTGGTCGCAACGCTGCATCCTAACCACACCTGGGGAAAGGTCGTATTCGACCCCTGGCGACAGGAGAGCTGGGATGGCAACGACACCGCGCTGATCGCCGATCCCAAGACCGATCCCGATGCGGGCGAGTTCTTCCAACGCCTGACTGAGACCGACTACCTGCCGACGTGGTATGAACAGCGTCAAGGTGGCGTCCTCGGGCAGTTCGAACAAGCCGCTGCCGCCAAGACCGCCGTCCATGCAGCGACGCCCTCGGTGGCCTATGCGGACTCGCTCGGTCGCACGTTTCTAACAGTCGCGCACAACCGATTCGAACGCAATGGCGACATCTTCGAGGAGAAATATGCCACACGTACTGTCTTCGACATCGAAGGCAATCAGCGGGAAGTGATTGATGCCAAAGATCGAATCGTCATGCGCTACGACTACGACATGCTTGGCACACCGATTCATCAGGCCAGCATGGAGGCGGGCGAACGCTGGCTGTTGAACGACGTAGCGGGCCAACCAATCTACGCCTGGGACAGCCGGGATCATCGGTTTCATACCATCTACGATGCCCTGCGTCGCACGACGGAAGTCTTCCTGCGCACCGGCGCCGGTGGGGAACAAGTAATAGGACGCACCGTCTATGGCGAAACTCTCCACAACCCGGAGGCGCAGAATCAGCGTGGCAAAGTTGTGCAACTCTTTGATCAGGCGGGCGTTGTCACCAGCGATGACTACGACTTCAAAGGAAATTTGCTCACTAGCCGGCGGCAGTTGGCCAGGGAGTACAAGACGACCATCGATTGGTCCGCCAATCTGGAAGCGGAGCAGGAGTCCTTCACCGGCAGCACGATCTACGACGCCCTTAATCGTCCGATGGAACTAACCGCTCCTGACAACAGCATCTATCGCCCGACCTTTAATGAAGCTAACTTGCTGGAGAAAGTAGACGTCAATCTGCGCGGTGCCTCAGTTTTCACGCCCTTCGTCACTGATATCGACTACGACCCCAAGGGCCAGCGTGTGCTGATCGAATACGGCAACGGAGCCAAGACCGAGCACGAATACGACCCGTTGACCTTCCGCCTCGCTCAATTGAATACAGTGCGTGGCGCGGAGCTGCTACAAGGCCTGAACTACACCTACGATCCCGCTGGTAACATCACGCACATTCAGGATGATGCACAACAGACAGTCTATTTCAGCAATCAGGTCGTCGAGCCCCACAACGACTATGTGTACGACGCCATCTATCGTTTGGTCCGTGCCGAGGGCCGTGAGCACATCGGCCAGGTGGCTCAACCTGAAACAACCTGGAGCGACGAATTCCGTGTCAAGCTGGAGCATCCGCAAAACGGCCAGGCCATGCGCCGATATACAGAGCGGTACGAGTACGATCCGGTCGGCAACTTCGAGCGAATGATTCATCAAGCGACGAACGGCAACTGGACTCGCACCTATGCCTACAACGAAGCGAGTCAACTCGAACCAATACAGAGGAGCAATCGCCTGAGCAGCACGATCGTCGGACGAACCGATGGTAACTTGCCTCCTGAAACGTATCCCTACGACGCGCATGGCAACATGACCGCCATGCCACATCTTCCTTCGATGCGAGGGGACTATCGAGATCAATTGCAGCAGGTAGATCTGGGTGGGGGAGGGACCGCCTACTATGTCTATGATGCCGGCGGCCAGCGTGTGCGCAAGGTAGTCGAGAAAAATAATGACACGCTGATTGAGGAACGAATCTACTTGGGTGGGTTTGAAATCTTGCGCAGGCGGCAAAACGGAACCATGACGCTCGAACGTGAAACCCTCCACGTCATGGACGACAAGCAGCGCATCGCACTTGTCGAAACCAAAACCATCGACATCGCCTCACCCCTTACCCCTCACCCCTCACTGGTTCGTTATCAGATAAGCAATCACCTCGGCTCGGCGTCGTTGGAACTGGATGACATAGGACAGATCATTTCCTACGAGGAGTATTACCCCTACGGCATCACATCCTATCAAGCGGTGCACAGCGGTGTGGAGACAAGTCCGAAGCGATATCGATATACAGGGATGGAGCGGGATGAAGAAACAGGGTTTGCGTATCATGGCGCGCGGTATTACGCATCGTGGTTAGGGAGATGGCAAAGTTGCGATCCATTAAGCCTTAAAGATGGGATCAACTTGTACAGATATGTTGGGTCGAACCCTATTCGCTACCTTGATCGGGCTGGTACAGATGGGGAGACAGAAGGGTCGAAGCAAAGCCTTGAAGAGTGGAGAAGGTCGGCGCAGGCCGAGCTTGACTCGATAAAACGAACAGAAGCCGAACTTGTACGCGAAGCGACGCGTGCCATGGAGGGACTGAAAGCAGAAGCACAAAGGCAAGACCAAATTGCGAAGAAAGAGGCGGAAAAAGCGAGATATTATCGGCAGAAAGCTCGCGAACATAAAAGACATGCTATATATGCCGGAACTCTTGGTCTCGCTTACTTATTCGAAAAGGGTGCATCCGCCGGGGAAGCGTTTGACGAACACATGAAACTCGCCGATGCCCTAGACAAAGGTGACTACGACAATCCTCTCGTCAAAAATAGGTACTCACAGGAAGACCTCGAGATGATCGAGAGGATTCGCAGTGTTCAGCGAGGATTCGATACCTGGGCTGAAATTGCATGGGCTCCCGAGGCGGCCGGAATTGCTTGGGGTGTTGAAGGGGTGACGGCAAGTACAAGGGCCGCAGCTGCAATCAAGACGGAGTCCACGATCATAAAGAAGGCTACGACGGAATCTGCGGCAGTTGGGGCGACAGAAGCCGCAGCCCTCACCGCGGCGGATAGAGAGTTACTCGACAAAGCAGGGGCACGAATAACAGGTAGGGTAGTGACCTTTGACAACGAAATCAATTCATCCGGTGCAGGGAACAAGCGCTTAATGGCAGCTGTTAATAGTAAGCTTGGGTTAGAAAAGAAGGGGTCGGGTCATTGGTGGACCGGCACTCACGGCAGCCCTAATGGGGAATTTGGTAATCCGAACCAGCTCGTCAAGAAATTCTTTTTTCAGGATAAATCCTCCGGACAATTCAAAGGATGGGTCGCAAGGGATGTTGGGAAGTTTACGAATGACGCTGTCTTAGCACCTGTGTATGGAGTTGGGGAATATAGTGTTTTGGCTTGGTGTTTCAGCAGCATGAGTATCAAGTTACCACCATAGCTTAGGGGGGAAGAAGATAAGGGGTCGGGAGTCATTTCCCCCATTAGGAGGAAGAAACGAAATAAGGGGTCGGGAGTCTTTTCACGCCTCAGGTTAATCTGACCACCATGGAGAGCATTGCTCTAGCACACCATAAGTCTTCAGGAGAACACCATGCCTATCATTACAGGACCAATCAGGCTTAATGACAGCGGACAAGTGAAAAAATAAGGGGTCGGGGCGAAAAATAAGGGGTCGGGAGTCTTTTCACGCCTCAGGTTAATCTGACCACCATGGAGAGCACTGCTCTAGCACACCATAAGTCTTCAGGAGAACACCATGCCCATCGTAACAGGACCACTCAGGCCTAATGACAGCGGGCAAGCCGTCGCCGACCTACATAAGGAAGAAAATAAGGGGTCGGGAGTCATTTTCCGCCTCAGGTTGAACTGGCCACAATTGAGAGCAATGCTCTAGCAAACGATAAGTCTTCAGGAGGACAACATGCCCATCATTACGGGACCACTCAGGCCTAATGACAGCGGACAAGCCGTAGCCGACCTGCATAAGGCGTTGCTCAAATATGGCGCGCCGATCGCCGATGCCGAAAAAGCTGGTAAGCGCTTTGGCGACTCGACCCTGGCGGCAGTGCTCGCGTTTCGGAGCCAGCACGGTCTGCCTCCCGTCACCGGTACGGCCTCGCCCTTCGATGCGTCGGTGGGGCGTCTGCTCAACGTCGCCGCGGCTGCGGCGGATGGCAACCGGGCTGCGATGCGGATCGCTGTGCGTGAATCCATCGCGGCTGCTAGCACTGCGCCACCTCAAGAGAACTCCCAGCTTGCGCGCTACGCCGTCATCGCCTTTGACTACGCGAGTGCTCGAACGGCTGCGCTGAGAGCGCCACAGTTGAGCGATCTGGTCACCCAAATCATCGAGGCCCCGCTGGACGTGATGCGGCAACCGCCCAGGCCGCCGGAGGTGCCATATCCGGAGAATTTCTACACCTACCGCTACAACCTGCTTCCCCAAGAGACGCTGGATGCTTTGTTGGTCCCCACCCCTTCCTCGGGCTCATCGGCCCGTATGATGCGGCGTCGGATGGTGGGGCAGGACGGTGAAGGTGATTGGCCGGATCTCCCTGATGAACCGGAACCTGAACCACCGCCGAGTACGGACCCTGACCACGCTCGTCAAACTGCGCTCAAAGAAGCAGCCGCAAGCTGGCTTGAGGCCGTGGATCATTGGCAGTTCGGCAACGAAGAGTTCAATGAACGTCGTTACGCGAGCGCCGTATCGGCTTATACATCATGCCAGAAAGCCGCCCTGAATTATTTCGCCACGTACTACCCCTGGCGTGACCTCACCCGTAGAACAACTCTCGAACAGCGTATCAGCGCATTAGTGATTCACCTGGCTTCCAATGAATCGGGGTGGCCTCACCTTTGGGATGCGATCCGCCGAAGGCGCTTCATGCTCTCGCTACAGGAGCTGGGCGATTACGACTGGGGAGCCGTCACTTCAAGCGCGGTTGATTTGGTGGAAAGAAACCTCGCCGGTCAAGAAGATGCAAACCAGCCAAACGTCAAGGCATTGAGACAGCGTTCTCTTGATCGGCCCCTCTTGATTCTCGCGACCATCATGGCGCCGCTCGCACGGGCCGAAGCCAACCGACTGCGGCGCCAGTATGACGCCGCCGAGCAAGATTTGCGCCGCATATTGCGCCCCTACCAAGTTCGGGTCGGGGGAACTCCTCCCACGGTTCGCGACGTGTGGTTGACCTGCGACTTTATCGAACGCCCGTTCGCAAGATTAACTCTGTCGGAGACACTACTCCTAAAAGCCGACGCGCAATATAAGGCGCGCACTCCTGTGGCCGAGGTGGATGCCAGCGCTCTGGCATCCGCTGGAGCAGAGTACAGAAATCGCCTGGGCGACCCTGGCGATCGAAACCAGACCGCGCCGTTTCAATTGCTGCAGGCTGCGAAGACCTATCTGAGCGTGTTTGAGTTGTTCACCGAGGGTGAGTACGTCAGTCGCGTTAACCAGGGTCTTACTGATCTGCGAACGGAGTTGAACGAGCGGCTTTCGCAGGGCGATGTCACCAGCAATCGATTCCGCGCGATCGGTAACGGCATTACAATTCCGACCATTCAATCCGCCGGCGATACGCTTCCCGGCATGGATGGGCGGATCAGACCGCATGAACCTCTTCTCAAGTTTCAGCCTCCGCCAGGGCAAATCATGCGCGAAATTAACCCGCGCGTTTACTCGGTCTTGCTCGAAGCCCAGGCACGGCTGTTACAACTCTGGTCCTGGTTTAACTACCTGGGATACTCAGACGACTACGTGCCACCATGGCGGTTCCCGTTTCTCCTCGATCGGGCACGTTACTTTACTGAGCATGCCAAGAATGCCCAGCGGGAGTATCTCAACTTCCTGAGCAACGCAGAGCGTGAAGAGTTCCAGGAACTAAGCGCCGCGCAAAACGTTGAGATGGAGAAAAGTAACATACGGATAGAGACAGCGAAGGTCGATCAGACTCGGCTTGAGGTAGGGGCGGCTTTTCAAAGCGCGATGTTAGCTTCGATTTCTGCCATAAATTCACAGTTGAGGCTGGATCGCTATGTCGAGTATGACAAGAGAATGGACGAGTTGGAATCCTCATCGCTCTTGGGCTCTATCGTGGGTGGCCTTTTCGCAGTGGGCGTTACGATAGCGACTGGTGGCGCAGGCGCCGCCGCCGCGGGGTTTTTGGCGTACGCCTCCTGGACTGCTACATCGGCAAGTGCCGCGGCTGAAACTACAAAAGGAGGCGAGCAACGCGCGCTTGAAACATATAATCTCGGATTGGAAATCGAAGAAGCGCAGCGGGCTGAAGTCGTTGCCCAAAGTCAACTCGCAGTGGCTCAAGCAGGACTGCTTGTTGCCAGTCTCCAGCGGCAAGCCGCTCTGTTGCGGCACGAATTCGCCATCCAGAATCTTACCTTCCTCCGTAATCGAACCTTGAACGCCGAACTCTGGTATCGACTCTCGGGGGCGATCCGATCCGTTGCCGATACTTATCTGCGTTACGGTATTGAGATGGCCTTTCTGGCTGAGCAAGCCTACGAATTCGAAGCGGATAAACGCATCAATGTGATTCGCTTCGATTATGACGCGAGCGACCTCGGCGACATGCTGGCGGGAGATTTCCTACTGCGCGATTTAGACACGTTGGAGCAGGATTTGATCGTCGGACAGAAGAGTCGTCAGCAGCAAGTCCGGTATATACTCTCGCTCGCCCGCGAATTTCCTGAGGCGCTACAGGAACTTCGCGACAACGGAAGCATGACCTTCAGTTTACGTCTAGAGCAATTGGAACGGCGTTTCCCTGGGCTCTTCAACTTGCGGATCACATCTATGGAGGTGTTGCCCCTCGCCCTCATGGACACCACACGATTCAGTCTAGAGCTGACCCATCTTGGCAGTGGGCAGGTGCGGTTGAGGACACAACCTGGAACTCCGCCAGAGACTCCTACACACGACTGGCTCACGGGCATCGAAACAGAATGGTCCGTGAAGTTCCGCACCACCGGGCCGGACACCGCTGTGTTCTCCGGGCTAAGCCGTCAAGACCAAGCTGGGCTCCCTTCGTTTTTCACCTCAAATCAACGCGGTGTCTTCGAAGGATTGCCGGGAGCAAGTTCATGGCGGATCGATCTGTCCATGAAGGAAAATCGGATTGTCCCGGAGACATTGGCCGACCTACTGATCACGTTCACGCTTTCCGGATACTATGATACGGCCTTGCGTGGCGCCGTCGACCACGCTCCACGCAAGGCGCTGGCCACCACGACTTGGTTTTCCGCACACCAGTCTTTCCCCGATGCCTACTATCAGTTCAATCGTATTGGGCGGATGGACTGGAACGTCACTCCAGATTTTCTTGCCCTTCAGGGATCTCTCGGTGAGCTGCAGAATGTGGCCGTACTCTGCTCTCCTTCCCAGAAACGCCCAGAGCTGGGTCGCCTGATGTGTTCCTACCCAATTGAGTTTGAAATCGATGCCACTGGCAACGTTAGGATGCTGCGAGAGCTTCCTCGCGTTGTCCTCACCACGAACGGTCTGGTGCTCAGCGCCACGTTGAATACCCCGGCCGGGTCGTCCGTGACATTTGATTTTGGTGACGGAACCGGTCTGGCCGACAGCGCAACATTGCCCCACACCTATGCCAAGCCTGGCCGCTATGACGTGCGTATCCGCATCGTCAGGAACGGGCGTTTGACAGAGTATCGCGCCGCCGTCGTTGTGTCTCGGCAACATACCGTTCTGCCGCCGTGCATCGCAATCCCCCGATTGCAAACTACCGCCGCAGCCGGGAAGTTCAAACTGCGGCCCTCCTTCCAGCCTCAGCCGACCGAATCGCTCTCGGTGACCTGGCGAATTGATAACCAAGTGCCCGATGAAGGCAGCGGTGCTATCACATTCACACTCGATCCTGGGCGCTATGTCTTGCGGTTCTCGGCGATTCGCCCTCTAAAGGCTCGGTTCTACAGCCAGCAGCGCTACACACCCACCGCGCCACTTCCATTAAAGGGCCTCCATCTGGCGACCAATCGCAAGTTTGATTTGACGACGGGGAATGAAACGACTGTCAACCTGAATGCCTTCGGACAGCACGTCTTTGGACCAGGACCCAGCATCACACTCTCTCCGATAGACCGCTGGACGCTCGAGCTGCCACTGGACGACAACCCAAGCGTAGTCAGTGTCTCCTCAACCGACGTGAAGCAGCACGACCTGGGTGAATTATCCGATGCCTTCCTGGCGCTGGAGTACAAGACCAAGGATGAGTAGCAGCGATTCTAAGGAATGACTGGCGCTAGCCCATATCCGTGGGACGATCCACGCCCTAAATCTGTACTTCTGGGAACCCAACCTATTGATGAGTGGGAGAACTCTCCCGGACTATGGATTTGGGCGTCGCCCAATTGTTCTTCTAGCCCCCTGCCAGTGTGACTGTGAAGGTGAGGTCTGCATCGACTCGTCGAACTTTGATTGCCACTCGCTGGCCTGGCGTCGTCCGTTCGATCAGATAGTTCTTCAGCTGGGCCGCATCGAGAATCTCCTGGTCCTCGATCGCCAGTAGGATGTCGTGTTTCTGAATGCCGGCTTCTTTCGCCGGATTGGCTACATCCTTCACGGCCATGCGCCATTTGGTGCCGTCCTTCACCGAGGTCATGTGAATCCCCAGTTTGGAGAAGGTCAGCGGCTTGCCTGCGAGGGCCGCGTTCACAATCCGCTCGGCGAGAATCCCAGGAATGGCGAAGGTCATGCGGCTGCAATGGGCCTGGGTCTCGTCTTTTTCTGTTTGGATAATGGCGTGCATGATCCCGACGATTTCCCCTTGGGCATTGAACAAGC
>Ga0315287_10003593_pt1 | contig 14975 bp, 4 predicted proteins | sample YL17G11_0_MG_FD_205037 | JGI IMG/M metagenome (GOLD analysis project Ga0315287, IMG submission 205037) | Sediment microbial communities from Yellowstone Lake, YNP, Wyoming, USA - YL17G11_0 | ecosystem: Environmental > Aquatic > Freshwater > Lake > Sediment | place: USA: Wyoming | collected... | reverse complement strand
GAACGCCTTTATGGCGGCATCAAGCTGGGAAATGACGGGAGCCACGAGCTTCTCCAGGTCCTCGTTCGTCCGGCCGCAGAAATAGCACTTCTTCTCCGGAAACACGATGTCGTATTTCCTCGGCGCCATGTCGGCGTCGTCCTCCGAAGGCTGTCCAGGGACCGTCATGATTTCTTCCCCCGCTCGTTGTCTGAGATTAATGCCCGTTATGGGATATAGCTGTTGCGGGGATCATGAAAACGGATTGAAAGACATCGTTGCTCCCCGTGCCCCCCGTAGAAATGTTTATCGGGGGGAATGCGCTTTGACAGATGCGGCAAAGATAGGAAAGGATAGGATTGAATAGGACTGGATAGGATAGTATTGGCGTTTCACCGGACGGAGATGGGAAGATGAGCGGGTCTGAGGAGATAAAGGGGTTTCTCGATATCGTGCACAAGGCCGGGCTGCCGATACTGTTCTGCTCCACCGACAAGGTCGACATCGCCGGGGTTGCCAAGAGGTACCTTCCTGACGCCGTGTTCATGGACATGCGCGGGGCGGCCAGCAAGGGCATACACGATTTCTTCGACGAGGTGTTCAAGGGGAACATGGGAATGGTCGGGATCTTCGAGGCCCCCTCCATCGCGGACCTGGTCCTGCGGCTGACGGCCCCCAAGTTCGGCTTTGCCAAGCCGCACATAGCCCGCCTCTCGGTCGCCGTATTCGTCGCGCACGACATCACCTCCGTCGTCGAGGTCCTCGGCCTCAACTCGGACGGCAACGAGATACTCATCAACCAGCTGTACCTGCGGGAAAGGGAGGGCGTCTGGAAGAGCGCGTCCCGCTCCTACCTCAGGGACAAGCTGAAGACCGCCTGAATTTTCAGTTCAGTGCCCCACGCCCCATAATGGGGCGCAGTCCGGTCTTTGACAAAATATGCGAAAGAAAAGCCCGAAATAGAGGCCGAGCCCTCCAACGACCCCTTGGCGTGGAGTTGGGCGGGTGGGATATCGAAACGGGGTAGCCTCCCCAACGACGTGGGACGGCGGCCGCATCACGACCGCCGAGGGATAATGGCGCTTCAAGCGGGCCATATCTTCCAAATGATTCATATAAGAGAATCCGAACCGATGGGGATGGACTTTTGGGACCCGTATCATGTATACCGGATGAAACGCACGCTCATCGCCCCATCAGCATTATATCACCCTGACATGTTTCTCCATCAAATAGCGTGATGAGGGATCCCAAATGTCGAAGTCTGCAGTGATGCTGGTCTGTGCGATCATGATGTTGAGCCCGGCGGTCGCATTTTCGTTCGCTTCGGAAGTGCCGGCCGCGGAGAGTGCCTCGCCTAGGGCCGTGATAGAGATAACCGATGTGTCCGAGCTGCAGGCTGTGAACTCCAACATCAACGGCAAGTATGCCCTTGCCAACGACATCGACGCCTCCGATACGAAGAACTGGAACGGCGTGCTGGGGTTCCTGCCGCTGGGGAACGATGGCGGCTCGTTCTATGATATGTTCTGGATGAGATGGGTCTATCCCAATGCCTTCAACGGAACCTTCGACGGGAGGAATTTCACCATCACCGGCCTTTTCATCAACCGTTCGTCGACCACGGGCGTCGGATTGTTTGGGATAACCACGAAGAATGCCACCATCTCCAATATCAGCCTTAAACAGCTCACGGTGGTCGGCGGCCAGTACACCGGCGGCCTCGTCGGATTGTTCAATGCCAAAATCTCCAATTGTCATGCCAACGGCACCGTGAACGGCACCACCGAATCGGGAGGGCTGGTAGGGTATTGCGAGGCCGGCACCATCTCGGGCAGCGGAAGCTCCGTGACGGTTAGGGGGACCTCCAGGCTCGGCGGTTTCGTCGGAAGCGCCACGGCGGACCTGAGCGTCATCACCAACTCATACAGCACCGGCGACATCATCGGGACCTCGGACAAGGTCGGTGGCTTCGTCGGCCAGAACGTGCACTCGACCTTCCTCAGGTGCTACAGCTCCGGGAACGCCTCCGGGACATGGCGCAGGGTCGCCGGGTTCGTATCGGACGATTACATGGGGTACTTCACCAACTGCTACGCGACGGGTGCGGCAAGCGGCACCAGTGTCGACGAGGGCGGGTTCGCCGGCATCACCTGGGGGACCACCATCACCAATTGTTACAGCACCGGCCAGGTGAGCGGGACCGGCGGGGGCTTTCACGGCGGCGACCAGGGAGGATACAGCGTCACCGGCTGCTACTGGGACAACCAGACCTCCGGCAAGACCACGAGCCTGACGGGGACCGGGACGAACACGACGGACATGAAGAAGCAGGCGACATTTGCGGGCTGGGACTTCTCCGGCACGTGGGTGATAATCGAGAATGTCACATATCCCCTGCTGCGGTGCTTCTACTTCCCGCTCGACATTTCGTGTGGGGGCAATCTGACCGCGACGGAGGACATGCCCTATGTCCTCCATCTGGTGGTCAACTATTCCCACTTCTCGGCGTTCAACACCCTCACCGTGACCGTGCGCACCGATGCCGGCCCGTGGCTCTCGTTCGACAACGCGACCCTCAACCTCTCGGGCACGCCGGCCAATTCCGATTACGGAACATACTGGATAAACGCCACGGCCAGGGACACGATGGGCTCCACCAGCAACCTGAATCTGACGCTGATGGTGCTCAATGTGAACGACCCTCCGACCATCACCACCGCGAATGTCGTTTCGGTGATGGAGGACGCGCCCTACGCGGTCCAGTACGCTGCAGACGACATCGACCCCACCAGCGACATCCTCAGCTGGAGCCTCTACACCAACGCCTCCTGGCTGGAGCTCAACGCGACCACGGGCCTGCTCTCAGGAACCCCCTCGAACTCCGACGTCGGCATGCACCGGGTCAATGTATCGGTCGACGATGGCCACTACGGGCGGGATTCCCGCGACTACACCCTCACGGTGGTGAATGTCAACGACCCGCCGGTCATCACCACCACGGATGTGACGGAGGCCACCCAGAGCACTCCCTATTCGGTGCAGTACGCAGCGACCGACATCGACCCCGCCAGCGACATCATCAGCTGGGCCCTCCGGACGGACGCGGACTGGCTGGGGCTCAACTCGGGCTCTGGCCGCCTCTCCGGGACGCCCACGAGCGCTGACATCGGCGCGTTCTGGGTCAACGTCACCGCCAGCGACGGCAACGGCGGCTCCGACTTCCGCAACTTCACCCTCACGGTGCAAAACATCAACGACCGTCCGACCATCACCACCGTTCCACCGGCCACCGCCACGGAGGGCGTCGAATACCGCGTCGCATTCAACGTCACCGACCCCGACGCCGGCGACAGCCACACCTGGGCCCTCGGAACCGATGCCGAGTGGCTCGCCATCAACGCCACCTCGGGCGTGCTCTCCGGCACGCCGGAAGACGCCGACGCGGGCACATCCTATGTCACGGTGACCGTGACGGACTCAGCGGGCGCGACCGACACGCTCAACTACAAGCTCAAGGTGGAAAATGTCAACGAGCCCCCGACGTGGGTCTCCGTACCGGCGGACACGACCGTCACCGAGGGTGCCTCGCTGTTTCTGGACGCCCTGGCGACGGACCCGGAAGCGGGCACCTCCCTCCGCTACGGGATCTCGAGCCAGCCGGCCTGCGGCATCGCCATCAATCCCGTTTCGGGAGCCCTCCGCTGGCTCAACGCCACCTCGGGCAACTACACCGTGACGGTGAACGCCACGGACGGCCTGCTCACCATCAATGCCGCGTTCAACATCACCGTGAACAGGCTCCCTGCACCCCCGGTTCCGCCGGCGAACCACCCGCCGACCATCACCCCGGTCTCCGCCGCCAGCGTCAAGACGGGGCAGGCGCTCAGCATCAAGGTCACCGGCAGCGACCAGGACTCCCATGACGCGGTGAACCTCACGTTCCGTCTGGTCTCCGGGCCCGTCGGGATGGTCATCTCCGCGGACGGCAGCCTGTTGTGGACCCCCACGAAGGACCAGGCGGGGACGCACACTGTGACCGTATCGCTCTCGGACGGCAAGAACAGCACCACCTCGAGCTTCCAAATAACGGCGACGAAGCCGGCCCCCGCAGGCGGCACAGCATCCGATGCCGGCAACTCCGTCGCCATTATGGCCCTGCTGCTCGTGGCGGGCCTGGTCATGGGCGCCGTCGTGGTCTACGCCCTCACCAGGAGAAAGCCGGAAAGAGGGGTATCCGGCGGCGGCGAGGATGAATAACAGGATGAAGCACAGGAGAATACGCGGGACGAGGAAGATGAATAGGGGACCTCCTCACCCGCGGAAGCGCGGGACTACCTGAACTTCACCTTTACCGTTCCCAACCGGCTCCCCTCGTTCAGGAGCACTCCTCTCAACGAGGCCATGGCGCGGGTGACCTCTATACATACGACGCATTGGCAACGGACGAGGACGGCCAGGCGTTGATCTACAGCCTTGTCATGATGCCCACCGGCAAAACCATCGTCCCAGGCACCGGCGCCATCTCATGGACCCCGACAGCGTCGCAGGTCGCCAGGCATCAGGTGACAGTCAGGTGGGGCGTTGTCGGAGCCTGTAACGAAAAGGACTTATACAGAGGAACACTAATGGAATCTGGGGATTTGGCGATGGAAGAAGAGGGGGATAAGGGCAAGAATGCGAGGCATCCGCCGTTTATCGTGTACCAGAAGAAGCTCTACGTGATGGCGAAGAAAGAAGGCTCGCCGCAAAAAGGAGGAGAGGGCAGCGCCCCGGTGGCCGTCGTCAAGAAGCCTGTCCGAAGGCCGGCCACGGCACACAGGAGGCCGGCCCAGTTCAGGCCGAGGCCCTATGTGAAGGGAGTCTACAGGTGCTACAGCGAAACCACGCCGCACCTCGTGCCACTGCGCGGAAGGCGGAGGAAGAAGACCGCCTGAGCGCGCCGCAGAAAAAGGCCGGCCGGCCCCGAGCGGTCCGGCCGCTTTCATGCTCCGGCGATATGGCGGTCGGCACCGAACGGGACGGGCCACGCATCTTGTGTGTTCGTCGGCGCCGCGCCTCAATTTCCCTCGAAATCCACAAGCATTATCTACTATAATCCTATCCGGTAATCGGGGGAATGGAAATTCGGACGAGATATCCTTTAGTGGCAATTTTCGTGGTGGCACTGTTTTTCGGACTAGCGGCCCAGCCCGCGGTCGCCGGGCCGAACTGGGAAAACGATTCTGGCACGAGCAGGGCACAGTCGCGCGAGGTTCCGGCGCCGTACAGGGAGCTCGGCAGCCTGGTATCCGAGCTCGGCAAGGTCAACACCAACCTGACGGATTCGGACAATGACGGCTTGCCCGACAATATAGAACTGGTGATCGGCACCGACCCTGCCAAGCCGGATTCCGATTTCGACAACATCAACGATTCGGCAGAAATCAGCCTGAAGCTCGACCCGAAAAAGCCAGATTCCAACGATGACGGCTATCCTGACTATGCGGAGGTCACCAACATATCGCTGGACCTTGACGGGGACGGCGCTGCCAACGCCTGGGACCCTGACAACGACAACGACGGGGTGAATGACGGCTACGACCTCTCGCCCAATGCCATGACAAGCTCCGCCCTGACCAAGACGTTCAGGCTCGTGACCAGCGGGAAGCCGACCTACATCAATTTCCAGCTGAGCCCCAAAGACTCCAGACACCTCCAGCAGTATTCCAAGGTGTGGAACTGGCCCGATGACTGTGAAGGTTCGATGCAGGACCTGGACAAGTCCGTGGATGACGTGACAATATCTCCCATCCTGAGCCTTGAGGCGCCGTATCTCCCCAATCAGTCCGATATGGACGCCGAGGGAATAGTCATTGCCGACAAGCTGGCCAACATCCCCCTCATTCCCATACTGGACCTTGGCAACATCGTCGCGCTCGAGGGAAGGATGTTCTACCCCGGCGGTGCGCCCCTCAACATCTCGCTGACTCTGAAGATGTCCTGGACTGTGTCCGGGCTCACCGACAAGAAGGTGTCCGCGCTCAAGGTAAGCAACGACAAGTACATTTTCGCAGGCACGGACGGAAAGGTGGCCGTCAACTCGTCCTCAATCCTGCCCGAAACGAAGTTCGAGGAAATCCGGAGCGGGGACGCCAACGAGTGGGTCTCCTTCAAGGCGGCCAACGGCCGTTACCTTGCCGTGGGCAAGAACAATGTGGTCGAGGCCACCGGGACGCAAATAAACGATTCTTCGCAGTTTGCGTGGGCCAGTTCGTCGATAGTCATTCTCCATCTGAAATCCCGGCTGACCGAGAAGTTCGTCAACAAGCGCGCAGACGGAACGCTGGTCGCAGACTCTCCGATGAGCGCCGTGAGCGCGTGGATTTATCCCATTGACGCCGGTTGCCGCGCCGAATCCACTCCACTCGTCGTCTATCCCGAGGAGTTCTTCCTGGCGGGGTTGAGCATCGAGGAGAATTTCGGCGACGACCTTGGACTGTTCTGGGGCGGCTCCGTCAGCACGATGGTCGCCGCAAACCTGATGATGGCCTACGATTTCCTGCGCAACGCCACGACCAAGGTTTCCGAAATTCCCGGGATGCTGACCGCAAGAAACATCGCCGTCTCTCACAAAGTGATGACGGTCTCTACCAGGGACGGGCTCCTCATGCATCTTGGGGGCAAGCCCCTCCAGGAGATAGTAGCGACATTGCCGGCGCATTCCTCGCTTCCCGTGATAAGCATATTCACCGACCGCGGCACGAGCATTGACCTCGCCGAGATGGGAGGCGGCTCACATGTCATCGGCAATAATTTTACTGGGGATGTTTCGAAAAAACCATTGTTGGTCGTCAAGTCCCTGAAGACCAACTGGTACGACACCGACAGCGACACACAGCTCAACACGACCGAGGTGATATGGGTCCTGCGGCAACTGGGGCTTGCACAGGATGAGTTCCTGATGCTTTCGAGCCTCGAGCTCGCGTGGGGCAAAGGCGAGCGCATCGTGGTGCAGGTGGGACCGACGGCGGAGGACTTCGAGAACGCAGAGGCCTCTGCGGTGGGGAACTGGATCGAGGGTGTGCAGAAGTACGGAATCAATTACACTATGAAACTAATCCTTGCTTACAAGATAGGCCTCACGGTCTACGCATTCCTGAACCTGGGCAAGATTCCGGAATTGCTCAAGACCTCGCTGATGACGAGCAAGATAGACGAGGCCATAGAATGCTGGACCTGGGCCAGCAAGGCGGCCAAGTACGCAGACGCGATAGAAAAGATATCCAACGTGCTCATCGTCATCGGTTGCGTCATATCGGTTGCCCTTGCCGGAGTGACTGGCTGGCTGATAATGAAGGCCTACGGTTACAGCGAGTACGGCATCGCACTGGGCATCACGAGCTTTGTCCTCAACGCCGGATATGCCATCGCCCTGGCATTGCTCGCAATATACGGGGGGCCTGTAGGGATGGCAATAGTGGCCGTGCTGGCCATCATAAACCTGATATTCATGTGCCTGGGCAAGGAGGACCCCATCAGCAAGGCGATAGGCTGGCTGGCCAACCAGATAGTGAAGCACGAGCAGAGGACCGAACCCTCCCTCGAGTCGCTTGGCAACGCATTCCAGCTGCAGGACAGGCAACATAACGGCCTGGACCGGGGAGACCGCCTGACCTCAATACTGCGGCTCAACGGCATAATAACCAAGACCTCGAAGGGAAAATCCGGTGACCTTGAAGACAGCTACATCGTGCCGACACTGTACTTCTCCAACGAGAAGGGCCAGCTCGTAAACGATGTCACGTACATCGAGAAAATGGATGCCACGCACGACAAGAAGACCACCACCTACAACCTGTCGGCCTGGACGGACGCATCGGCCGCGGTCAACTTCCCCTTCACCACGGTGCTCGCGTACAGCTACCAGACATATTACCAAGTAAAGTACATAGGATTATTCACATCCCACAGGAAGACCGACTCGGGCAGCAAGGTCCTCGACCCGAACACCCTCTACTTCGACGTGATGCCCAGTACATTCGACGGCCTGATGGGCTGGACGGCCCTCTCATCCCGCGACAACGATGCCGACGGGCTCAACAACACGGCCGAAACGCGCTCCGACCCTATGCTGAACGACACGGACGCAGACGGCCTAAACGACAAGTTCGAGCTCGACAGTGGCACCGACCCGCGCAGGTCCGACACGGACGCAGACGGTCTCAACGACCTCGTGGAGCTCAGGGCAGGCACGGACCCGTTCTGGAGCGACACTGACGGCGACGGGCTCTCGGATGCCGTCGAGTACGCAGGCTGGATAACAAGTTTTGAATTCTGCGGCAAGGAGTTCTCCTGGCATATCAGGTCCGACCCGAGGCTCAATGACACGGACTCCGACGGACTGGACGACCCCTCTGAAAGGAGACGGGGACTCAATCCGCTGTCCGGCGACACGGACGGAAACGGCATCCCGGACAGGAACGAGTATTCCGTCCACGCGCTCGCCTACCTGGGCACCCTCCAGGTGCCTTCCGGCAGCTGGACGGAGGTCAACCCCCTGTCAGTCGAATATGACGGGAACTCGTATTACGTCCTTTGGCACGCCAACGAATCCGGAACGGTCAGGCACTCCATCCACAGGTATCTTTCTACAGGATACTACGCAGGATCCGTTGTCAATTTCTCGGCCGGCGCCTCCGTGACCGACATTGCATTGGATGCCTCCGGAAACATCTACGCCTGCGGCATCAGGATTGTATCCGGCAACAGGGACGGGCTCGTGAAATACCGCGGTAACGGAACGGCCCTCGGAGAGATCCAGTTCGACTACGCCGGCACTCACGCCTGGAAATCGTTTGCCGTCGACAGTACTGGAGGTTTCCTCTACAGCGCCAACTACTTCAACGGGACAGTAACCAGGTACAACCTGACAACCGGGAACCTGTTGAAAACCTGGGAGCCCGCTCCCGGCGCTAACCGCTACCAGGGAAGGATGTCTCTCGACAGCAACCGCAATCTTTACTGCGCTGATACCGAAACCGGATGTATCTACAAGTTCAACCCGGACATGGAATTGGCAGCGACATTCAACAGGACCACACCCGGCAATCCCCTTGCCGGCCCGGGAGATGTCGACATCGCCCCCAACGGCGACCTCTTCGTTCTCGACAGCAACGCCCACAGCGTTGTGAAACTAGACTTTGCGGGCTTCTACTACACGGCTTTCGGAACCAACGGGACCGGGAGAAACAACCTCTGCTTCCCCAGGGCCGTTGCCTACGGAGACGACAAGGTCCTCGTCGTAGACGGCAACGGGTCGGGGCGCGTCCAAATACTGTCGAACTCCGTGTGGTACATGCCGTTCCCGAGTGTCACCTTCAACGACACCGACGGCGACGGACTGACGGATGTCAACGAGAGTGCTGGATGGAACGTCACTGTGATGGTTGCCAAGAAGGCAAAGACCTACAGGGTGACGAGCGAACCCCTGCTGCCCGACACCGACCACGACGGGCTCCCGGACCTCGAAGAGCGCGCTCTTGGAACGGACCCGAGGAAGACGGACACCGACGGCGACGGGCTGTCGGACTACAAGGAGTGGTTCGCCGGCGGACGGGCCGTTTCCGTCACGAATGCAACCAACGACGATACCGACGAAGACGGGCTCGGTGACGGAGCCGAGGAAACCTTCGGCAGCGACCCGGACGCGGGTGACAGCGACGGCGACGGGCTTTCCGACCTTTCGGAATTCGAACTTGGCACCGACCCCAACTCCAACGATACGGACTCCGACGGGCTCAACGACAGCGCCGAAGTGGCGTTCGGCTCCAGCCCCCTGTGGGCGGATACCGACGGGGACCTGATGATTGACAGCATCGAGATGGAGGACGGTACCAACCCCAACTCGAACGACACCGACGGGGACGGACTGATTGACGGGTACGAACTCATCTACGGGACCGATGCAAACGCGACGGATTCCGACCATGACGGCCTCTCCGACGGCTTCGAACTGGAATCTGGTCTTGACCCGCTCAGCAGCGACACGGACCACGACGGAATATCTGACAACAACGAACTGCTCTCCGGAACCGACCCGGCGTCTGAGGACACCGACAGCGACGGGACGCTGGACGCCGAGGACATGTATTCGAATGCACCCGTCGAAGGTGTCGCGTGGCTCGTTGCCGACAACGGAACGGATACCGCGGCCTTCGAACAGGAACTCTCGAAGAGCATCGGGGTCGTGAGGATAGCATTGCAGGAATTCAACGACCATTACAAGACGGAGAAATACATCATTGTTGCAGGCGACCCGGAGGCCGCAAACGGGACCTGCGGCGAACTTATGAGGGATGTGCTCTCCGGCGCGCCGGACGTTCTGGAATCCGTTGTCACCGGAGCCGACGAAGTATCGGTGCGGTACGGCGTGTGGGCTCCCGAACAGACGGTGATACTGCTCACAAACCCCCGGCCAAAAGTGTCAGCCACGGTCCTGGAAATTTTCAAGAAACTTTCGATGACCGTGTCGGACAGATCCGTCTCCGTGCATTATCTCAACCCGGAAAAATCCGAAGCCCTTGACGACCTGACGACAATACACACGACCGATGCCGCAGTCTGGACGAGGCTCAATCAGCAGTCCCGTTTCAACATTACCCTGACCGATTATCCGAAGGCAGGCACCCCGGCGGCATTGACCCACAGCAGTGGAATGGCTACCGGCGAATGCCCAACCGGCAATTATCTGGGTGTCGACTACGCCACCGGGAAGATTGCGCAGACCCGTGTCCTGATGTTTTTCACCGCCGCAGACCTCGACAGGAACGGCGACGGAGATGCAAACGACACCGGTGACATCAACGCGACGACGCTCGTCCTGTACCAGTACAACACCACAACTGGCAACTGGACAAAACTTGCACCGACCCTCGACTGGGTAAACGAAGTTGGCCTCAACACCACGGGTGTTTCGCTCTACGGAAAGGACTACGCTGGCTACATCTATGCCAACGTCACATACACGACATTGTTTGCCATAGCCGGGAAGCCGTCAACGATGCTTCCGGCGGTATCCAGTGCCGGCAGCGACATCACGCTGTTTGTCGAGGACAACTTCGTCCTCAACGGGAGCCTGTCCTCGGGCGATGGACCCATCCTCAACTACACCTGGACGATGCAGTACGGCGGGGCCACCATCACCCGGTACGGACCGCTGTTCACCTACCAGCCGGCGCTCCCCGGCAACTACTCTGCCACCCTGACAATCACGGACTCTCTGGGCCAGAAAGCCTCCGACACCGTCCTCGTGACCGTCAAAGACAGGCCCGATGGAAGCTGGAATCTAACCGTGGGCCCCGTGAAGGATTCGTCGGGCACCGCAGTAACGGCCGCAACCGTGAAAATCCGCATCGGTACCGAGAGCCTTTCAGCCCTCACCGACGGCCAGGGCAATGCACGAATAGTGGCAAAGCTCGCCCACATCGGTCAGACCGTGACGGTGACCGTCTACAAAGCCGGATATGTGCCCGTCGAATACCAGACCCGGATAACTTCCGACAGAAAGCTGGAAACGAGCCCGGCGGCGCTTGTCCGCATAACACCGGGGCAGACAGGCGACTTCGTCGTCGGCCCCGTCAAAAACACCGGCGGCAAACTGCTTGCGGGCGCGACGGTCATCGTCAAACTCGACAGGACGTTCTACTACGCAGTGACCGACGCACAGGGCATGGCCCGATTGGCCATCCCGCTCACCGGCGACGACGCGCAGGCGAACGTCACCATCCACAAGACCGGGTACAAGGATGCCAGCTACAACACGCGGCTTTCGGCCGGAATGGTCCCGGACACGGCGCCCCCCGCCCTAAAATCCATCCAGACCGCCACAACCACACCGACCGGCTCGCCCCAGGGACAGATGGTGATGAGCCTCCTGCTGCTGGTCCTGCTCATCGCGGCGATTGCGCTAATGGTGGTCAAGCCATCCTCCCGAATCAGGAAGGACGAGCCGTCCGAGGAATGAATGGAGGGCCGGGACGAGCCAGGACATCCACGGCTCAGAGGACCAATATCCTCCGAGACGAGGCGGACCACGGGTCCACTGAGCCACGGGCTTATCCAGATGACATTCGGTCCGGCCCAATACCGCACTCGGCGGACAAAAAATGTGGTGGGCCCAAAGAGATTTGAACTCTCGACCTCCCGGTTATCAGCCGGGCGCTCCAGCCGGTCTAAGCTATGGGCCCATTACCTGCGGAAAATGGCGCGGAGGTATTTTAAGATATAGGCCTGAGAAGAGGGGTGAATATCTTCGGCGCAGCCGCGAGCGGATGCGAGCGATGCCCTCCTTATTTTTCGTTTTTTCTTTAGGGCAACAACCATTTGTTGAACTTCTTCAAACAATCAGCTTAAATAGGGACATGCCATCCTACTCTAAGTCGTCCGAAAAGGGACCTCCACATGACAAAACATGTCCGTGGCTTGACCCGTACGGTCGGGCGCGGATGTGATAAAGGATGTATAGAAAGTCGGTAGTGCTGTTTTGTGTGCTTTTGATGTTGACCCCGTTGGTGGCCGGCGCCGGAGCCGCCGTTTCGCCGTCCGCAGGGGGCGAACGCTCGTTCGGTGCGGGAGGCGCACGGGTCATCAATATTGTCAGCGATATCACCCAGCTGCAGGCCTTGATGAAGGCATTCCCAAAGGAATCGTTCGTTTTGGATAATGATATCGACGCTTCCGACACCAAGAACTGGAACAACGGGCTAGGGTTCAATCCGGTTGGGAACCAGTCGGGAATGTACCCGAATCCAAATCCTCCGTATGGTATGGTTTTCCCTTACCTATTCACCGGGAACGTTGATGGGGGAGGGCACAAGATAACCAATCTGACAATCAACAGGCCGTCCGAGGGTCTGGTTGGCCTTTTCGGGATGACGTCCGGAGCCACAATAATGAATCTGCATCTGTACAACGTGAATATCACGGGATGGGCTACTGTCGGCGGCCTCGTAGGATACCAACAGGGGGGCATCATGACCAATTGCAGCACAAGCGGCAGGGTGACCGGGTCTTTCTCAGTTGGAGGCCTTGGTGGCAGGATAGACGCAATCACATCCAGATGCTCCAACTCGGCGAATGTGAGCGGGTCGAGCGGGATAGGCGGCCTGGTGGGATATTCCCAGGGTTCCTTCTACGATTGTCATGCGAGCGGCTCCGTGACTGGAGGAAACGGCGCGGACTGGGATGGCATCGGCGGCTTTATTGGGTCCTACTCAAATCCTACTGTCCTGGTGAATTGCTTTAGCACCGGGAAAGTCACCGGCAACGGGTATACAGGCGGTTTCGCCGGAGATTCTTATTTCGGAATGGGGACTGTATCTGGCTGCTACTTCGACAACCAGACCTCCGGATGGACAACCAGCGATGGAGGAGCCGGACGCAACACATCCGACATGATGAAACAGGCGACGTTTTCCGGGTACAATTTCACATCCGTCTGGACCATCGGAGAGAACCGGTCCTACCCCATCCTCAGATGCCGGATGGTCAACCCGACCATCACCACGACCGATATCCAGTATGCTCGAGAGGACGCGCTCTATAATGTCCACTACAACGGCACTCCAAGCAAATACCCGCCCGGGGACAATCTCACATGGAACCTCAGCACCAACGCGACAGGGTGGCTCGGTTTCAACCAGACCACTTGGAACCTCTCCGGTACTTCGGATAACGCTGATGTGGGCTCGTTCTGGGCGAACATCACGGCGAGCGACAATTACGGGCTCAGCACCTCGCACAACTTCTCGGTAGAGGTCCTGAACAGGCCCCCGGTGTTCACCGCCGTACCTCCGCAGGTGGACCTTACGGTTGACGAGGAAGCGCCACTCTCTTTCGATTTCGATTGCGATGACGAGGGGCTCGGCGCAACGTCCTATGTCCTCGAGAAGGGGCCCTCGTGGCTCTCACTCAATCCGGGCACAGGCGTCCTCTCGGGAAGCCCCGGAAACGATGACGTGGGCAATTCGACCGCGGTGATGGTCGCCAACGACGGATGGGGTGGTATCACGAAGTTCAGCTTCGATGTGAATGTCGTTGACGTCAACGATCCGCCGGTCATCACTACCGCCAACGTCCTGACAGCGACCCAGGGGGTTCCCTACAGTGTCGTCTATCAATTGGATGACATCGATGCGATGGCCCAGACATTCACCTGGAGCCTTACGACGAATGCACTCTGGCTCCGGATGGACAGCGTGACGGGGCTCCTTTCGGGCATTCCGGCCAATTCCGATGTCGGTCAGTGGTATGTCAACGTGAGCGTCAGTGACGGACGGGGTGGGTTCGACAGCCGCAACTTCACGGTGACGGTCGGCAATGTGAACGACATGCCCGCCATCACGACCTCGCCGGCGATGGTCGCGACGCAGGGTGCGGAGTATCTTGTGGACTTCAACGCCACCGACATCGATGTCGGCGACACGCTCACCTGGACGCTCGGCACCAATGCGGACTGGCTGACCATCAACGCCACCACGGGCGTGCTTTCCGGCACTCCTGCGGAGAAGGACGTCGGGGCCGTCTGGGTCGAGGTGACCGTGGCGGATGCGGCCGGGGCCAACATGAGCCTCGGCTACCTGCTCAGCGTGCAGAACGTCAACGACGGGCCAGTCTGGGCGTCGGTGCCCTCCAATTACAACATCACCGAGGGAACCTGGCTGTTTGCGGATGTTCAGGCAAAGGACCCCGATGCCGGCGATAGCGTCAGCTACTCTATATCGAGCGTTCCGGCAAGCGGCATCGCCATCAATCCGACATCGGGAGCGATACGCTGGGCCAATGTGTCCGTCGGAAACTATATGATAACCGTGAACGCCACGGACGGCGCCCTGACGATAGGCACGGTCTTCAACATCACGGTCAACGCCATCCCGGTGACGCCTCCGCCGCCGGTGCCTCCGGCGAACAATGTGCCGGCAATCGATGCCATCGGCGACAGGTTGGCCACGGAAGGC
>Ga0315287_10003592_pt1 | contig 14979 bp, 6 predicted proteins | sample YL17G11_0_MG_FD_205037 | JGI IMG/M metagenome (GOLD analysis project Ga0315287, IMG submission 205037) | Sediment microbial communities from Yellowstone Lake, YNP, Wyoming, USA - YL17G11_0 | ecosystem: Environmental > Aquatic > Freshwater > Lake > Sediment | place: USA: Wyoming | collected... | reverse complement strand
GTACCTCCCCGGAGCTCACCGCCCGCAAAACTCAATTCATACCATCTCCTTTTAGTTTTTCAGTTTCGTTCACTTTGTGTGTTAAATAATTCGGTGGTGATTCTTATCCTTTTGATATGGAGAGTTCTTCGTCGCCCAGGATGGAAGCTTGGCAATTTTTGCCAAACCGTCTGAAACCTCAAATTCCCTTGATCCTCCAATTGCAGCACCACCTAACATTACTATTAAAGTGTCGTTGGTTGTATAACATCGATCTCTTATTTTATCTGCTAATTCCAGGCAGATGACGGAAGCGATTTTATCCGGAGCTACGGCGGGTAACGAGAGACTCACCCTTCCGGCGGTTTGCTCCACCTTCAACTCCTTGCGGTCGGCCAGCAGATAGGCATTGGTGACTTTGCTTCGCAGGTCGGGCAGTTCAAACTTGCCGCTAGCTGGCCACTTGAGGAGGTGCAGGTAAATCTTCCCAGCCTGCCCTGAGCCTGCCGAAGCGGGCTTGGCGGTGCAGCGCCAGTCGTCTGACGAGGAAACCAGCACTTCCTTGCCATAGCCGGTCTTGCCTTTGACCGGCTTGCCAAGCTCGGCACCAAACACCGTGGCGGAGGTGCCATAGATGGCCTCGCTGTTCACATCCATCCAGCGGGCGATGGCATCGAGGCGGTCGATGCTTTCCTGTGGGATCGAGCCATCGGCGCGCGGGCCGATGTTGAGGAGCAGGTTGCCGCCCTTGCTGGCGATGTCCGACAGCATGCGGATGAGGCGTTGCGCGCTCTTCCAGTTCCGGTCATTTGTCTTGTAGCCCCAGGTGTCGTTCATGGTCATGCAAACCTCGAACATTTTGCCAGGAAATCCGCGCGGCGGGATGTATTGTTCGGGCGTCATGGTATCGCCCTTGAAGCCATCGCCGAGGCGGTTGTTGTTAACGATGTGCGGGTGCCTGGCCATCAACGCGGCGAAGGGTGCGACGCGTTCGGGAGTCATCTGCATCGGGGTGTCCCACCAGATGATGGCTGGATCGTAACGGTCGATGATTTCACGCACCTGGGGCAGGGCGATGGTTTTGAGGTATTCGTCATAGTCGCCCTTCTGGGCGGGATCCCAAACCTTGCCGATGTCTCCGCTGGTGGCGCCGCCGGGGTGGGTCCAATCCTGCGATTGCGAATAGTAGAGGCCGAACTTCATGCCACGACCGCGCACGGCCTTGGCGAGTGGCGCAAGCAAGTCGCGCTTGGCCCCGGAGGTCATGACATTCCAATCACTGACGGCGGAATCATAGAGCGCAAAACCGTCGTGATGCTTGGAGGTGATGACGACGTATTTCATGCCGGCGCGGGAGGCGAGTGCGGCCCATTGTTGCGGATCATATTTCGCGGCGGTGAAATCCGGCGCGAAAGACTTGTATTTCTCCACGGGAATTTTGCGGTAGCGCATGATCCATTCGCCGATGCCTTTGATCGTCTCTCCGTTCCACTCGCCGGCGGGCACGGCATAGACACCCCAGTGGATGAACATGCCGAAGCGGGCTTCGCGGAACCACTGGGTGCGATCGGGTTGAGTATCCCCGGCCATGGCCGGGGTGGCTAATGCGGACAGCGCGAAGAAAAGGGCGCGTATGGAATTTATAATAGAGTGGGGTTGGAAAACTCGCGTCATGGTTTTACTTTCTTGGTGTCTGTTGAAACATCACCGCCCGCTTTGGCTTTTTCGATGAACTCCCTCAGGTCCATCAGCGGTGGCGATTCCGTGCTGGCTTCGATTTCGTCCATGCATTTTTGAAAAACAGCGTCGCCCTTGCGTGCCCGACGCATCTCCTGCAACCGGGGCAGAATGGCTTTGGCGTGACTCCCGTAACGGCTGAGGGACAAGGAGCATGGCTCAATCCGGCCAGCAAGTCCCCACCGGGGGGCAAGCAGGAGATCTACGGCCATTTGCAGGCCCTCGCGAATGTGCCGTCGCGACAGCAGGTCCAGGCCCGCCAGCAGGATGCCATCGGCAAACATCTCATTGCTCGGTGCCATTTCCTGGCTTGCCTTGACGATGTCCGGCAACAGCTCCACCAGATCGCGGTCGTTCAACTTGCCGAAAATGACACCCGGCCCCCCCCGGGTGACGGAGTCGTCATTCTGCAATAACGAGCGGACGGCCGGATAGAGCAACGCGCGATCGATGCCCTCAATGGGTCCGGTAAGGATGCTCGCGGGTTCGCGTTGGCCGGGATACGGTGAGAACAGCGCGATGCCAACGGCACGCTGGGCCGTGCGCCGCGGGTCGGCCGGATTGGAATCCGCCGCCATGCGCAGCAGATCGTTCACGCTCGCCTGACGCGCCTCCGGCCCCAGATTGGGCAGCGCATAACAGGCCAGACTCTGGAGCCATGGGTCCGGATCCTTGAGCAGGGCCCGCAATTGCGGCGCCGCCGCGTCGGCCCGCGGTCCCAGGCAGCCCAGCGCTTCGCAGGCCCCGTAGCGGGCATAGAGGTCGGAACCGGCCAGCCTCTCTAGCAACTCCGGAACGAAGTCGCCTTCGTGCAAGGCCAGCGCTTTGGCCGAACGCTTGCGCATCACCGGCGACCAACTCGACAGACCGGCCAGTAACGCTTCGGTCTTGCGCTCGTAGTACCCGTTCCTGCCATTCACAAGATAGGCATCGCGCCCCGCGTCGATGACAGTCTTGACCTCCTTGCTACTCAGGGGCGGCACCGTGCACGGCTTTTTGCCCATCACATACAGGCTCTTGAGCGGCAGTCCGAACGACATGAGGTAGGTGCCGGTCAAGTCCCAACCCGTATAGTTGTTGTTCTCGTCACCCTCAACAATCTTCTGGTATTCGAAACCGCCCTGCCAGTTGCGGGCCAGTTCGTAGTACCAGCTCTGTTCCTTCAGATACGCGCCCGTGGCCAGCGGACCGCAGCGGGAGACGCCGGGCAGCGCCCACATCATGTTGAACCAATTGCCGCAGTGCCCCTGTTCCCGCTCGTCATATGCCGCCGTGGCCATGCGGGCAAAGAATGCGGTCGCCTCGCGGTCGCCCAGCAGATCGAACAACACGGCCGCGAAGGAGCACTTGCCGTTGTCCTCGTGTGACAACGTCCACGGCTGATGATCGCCGTAAGGAATGGCGCCTTTGTTGACATACCAGCGCAGTAAAGCGACCGACTTGGCGATGGCCTTGTCCAGCGCGGGATCCTTCACGCCGGCCTGGCGCGCCAGCACCATCGAAACGGTCATCGGCAGTCCGATCTGGTTCATGGGGCCATAACCTGACGAATGGCCGTCAGGCGCATGAGGACCGTGCCCCCAGGTGCCGTAAAGGCTTTGGGCCTCCACCACATACATCGTGGTGCGTTTGAGCTCCGTGAGCATCTCTTGATCGCCTGTGGCCAGAACATACTCTGCCAGGAACAGGTTCTGATACGCCTGACCCCAACACCCATCGCCCTTGCGCATCCCGGCCGCTACTTTCCTTGCATACGCTGCCAACTGCGGCCGGTACTCCTCCTTGCCGCTGGCCAGCAACGCGAGCGCGTCGAGATAGCCGGGTAAATCCGCGGCATATCCAGGATGGGGTTTTCCCCACCTCTGCGCGATCAGCTGACAGCCCTGCTCAAAGATCGCCTTCGACTTCGGACAATCATACGGGGCCGTATCGCTGTAGCTGCCCAGCACCTTCAGCTTCAAGTCCACGTTCGCGCTTTGTCCATCCCGCCAGCGGATCAGTCGCAGCACGCCCTCACCCTTCTTCGTCTCTGCTGCCGTAATGGCATTCCCGAACTGAATCCTTGCATCCGCTGTGAATGGCTTGCCCTCCACCCCGAGGATGACGTCGTTGGCGGAGAGGATGCCATCGGCTGGTGATCCCTTCTCCACTGCGGTCACGAGGATCTGGCGTGCGTTGGTGGACCGTCCCTTCAGGGTAAACATCCAGCCACGGAGTCCGGTCGGCCCCAGCAGCCAGTCGTGGGTGTCATCCTTCTTAGCGCCCGCCGTGAGATCCGGCGGGGCCGGCGCTTTCATGATGTCCGCGGCGATCGTTTCCGTCTTGCCTTCCCGCCAGCGAATCAGGCTGACAACGGTGCTACCCATCGCCTCGTCTGCCATGCGACACGCCCGCGCCAGAAGCCGGGGCGCATCGCCCTCAAACAACTTGCCATTGACACCGAGAATCACATCGTTGGTCTGCAGAAGTCCGGCCCACGGGCAATCCGGGGCTACCGATGTGACCTGAATCTGCCGCGCCTCGGCGCTTGAGCCATTCCGTTCATAGAACCAGCCACGCACCCCGCCATGCTGTGGCGCCCCGCGCAGAATGCTCCAATCTCCGTCCGCGCTATTCCGGACTCCGCCCGCGGTGAGGTCCGGCGGTTTTGGCGCGGCCTCCTCCGCACAAACCCCTGCCGCCTGCATGCCAAGCAGGAGCATTCCTGCGATGATTAACTTATTGATCCTCCTCATGTTCGATTACCTTGTTTTCATTGTTTCAGGCATCACTTCATCGGGACGTCCCGATGCGCGCTTTCAAACAACCCCTGCACCATTTCCGGTGTGACCTCGTCCCGCGGATCGAATGCGGGTGAATTCAGGTAGCGCAACAAGCTATGGCGGAACTGGCGGGCCACCGGCCGCTGGTCGAGGTCCGAGTCGATGTCCATGCTGCAGATGGCCAACCGGCCGCGACCGACGCGGGCTTGGACGAGCAGCGCCAGCTTGCGGTTGGACTTCCAGCCATCGATGAGTTGCACCAGCGGCCTGCAGGCTTTGGGCCAGGGCTGCAGGGCGTCCGCTTCATCGAGGATCATCGGACGGCAGCGAGTCAGGAGATCCCACCACTGCCAGTTGCTGTGCAACTCCGTCGGGAACGAGGCAAAGGCGGGATGCTTCGGATCCAGCAGGATGCCGTTGCCGCTGGATTGTCCGCCCTTGAGGCCGAACTGCGTCCAGTAAAGCGTGGTGAATGCCGTAGGCAGGCCGCCGCGAATGGTTTCGGGTTTCGGCAGCAAAAGCACCGGGCGGCCTTGGCTCAGCAGGCCGAGGGTTTCCGTGTCCAGAGAGCGGGCGATGTGGACGGCTTGGGCGGGTTCCGGCGCAATGGTCTTCGGGAAGACCCAGAACTCCCAGTCGTTGTGAAGCGCACCGTTCGGGCTGGCCACTTCGAGCACATACTTCGCAGGTGCGGGGAAGTCCTTGAGTGCGACAGCCACACGACCCGCCGGCTGGCAGTTCGTGCGGGTGAACTCGCCGGGCGGGAATGCCTGCTTGAACATGACCCGCGCGTCCGCATTTCGAATCGTCGCGACCAGATTCGTCAGGTGCAGCACGTCCTGTTGGCCAAAGTGAAATAGCTCGATGTCGGCGGTGAACGTCTGGTCGTCAGTCCACACGCGCCGTGGCATCCGGGAGAGCGGCACGGTGGGAGCATTGAAGCGGCGGAACTCCGCGGGCTTTACATAGGGCTTGGGATCGTAGAAGGCATCGCAGAGCCCGACCAGAGCAGTGCTCTGTCCGGTGAAATCATTCAACTGCAAGAGGTCGAATCCCGCCAGCCCGGGCGTCCGGAGATGGCCCTCGATTTCCTCCTTGTAGAGCCGCTTCTGCCATTCCCCCGAAGCGAGGACAAAGTCCGGCACCTGGGCCAGCAAACCGCGCTCTGTTAGCATGTTCCGCACCATGTCAAGATACGACGCCTTGAGGTAACCGGTGAAGCGCGCCGGCTCGTTCACCACGTCCGGGAAGGCGCAGAGTTGGCCGGTCTCGTGAGCCACGAGCGGCTTGGGTGAGCGCGAGACAGCCGCGCGCCAATCCAACTCGGTTTGCGGCGAACGGGTATGAAAGAACGTGTTCTTCGGTTGCGGGGGCCAGCCACACTGTTGATACCGAAGGCCTTCGACGCCGACTTGCGCGAGCCTTTCATAATCCACCTCGGGCGGATTGGGGGCCGTTGGCGCGGCCTTGATGCTGTAAACGCGGCGGCGGTCTTTCTGCCATTCGGTGACCAGGCGCGTGAAGATCTCCTGCTTGCCTCCCTTTTCGTTGCCCAGGCCCATCATGACGAAGCTCGGATGGTTGCCGAACTGGCGCAGCATGGCGGCGGATTCACGACGTAAGAAATCCTCTTGTTCAGGCGTTGTCACATCGCTCCACTCACTGACTTCGGGCGCAAGCAGAAGCCCCGCCTCATCGGCGGCGACGAAGGCGGCCTCGGGCGGACACCAGGAATGGAAGCGGACGGCATTGAAGCCGAACTCCTTGTGCATGCGCCACACGCGGCGCCAGGAGTCGACATCCATCGGCGCGTAGCCGGTCTTGGGAAACACGGCGCAATCGACGTTGCCGCGCAGGAACACCGGGCGTCCGTTGAGCGCAAAGCGCGTGCCCTTGGCCGCAAACTCGCGCAAACCAAAGGTAACCTCGGTGCTGTCGTCGATGGTGCGGCCGCCGATCGTGGAACTCAACCGCAACTTGAGCCGATACAGCGCGGGCGAGAATTCATCCCAGAGCTGCGCGTCATCACCCAGGGACAGATCCGCCTCGACGAGCGACTCCCCGCCCGTGACGGTAGCGCGGAACTGCCGTGGTTGAACACGGTGCGCACGGGCCGTATTGAACGCCTCAGCCTCGATTGTTAGAGCCACCGGCCCGTTTCCGCCAAGACGATTGCGAACCGCAACCAACACCCGGGCCGACTTCCGGGCCACATTGGGATAGACCTGCACGTCGTCGATCCACACCGGCGGCGAGGCCCGCAGCTCCATGCGCCCGACGATCCCGTTCCACGTTCCCGCCGTCTGGTCGGAGCCCGAGTGGCAGTCGCCGCCGATGTCCACAATCTGGCCGTTATCAACCCGGATCGCGAGATGATGGCGTCCCGGCGAAAGTTGTTCTGATAGATCGTAGGTATGTGCCACGGCCAGGCCATCGTTGCGCCCGACAGGCTTGCCATCCACCCAAACCCGGGTTTCCCAGTGGCACCGCTCGAGGTGCAGGGCAATCCGCTGTCCCTTCCAGGGGGAAGGAATCTCGACATCGCGCGCAAACCAGGCCGCGCCGATGTAATGCCGGTCGGGAACAAGACATTCGAATGTTTTGAAATTCTCAGCCGTGTGGTAACGGGCGAGAAAAGGAAATGCCGGGGTGACCTTCTTGCGTTTTTCCCGCCCCAGCCACCACAGGGTATCCGGCCCCGGCTTGTCGCCGAAGCCTTGTTCCTGCAGGCAGCCGGGCAACCGCACGGAGGAGGGCAACTCCTGGGTGGCATAACCCGCGGCCATACCGCGGTTGTCCGGATCGAGCGCCATTTGCCACGAGCCGGAGAGGTCGATCGTGCCCGGAGGCCGGGCGGGCGGTGCGATTTGCGCGTTCGCGGTTGCGGAGATAATCACTCCAAATACCACGAGAGCGCTAAGAGTATTTGTTATCATTGTGTTGTGCCTCATGGCCCTGTTTCCCCCCGTGACACCTTGGATTGATCATTGCTGTGCTGCGACTTTCGCGAACAGCCCCACTCCGGATCCACGAGCCCCTGTCGCACCAGCACGGCTTTCACAGCCAGGAAGTTATCCACCAGCAAGCCTTCATACCCATGCGGTTTCCCATCCCACGACATCCAGTCATAAGATGACCACGGACCTCCAAACCCCTCAAAGCCGCATTCGTTAAAGCTGTTAAGGATCGGTAGAAGAATCGCATCCCCGTCCTTAAGCCTGCCAAGTTTATAAAGTGCGGATAGGAGATAATAGGTGTGGTTCGCTGATGCCCCGCCGTTTTCATAGGTCTGGAACGGATGCCTGGTCTTATCCCAGCGTGGCTTCATGAATTTCTGGAAATAATCCTCAGGCGGTATGGCAACCAGATTGCCCGGCAGTCCGAGATCGAACCTGTCATATCCGACATCCTTGATTTTCTTAAGCGTTGCATCCAGCAACTTGTTGGCCGTCGCCTCATCATCAATCAACCCGTATGTAATAGCCAGCCCCTGTATGAAGGTGAATGCATAGTCGTGCAGCTTTCCGTCCCGGCTTTTCCACCCGGCCAGCATTCCGGTATCGGGATTATAGAAAGTTTTGTAGTAGGCGGCCTTGAGCTTCTCCGCCGCCTTTTCAAACCGCGCGGCCTGCTCGTCGTTGCCGGCTTTCTTTTCCATCTTCGCCAGGCCGCGAAAGGCCCGATACGCCAGGGCATTCGAGTAAGCATCCTCATGCCCGAAATTGATGGCGTCCCACCAGTTTGCCGGCCGGAAATTGCAATCCCCGGCATTTCCGCTTTGATGGTATTCAAGCAACCCGTTCCCGTCCTTATCCGTGGCAAGCGATTGATCGCCCCATTTCGTAAGTTTATCAATTTGTCTTTCAAGCCACTGCTGGTCACCGCTTGCCTGATAGTAATTATGCGCGGCTATCAAAAGCGATGGCCAGGTATCAAGCGATGCCTCCGGATATTCCGGGATCCCCTTGTATTTCGCCATCCCATACCCGAGCTGGCCTTCATCCAGAAAGCGGTTCAGGGAATCCCTCAGGAGGGTCAGCCCGGTAACCCCGTCGGCAAGTTCACCCGTAAGCGCCGCGATTTCACTGTATTCATGATAGACCAGCGCGCAGACATCCGAGACGGCATTATTCGCCAGCATCCGGCGTTCGGGAGACAATTGCATGATGTTGAGCCAGCACCGGCGATAGCCGTCGAAACGCGCGTCGCTTTCAAGCCCTGCGATTTTCGGGTAGATATTAACCACATCCAGCCGATACTCAACCCAGGCACATTCTTCAGACGCGGCAGGGAATGTCATTTTAACAAACTGCCTGTCTCCCTCCTCTTCACTGACAAATTCTTTCTCGCTTTCATACTTCAGGTGGAAGGGCATGGCTTTCCCGGATCGCGCGGTGATCCGAACCGTCCCCTGGCCGGGAATATGCAGGACTGCCGGCAACATGACCTCTCCAGCTTTTTCCATGCGGCCAAGCAACGTTGCAAACGCCGGGTAGCGCCCTTTAAGATTGAATTTCAAGACGAACGGCTCAACCGCATGATGGGTTCGCGCCTCCGACCGGATCAGAATCGAACGGTCGTCAAACTTAAAGCCGGTCAGCGCATCTGCTTGTCCAGCCGGGTGATAATTGACCCATCCGTTGCTGCATTCCATCCGGTAGTTCTGCTTCAGGTTGCCGCCGAGCATGGCATTGGGCCACTTGCGCCCCTTACCGAGGGAATCCACCCAGAACGCGGCAAACTCCGGCTGCTCGACCGCCAGCTGTACGCCATAGTACTTTGTCTCATTCAACAGATTCACGGCCGCGGTTACAATGGGCTTCTTCATATCCGCCGGCTTGCCGTCCGGCTTCGGCATTGGCTGCTCCGCCGCCAGGACCGTGGCAAATGACGACAGGGCGAATGCCGTGAGCCCGATGGTGACCAGAGCAAACGCCCTGCGGGTCGCGGGGTTCTGTTTCATTCGATTGGTGATTCTCATGTCTTGTTTCCTGATATGGGTCTTTTCTTTTCACGCCGTTTTCAGGGCAGAGCCACGAGGCGGGCGGGGCGCAGGGTGACGGGGCCGAGCAGACCTGAGGGCAACAGCGGGTCGTTGGCATTCCAATGTTTCCAGGTGGTGAACGTGATGCGCGAGGGCTGGGGCCGCAGCCGGTTTTTCACCAGCCACTCCGGCCAGGCCTTCAGATATGACCCTTCCCACTCGCAGTCGTCAGGGAGTTGCTCATCGCCGATAAGACGGTTGACCCAAAGATTGGAAACATCGATCTCAAGTGTGTTGGAGCCGGCACGCAGGGCCTTGCTGATCTCCACCCGGAACGGACGGTGCCAGAGCATGCCGAGGTTCTTGCCGTTGACGCGGACTTCCGCCATCACGGCCACCTCGCCCAGATCAAGCCAGACCTCCTGAGCGGCCTTAAGAAACCCTTCTGGCAGGTCGAAGCGGGTTGACGTGGCGGCGGTGCCGGAAAAATAGCGGATGCCGGAATCAGCATGCTCACTCCAGGAGATGAGTTTTTCCAACGTTGCCTCAGCAGGCGCGCCGCTGTTCGGCGGGAAGCGGAGTGTCCAAGGCCCGGCAAGAGTCTGTACCGCCGGCAACCCGGCCACCGCCACCTGATTCGTTTTCCCGGTGGCGTGATAAAGGGTATACACGCCGTTGTCCCAGGCCCGCAGGCGAGTTTCCTTGCCGGCATCAAACCCGACAAGCCATGGCGACGTCAGCGAATTGTCCGGCTTTTCCCGGATCGGCCCCTCGACCCGAACATACGGATCTGCCTCGGGAGTTCCCTGATTACGGAAGACGACGAAAACCGTTTTTTCCGGTGCCAGTTCAAGCGGAACTCTGACCTGTTCGCCGGTCACGGTCCAGCCTGCGGCCGGGCGGATCGTCCCCTGCTCTGCATCCCAGAGTTCCGGCTGTCTGCCGGAAGCGCGGAACCCGACCACTGAGCGAAGAACGGCGTTGGACTGGTTGGAAATATAAAAGAGATCAACGTCCTTAGTGCGCCACTGAATCCACGCGAGGTTGGAACCATCGGCCGGCAATTGCACTGCCGGTTTAATATTTAACCCGGACAGGACTTCTGCCGTTGAAACGCCCCAGAAAACCTGTCCTTTGCCGAAGCGATTCGAGGTGACTGTCTTGCCATCGCAATTGCCCCAGACTTCCTCGCCGATGGCGCGGACCTCCTCCTCGGAGGCGGGAAAATTCTCCAGGCTCGGGGTGTGCAGCGGTTTCGGTCCGACGACCTTGGCGCTGTCGCGCACCAACTCGCGGAGTTTGCGGGCGAAGGCCGGGGTGTGGAAGGGATGATCGGGCAGCTCCAGGAGCCGGTAGCGTTTGCCAGAGGGCAGGACCACATCGCCGTCACTCACTTTCAGTTCCGCCAGGATATCGGTGCCGCAGGAATCGTAGTCATAGCCGGCGGCCTTCAGGTCGTCGCGGTAAACGGCGGTGCTGGGCGCGGCGTTGCCCGCAAAGCAGAGCACGTCCGCGCTGAACTCGCCGCTTTGCAGGAGGAACTGCGAGCGGGCGATATACTTCAGCCAGGCCTGGCCGGGTTTCCACCAGGTCGAATTGCGGCCGAAATGGCAGCCGTATTGGCCCTGGGTCATGCCGGGCAGACGGTCCAGCCACGGCTGGTGCGCATAACTGTGCAACACCAGGCGGTTGATGCCTTGGGACCAGGCGAGGTCGCCCACGCGGCGCAGCGATCCGGGGTGGTCGAGCCAGCGTCCGTCCGGCGGCCCGGCAGTGAAGGCCTCGGCGGCGGCGATGGGACGGTCGCGGATGTGGGCCAGCGAGGCGGCGAGTCTCAGGGAAAACGAATAGTTGCCATCGGCCCAGAACTCACCCATCGGCACATCGGCCCTGGCGCCCACCTGCAAGGCTTCGAAACAGTTCATGTAGGGCTCGGTCGTGAACTTAAGGCCATGTTGATGGCAGAGATCGCCGAAGTAACCGTAGTTGTTGTCGGCGAAGAGATCGGAGATCGTGCGGCGGAAGTCCCACAGGAAGCGGTCGGTAGCCGGGCCGTCGCCGACGGCGCGGCCGGTGAGCGCGAGCAGGTATGGCGTGGGGTCGTAGCCGCGGCGTTTCTGGAACTCCTCGCGCATGCGCGGCGTCCAGTTTTGCTGAGCGGCCTCGTAGCTGTCGATTTCAATCATCTTAAAGGCCTTGCCGACAAGCGAACCAAGGTGGTCGAGCACCGGCTGGATGCCCTGCTTCCAGTGAATGTCCATACCTTCGCGGCGCAGCTTGTCAATCTCCAGGCCGGCGGCGTAGGCGGGCGCGGGTTTGATAATCATGCCGGTGGATGTGTGGCCAAGGCGCACGATCTTCCAGCGGCCCGGCGGCGCGTCCCATGCGAGCGTGCTGTCGTCGCGCAGGTGACGAGTCACATTAATGATCGAAGCCAGCGGAATCGCCGCGCCCTTCGGAACCGGCATGAGGTCGGACTGGAGTCCTTTGCGACCGGCGAACTCCTGCCCGTTCGCCTTGGCTTGCCATTTGCTGACACGGAACTCGCTATCCAGCGTTGCGGGGATGGCGAAGACGGCGATGTCGCGGTAGTGGCCGAGGACAACCTCCGGCTGAGGAACCTTCTCCGCGATACGCCGACCGCCATCGACAACCAGCTCGGACCAAACCACCTTTTGCATCGACAACTCAGGCGTGATCCACGGACCGCCGGTGGTCGCCCAGCCGGCGCAATTGTGCATGCAGAGTTCGATGCCGAGCCGCCCCGCCTCGCTGGAGGCGTGCTTCATCAGATCAAGCCATTGCGGGCTCAAATAATCGGCAGGGCCGGCCGGAGTGTCGCACTTGTAGTGGGGTCCCGCGAGGTTGTAGATCAGGGCCCCGCCGATGCCGCCCTCGGCCATCGCCGCGAGGTCAGCGGTGATCCCCTCGCGCGTGATGTTGCCATTCATCCAGATCCAAAAACATTGCGGCCGTGCCGTGTCCGGCGGTTTGGCGAAGCCGGCTTCAAGGGAGGCGCCCGCTCCGGCGGGTGATTGTTCCCCAGCTGCGACAGTGGCAACAGACGACAAGGCGAGCGCCGTGAGCACGATGGTGGATATAGCAAAAGCTCTGCGGGTGATGGTCTCGTGTTTCATGGTTGCGATCCTAATGTGATTGCATAGACCCGGTGTCCGGGGCCACAAGGAACAGCGAACACACCGGCGTGAGTTTCACATGCACGCGCGTGACGGGTCCCTCTTTGCCAGCGACGTGCTCAACCTCGGCCGGGCCGATCTTGCCGTCATGGGGATTCCATGTTTCGAGATCCAGCTTGCCACGTAAAGCCACCCAGGTATCCACCGCCACATCGGATGAATTACCGAAGAAATAGATGGATTTTCCATCCTTCACTTTGTGGATGTACGAGAAGTTGCCGCCGCTGATCGCGGGATCCTGTTCGATCATCACATCGCCGTCCGGCAGCGCCTCGGCAAGCGCGGCTTTAAGCGCAGCCACGTCCGGCGAGGGTAGGAACCAGGCCTTGCCGCCCTTGGCATTGCGGCGGCAGGACTTCCGGTCACCAAAGATATCGGCGACCAACTGGCGGACCTCGGCATCGGCTCCACGTTCGGCCGAGGAATCAGGAAGCCGTGTCGTGGCGATGACTATGCCGCCCTGGTCGTAGAATTTCTTAATGAATCGTAGGGTGACGAGGTTGATACAACGCGAGCCCGGGATAATGAAGGCACGCCAGCGTTCGTGATTAACCGTGTTGTTCAGGGTAATGGTGGCGCCATCGACCGCACAGCGTTCCTCCAGTACTTCGGGATGGACAAAGGTGAAGTCGCGCCGCACCCCCAGCGACAAGGCCTCGCCCACCTGCATGTAATCAGCCTCGGGAACATCGACACAGCCCTTATAGGGATCGCCCGGCCCGAACCATGAGCCCGCCTGCAGCGTGGCAATCGGATAGAGCACACCGATGTCGGCGACATGGCGTCCGCCCTGAAGCAGGCGCTGAAGGCGGCCGATGTATTGGTTGTAGGCCGGGAGTTCGGGACCGTATTCGGGCGCGCCCGGTGAAAGGTCCGGCTTGAAGCGGATGGTCGCCGGATCGTACCACACGGCATGCGGCACCATCGTGTTGATGCCCTTGGCGAACTGGTCCATGGCCTCCTTGTAGAGATTGGGCAGCGGCAGATTGATGCCGCCATAACATTCCGTCACCACCTGTGGCCGGTCGTAGTTGTTCGCCGCCGAGCTGACCACCTTGTAGGCGCGCGAGGCGCGACCGTATTTGAAGACCTGGTCGATGCCGGGCATGCTCTGGTATTTGAAGGATTTGATCAGGTCGCCCACGGTACCGATCACCGGGTTGACGACCTCCTCCTGATCGGCGTGCCCGGTGAGGTCCATGTGATGGGCGGAGCACCAGTCGCTGATGGTCTTGACGAAGCCCGTAGCGTACAGTTCGGTGCGCATGCCGAACAAGGCGTTGCGCGCGGCAGCGGTGTCGGGGCCGATGTCGAACCACAATGCAGGATAGAGCGTGATGGGATTAGTCTTGAAGCGCTCATTGAAACGCTCATTGAAACGATCCGTCCACGCCCTGCCGCCCTGACAATGATAGAAGGCCGGTTCGTCATAGAATGCGCCGTCAATGGTGGTGCCGAAGTGTTCCGGCATGGCATCATGATAGGCTTGATAGGTCAGCTTGATGAAGGCATCCACCGCTTTCGGCTCCAGGTAGTCCACCAGGCCGCCGCCACCGTCACGCACGCAGGTGAAGATCATCACCTTCCACTCGCCGGCAGGGACGTTCCAGCGCAAGGCGCCATCCTTGATGGAAGAGGTGATATCGAGGCGTTCCTTGGTCGCCGCAGCCATCGCCACCGCGCCCATCAGGGTCCCGGACGGCACGGTATGGGCAAACTCTTTTGGGCCGACTACATCGCTCGCAAGCATGTCCAGACGCTTGCCCAATGCCTCGGGATACTTTTGAGCGAGCAAGCCGCCCGCCGATCCGCTGGGGAACCAGAATTCGTCGTAGAGGCACATCTTCATGCCCTGTTTCGCGGCTTCGTCCACTGCCGTCTTGTACTGCTTGAGAAACTCCGGACTCATGAAGTCAACCCCCATACCCTTAGACGGGAGGATGCCCATGCCGTAGTAGCCAGCCGTCTTGCAGGCTGCCACCATCCCCTTGGTCTTCTCCGCATCGAGCTTCCCGTTCCAGAACCACAGGGGACGCGACTGCCAGCGCAGCTGGGGATTGGCAAACTCACTGCGAAGTTCCGTCTCAGCCGCCAGTGCCACCGGTACAGGCAGTGACAACGCGAACAGAAACAGCAACGCGAGGCTGAGGGGTTGACAGAGGTGGCGTTGGATCATATTTTTTCCATTATTCATATCTATACTTTCGCAGATTTTCTGATGGATTGTGATATTAAAAGTGGACGGGGTTCCTTGTAAACTTTGCATGGAATATCGCAAAGGACAAGGAGGTCCCCATCCATGTTTACGAGCATACCCTCT
>Ga0315287_10003590_pt1 | contig 14982 bp, 10 predicted proteins | sample YL17G11_0_MG_FD_205037 | JGI IMG/M metagenome (GOLD analysis project Ga0315287, IMG submission 205037) | Sediment microbial communities from Yellowstone Lake, YNP, Wyoming, USA - YL17G11_0 | ecosystem: Environmental > Aquatic > Freshwater > Lake > Sediment | place: USA: Wyoming | collected... | reverse complement strand
TGGTAAGGGATGTCCCCCATTTCGGAGGCCGTATTGTACGTCAAATCGGGAGAGATTCTCTCCCAGGTGTCGCCCCGATCGAGCGAACGGAACAGGAACTGCATGCCGTGGTAGAGGATGTTCGGGTTTTGGGGCGAGAGGATGAACGGGGCCAGCCATTCGCCCCGAAGACGCGGCTCGTTCTCGTACTGAACCGGTAGAAGCGTCTTGCTGAAAGGACGGCCCGGTGTCGCTCCCGGTTTGTCGTATTCGACCCGGCTGATCGTGCCATAGAATCCGGCTGAATAGACGATATTCGGGTTCGTCGGATCGATCGCGTGGTTCGACCCCTCGCCGCCGGGAGCACCCTCGAATTTCTGGGACGGGATCGCGGTCCGGCCCCGGCTCAGGTCGACCGGCGCCCGGAAGCTTCCGTGATCCTGCATCGAGCCATAGACTTTGAACGGCGTGGCCATGTCATAGTTGATGTTGAAGAACTGACAGACGGGGAGGACGTCGCTGAATGATTTCCACGTCTGGCCTTTATCATAGGAAACGGCCACTCCCTGGTCGAACCCGTTGATCAGGTAATTGGAATTGTCCGGGTCGATCCATAAGGCGTGATGATCGCCTCCGGGGGGATCGAGTTCAGCGAACGTTTTCCCTCCGTCCCGCGAGACGTTGAGAGACAGGCCCATCGTATAAACGGTGTTTTCGTCATTGGGATCGACGCGGAGCTGGGCGAAGACCCAGCCGTACGTATTGGAGTGCCTTTCCATATACCGCTTCTGATCCGGGGTCAGCCCGCTCGCCTGTCTCCAGGTTTTTCCGGCGTCGTCGGAGCGGTAGACGGTCGCGCCCTTGATGATCCCGGCCGACGGGAGGCCATAGGAATCGGCTAATTCCTCCGCGCTCGGCTCCCGGGCTTTTTCGTAATTATCGACGTAGGCATAGAGCACATTCGGCTTGGTCAAGCACAGATCGAGGCCGATCCGGCCGCGGAACTTCGCTTCGGGAAGGCCGGCATTGATCGGGGTCCAGGTCTTGCCCGCGTCCGTCGACTTCCAGACCCCGCTTCCCGCGGAATTGGCGTCGTTTCTCGGATCGTTCCATTTTTTCCGGGTTCTTTGCCAGGTCGCGGCATAAAGGGTGTCGTTGTCTTTCGGGTCCATCACCAGGTCGTTGGCCCCGGTTTCTTCGTTGACGTTCAGGACTTTTTCCCAATTCTTCCCCCCATCGACGGTCTTGTAGACGCCCCGCTCGGGATTGAGGGTCCATTCGTGCCCGGTGGCGGCGGCATAGACGACGCTGGAATTTTTGGGATGGATGACGATCCGGGCGATCGTGTTCGTATTCGCCAGCCCGAGATGCGTCCAGGTTTTGCCCGCGTCGATCGACTTGTAGATTCCCGCTCCGGACTGGGAGGAGCGGAAGATATTCGCTTCGCCCGTCCCCAGCCAAACGGTCTTGGGGTCGCTCGGGTCGATGGCGAGATCGCCGATGGCCGTCGACGGCCCCTGTTCGAACACCGGGACCCAGGTCGTTCCTTCGTTTTCGGTTTTCCAGGCGCCGCCGGACGCCGTGGCCACATACATCGTATAGGTCTTGCCTTTGGGCGAGGCGACGGCCACGTCGGTCACCCGGCCGCTGATGTTGGTCGGGCCGAGGAACTGCCATTTCTGGTCCTTGAACTTTGAGGCCGTTTTCATCTCCATGTGCTTGGCATAGCCCTGCAGCCGGAGCTCGGGATCGGTATTGATGATCCGAACCGGCTTTTTCGCCTGTTGCGGAAAGATGAGGAGAGCCAGGGCAAGAACCGACAGAGAGACGGTGAAGACGCGCGTTCGGCGTCCAAAAATCATGGGATACCTCCTCGATATTGATTGGAGCCGCCCGGCGGCCCGCGCAAGAAGGATTCTATTCCGAACGGAGCCGGAGGACAAGTGCGTCCGGCGCGTCCGGCGCTCCCCTCCGACGCTTATTGGAATCGTTGGAAACGAGAGAGCTTCATCGACGAAGGCTCCTTGGAGGGGAGTGTGTCCGTTTGACTTCCGGAGGGGGGGTATATTAATCTTGGCTTTTCATGAACCTCCCGAACGCCCTCACTTCGCTCCGGATCTTCCTGATCCCGTTTCTGATGGTCTTTCTGCTCACGGACTTCAAGGGAAACGAATGGGCGGCCTTCGGGGTGTTCCTGTTCGCCACCCTGACCGATACGGTCGACGGCGTGCTGGCTCGCCGGACCAACAAAATCACCGAACTCGGCCAGTTGCTCGACCCCATCGCCGACAAGCTGCTCATGACCGCGGCCTTCATCTGCCTGGTCGGCGTGGGCCGGGCCCCGGCCTGGATGGCAGTGGTCATCATCGGCCGGGAAGTCGCGGTCACTGGATTCCGGGCGATCGCCGCCTCGAAGGGGGTGGTTATCGCCGCCTCCTGGCCGGGCAAGATCAAGATGCAGCTCGAAACCTGCACGATCGCGCTGTTGATTCTCGGGAAAGGGATCCTGGGAAAATTCATGCTGATCGGCGAGATCGGCCTCTGGCTGACGATGGGGATGGCCCTGTATTCGGCGGCCGAATATTTCCTCAAGCACGGTCCCGAACTCGTCCTCGAAAAAAAAGGCGGGCCAGGGGTCAGGTCTTAACTTTTGACCTGACCCCAAACGTCTTCTCCAGCGACTCCGCGTCTTCGACATTGAAGACCGAAAACGGACGCGGCCAGCCCTTGCCAATGCGTTTGATCAATCCGGACAGGACCTTGCCCGGACCGATCTCGATGAAGGCGTCGATCGCCTCGCCGGACAGGAGCTCTATCGACTTTGTCCACAGAACCGGGCGGCTGACCTGCCGCTTCAAAGCATCGCGGGCTTCCGCGCCGGTCCGGACCATCCGGGCATCGACGTTGGTGACGACGGGAAAGGCCGGATCGCGAAACTCGACGGCGTCCAGGTCGGCGGCCAATCGATCCTCGGCGCTCTTCATCAGGGCCGAATGGAACGGAGCGCTCACCGGCAGAAGCACCGCCCGAGCTGCTTTCGCTTTTTTCATCACGTCCTCGACGGCCGCTTTGTGACCGGAGATGACGATCTGTTCGGGGCTGTTCCAATTGGCGATCTGGACCTGGCCGCCCTCCGCCCGGAGGCAGGCGGCCTCGACTTCACCATAATCGGCGCCCAACAGAGCGGCCATCGCCCCGACTCCGACCGGGACGGCCTCTTGCATATAGATCCCCCGCTTATGGACGAGGACGAGCGCGTCCTCGAACCGGATTGTCCCCGCAGCCACATGGGCGGAATATTCGCCCAGGCTGTGCCCCGCGGCTGCGGCCGGCGTCCGCCCTCCCAAGCGATAGGCGACCGTGCTGACCAAAAGCAGGGCCGGTTGAGTATTTTTTGTCAGACGGAGCGCTTCATCGGGGCCTTCGAAACAAATTTTCGATAAGCTGAATCCCAGAACCTCATCGGCTCGGTCGAATAAACGGCGGGCTTCTTCGAAGAAGTCGTAAAAACTTTTCCCCATGCCGACGGTCTGGGAACCTTGTCCGGGAAAAACATATGCGCAGCGCACCATCGAAGACTCCTTGTCTGTACGGACGATCGATTTCGTCCGGAGATGATAATGGAGGAAGGTTACTTTTTCAAGACACCCGGCCGGATCTCGATCTCGGCCTGTTCCCGGAGGGATTGGATCCAGAAGGCCGCCTGGACCGTGATTTTTTCGGCACGAATCTCTTTTTCAAGGGCGTCCACAACGGAAAGGAAGGGCCGAGGCTCCCGGCCGGCCGACCGGTCCGCAGACACGATCCGGTCCTGATACCGGGCCTCGATCTCCTTCAGACCGACAGTCACGCTTCGGCCGAACCGTTCGCCGACGATGGTTTCCACCTGAAGCTTTTCTTCGAGATAGGGCTTCAAATCTTCCCGGGCGAAGCCGAAAGCGGACAGCCGGGCGCGAAACCCTTCCTCTCCCAGGCGAGCGATGATCCGGCCGATCTCCGCCTCGATTCGGGCCGGATCGACGGGCGCCCGATCCCGGACCAGATCAAGAACCGCTTTGAGGTCGATGAGTTTCTCCAAGATCGCCCGACGGGCATTATCGGCGTCGGACGGGAGGATGCTTTCGAAGATACCGAAGGCGGCGACGACCTGAACATCGATCAAGGTGACGATCTGTTCATTAACCACCGCCGCGACCTGATCGACGACTCGCTCTTGATCGCGGGCCGCCCGAGCGGCGCCGCCGGACCAGAGGACCGCCGCCAGAACGGCTGTTCCGATACAGAGATGACGAGCGTGATTAAAACACATTGCCGATTGTCACATACAACCGCGGCCCGCGGTGTCCTTCCGTCGGCCGGAGGTTCCAGCCGAGGTCGACGCGGAGGGGGCCCAACGGCGTTCGATAACGAAGACCGAACCCGAGGGCATCCTCGAGCGAGGATAGCCCGACATCCTTCCGGTGCGCGTACACATTGCCTTTATCATAAAAAACAGCCAGCGAAACAGCGGGATAGCCCCTCAACGGTTTCACCTGGGCTTCAAAATTAAAAATCAGGATCGCCTTGCCGCCGACGGGTTTCGCGGACGACGGGTCCTTCGGTCCCAGCCCATCGAACGGCGCGCCGCGGAAGGAGCTCGATCCTCCGGCGAAAAAACGCTCGTGGATCGGGATCCGGCCCATGCCCAACCCCCCGCGGCCGGTAGCCAGAAGAAGGACCCGGCCGCCGATCGGCAGGAAATATTGGAATTTTGCGAAACTCTTGAGGTAATCCGATTCGGCGTTGAAGAGCGGGTAAGCCCATTCGATGACCGCGCTGAAGAAATGACCGCGGGTAGGGTTGAAACTGTCGTCCCGGGCCTCCCAAATCAGGCTCTCCGAGATCGACGTGGCGGAATAGGGAAAATGCTGGCGGTCGACTTCGGACTCGGCGATTTCCAGGAAGTAAAGCGTCGTGCTGGCCCAGCGGACGGTCGTGAGTGAGGTCCAGTTCCGATTGATCTCCCGAAAACCTGACAAACTCAACCCGCGCCGGTCGAAGCCGTAACTCGCCCGTTCTTCCCGTTCAAACCAGGCGTTGAGCGTGGACTGATAAGCCAGGCCGAAGAGCGTCGGGGCCTCCCAAGCCGCGACGGCCCGCTTCTCCTTGAGACTGAACTGGCCGACCAGGCTGAGCTGGGCCGCCCGTCCGAGCATGTTTCCGCGAATGAACTCCGCCGTGAACCGGGGCCGGATGACGTTGTTCCAGACTTCGAACGTCATCGTTTCGTTCTTCGTCTCGAGCCCCACGCCGACGCCGACGTAATTCCGTTCACCCTCGCGAAGGCTGACAACCAGCGTTTCCCCGCCGTCGCCCGTGGGAAGTTCCTCGATTTGAACCTCGATGAACACGCCCAGCTTTTCCAGCCGCCGCTTGGATTCGAGGATCAGGTCCGCCCGGGCCGGATCGCCTTCCCGGATCAGTAATTGCCGGTCGATGAGATCACGCCGGGTGACCGCGTTCCCCGAAACGACGATCTTTTCGATCCGGACCGGCCGGCCTTCCGTCAACTCGAAAAAGACATCGAAAAGTCCGGCATCCACGGGCTCCGCCCGGGCGGCGATCTTCGTCCCGCGGATGCCCTTGTTTAAATAATAAGATTCGAGTCGCTCCGCGTCCCGCCGGATGCGAGCCCCGGTGAACGGGCCGCCTTCGCGGCTTTCGATACTCGCTTTCAATTCGTCTTCCGGGATAATCGAAGGATTCCGGAGAGTCAAGCTTCGGATGACCTGCCGGGGTCCCTCCTCGACGACGATCACGACCTGAGATCCGCCCTCCCGGGGCTTGAACTGGATCGTCGCCCGGGAGCCGGGGAATCCTTGGCTTTCATAGAACGTTTCCAGACGGGGCGGGAGCGTGAACAACTGATCCCCCCCCACACCGCCCAGGAACAGAAGATGAGGAGTCAAGCCCAGAACCCGCCGGATCTCGGCTTCGGGAAAGGCCGTGATCCCCTCGAAGATCACGTCGGAGATGCGGGTCTTCGCGCCGGGATCGACCTCGTGGATGATATGAAGCTCATCGGCGCTTCGCTCGACGGACGACCTGACCGAGGCGAAGATATAACCTTTATTTCGCAAGTGGGTCAGGATGGCCGCTTCGGCCTGGCCGAGTCCCCATTCTTCGAAAATTCGCTCCTCCCAAAGAGGTCGGACAAGCGTTTCCGGAACATCCGCGCCTCGGATGGTGATTCGAACCCGTTCATGGGGAACGATCCGGAGAACGAGTCCGATCGTCCCGTCCGTTTCGCGGAAGAGCCGGTTCTGGACCGCGGCCTCCGCCCGGGGATAGCCAAGCGTACCGTACCGGGTTTTAATGAGTTCCAGGTCGGATTCCAGGGCCGCGGGTTGATATGGTTGGCCGGGGCGGGTAGCCATGGACTTGAGGAGGCCGGCCGGCAACCGCTCCAGCCCCCCGCGAAAATCAACGCTCCGGATGGTGAATCGGATCCCCGGAGCGATTTCGAAGTCGACGTCGAGCACCGAACGACCGGGGACGGGAACAGGCTTTGCCCGGACGGCCGCGTTGAGGAAACCTTCCCGGCGCAGGACTTCCCGCAATTCACCCTCGGCCCGCCTCAACCGCGGGTCGGAAAACTCAGCGTCCGTCCGTATGGTGTAGAGTCCGGCCAGGAGCTTTCTCCGGGGAATTTTCGTCTCGCCCGAAAACGTGATCGACCGGACCAGGAGTTTCCGGCGGAGGAAGAACGTCAAGCGCACGTCCTCCGTCCCCTCGGCCCGGACCTCGACATCCGAGAATAATCCGGTCCGGTAAATCCGCTTGACCGCGTCATCGATCGGCTTGGGAAGATAGGAATCGCCCACGACGATCGGGACGAGATTTAAAAGATCGGGCCGGGCCTCCTCCCCCTCCACCCGGACGACGACAGCGGAGATCCGCAATTCCGTCGTTTGCGGACGGGCCCACGCCGCGCCCGCGGCCGAGGCGGCCAGGAGGACGGCGAAGAGCGCCTTAAAACCGCGTCCGGATTTTGGCATCGAGGCTGAACCGTCCCCGCTCGTCCTTCATCCCGACGAGCGAAAAACTCTCCGAAAATTCCCACTCGAGCCTGACGATCTCTTCCCGTTGGGAGGTCAGGTTCGTCGAATACAAAAGAATCAGGTTGCGCGAAATTTTTTTGCCGACGGTCAACCGGGCGGTCATTTCGGTCGAAGCCCCCAGGACGAAGGGATCGATCCGGAACCGGTCCAGGCGGAACAATTGTTCCGCCCGCCGCGTGGCTTCATCGGCGAGCTGGAATGACATCAGCGAACCGGTCCCCATCTGGGAACTGGCGTCGTAGGAATAGGTGCGTTTGAACGATTCGCCCATGGCCAACAGGGCCAAGACATCCTCCGGAGGAAGCGGCGGAGAGGAGGCGAACTCCGGCCGCAGCCGATTCAGGATCCCGCCGAGGGAAAAAGTCACCCGGTAATCCTTGAGATAGGTTTCCCCGCGGAAGTCGAGATAGGGCTCGATGGTCATGGGATTGAAGAAACTCAGCCGGGCCCGGAGCAGGCGGAAGGTGCGGTCCTGGAAGCGGACTTCACCCCGCAGGCCCTCAAGATCACCCAGGACGATCGGCGCGACCGGCGTGCCGGTCAGGGTCAAATCGAACCGTCCCTCGACTTTTCCCAGGGTGTTTTCAAGAACGGCGTTGTCTTCGGCCCGAAGCCGGATGTTGAGAGCCAGATCATCGAACGGGCCGGGGCCTTTCCGGGTCTCCGGATACGGCGAAGCGGAGAATACGAATTTCTCGGTGATCTCCCGGCGCCAGGAGAGTTTCCGGACCAACACGTCGCCCGAGAGGACAAACTCCCGGGAGTTTTTCAACAACCGGAAGGAGCCGTCGGCCAATCCCCGAGTCCGTTCAAACAGGGACAGGGTCATGTCGCGTCCGTCGGCCCGGAGGTCGACGAGTTCGAGACCGCCCGCGCCGAATCGAACTTCCCCCGACCCGAAAACGTCACCGCCGCCAAGTTGGCCTTGAAACGACCGGACGGTGGCGATATTGTTCTCGATCCGGACCAAACCGGAATAATCCGTCAGAGCATGGGCGAATTTAGGGAACGGGAGAACCGGGCCCTTGAAATCGAGCACGCCGCTCCAGCGGGCCGGTTCGGCCCCTCCGCCGCGGACTTCAGCCAGGTAACGGATCTCTCCCCGGGCGCCTTTCCATGGGACGACCAAGTCGAGATTGAAGAGCGATCCGGAGGCGGTCGCGGAATAGGTCCCGGCCTCCTCCGGATAATGGAAGACGATATCGAAGGTATTCCGGCCCGGATCGAGATATCCGTTGAGATGGAGCCGGACGTCTTTGGGGCCGAGGTTTAAATCCAGATCTCCCGCCGCTTGGGTCTTCTCCACCGCGCCGATCCCCAGATCCGCAATCGTGAAGGAGCCGGCCGCCGGATCCCGGTCGAGGTTCCCGCGTCCTTTGACGTTCAGATCCAAGCGGCCGCGCACATCGGAAGCAACGGACGAGAGGGCCACATTTCGGGCCGCGGCGTCGATCTCATAGTCGCGGCTGCGGACGCCCAAGATCGCCGATCCCTCGACCGTTCCGCCGTACATCGTTCCCTTGATGTCGGAAAGGAGCAGGCGGAAATCGGCCGTCGACCAGCCGAACCGGCCTCGGACGTCCTGGACCGGCCGGCCGTAAATTTCGGCCCGGGCCGCGGAAAAATCGCCGTCGACGACAATGCCCCCGCCGTCGTTGCGGATTTGGAGCGATCCGGCGGCCCGGCCCTTGAGGGGCAAATCCAAAGCCAGGGCCGAAAATATTTTTTCAACGGATCCTTCGCCGTTCTCCACCTGACAGGACCAGGATCCCCGAACGGCCCGGAACTTGAACAGGCCCTGGAGTTCCGGGTCGCGGGCGCGGATCGTCCCCCATGTTTCCCCCTTAGCGATTTCCACAAGTCCGGACGCCGTGGCGGCCTCGAACCGGGCGAAGGAGGCGGGGGCCAAAGCGAAATCGATTTTGACCTGCGGGGACTTCCAGTCGCCCAGGATTTTAATATCCGCCCGACCTCGGCCGCGGATTTCGGGAATGGTGATCGGCAGGCGCAAGGCCAGCGAGGTGAACGCACGGCCGCGGGGGATATCGGTCGCTTCGCCCTCGATTTCGATCCGAACTTCCCGACCGATATCCAGAAACCCGTCGACCCGCATCGTCCCGAAATTAGATTCGATTTTTTCCGAGGAAAAGACGATGGTTTTCCGGAGGACGTCCCACGCGAGCCGGAACGGACCCCGGAAGGGAAAACGTCCGTTCTCTTCGGGAAGGGGATCATCCCGAAATTCCCCATACACTTCTAGGATTTTGTCGGCCAGGATGAACGACCCCCAGGCCGCCGACCGGACGGGCCAGGGAATTTTGATTTGATTGATCAAGGGATCGAGATGGACACCCCGGGCCCGGCCTTCGAGCTTCCCTCCCCCGAACCGGATGTCCAGGGATTCCACCGTCGACCCCGGCTTCGAGATTTCAAGGTCGATCCGGCCGGTGCCGTCTTCGATCAGGACAGAGCCGGCGACTCGGCCGAGCGGAATCCCGGTAAACGTCATGTTCCGGCTTTCAAGGCCGGTCATGAAACGGATTCGCCCCGCTTGTCGGACGATCCGTCCCGAGCCCTCGGCCGTTCCCGTCCAAAGGAAAGGCAGGTCCAACGCGTCGGCGATAAGCGGAATCGGACCGCGGACGGTGGTTTGAATGTCGAAGACCGGATTTTTCGGATCGGTCAGAACGCCCTTGGCCCGGAGGAGGAGGTCCGGTCCCTGGATCGTCAACCGGCGGAGCAACAACTCCTCGCCTCGCGCTTCGATGAAGATTTCCGACCGTCCTTCGAGAGGGCGAGTTAGGGTCGCGAGGTTCACAGAGTGTGTTTTCGCCTCGGCCCGGATCACAAAGGCGCCCTTGGACTGTCGAAAATAAGCCCGGATACCCCGGGCGATCACACTCACCCCCCGCCCCCAATAATATACTTCGCCGTCTAAAACAATCCCATTCTCCACCAGGAACGGAAGGCGAAAATCCAGGGAAAACGGCTTGGCCGGCCCTTCCTGGTTGTCATAAATCCGGGCTACGAAACCTTCGACGAACACCTGCAGAGCCCGCTGACTGCTGAAAATCGACCGGATCGGGATTTGCAGGACGACTTTCTGGGCCGAAATGAACGGCGAGGCCGCGTTCGATCGGACATTCTCGAGGACGACCGCGGGCGGCAGCATGGACAGGCGGAGGCGGGTGTAATGAAACGCCGGAGCAATCTTCTTCCGGATCTGATTGAGGAGGATGTTGCGGAGGGCGAGCCCGCCGCCGAAAAACGCCCCTGCCAGGACCAGCAAGGCGATCAGGGCTTTGATTTTTCGGCCGCGTCTCATGGTAATTGGCGCAAACCACGCCGGTTACGAATATATCACTTTTATCGGGAAAAAGAAAAAACCGATCCCCGCTATTTCTTCACCTTCCCCCAATCCAGGAGAAACCGCTCGATCCCGAGGTCGGTCAACGGGTGACGGACGAGCTTCTCGATCACATTGTAGGGGATCGTGCAGATATCCGCCCCGAGAAGGGCCGCGTCGACGATATGGCGCGGGTGGCGAATGCTGGCGACGATGATCTCGCAGGAGAATCGGTAGTTCTCGAAGATCGTGACGATTTCCTGAATCAGGCCCATACCTTCCTGGGACATGTCGTCCAGGCGGCCGATGAACGGACTGACGTATTTAGCCCCGGCCTTGGCCGCCAGGAGGGCTTGGGTGGGGGAAAAAATCAGGGTCGTATTGACCGCGATCCCCTCGCCGGACAGAACCTTGATGGCCTTCAAGCCGTCCAGGGTGATGGGAATCTTGACGGCAATATTGGGAGCGAGGCCGGCCAGGACCCGAGCTTCAACGATGATGTCCTCGGCCTTCTCGGACACGCATTCCGCGCTCACCGGACCGGGACAGATGGCGCAGATTTCCCGGATCAAATCGTCGAACCTCAGGCTCTCTTTGGCCGCGAGTGAAGGATTGGTCGTGACGCCGTCCAGGATGCCCCAGCCGGCCACTTCGCGGATTTCCTTCAGGTTGGCCGTATCGAGAAAGAATTTCATGACGGATCTCCTCCTGTTATTCCCGGACGCGCAAGACCCTGTTCGCGAGGACGCCGATTCCCTCGATATGGATTTCCACGGCGTCGCCCGGAACCATCGGGCCGATTCCCGAGGGCGTTCCGGTCGTAATGACGTCGCCGGGCAACAGGGTCATGATATTCGAAATGAAACGGACGAGAAACGGCACGCTGAAGATCAGGTTCCGGGTGTTCGAGGCCTGATGGAGTTTGCCGTTGAGATAGGTCTTGATGTCGAGCGCCGACGGATCAAGGTCGGTGACGATACACGGTCCGATGGCGGCGAAGGTGTCGAAGGACTTCGCCCGGGTGAATTGCTTGTCTTTGTCCTGGAGGTCGCGGGCGGTAACGTCGTTGAAACAGGTATAGCCGAGGATAAATGGTTCGACCGCTTCGTCATCGGCGAGGAGCGAGGCCCGCTTCCGGATCACCACGGCCAATTCCCCCTCGAAATCGACCCGCTTGGACATTTTCGGATAAACGATCGCGTCCTGGGGACCGATGACGGCCGTCGACGGCTTCAGGAAAAGGAGCGGCTCCTCGGGCAGGGGTTTCCCCCGTTCCAGGGCATGATCCCGGTAATTCAGGCCGACGGCCACGATTTTCGATGGTTCGACCGGCGGCAGCAGAATGACCCCGCCGAAAGGGATGGATTCTCCGCCGAGGGCAAAATCCTCGAAAATCGACCCCTGGATGGGCACCAATCGGTCCCGATCGAGCGCTCCATAGATGACGCGATCACGAAGCCGTCCGCGGTAAATCTTCATCGTTCCAAGTCCTTGATGATTTCGGTCAGAACCGCTGACCGCGGGCTTTCATTTCCGGCCCGGTCGACGGCGGAGACAGCATAGTCGTATCGGAACCCTTTTTCAACCGCTGTATCACTGTACGTATTCTCGGGAATCGAGCTCGGGGTCAAGGCCTTGAATTCGGGTTCGCCGGCCACCCTCCGCCAGACCCGATAGCCGGCAACATCGGTCTCGGGACTTCGTTCCCAGATGAGCGTGATCAGGCCCGGGGCCGTCACCGATTCCAAACCGGCCGGCGGCCCTGGCGGGAAGATGTCGACGGGCGTAATCTCAAGCGCTTCCGAGTCGTCGCTTTCCACATAAGGCGGCGCGGCTCCGGACAGAGCCGCGACATGATAAAAGTGGGGGACGCCGAATTCGAAGTCTCGGTCCATGAAATAAGGCGCGGCCACGGGCGACATATTCAATCGAACCGGAGTTCCGGAGGGCGAATTCCGGTAGACGTTGTAGCCTTTAACAAGAGGCGGCTTGGAGCCGTCCAGGTTGGCCTCCGGAGCCGTCCAGCGGATCTCTATTCGGTCGACCCGGACGACGGCCCGTAATTGACTCGGGGGCAACGAAATTTGTTGCGGCCACCGGCCCATATACACAAAATCGGAGTAGGCTCTCCTCCCGGCCTTGACCCGGACGCCGAAAATCAGCCGGGCCGCTTTCCAATCGTCGGGGGTCAACGTCCATTCCCAATGAAACGCCTCCAAAGGAGGGGTCCCCGGAAGGGGCAGGGCCGCTTTATTTTCGAGAATCGGCCGGCCATAGACGTCCAGAACGGCCAACCGTTTGGCTTTTTCCAGAAAACCCGCAACCGCCAGATCCCGGGAAACTTTCGCCTCGGCGGCCGTGTTCCGCAGAACCCAGATTTCCGTCGCGGCCGAAGGAGGCAAGGAGCGCCCGTCGATGTACGCGCTCGAGGCCGGCCAATCGAGAACGACCCGGCCCCCCCGCTGCCCCGTCGTCAACGTTTGGACCGGTTGGGGCACAAAGGCGAGCGGCGGAAGGATCTCGCCCTTCCGGCCGCAGGCGCCGGCCAGGACGGCGGCGAAGCCCAGGATGAAGACCGTCCGGCGGGCTTTCATCAGAGAATGAACCGCCGGAGATCGGCGTTCTTGACGATATCCTGGAGGGCGTTCCGGACATAGACCCGGTCGACGACGACCTTTTTGAGATTGGAGTCCGGCGCTTGAAAGGAGATCTCCTCCAGGACTTTTTCCATGATGGTATGCAGACGGCGGGCGCCGATGTCCTCAGCCTCGCGATTGACTTCCTCGGCCGTTTGGGCGATCTCGTCGATAGCGTCGGCGGTGATTTTGACGTCGACGCCCTCGGTCGCCAACAGGGCCCGGTATTGCTTGATCAGGGCGTTTTCGGGCTCGGTCAGGATCCGGACAAAATCCTCTTTGTTGAGCGACGTGAGTTCCACCCGGATCGGAAAACGGCCTTGAAGCTCGGGGATGAGGTCGGCCGGCTTCGCCACGTTGAAGGCGCCCGCCCCGATGAAGAGGATGTGGTCGGTGCGGACCAAGCCGTACCGGGTGTGGACCGTCGTTCCCTCGACGATCGGCAACAGGTCCCGTTGGACGCCCTCCCGGCTGACGTCGGGACCCCGGCCGGATTCGCGGCCGGCGATTTTGTCGAGCTCATCGAGAAAGACGATTCCCGAACGCTCGACCCGTTCCACGGCCAGGCGGGAGACCTGATCCATGTCCACGAGCCGGCTTTCCTCCTCGGCCAGAAGATGTTCCCGGGCTTCGTGGACCTTGACTTTGCGTTTCTTGGTTTTTCCGCCCATAAAACCCGGGATAATTTCCTGGATCTGGAGTCCGATTTCCTCGACTCCCTGGTTGGAAAAGATCTCCAAGGGAGATCCGGACCTGTCTTTGACTTCGATCTCGACGATCCGTTCTTCCAGCTGGCCGTCGTGCAGTTGTTTGCGCATCTTTTCGCGCGATTCAAGATAATGCTGGAATTCTTCGTCCGTAACGTTGTTCTCCCGGCGGCGGATCGGCGGAAGGAGGAGATCCAGGAGCTTCTCCTCGGCCCCAGCCTCCGCCTTCGCCCGGACCTCGAGCGATTTTTCCTGCCGGACGAGGTCCACGGCCATTCGGACCAGGTCCCGGATGATGGATTCGACGTCCCGGCCGACATAACCCACCTCGGTGAATTTGCTGGCCTCGATTTTCAGGAACGGCGAGGAGGCCATTTTGGCCAAACGGCGGGAGATCTCGGTCTTCCCGACGCCCGTCGGCCCGATCATGAGGATGTTCTTGGGAGTGATCTCATCGGCCAATTCGGCCGGCACCCGACGGCGACGATACCGGTTGCGCAGGGCGATCGCCACGGCTTTTTTGGCCGCCTGCTGGCCGATGATATATTTATCGAGTTCGGTCACGATCTCGCGGGGCGTCAGTTCGGCCTCCCGATCTTTCCCCCTGAGCTTTTCGATCGGATCGGCGAGGCTTTTCGGAAGATGAATGGTCATTCAAAGCTCCTCGACGACGATCCGGTCGTTGGTATAAACGCAGATGGAGGCCGCGGTCCGGAGCGCCTCCTCGGCGATCTCGCGGGCGGAAAGGGAGGTGTGCTTGAGGAGGGCCCGGGCGGCCGCCACGGCGAACGGCCCCCCGGAACCGATCGCCAGGACGCCGTCATCGGATTCGATGACGTCCCCGGTACCGGAGATCAGGAAGGCCCCGTCCTTGTCGGCGACGATCATCAGAGCCTGGAGCTGTCGGAGAGCTTTGTCCAACCGCCATTCTTTGGCCAGTTCGATGGCCGCTCGGGACAGGTTGCCTTTGTATTCCTCGAGCTTTCCCTCGAAACGGGCGAACAGGGCGAAGGCATCGGACGTCGACCCGGCGAACCCGGTCAGAACCTTGTCTTTATACAAACGACGGATCTTGTTGGCCGAGGCCTTGAGGATGGTCTCCCCCATCGAGACCTGGCCATCGCCGGCGATGGCCGTCTTTCCTTCGCGGCGGATGCATACGATTGTCGTGGAACGGGTCATAGGTATCTCCCACGATCAAGTCATCAATATAA